>Ga0131853_10000608_pt1 | contig 64486 bp, 61 predicted proteins | sample TergutLab28metaG_FD_92764 | JGI IMG/M metagenome (GOLD analysis project Ga0131853, IMG submission 92764) | Labiotermes labralis P1 segment gut microbial communities from Petit-Saut dam, French Guiana - Lab288 P1 (version 2) (version 2) | ecosystem: Host-associated > Arthropoda: Insects >... | reverse complement strand
TGTCGGCGTCGCTGTCGGGGTTGCTGTCGGCGTCGCTGTCGGGGTTGCTGTCGGCGTCGCTGTCGGGGTTGCTGTCGGCGTCGCTGTCGGGGTTGCTGTCGGCGTCGCTGTCGGGGTTGCTGTTGGCGTTGCTGTTGGCGTTGGAGACGTGCCTCTATAATTGATATTGTAATTGGTTAGTAAATGTCCAAATGAAAAACTGCTTGCATTTGATGGCGGCAAAAACTGGCCGCCACCTGCGGTATTTCCAAAAAAATTGCCTGCCGCCGCTATGATATTTGGATACGCATTTATCGGCAACGGATCCTGATAGATATGTGAGAGGGTAAAAACTCCGCCTCCATCACCTGCTGTCGCCGTATTATCGGAAATTGTGCCGCCTGTCATATTGAGGCGCGCGTTTGCCGTGGCTGTTCCTGTGCCAAGCCAAATTCCTCCGCCGTCGTTTGTGGCTGTATTATCGGTGATTGTGCCGTCGTACATTCCAAAAAGAGCACCGGTAACATGTACACCACCACCGCTGTTTGCGGTTGTATTGTCGCTGATTACTCCGTCGCCGGACAGGGTAAATTGCGTGCCCGCCAACAACATCACCCCGCCGCCATGATTGCCGGATTCATTATCGCGGATGGCGCCACCGCTCATATAAACCCTGCCGGCATTTTGCAAAAACACGCCTCCGCCTCCGCGATTGGCCTGTATAGCGATTGAAGGAGGGTTAGCGCGGCCGGTCGCCGTATTGGTATGAATCGTGCCGTCAAACATAACAAATGTACCCCGTTCAACATTCACACCGCCACCTAAGGTACTTACATTACTGTGTATCTCACCGCCGTCCATAGTAAACTGAGTATCCGAAACCATAAAAGTAGCGGCAGAATTAATGGTCACGCCTCCGCCCAAGCGTCCTGTGTTATTGTGGATTATGCCACCGTTCATAGTAAATGAAGCGCCGTTATGAACAAACACCCCACCAACTACGCCTTGGCTGACCGTGGCGGTAAATGCGTTGTTGCCGCTGATCTCACCGCCGTCCATGATAAAGGTGGCGCCTACACCCGTCACGGTGACACCGCCGCCTTGACTACCGGCGACATTACGGTTATTTCTAATCACGCTGCCATCTTCCATAATCAAATGCGCACCGGCGTTTACCACAATCCCGCCGTGATTAGCAGTTACAGCCGGATAATTTCCGCTCAAGATAACATCGGCTAAACGCAGGGTGCTTCCACTGTTTGCATTTAATACAAAATGGCGACTTGTATTCGTTTGTGTAATGGTAAACGGACCCCCGGGGCCGCTTATCAGTGTAATATCAAGATTGCGTCCTGAGGCTATGGCAATCTGATTGCCGGTGGCCGTAATATTATCCGTAATCTCAATTGTCATTACACTGCCGTTTGGGGCATTTAGTGGACTCAATGCAGAGACTAACTCTGGCCAAGTAGATACAAATACCGTGTTTAATGCTACAATTGATTCTGTTACAAAAACCATTCGCTCTGCGGTAAATTGTTCTTTTGTTATTGGATGGATTGCTGCATATACGATCATAAAACTATTATCCGGCCACTCGGCACCTGCATCCAAATTTCCGTCGTCAAGCACAAAAACAGGCACATACAGCCCGTTTTGGTCTGTTGCGCTTACGCCGTTTAATAGATCCGATAAACCAATTTCACTGTTTCTTTCAACAAAAAAATAGGCTTCTTCAAAGTGGATAACAACGGTATGATACGGGGCTGCATCTTCATCTAACGTATATTCGTCCTCATATAAATCATCTTCGTCAAACCAATATACTTCATCATCGTCATTGATTTCGTCGTCAGAAATAGTCAAATCATTAATAGTCTCATCACCACCAATGATTTCATAAACCACATCGTTACAATAAAAATCACTTTCCAGTGTATCGGTTGATAAAGCAAACACACTGATGCCGGATGAACTGGACATCAGCAAAAATGCTAAAAATAGTATCAATATTTTAGGTGCAACACGAGTTAACTTTTGCATGATAGTCCCTCCGCGCACTAAGCGCTCACGTAAATTTCATCTCAGTCAAAAAACCGCAATTTCGTCTTGTGCAATGATGTAAAACAGCATAGCACAGCATTTCTACATTATACTACAAAATACTACAAATCGCAATATCCACAACACTCATTTTTTCATTAGTATGCAGACATTACCTATGACATATTCCTTCATTCACCAACATACAAATTTATAGGACAACCTCCCATAACAACACGCAAAATTTTCGAAAATTTGTAAACCTCACTCGTAAACCTCATTCACGCTAAACTGTTTTATTGGGCTTATCGTTCTTAGGAATATGTGGTATAATTATATGCGGAAAATATACCAGAGGAGAATTCCAATGAATAAAATCATTGCGATTACCAACCAAAAAGGGGGTGTTGGCAAAACCACCACCCACATCAACCTGACAACCTGTCTGGCCCAGGCCGGCAATAAGGTTTTGGCTGTGGATATGGATCCACAGGGTAATACAACCAGCGGTTTTGGCATAAACAAAGATAGCTTACCCCTCACGGTATATGACCTGCTTTTGGGGGAAGGCTATATAGAACAAGTCATGATACCCACGCCGGTAGAAGGCTTACGTTTGCTGCCCGCAAATATTAATTTATCCGGTGCGGAAATAGAACTTATTGATGTACCCGGCAGAGAATATAGACTCAAAAACATCTTAAAACACGCCAAATACTTGTACGACTACATATTTATAGATTGTCCGCCGTCACTTAATTTGTTGACCCTAAACGCTTTATGTGCGGCAGATTCTGTTCTTGTGCCTATCCAGTGCGAATATTATGCCCTGGAAGGTCTTTCTCAGTTAATGCATACCATTGAGCTGGTACAGCGTAAAATGAACCCCCGGTTAACCGTAGAAGGCGTATTATTTACCATGTATGACGCTCGCGCCAACCTGTCGGCTCAAGTGGTTGATGAAGTCAAAAATCATTTGGGACGATATGTGTATCGATCAATTATTCCGCGCAATGTCCGTCTCAGCGAGGCACCCAGCCATGGTTTGCCCATTACGCTCTACGACATAAAATCGAAAGGCGCGGAAGGATATATTCAATTAGCTCAGGAATTTATGAAGGGTGGATGAGATCATGTCACGCAAAGGACTAGGCAAGGGATTAGGCGCCCTGCTGGCAGTTGAAGAAGTCGAATTTACTCCGCCGGAAAACAGAACCCTTGGCGACAACTCCGGAGCTGCCGGTGTCGCCGAGATTGATATCCGAAAAATAGAACCTAACCGTCTTCAGCCCAGGCAATACTTTGACGAGGCTTCTTTGGACGAATTGGCCGATTCCATCAGAGTCCATGGGATCATACAGCCCCTCATTTTAAAAGACTGCGGCGATTATTACAGCATCATCGCGGGGGAACGCCGCTTTAGAGCCGCCAGACGCGTCAACCTGGATACGGTGCCGGCGATCATTAAAGATTACACCGAGCTCGAAACCCTGCAAGTGGCTCTCATTGAAAATATCCAGCGCCAGGATCTAACCCCCATTGAAGAAGCTATTTGCTACAAAAGGTTAATGGACGACTTCTTTTTTTCACAGGAAGATGTGGCCGCTAAAATCGGAAAAAACCGCGCGGCCATTTCCAATGCAATACGACTGTTGGATTTGGATATTAGAGTACAGGAATTGGTTAGTGCCGGACAGCTCACTTCAAGTCACGCCCGGGCGCTGTTAGCCATAAAAGACGCGGACGTCCAATTTGAAGCCGCAGAAATGATTGCCGAAGAGGATTTAAGCGTCCGCGCCGCGGAAAACTTGGTAGCCGACATTTTGCTGGAGCCTAAAGAAGATCCAAAACAGCAGCCCGAGGTACCGGCGGCCCCTTTTCAAAATCAGGAAGTGATTGCGGCTTATCGCCGGGCAGAAGATGAATTAAAAACAATCCTTGGCGCCAAAGTCAGCATCATGCAGGGCAAGAAGAAGGGTAAAATAGAAATCGAATACTATTCTCCGGAAGAATTGGATAGGCTGTTGGGACTATTTAAGGTGAACATACAATAGAACGCATTATGCAATGAAACAGTCAAATGCCGAAGCTAAATAATCATGAACGGATATGAACGGAAAGGAATAAACCCGTGACTCCCTATGCGCAACTGAGCAAACAAGATTTGCAAAAGCTGTATGACAACTGCAAAGAAAAATATAACCGATACAAGGCCCAGGGCCTGAAATTGGATATGTCTCGAGGTAAGCCCGGCGCAGATCAATTAGATTTGTCAATGGGCCTGCTTTGTGCCTTAAATCCGGAAGACTATTTGTCCGAAGACGGAACCGACTGCCGTAATTACGGTGGGGTGGACGGTATTGTCGAGATGAAAAAGATGTTTGCCGATTTGCTGGACGTGCGGACCGATGAAGTTTTCGTCGGTGGCAATGCCAGCTTGTCTTTGATGTACGAAAGTGTTATTGCCTTTTGTCTGGCTGATTCTATGACAGCCGGTGAAAAAAGCAAGCGAAAGTTTTTGTGTCCGGCTCCCGGCTATGACAGGCATTTTTCTATTTCAGAACATTTGGGGATAGAAATGATCCCCATCCCCATGACGCCTCAAGGGCCTGACATGGCTGAGATTAAAAAGCATATTACCGATCCGGCAGTAGCAGGAATCTGGTGTGTACCTGTATTTTCTAACCCTCAGGGTGTTGTGTATTCCGATGAAGTTATTAAAGAAATGGCGGCCCTTAAACCGGCGGCCGCGGACTTTCGTATCCTTTGGGATAACGCTTATGTCATTCATTCATTTGAAGGGGAACCGCCACAAACCGCCAATATTCTGAGGGAATGCGAAAAGCAGGAGGCTTATGATATGCCCTTAGTGTTTACGTCCTTTTCGAAGATAAGCTTTCCCGGGGCAGGGGTATCCGCAATGGCGGCTTCTCCGGCCAATTTGGCTAAAATGCGGGCCCATATGATTGTGCAGACCATTGGGCCGGATAAAATCAACCAGCTGCGCCATGTCCGCTTCTTTAAGGATTTGGAAGGTATACGATCTCATATGAAAAAGCATGGGAGTATTTTGCGGCGTAAGTTTAATGTGGTGTTGGATGCATTAACTGCCGAGCTTGCGGGGAAGGGAATCGGCTCATGGATTAGCCCTAAAGGCGGGTATTTTGTGTCTTTTGACGCAATGCCGGGCTGCGCTAAACGGACAGTAGCCTTATGCGCAGAGGCTGGGTTGATTATGACTACGGCCGGAGCTACTTATCCTTACGGAAATGATCCGGATGACAGCAATATACGCATAGCGCCAAGTTTTCCCGATGTCGGGCAACTGGAACAGGCGATGGAGTTGTTTTGTGTATCTGTGGAATTGGCAGCATTGGAGAAACTTTCGGAACATTAAAAAACGTGGTACGAATGACAAAAAATTATTTTTGATACACATCAAAAGAAGCTTTGAAGAGCTAATTTTCAAAGCTTCTTTTTTATGCATTCGGACCGTTTCAACTAAGTTCACTATATCTACCGGATTACCGGACCCGGCCAATCCGCTATCCCACCAAAATCATATACCGACCTATACCCCAGCTCCACCAGAGCCAAAGCCGCCGTATTGCTCCGGTTGCCGCTTCGGCAGTACACCAATATGATTTGGTCCCAATCCGGGATGAGGTATTCCGCTTCCGCTGATATCCGGTCAACGGGCAGTAAAACAGCTCCCGGGATATGTCCGGTTTCAAACTCCCCCGGTGTTCTTACATCTAAGATGAGGACATCGTATTGATCCATCATTTCTTGGGCTCTTTGGGGTGTTATTCGTGTGTGCTCGGCTACATGTTCGGATGTAGACTCGGACACATGCCCCGGTCTATATTCGGGCATTGCCTCCGCTTCGTTTCCGCAGCCCACAGCCAGTGTCAGCAGTAATACGCATATCATTAATTTTATCATATTGTACGTCCTATCCAATAATCGTTTGGGGTGAGGTTCAAGCAGCTTTAGTATAACTTTACACCCGGAAAATGAAAATATCAACTTTGTCTCTCGAAGGGATTTACAAACCCCCGCTACTCCGGAAACTTTTCTAACGGAAATATATTGTTAAAATAACTGTCAATACACACAGGCAATATCGCCGTGTAAAGACTACCCGATTTCATAATCAATGGACCTAACTTCCCGGAAGGAGTATAGTCTATTGTTTTGTTATTGTAGTACATGTCAACACTACCACAATCCGAGCAAACGATAAAATCCAATGTGTCTCTGAAATATTTGGGGACAAACGCCATTATACGTTCGCCGGCTTTATCTTTTAAATCCATTGCTTCTGACTTTTTAACGAACTCCATGGTATTAATATTTACAAAAATAATTTCGGGCATTAACGCATCCGGCCTCATCCTATAGTCTTCAAAAGAGTTCAACAAATTTTCCATTTGTTCTTTCGATGCCTTAACTTGAAAACAGTAGTTACTTCTGTCAAAAAGCCGGCTAAAATTTATTTGGGGCCGCTCTTTTTCGCCTGTATTAAGATAGGTGCCGCTTAAATCCCAATCCGCAGTTCCCTCAGGCAATATGACTGCCGCTCTGATACCATCAAGAGCACATTTTACTCCATTGTTTTCCCACATGTTTTGCAAATACTTTTTGGGGTGATCCTTATTTACCATGTGCTGCAAAAATTCTTCAGCATTTTCCAGTTTACGATACTGCATGTTGTTCCCTCCTTCTACAGATAGCGCCAGCGTAAAGGTAAAGCGCTTAAACGATTGAAGCTGTACACCGGATGCCCTTGCACACGACGGTGTTACGCCATGAAATGTTTTAAAAGCTGAACTAAACGCGTTCGCGGAATTGTAACCGTATTTTAACGCAACATCTATAATTTTTTCTTCCGTATTTTGAATATCGAACGCCGCTTGAGTGAGCCTCCTTTTGCGCATGTATTCGGATAATGTCATATCGGTTATAATCGTAAAAACCCTTTGAAACATTCCTTTGGGGATTGCGGACAGCATAGCGATTTTATTCTCGTCTATATCTCCGTCCAAATTATCTTCGATATAGTCTAAAACCGAGTTCATCCTCTTCAACCAACCCACTTCAAACCCTCCTTTTTAAAATCATTTCGCTATATATCGTAACAGAAACAAAAATATACACCCCATATTTTTCGCACAAAAAATCACACACATAAAATAATCAAAGCCGCTCGAATAACCCGAACGGCTTTTTACATTTTACAACTTTTACATTTTTACAGCTTGCACCAAAATAATTTAAACCAATATTTTACCCAGCACACCACCGCAACGCATTTTCCAACGTACGCTGATACTGCGGGTTATGCCATACAGGCAGCAGATGCCCCGGCGTCAGCACACAAACCCGGCCCTTGCCCTGCTTGCGCACATATCCACAGGCGCCTACCCATGCTGTAGTATTATGATACGGGTCTTCTTCCTGCTTATCCATACTCCCCTGAGGCGGAGAATATGACGCCATAATGATATCTATATCCTCGGCCAATATCTCCAGGCGGTAATGTTCATCTACCTCGCAAAACATCCCCACTCCCTCGGTAATCGGATGAGGCTTTACGGGCTGTACCGTCACGGGGCAGTCCGCAGGATGCCAGGCAAAACGGCAACCGATAAGCCGGTCAAGGACTTCCGTATCCTTTCCGGCCACTGTGGCAGTATGTACCGCCAAAAGCCCGCCGCCTTTTTCCACATAATCCACAAAGGCTTGCTGCAGGCTCGCGGTCTTCCAGCTAACACGGTTTTCGCCGGTTATCTCGTCACATTTGCACAGCAAAACCACGGGATAATCCGAAAGCATCTCGGCCTTAAAATCATTTGCGTTTGTAATAATGTCAAACTCAAAACCCTTGGCCTTAAGAGGCTCTATACCCTCGATCGGCACTTTTCCCGGATGATAATAGTCATCACAAATCAGCAATACACGCATGGCTTACACCTCCGTCACAATGCTATAAGCGGATAGCACTCTGTCATAATCTGCTTAGTCGACGTCCATCTAGAAGCTTTCAAGCAATTCCAGAAAGCATTTCAAATCCTTGGTAGCATCCAGATACGCATATTCACCGGACGCATCCCCATATTTACCCCTTTGGGTCAGAGTCATACCAAATTTTTCGCAGGCTTCTATCTTACTGTCCATATCCTTTATGCCAAAAGCAATATGATGCAGCCCTTCACCTTTTTCGTCTAAAAAGTCCTGCCATGTACTTTGTTCACCATTAGGCTGTATCAACTCTAAGCTCACATTGGGGCCTACATTAAAGAAGGCCAGATACGCATTGGCTTTGGGTGCTGGGTTACCCATGTAAACTGTCTCTGTTACCTCGTACTTGCCGCCGTCAAAATGGGGGGGCGGTTCTACTCCAAAAAATTCCGCAAACTTCTTTTTGGTCACCTCAATATCTTTTACGATTAGCGCAATCTGCGTGACTACATTAGTCCCAAGTATCCCTGACATATGTCATCCTCCTATCTTACCGGTTTGATGTTTAAGTTTACACCTAAGGTATCCTCACTGTCTACTATTGTCCAGCTGCTGCCGGGATAATATCCTATGGTGCGCATAACAAAATCCATTCCTTCAAGCTCATTGACAATAACATCACGGCGATCTCCTACTTCAAAACCTATATGATGAACGCCGTTGCCGTGCTTATCCAAAAATTCCCTAAAGGTGCTCTCTCTTTCATCAGGCTCTATCAGTTCTATTACAAAGGGGCCTGCCTGTATAACAGCCATCTTTATGCCGTAAAACGCCTGCTTGCCCCGGTACGTTAGCTGAGGATCTTCCTGAGGCGGGTTATTATTGATCTGAGGTATGGGTACATTAAACAATTTTGCCCAGGTTTCTGCCGCTTCTTCTATATTCTTCACCACCAGGCAAATTTGAATGAAGCCGTCAAAATTAATAGGATTTTTCAATGTAATTATCCTTTCACACTACCAAGCACCAAGCCGGTAGTAAAATATTTTTGTAAAAATGGATATATCATCATGATGGGTATCATGGATAGAAATAATTGAGCCGCCGCTGTAGTGCGGGCATTGATTAACCCCAGCAACTGCGCGATTTGATCTCCTCCGATAACACTTAGATTACGGAAAAACGCGTCCGGCTGAATAATGACTGTGCGCAGATAAGTCTGTAACGGGTAATTCTCCACCTGGGTCATAAACAACATACCGTCAAACCAGGAATTCCAATGATGGACAAATGAAAATAAAGTCACCGTTGCCAAGGTCGGCTTACATAAAGGCAGTATGACCTTAATCAGGGTATCAATATGTCCGGCACCGTCCATATACGCAGCTTCTTCCAGTTCTTTAGGAAGCCCTCGGATATAGTTCATCACCACCAGCATACTAAAGACAGGTAAGGCCCCGGGTAAGATCAAAGACCATAAGGAGTTTAAAAGTCCTGTATTAAACACGATCATATAGGTGGGTATGAGTCCCGGATGAAACAAAATCGTTATCACAAAAAACCATGAAAAGAAAGCTCTGATCCGAAATTCCGACTTCGCCTTCGACAAAGGATATGCGGTTAAAATAATCAGAATCAGGTTAACCGCCACCCCAATAACCGTCCTCTGGACAGAAACCCATGTGGCCGTTACAAAGGCGGGACTGCTTAATATGAATTCATAAGCCGCCGTAGTAAAGTCTACCGGCCAGAGTCCAACCCGGTTTTCTGTGACGGGTATCTGATCGGAGAAAGAGATGGCAAGCACATTGATAAACGGCAAAATGCAGCTTAAAGCCATGACCAATAACAGAATGGAATTAAAAACCACAAATATCTTACGTGAAGCTGAACTCGATTGCACCATGGATTTATCATCACCTTTCCCTAATAGATTCTGTACCCTGCAATCTTATCTGCTAAGTAATAACCCACCACAACAAAGATCAGAGAAATAAACGACCGAAACAAACCCGCCGTAGTGGCTATGGCAAACTGGGCGTTTTCGATACCCATCCTAAAGATGAAAGTATCCAAGATATCCCCGGTAGCGTATACCACAGGGCTGTATAAGTTAACGATTTGATCGAAGCCCCCATTTAAGATATTACCCAGGCTTAAAACCGACAGAAGAACAATGAGGCTGGTGATACCGGGCAAAGTCACATGCCAGGTTTGCTTCCACCGATTGGCACCATCTATTTCCGCCGCCTCATATAAGGCGGGATCAATCGCCGTAAGTCCCGCTAAGTAAATAACCGAGCCAAAGCCAAATCCCTTCCAAATATCCGTTACAATCATCGTGAGCGGAAACCAAAGCTGATCGCCCAAAAAGAAGACCGGATCCGCTCCCAACCTCATCAAAGAAAGATTTACGATACCGGTACTTGGCGACAAAATGTCCCTAAAAATACCGGCAAGCACTATCCAAGAGATAAAATGGGGTAGGTATACCATGGTCTGTAGCCCCCGCTTAGCAAATGTATTTCTCACCTCATTAAGCATCAGCGAAAAAACCACAGGCACAACAATAAGACCCACCATCTTACTAAAGGCGATAACCACCGTATTTCTAATAATCGGCCAAAAGCTAGGCATATTAAACAATGTCCTAAAGTTATCAAACCCAACAAAATCCGAACCGCGCATTCCTGCGGTAGGCACAAATCGTGTAAAAGCAATACCCGTATACACCATAGCCCCATAGCTATAGATCGCTACCAGTACAAAAGCCGGAATAATCATGAAATAAAGAGGCAATTCCCGTTTAAACTTATCCCACTTTTTTGCCCGCTCCGTGAGCCGATCCGGCCCATTCTTAACTATTATGTCTGCCACAACAATCCCTCCTTACATTTTGGGATTTATTTATTTGTCTTTCGCTGTATTACTAGTTTTCATCGCTTTTGTCGATTTGGTCAAAAGCGCTCCAACGCGGCGAAGCCACCAATCCGCTTACAAAAACTCTCCACCTAACCACCACTTAACTAAGAGGGAGGACGAAGGTCTCCCGTCGTCAGATTGCAGGTAGCCCAAAACTGCATAAAGACCGAGAGCAGATGGCCTTGCATTTCAGCTAAAACGGGGTCCGGGGTGTCCCCGGCGCGGGTGGGAGCGCGAGGGTAGGGGCGCGGGCCCCTCCCCTCGCAAAAAGGCACCGAGATGCTCCATCTCGAACTCAAATGTAAAAGCCCCTGGCTCAAACGCAAAATGCTTAATCATATGGTAAAGCTAAAGCATTTTGTATTTCGAAAAATTTATTTATTTCGTTCTAGATTATGTTGATCGGTTAGCCAAATTGCGAGGGGAGGGGTCGCACCCCTACCCTCGCGCTCCCACCCGCGCCGGGGACACCCCGGACCCCGCTATAGTCGAAATGCAAGGCCATCTGCTCTCGGTTTCTTTGCAGTTTTGGGCTGTTTACAATTTGCCGACGGGTGACCTTCGACCACCCTCTTGGCGCGGGGTTGGTCATGGGAGAGGGTATTGTATAAGGGCAGGGACCTCGTGATTGTTTATTACCTTAAATAACCACATGGATGCAAAGCGGCGATAAAAAACAAGAATGAGTGTTGCAGGCTCAGTCCGCTTTTGTCGATTTTGATAAAAGCGCTCAAAGTCACTATTTCAAGGCTTTTGGCCGCTTTCACCCTATCCCTTAATTCCCAGCCAATATAACCTCCAATTGATCCAAAGTCTCCTGCCCGCCATTTAAAAGCCACTGCTCCACAAATGTATCAAAAGCATCTAACGGCACCGTACCCCTAATAATATCCGTAAACATAGTCTCCAAAATCGTATTCAGTATAGACGAATTTTGCAGCCAAATATCCGGAATCTCTGCCGCCATCAGATTATCCACCATTGCACCTTCCGGCCTGTAGATATTGAGCGCTATTGCCATCGTCCCGTTTGGATTCATCTGTCCCCAGGTTCCGTAAGCACTTGGACTGTCGTCCGTTCCGTCTTCAAACGCCTCGGCCCATACCCAAGTCTGACGGGCCACACCGGTTATGTTGGCACCGCCATCTTGGAAAGCCTCAAATATTGCCGGTGCATGAAGCTCCGTGGGGATACCGATAAAAATCGGTGCCAGACGATACTGCTCATTGTCCCAATAGTACATAAAGACTTCCTCGTCTTCAAAACCCACTGCGATTTCGTAGTACAGATTTAAAATTTCAATAATAGCCCGTGGATCCGGCGCATCTGCACTGATTACAAAATATTCGCTGAGTGTATTGCTTGGCAGTCCTATACGTCTTTGATGTCCGGGAGCCACCGGCACCGGATAGGGCCTTGTAATAACACCCGAACTTTGAAAACTTAGGTTAAACGGATGCCATGTACCCCAGTTTCTGTGAAACATCATGCCGTAACGGCCATCACTGACTGCGGCGGAAAAAGAATCCCCGTCCATGGTTACAAACTCCGGGTCAATCAAGCCTTCCGCATACATATCCCGTACAACTTCCAGGGCATAACGCACCTCCGGCATGATATGAGAGAAGGTAATCTGACCGTCATCTCCACGGAAAAATACCCCGCCGGGCCCATGGGAAGGCACACCAAATCCGGAAAGCAGACCGGTTAAAGTACCGGCCGCACTGGATGCAACGATATCACGATGCACACCCAGCCCAAAAGTAGTGGAGCCATCTCCATTGGGGTCGCCGTTTGCAAATACGCGAGCCATCTCTACCATTTCTTCAATAGTGGTTGGCGGTTGACCACCCGCATACGCCAACCAGTCGTCACGTATCCATAAATAAGAGCCTGCATGGAAGTTATCGTTGAGAAACGGAAAGCCGTACATGCGCCCGTTAAAGGTAACCCCCGCAAAAGCCTCGGGGAAGTATTCGCGAAAGGCTTGGATTTCCGGTCTGGCGTAAGTTTCAAACAGATCCGTAATGTCCATCAGCAAACCTGCGGATTGAGCCTGCACCAACCAGTTGGCATCGCCCCAGCGTACAACATCGGGAATATCCCCTGTGATCAGCATCATATTCATTTGTGTTTCATACGCTTCGGTGGTGGTGTCGGCTGTAAATACAACGTCTACCTCAATACCCAGACGATCGTATATCAGCCTGGTCCAGCGATTATCATGATAATTGTCTCCGTCAAAGAAGACCTGTACGGCAGAGGCTTGCATTCCGGTAGTAATCCTTCTGCCCTCACCGGCATCTCCCGTATCAGGTTGAGCCGGTTGTGCCTGCTGCGTTCCGGTGCCTTCCCCGGTTGCCGGGGCAGCATCACCGCCGCCGGACGTCCCGTTATTGCCTCCACATGCGGCCAGGATCATCGTCAAAACTAAGACCGCGGCACCAATTGTAAGTTTTTTACCATACTTCCTCATTAATTTAGTCTCCTTTCATCGCATTGACCCATTGTCAAAAAAGTGTTTGTAGCTTATCACACTTAACACGTGTTTACAATAGCGCAATTGTGAATATTGCAAAAATATTTTTATTGACATTAAAGCTTATATTAGGTTAACATGCAAATTATGCATAAAAATGATAATCACACAAAAAAACTAACCAGTGTCCAAATTGCCAAACTTGCCGGGGTAAGCCGCAGCACCGTAAGCCGGGTGATAAACGGTTACGACAATGTGCCTAAAGCCACCTATGACCGGGTCATGGAAGTGATACGTGAAAACAATTATCACCCCCATCTGTCGGGCCAGCTGCTGGTAGGCAAAAAGACGGGGACCCTCGGCTTCTTTTGGATCAAAGGAAAAGGAAAGCGGATTGCCCTTGACGAGCTGTCCAGTTCCTACTTGGTACATGTCATAGAGTCTGCCGCACAAATGGGTTATTTGGTACTCACCTGTATTTTAGAAAATTTAAGCGACCCAAAAAACATTGACTGGGTCAATAAAATTTTCATGCAGGGCCGTATAGACGCGGGGATTTTTATCGGGGTAGATAACGACGAACCCTTGTTGGAAGCCCTTATCGGCGGCGGCAATGTTGTGGGCATATTTGACCACTTTCACCCCGACCGCACAGAGCCCAACCGTATTTCCGTTAATTTTGAGGAAGATACAGGGGGCAAGATAATTGATTACCTGCATAGTCTGGGGCATAAAAAAATCTCCCTGGTCTTGGGAGATATGGACAGGTATAGTTCTATCAAACGTAAGGAGAGCTTTCTTGCCGCTATAGAGCGTCACGGTATGGAGATAAGGCCCGAGTGGATGTGCGTAGGGGGCATAGACGAACTGAGGGGTTACGATGCCGCCAAAGAAATGCTGCGTAAAACGGCGGGGAATTTACCCACAGCCATATGCGCCAACAATGACGCGGTTGCTTTTGGAGTGTACAAAGCCCTTGCAGAAGCAAATATTGTCGTGCCTCAGCAAATATCTGTAACGGGTATAGACGGCCATATCCGCAAGCTTACACCGCCTCTTACCACATATGCCTTTGATTATCACCAGCTTTTTTCTTCTTTGGTGACCCGCACCATAGCTGCTGTAGAGCAACAGGCAGATAATCCTACCACGGAGTTTATTAAGGGACAGTTGTTAAAGCGCGAATCTTGCATACAAATATAAAGTGAACCCGTAAAATTAATTTTGGCAGAAAGAAGGGATAAAATGAACTTTGTTGTGATAGGCGCAACACAGGGTTTGGGGTACGAATTGGTAAAGCTATTGCTGGAAAACGGCCATACAGTGGCCGCCGGCACCGCGGAACCGGAACCCCCAGCCCCACTTTTGGACTTAAAAAGCAATGGCAAGCTACACATTTTTCCCGCTGATGTATCCATGGATGACCAGCTTAAATCCGGAGCATCTTCATGTGAAAGCTTTTTTGGCGGCAAGGCCGATGCTTTGTGTAACGCGGCAGGGGTGCTGCTTAGCGGGGACAGAACCAACAAAATACACGAATGTGACGCGGAAGAGCTGCGCCGTACATTTGAAGTCAACACCATCGGGATGATACTGACCGGCAAATACTTTTACCCTATTATGAAGAAAGGGGGAGTATTTTTAAGCGTGACCTCCGAAAGCGCGGGATTGTCCCGTTGCGGATCTTGGGTCCCATGTTATTCTTTGTCCAAAGCAGCGGCTACTAAGGCCTCCGGCATCTTTAATGCGTCGGTAGATGATGTGGATTTTTATTCCGTACATCCCGGCCGTATGAATACGGAGATGGGGCGCACCACAGCGCAAATAGAGCCGACAGAATCCGCTCAAGGCATATATAAAATGATGACGGGGGAAACTCCGTTGTGCCGGGATATTTGGTATGTGGATTATAACGGCAAAGCCATGGAAATGGATTAAAACCGGAAATAAGCTTCACTTCAAATAAGCTTCATCCCTAAGGGGGCGGACGGGAAATTCCTGTCCGCCTTTTATAATGCCCGATAAGCTACATTTACAAACATTAAATTTGCCGATATAATCCTGTTGACACAGTACTGCAGTATCATGCTGCAAACATATTACCTACAAAGGGGGATATGCATATGGATTTCTTTAAAGCAATCGAAGAACGGCATAGCTACAGAGGCGCATTTGAAGACACCGTCGTCCCCGACGCTGATCTTATCAAAATCGTGGATGCGGGTATCCGCGCACCTTCGGGCTGCAATGCCCAAACCACACACTTTATGATCGTAACCAACCCGGTGCTTCGCAAAGAGATAGCCAAGCTGTTTAATGACCGGGAAGTCCTTACCACCGCCCCGGCTATTATCGTGGCTTTTACCAAAAAAGTCACCTTCGATTTTGGCCTGGACTTTGAACTGGAAGACTACGGCGCCGCCATAGAAAACGTCCTGCTAGCGGCAACTGCCCTGGGCTATGCTTCTCTGTGGCTGGACGGAGGTACCCGGTTAGGGGGTACCGACACCGCTTTGGCAAAACTGCTGGATATCCCCGGTGATATGCAGGTCCGTACGGTAATGCCCGTGGGTGTCCCTAAAGCAGCAGGTAATCAAGCTCCCCGTAAATCCTTTGACGAGCGGGTAATGTGGAAAAAATAATCACGAATAACACAAATAAAAGGAGTGAACAAAATGGCAAAAGTAACCACAAGCCCCATGACAGATCCGCAATTTGGCAAATGCATTAAAATCACCAATGGCCTGGTAGAACTGCATGTCACCATAGACTACGGCCCACGGGTTATTTACTGCGCTTGTGCGGGTATGGAAAATATGTTTTTCCAGGACACCACCAAAGCCACACTTGGCGAAAAATATGATGTCTTTGACGACCATCTGATCCTATACGGCGGTCACCGCCTGTGGATTTCCCCGGAAGTGATGCCCAGATGTTACCATCCCGACAATCTGCCGGTCACTGCCGAAGAAGTAGAAAACGGCATCCGTTTTGCCGGGGCAACAGAGCAGCATAACGGGATCCAAAAAATCATGACCATCACCCTGGATCCGGATTCTCCACGGGTAAAAGTGGTACACGCTATCCGCAATGTAGGCATGTGGGATATCCAGCTTGCCCCATGGGCCATTACTATGCTTGCACCCGGCGGCACGGAAGTGATGCCGGTACCCAACCGTCCCACGGGCTTTTTGCCTAACCGCAACTTCACGTTTTGGGATTATTCCGAACTTAATGACAGCCGCGTTTACTTTGGCAAAGATTACATGACGCTCATCCAGGATCCGGCCAAAGAAAACCCCTTTAAAATTGGATACAATAACGAGGCGGGCTGGGCGGCGTATTTCAATAAAGACCAGGTGTTTCTCAAATATTTTGAGCCCACCATAGACGGCTTTTATCCGGATAACGGCTGCTGCTTTGAGTCCTACACCAACGGCAGTATGCTGGAGATGGAAAGCCTTGGCGAAATGGTCGAGCTTGAGCCCGACGATTTTGTAACGTTGGAGGAAGAATGGGAGCTGTACCCGGCGGACAAACCGGCCGATCCTCGCAACGAAGCACAGTTAAAGGCGGCCCTTGCCAAATGGATGTAAAGTCTAATGTTAGCCCTATGAGGTAAATGCCGGTTAGCTGTATTTACCGATGGTTATCAAATAAATTTCTAGGAGGATTTCAATGAGTAAATTTTTAGTGCTTACCGCATTAGTCATGGCCTTTTTCATCGTTCCGGTTTATGCCCAAGAACCGGGAGTCATCACCGTTAGCGGTGAAGGTACCATCAATGTGGTGCCGGATGTAGCCAATGTATCTCTTGGGGTGGAAAATCAGGAAAACAGCCCCGCCGAAGCCCAAGCCAGAAACAACGCCATTATGGCGGATGTTTTAAGCGCCATAATGGCCCTTGGCGTGGACGAAAGCGATATTCAGACCGCCTGGTTTAACATGAGTCCCGTCTATGATTGGACCGGTCCCGAAAGACGGGTTATGGGATATATGGTCTCAAACAATATTAATGTGACTGTCCGGGATATAGATATGGTAGGGGCGATTTTAGCGGCGGCCGCAGAGGCCGGTGCCAATACGGGCAGTAATGTATCTTTTGGGCTGCTGGATAACAGCCCCGCGTACAATCAAGCCCTGGCTCAGGCCGTAGCCGATGCCAAAGGGAAAGCCCAGACTATTGCCCAAGCTTTAGGGGTTAATCTTGGCAGAGTCGTTCATGTTGGAGAAATGGGTACTACCAGTATCATGCCTTTCCCCGTAGCACGAGGAGGCACTGCGATGGCTGTTGCCGAAGCCGACTTTGGCGGACGGGTTCCTGTCCAAGGCGGAGAGCTTGCAATTACAGCCAGGGTACAAATCACTTTTAACATTGCGCCATAAACAAGACCGATTTCGAAATATAGCGAATTAATTCGAAATCACTATATTTCGCTACAGGCCAAAAAACATGTATAAATTTGCGCAAGAAATTTATTGTAAAACCCCCTCTCCGGCAAGTAAAATACCGGAAAGGGGGTTTTGTTATGAATGTTTCATTGCATATTTTACATGCATTTTTGTTATCCGTGTTCCTTGGACTATTGGCCGTATTACTGACCGGCGTAGCACCGCATACCATTTCTGCCGCTCCAGCCATTTCTACCGTTCCTGCTACCTCTACCGCTCCCACTATCCCTGCCGCTCCCACCATCCCCATCATCGAAACCGAGGATCTGGACGGCACATTTCACTGGAGGCGCATATCTATATCTGCATCAGATACAGCAGAAGCACACGCTCATACAGCCTTTGAACATTTTTTCAAATACGGAAGCTACGCCGTCCCCCAAAATGTCAAAGTGCTGAATGTCAGCCTTTTAGACGGTCTGCTTACAGTCGATGTATCAGAGGATATCTTATCCTACGACGGCAGTGCCTTCGAACAGGCTTTGATAAAACAGTTAATAAAAATAGCCGCAGAAATCCCCACTGCCGAAAGGTTTACCCTTACGACAGAGGGAGCTCTGCGGCCCCTTATACACGGTACTAAAATTGACGGGATATCAATATCCGCTCAATCCTAGCTCAACCTTAACTCAAGCCTAGCGCTTTCAATCTATCCCGCAGGAAATCAGCCGCCATACGGATATCAGCCTCCGGCGTATCGCCAACTTCCCGCTCGATGGTCAAAAATCCTGTAAAGCCAACATCATTAAGGGCCATCAGATAATCATCCCATTTTACGCCGCCTTTGCCCAGGGGAACTTCCTCCCATTTAAGAGGATCCGCCGACAATTGAAGGCCGTCTTTGGCATGGGTGTGAACAATATACTTACCTAATGTATGGACGCCCTGTACCGGATCATCCGCTACCACCATCACCAAATTGGCCGGATCATAATTAACCCGTACGCCCCCGGCACCCAAGCTATCCAAAAAGTCCAGCAACACCTTGGCGGTTTCGGGACCGGTCTCTACCGCAAAGGCACTTCCGATAGAATCCGCATACAGCGCCAGATCACGACACGCTTTACGCATAACTTCCTTTTTAGCGTTTTCCTCTACGGGAAGGGTGCCTATATGGGTAGTCACCACGTCACATTCTAATTTTTTGGCCAGATCCATAATACGTTTGGAGCGCTCTACCCGGTCTTTATTTTCTGCCTCATCTTCAAAACCATGACCGCCCAAATCCCCGCAGATTGCGGAAAATACCATACCATGACTTTTTACCAGATCCAGCCATTCTTTAATGGCGGCGTCGGTCATGTTTTCCGGTACAAGCTCTCCGTAAGACGCATACGCTTGCACACCTTTAGCTCCTATGCTGGCTGCTAAAGGCACGGTCTTTTTTAAGGGGCTGTCTAAGCTTGTTGACTGTTTACCAATATGATCCTGAGGTACCCTAAGGGCCGGATCATGCAAGAAACTTTCTAACATGGCGCCAATTTTCATCATAATTGTACCATCTCCTTTAAATGATTTCCGAAAACCAAAGGCTTTCGCGATGAGAGTTAGTAGTACGGCGAATTAATTCGCTTTATAGAGCAGTATTATATCATAAACACACAGCAGAAACACACTTCCGCAAACAGGAAATTGAGCACAGCATCTTGATTTCATGTTATAATATCCAAAAGAACTTTTAGTACCCAGCAGTCAAAATTTTAATTATTGCGTATATTGGGTATAGTATAGTAAAAATAGCATATCAAGAAGGAGGAACAAATTATGAAACAGGAACGTTTAAAGATTTTGAGCCTGTTAGAAGACGGGAAGATCACGGCAGACGATGCCGCAATGCTTTTAGAAAAGCTTGGTCAATCCGACGGCAATTCCTTTATCAGCGAAGACACTGCCGAGCAGGTGGAAGAAAAGCTGCAGCGCTTTGCCAAAAGCGCGGAAGGTTTCGCTAAAGAGTTTAGCAGCAAAGTAGGGTGCGCTTACAAAGATGTAGAACCTAAACTGAAAAAAGCCAGCCAAACCGTCCTGGAAAAAACCGCATCTATAGTAGATGACATCGCCCATGCGCTTCACGAGAGTATCGAAAGCGCCAAAGCCCGCGCCGAGGAAGCAGAAAAAGCGTGTGCGGAGAGTGCTTGCTGCGAAGAAAGCGGCTGCGAATGTGACGATGATACACCAAAGCCTAACTAATATAGCACCAGTGAAACAATAAAAAAGGCCTGAAGCTATCCAGTAGTTTTACTCGATAACTTCAGGCCTTTTGTCGATTTTGATAAACCTTTAATTGTAGAGTTCCAAGCACTTTTTAAGGGCTTCTTCCACATCACCCTTAGGCCAAAACTCTAAACCCACATATCCTTTATATCCGGTTGCGTCGATCGCCTTAAACACTTCACAGTAATTAATTTCTCCCAGGTAAAGCTCTCCTCGTCCGGGATTACCCGCCGCGTGAAAATGGCCGATCAAATCAATATTATCCACAATATTGCTGATCAAATTGCCCTCGGATATCTGCTGGTGATAAATATCAAAAAGCACTTTAACATGAGGGCTGCCCACCTTCTTTACAATTTCAAAGGCTTCGGCCGAGCTGTATAGATAATAGCCCGCATGGTTAACCAGCACATTTAAAGGTTCCACAACAATAGTGACGCCCGAACCGGCAACGATTTGTGCCGCTTCTTTTAAACCTTCCACAATGGAATCGTGCTGTTTTTCACGGGAGACGCCTTCAAGCTCCTGTCCCGTAACGGCAATGATGCATTTGGCACCTAATATCTTGGCATTAGCCAAAGAAATTTTGATATCTTCCAAAAATTCCTGCCGTGTATTGGGATCTACCAATCCTCGGCCCATTCCCATACAGGCCAAAGTTAAGCCGGTTTCCGTCAATGTGTTTTTATAGGCTTCTACATCAAAATCCTTGCCTTCCCAAAACTCCACGGCACCATAGCCCAGCTTTTTAGCATATTTCATTGCATCGGTTGGGCTATAATCTTTGGTAGCCGAATTTATACATAACGATAATTTCATATATAATCTCGCTTTCTACAATGCAAGCTTTCTACAAATACACAACCTTGCCGGTTTCCATTGATTCGTTGGCCGCGTGAGACAAAAGCAAAGACTTATACGCATCCGCATAAGGGGAACGCACCGCCGTCGGATCACCCTTGCGTACCGCATCCAAGAAAGCCCGGTCATGAGTGATGCTTTGATCGGTTACTCTCTTTGCTTCGGTCATACCATTGCGGGTATACACGCGCATATTATTACGCAGTTCGTACTCTACGGATTTGTCACGGCCAATAATCGTAAGCCCGTTACGGATCGGATTTCCGTTTCCGGTAATAAAACAGCCGGACATTAAAGTGGCCATCAGCCCATTTTCAAAAGTAATGATAGCCGTAGAAGAATCGTCGGTTTCGTAAGTAGGCAGTTTTTCGCTAAATTCTTTGGCGCTGACTAAACCCCGGTTAAATTGGGCATATACACTTTTGGCTTCGCCGAAGAAATAGCGCAGCAGGTCTACCAAATGGATATTTTGCTCTAAAAGCTGGCCACCGCAAGTGGCTTTTTTCATCCACCACCATACCTGAGGCACGCCGCCCAGCCAGGAACCATATACCATACCCACTTGCATATCTTCAAGCTCTTTTTTTACTTTATCTACAATATCCAGATAACGATCTTGAAATCCTACACAAGTCACCAGTCCTTTTTTGGTGACGGCTTCGGATATGGCTTTGGCTTGGTTCATATCCAGGGTCATTGGCTTTTCTACCAAAAACGGCCAATTGCGCTCGATACACACCTCTTCAATTTGATCGTGAGCTGTTGGTTCTACAGCAATATACACTGCGTCCAGTTTGCTTTCTCCGGCAAAAAAATCTTTGTGAGATTTGTAGGCCCGGGTTGCGCCGGTGCGCTTCATCATAGCCTCTGTGCGCTCGGCTAACGGATCCGCTACCGCTACAATCTCAATGTCATCGAAGGTAACCAGACCGTTTACATGATGATTCATCATGCCGCCGCATCCAATGAGGCCAATTTTCAGTTTTTCCATAGGTATCTCCTCCTGAGAAAATAATATTAAGCTCTTTAAGGAGCATAACACAACTTAATGCCTTCTGCGATATAAATTTTCAATATTGAGCCGGCTATATCTATTCTTTTAACGATCCGATCATGACTCCCGACACAAAATACTTTTGTACAAAGGGATAAATAAGTAAAATCGGCACGGTAGCCACAACGATCGTCGTATACCTTACCAGCATCCGGTAGCGCTCTATACCGGCTTGGCCTACCGTTCCCATATCCACCATCGCCGTGGTATCGCCCTGTATCAAAATCTCCCGCAGGACAAGCTGTATGGGCCATAATGTTCGGTCATTTAAGAAAATGGACGCGTTAAACCACGCGTTCCAATATCCTACCGCATAAAAAAGCACGATAACCGCTACCGCCGCCTTTGATATGGGCACAATAATCCGCCACACAATCAGCCACTCGCTGGCACCGTCTAATTTTGCGGATTCCACCAAAGAATCCGGTGCGGATGCAAAGGCGGTCCGCAATATAATAAGGTTCATGGTGGCGACCATCACCGGCAGGATAATCGACCAGCGATTGTCCAATAAGCCCATGTTCATCACTTGGATATAAAAAGGCATGATGCCCCCCTGAAAGAACATGGTAAATACAATCAGCTTCATGACAATGCGGTTCCAGTACAGGCCTTTGCGGGATAGCACATAAGCCCCTAAAATCGTTGAAAACATGCTTAAGATAGTCCCAATCACCACATAAAACAGGGTATTCATATAACCCGTCGTAATATTTGGATTTTGAAACACCAAAATAAATCCGCGGATTTGAGGGGTACCCCTGGGCCAAAAATAAGCTCCCCTATGCAGTAAAACCTCTGTTGGGTCGCTTATGGACGACATCAGTATATGCCACATGGGATAGAGGGTTAAGAAAGCGATGAGTGTCATTAAAAAATAATTGAAAACGGCAAAAATCTTTTCGCCCCGTGTACGCATATCCATATATTTTCACCTTACTTTCCCGATTCGTATTACCACAGACCTGTGCCGGTCACTTTATTGGCAAATTTATTTGCGGAGAGAAGAAAACCAAAGTTAATGACCGAGTTAAACAGCCCCACAGCAGCGGCTATGCCAAAGTTAAAATCCAAAAGGCCTCTGCGTACAACAAAAGTTTGAACCACATCCGAAACTTCCATGGTAAACCCATTTTGAAGCAGCAAAACCCTTTCAAAACTAACGGTCATCAGGCCGCCGATCCGCAGTACCAAGAGGATGGTAATCGTCGGCAATATACCGGGCAGGCTTACATGCCATATCTGGCGCAAGCGGTTTGCCCCATCTATTTTTGCGGCTTCATATAACTCCGGATTAACGGCGGATAAGGCCGCTAAATAGATGATGGAACCGAAACCAAAGCCCTGCCACACATCGGTTATATTAAACATGGTACGAAACAAGGCCGGTACCGTAAAAAGATTGACCGGGTCGCGTCCCATCATCCGCTGTACTTCTCCAAACACACCGTTGGTTGTGGAAAAGTCCAAAAAGATGCCGCAGGCCACCACCAGAGAAATAAAAAACGGCATATATGTTATGGTTTGGACCGAACGCTTAAAAGCCATATTCCGCACTTCATTAAGCAAAAGCGCAAAAATAATCGGAATAGGGAAGGCCCAAAACATATTATAAAAACTAAGCAAAAAGGTGTTGCGGATCACACGCCAGGCAAAAACGCTGCCAAAGAAAGCACTAAAATTATCCAGACCCACCCAAGGGGAACCGCTTATGCCTAAACGAGGCCTAAAATCCCTAAATGCCACTTGTATGCCATACATAGGCATATACATCCAGACGATGTAAAACACAATGACCGGAAGCAGCATCACATAAAGGGGCCAATGCTTTTTAAAATCGGCTTTTACCATATATGCCCAGCCCACAATGCCACTTTTTACACCACTGCCTTTTACGGCTGCCGTAAAGGGTTTTTCCGCAGAAATTGGAACTTGCATAAAATTCCTCCCCTAGCGGCTTTGCAGACGATCAAAAGCAGCTTGCTGGATTTCTTCGGCACGGCGTATACCCATACTTTCCAGTTCGGATACAAAGGCATCAAATTGGTCGATCGGCCGTGAACCTATAATAAAGCCTAAGGTCTGCTCGTATATGTGGGTGTCAATGTCGGACATGATTCCCGCCATTTCTTCGGCTTCGGCAGGAGTCAGGGCAATCAAATCCGTTGGCAGTATCCCGCTGTTGTCTGCGGCACCCCATACCCTGATACATTCCCACACCTCATCCACAAAAACATAAGCCGTAGAATCACGGAGAAAACTCATCGGACGCATTTTAAACAGGTACACCGGCGTCCAGAAATCCGCTTCCCCATCGTCTAAGATCGGATGGATCCATTCAATTTCCCCATTGGCATCCCATACAGAGGTCTCACCAAAGATACCGTAAGACAGCAGATCACCGCCGTCTTGGCTAAATAAGTAATCAAACCAACGGATAACAGGTTCTAAAACACCGTCATAATATGCCCGGTCGGTAATATGCGTCCGGTCTCCACGCACCTGACTGTTGTTTTGCGAAGAAATTCTCACATGTTGGCCGGGAGCCCGAGCTGGGTTAGGTAAAGGAGTTACCGCCATTTCCGGCGTATGGGTGCGCCCTGTCAACAGCTGCTGGCCAAGCCCGCCATACGCAAGATCGAACGCAAGAAAGTTTCCGTTGGCCACTTGAGCGTATCTGTCGGCAGCGGTCCGGGAGGCAAAGTCGGGATCCAGTATACCGTCGGTAAACCAGGCATTCATCAACTCAAGCCACTCCCTGTAACCGGGTTGTATGGACCCGTGAGCGGCGTAGCCATCTAAATGAAGCCATCTGCGAAAGCCCGCATCATAGGAACCCACAAAGGCAAAATTAGTTTGTACACCACCGGTGCCTCCGGGAGTTTCGGGGTAATTAAATCCCAGTACCCAGCTGCCCCGGTCGTCTCGCCATGTACGGAGGATATGGTCCCATTCTTGGATCGTAGTTGGCGCGTCAAATCCGAAACGATCCAAATAATCCTGGCGGATCCACAGCCCGCTCCATGGATGGCTTGGCACGATATCCAGCATGTGAAAGGCAAGTATACGCCCCATATCGTCCGTTGTACCTCTGCGGATTTCTGCCGCTTCGGGATGATTATTTCGCAACCAGCTGAAATTTGGCATCCAGCCCGCATTGTAGTAGGGGGTAAGGTCTAAGTAGATCCCTTCTTCAACGGCAGCCGCAGGCCCTCCGGGGAATGCCGGTGGGTTAACAAAAGCATGGGGCAGGTCATCGGCGGCAATACGCAGCATAAAATTGTCGGTACCCTGACCGTAAGGGGGATGGAACCAATTTACAGTAACCCCGGTGCGCCGCTCCATCTCTTGCCATACTTCACTTTCGTTTAAACTTGTGATCACGGTGGAAGAGAACGGACGCCACAGCTCAATCTCCACAGGTTCCTCTACAATCGGTAAAATAGTCATGTTTACCCCGTGTAAAAATCGGTTGGCATTTCTGTTGTCGTAAGCCACGGGACTGATGTTAAAAGGACGCCCGTTGTTGGTGTCGGCCCCTTCCGGCGGTGCCGCTCTTTCGGCTGCGGCCTCGACTGCAGCCGGAGCCCCTTGCTGCCCGCCTCCCGCTGCCGGGACAGCTTGCCCACCGTCACCGCCACTGCCCGGTTGCCCACATGCCGCAAAAATAAGAATACCGGCAATAAAGAGCATAATCGATTTGTAAAATCTTTTCTTTGCCATTTCGCTACTCCTCCTTTAGCTGCTCCTTTTAATAATACCCAGCTGTACGCCGGGTAGTTTCCACATTTAGCAACTCGTCATTTTTTTCAAATACAAATTATCACATTTAAATATTGTGCACATTTATTTGATTGGTCGATTTGAAGATAGCACAAAATTATCTCTGTAGCAATAGTTTATTTGTAATAATTCACCAATAATTACAAAGCGACGCAAATGGACTTGCCGTTTATTTGCTCAATAAAAAACACCTGACAAATAGTAGCCAGGTGTTTTTACACTATAGTGATTTGATTTTAAAGCAGCGGTGACAAAAGCCTGGAAAGCGACTCTTTCATCTTCGTCACTCTTGAGCGATTCGTATACCGCTCCAAGGTCAGCTGACGACAAAAGGCTATATCCCCCATAAAAGCCTCTTCCAGCTCCATCGTAGTCTGCTCATCATAAATAAAAGCATTACTTTCAAAATTAAGCTTAAAGCTGCGCACATCCATATTTGCCGTACCTACAGAGCACACTTTCGAATCAATCATAACCACCTTGTTATGAAGAAATCCATTTTGATATTCGTAACATCGCACGCCGGATTCTACCAAGTCCCCCAAATAGGACAATGCCGCCCAATAAACAAAGGGATGATCCGGATTGGCCGGGATCATAATGCGTACATCTATACCGGCCAAAGCCGCCATGCGCAGAGCCACAAACATGCTTTCGTCCGGCACAAAATACGGGGTCTGTATATATATGGATTTATTGGCTTCCGTCATCATTTTGTTGTAGCCGTACAAAATACTGGGATAACGGGTATCCGGGCCACTACATACCACCTGCATGCGCGCGCCGGATCCGGACACATAAGGCGATTTGGGAAAATAGCGGTTGTTAAGCTCCATAGCCTTGCCGGGTGCGCAAAAATTCCAGTCCATCATAAAGCGCAGTGTTAAGTCATGCACCCCGTCTCCGGTCATTTGCAGATGGGTGTCCCGCCAATAACCAAAGCGCTTTGACAGACCCAAATACTCGTCGCCTATGTTCATGCCGCCGATATGGCCTACTGTCCCGTCCATAACGGCTATCTTCCGGTGATTGCGGAAATTGATACGGATAAAAGCAGGAGGCAAAAAGACACCCAAGTGCCCTCCCGCGTTAGTAAGGGGCCGATACAGAGACGATGGATTAAACACATTGCCCATACCATCTATCAGCAAACGCACTTCTAACCCTTGGGCCGCTTTTTTAGCCAACGCATCCACTAATCGTTTACCCGTAGAGTCGTTGCGAAATATATAGTACTGGATATAAATGAAATGTTTAGCAGCGGCAATATCTTCAAGAAGGGCATCAAATGCGGTGTTGCCGTCATGATACAGGGCCAGTTGATTGTTGGAAGAAAAGGCCCCGCCAGCGTAGAAATTGAGACGAACCATATCATTCATATGCTCCGTGCCCTGCATTTGCATGATGTTTTCCTGCGTAACATACTGGGTTTGTTGACGCCAAAAAGTATCGACTTGCTCTTCCATTTCGTGATAGCGGATCAGCAGCGCTTCGTCATTTCGGCTTTTTTCCGCAAAAGCACGATGCTTGTGCCCCTCTCGGCCCAACGCCAGGTAGATGATAAAACCACCGTAGGGGATCAGTGCAACAACCATTAGCCACGCCCATGTCACTGCCGCGTTGCGACGTTCGTAAAAGACTATGATAACGGCGAAAATAATATTGAGGAATATAGTTAGTGTTGAAAAATTAAATTCAATAGCCACCGGTTACACCTCCGGTAATGATTATACATAGCTTTTTGTCACATTGCAAAAAGCTTGTGACCCGTGCTATACTGAGGTCTCTAAATAAGAAAGGGGATTTGTTTCATGGGCGCTTGGGATATAGCGATAATTATTTTTATTGTACTGGCAGTAGTGGGCTTTGCGGTGTATTTTTTAAACCGATGGGCCAGCAAACGCATGGTAGAACATAGTTCGATGGTTGAACGCAATAAGCAAACCGCGTCAATTTATGTTATAGACAAGAAAAAAGAGAAGATGCAAAACGCTAATTTTCCTAAAGCGGTTTTGGATCAGATACCGAGATGGAATAAGCTTATGAAGATGCCCTTGGTTAAGGCTAAAATAGGTCCCCAGATTATGACACTAATGTGTGATAAGCAGGTTTTTGATGCTTTGCCTGTAAAGAAGACTGTTATGGTGGAGTTGGCCGGCATTTATATCGTGGGGATGAAGGGGATGAAAAGCAAGAAGGAGATGGCCGCCATACGGCAAGAGCGCAAGGGCGGAGACGAGGCTGCGCCTTGGTATCGGCGGTTACTGAAGCGGTAAATTGAAATTGTTGTTTATCGGTTTGTGGACATAGACCGCTTTTGACGGTTTGGGGAAACCCGATCCGGCAAATTAAGGAGGAAAAATTGGCGAAGATTACAATCGTATGTGAAACGAATAATGTAAAATATTTGGATGTCCGCATGGCTCAGGTTCGTGGGCTTCGGACATTGGATGAGATAAAAGCCGCTGTTAATATTTGTGGCGAATGTGCCGGATGCAAAGAAAATATGGGCTGGATACTCACAACGGTATGCAGTTGTATGGATGTATCTTTTGAGGATATCGTAAAGGCTATAAAAAACGGAGCCGATACGGTAGAAAAAGTCGGGGAAGTTACCGGAGCCGGCACCGCAGTAGATTGCGGCCGGTGTAAAATCTTGATTGAAAACATAATTGTTATTGGCCGTTAAGGTCATTAGCGTTGGTTTCAGCCGTTGCAGACTTAACTATTCTTTTGACATTTTTTTCGAAGCGTCCCCTGGGCAGCATCACCAGATGAGCGCATTTCATACAGCGAATACGAAAATCCATACCTATTCTTAAAATCTCCCATTCATGACAACCGCATGGATGGGGTTTTTTCATGTATACAATATCGCCGATTTGTAAACTCATCCCCGGTTCACCTCTCCATCAATCCGTTAACCCATAACGGCCAATCCATCTATATTTTAATCTCCGTCCACTTCCCTTTGGCAAAGCGTCCGTAAAGCATAATTAATCTCAGGCCCTGATCCGCAATAACGGCAATCCATGCCCCTTGCAAACCCATATTTAAACCAAATACCAGCAATAAGCTGAATATGGGCCTGGCTAAGGCCACGCTCATCAGCATGGTTAAAGCAACATAACGGGTATCTCCCGCTCCTCGTAAACATCCGGCCATAACCAGCTGGGATGTTTGGATTGGCTGGACTGCCGCCAATATTATCATCAACCCGGCCGTCATGGCGATAATGGCCTGGTCGTCAGTAAATAGCGCCGGAAACCAAAACCGGCTGGATAAAGTAAACGCACATAAAAATACGGAAACGATAAAGGCCATCCGCTGACCGATTTTTCCGTACATGATGGAAAGATCCGGGCGTTTTGCCCCCAGCTGCTGGCCCACCAAAGCCGTTGTAGCCACCGCGATGCCGTCGGCAAACGTAAAGGATAAATGCATGAGCTGCATTGCGATCTGATGGGCCGCAAATGCTGCGGTACCCAGACTGGCCACGATAATAGCGTACACAAAAAAACCGATACGCATACACATCTGTTCGAATATGGAATTGCCGCCGATCCTGGCAATACTCTTTATCATAGGAAGATTGGGCCGCCAGTTGTCTCTTGTGGATACCTTTAGATAGGCGTTTCGCTTTAACAACGATCCTACCGCTAAAATCAGTCCCGTTCCGCTGCTGATGGTTACGGCGATGGCCGCACCATCCACTCCCAGCCGAGGAAATCCAAACTGCCCTTCGATAAGCAGGAAATGGAAGATGACATTGATGATGTTGGCGGCAATATTAACCACCATCGTGACCCTTGTATTGCCGATACCCCGCTGGGCGGCACTGATCGTCATGGTCAATGCGTTAAGGGGCAGGGCCATACTGGTGATCCGAAAATATGAAGTTGCCAAATCAATAGTATCCCATTGGGCTCCGGCCACCTGCATCATGGGTCGGGCCAAAGATACCGCCAGCACAGACATGACTATACTTATGATAACGGCAAGCAACATGGCCTGCCTTACGCACAGCCTGGCTTCTCCCTGTTCTCCCTGGCCTTTGCGCCGGGAAATAACCGCCGTTACCCCTACATTGAGGGCAAAAAATAATGCCATAAAAATCATTCGCGGCTGACCAACCAGTCCTACGGCCGCCACAGCCTCCGGCCCAAGCCGTCCCACCATGGCTGTACTCATCATGCCTATAAACGACATAGAAGTCATCTCTATTACCGAAGGCAGCGCGATACGCAAAGAAGTCCCGTAAGCCTCTCGGCTAGACGGGATATCCCCGGCGATAAAGCTTTCTTTTATCATATTGCGTGTTGCGAAGATATTTTTAAATTGCATCTAATGACCCCCGAAAGTCCATATCTCAAACGACCGGCCCACTATGAGTATATCATAGCCTTAATATAGAGAATGTGCAAGAATGCCGTCATATAAGGGCCTATGCATCTTCATAAATCCTCTACAAAGTTCCTCGGAAAAATTCTCTTGATATTCCCCAAGGCTCAATATATGATTAAGAAAGATCGCACCGAGAGCCTATTTACAGAAAAGGAGTATAACTATGGAAAAAGTACGTCTTGGAATCGTAGGGCTGGGTCAACAAGGAGGCTTGTATGCCCAGATGCTGACCAATACCATGCCCGAGATGCCCCCAGGATTCCCCGCCGCCTATCTGCCTAAAAACATGACTTTAGGCGCGCTATGCGACCATGATCCCAAAAAAGAAAAAGAGTTTAAAGAAAAGTATCCCGATGTCCCCTTCTACAGTGATTGGAAGGATCTGGTGAAATCCGAGCATATCGATGCGGTCGTCACCACCGTCCCTCACTTCATGCACCACGAAGTAGCTATCTACTGTCTGGAAAACGGCAAACATGTACTGGTCGAAAAATGTGCGGGGGTTGTGGCCAAAGAGGTCCAGCAAATGATGGACTGTTCAGCAAAACATCCGGAGCTCACCTTCGGCATCATGTTTAACCAGCGCACAAATCCCTTATACATTAAAATACGCAACCTGGTAAAATCCGGCGAGCTTGGCCAGATCCGCCGTTCCAACTGGATAGTCAATGACTGGTGGCGCAACGATAGTTATTACAAAAGTAGCGAATGGCGCGCAACCTGGGGCGGCGAAGGCGGCGGGGTGCTTGTAAACCAGGCTCCTCATCAGCTTGACCTTTGGCAATGGATATGCGGCGTGCCGTCAAAAATAACCGCCAAATGCATCAATGGCGCCCATCGGGACATCGTTACCGAAAATGATGTAACCATCCTTGCGGAATACGAAAACGGCGCTACCGGTGTATTTATCACCTGTACCCATGACATGATGGGTACAAACCGGTTTGAGATCGACCTTAGCAAAGGGAAAATTATAATCGAAAACAACAAAGCCACCGTCACCTATTTTGCCCATGACGAAGATTATGTTAACAAGCATATGGATATGCGTCAGGTATATTTGATGCTGCGGGGCGATACGAATGTTGAAAGCGCCAACCGTACAGAGGTTATCGAAGGCGTACCCGGCGGCGGCCCTCAGCACGGGGCCGTTATGGAGAATTTTGCCGACAATATCTTAAAAGGCACTCCCCTTTTGGCACCGGGCAACGACGGCATAGCGGGGGTTAGGATCGCCAATGCGGCGCAGCTGTCTTCATGGCTTAATAAAACCATTGATTTTCCTGCAGACGAAGATGTTTATCTTGCCGAACTAAATAAGCTGATAAAAGCGGAAGGAAAGTTTCCACCGCGCGAAGTATAGAAAAGGAGATAATCACAATGGCAAAAAAAGGACTGATAGGCGTTCAATTAAGTACCATCCGCAGTAAAATTGAAGAGCTTGGCGTTTACGAAGCCATGAAGCGTCTCCATGAGCTTGGCTTCCGCTGCATCGAAATAAGCCAAGTCCCCATGACTTCAGAGAATGTGGACGAGTTTAAGCGGGCAAAAAAGGACTTTGGCATGACCGTTGCCGCCATCAATGCACCTACCACCGCCATGTTCCCGGGGATGGAAAGCTTGGAATCCAATTACGATAAAATAATTGCTGACTGCGCGGCCCTGGATTGCAAAATGCTTCGCATAGGCATGGGGCCGATTAATCTTCTCACAACAAAAGACGGTGTTGTGACGTACTGTAAAGAACTTAATATGTATACCGAAAAGCTAAAAGCCGACGGAATCGAGTACTATTACCACAATCACAACAACGAATTTGCAAAGTTCGACGGCAAGTATATTCTCGATATCATGAAGGATAACTCATCCATTGGATTTGAGCTGGATATCCACTGGATTCAAGCCGGAGGAGAAAAGCCTGCCGAAATCATCAAGCAATATGCAAACCGTATCCGGCTTCTGCATCTCAAAGATTTTCGCATGGTTCCCATTACCATGGAGAGCCTAAAAGATGGCAAAAGCTTATACAGCGCCATACAATTTGCCGAAGTGGGCGAGGGCAGTCTGGATATTAAAGAATGTATAGAAGCAGGCCTGGCTTGCGGCAGCGAATATTTCCTCATCGAGCAAGATTCCACCTATGACCGGGATTCTTTTGACAGCTTGAAAATAAGCCGCGATAATCTTGTTAAGATGGGTTACGGGGACTGGTTTTAGGTAAAGGCGATTAATCCTTCGGATGGTTTTGGATCATCGAGTGGTTTCGGATCAGTCGTAGATTGTAGAATAATGCGAAACTCACGACAACAGGACTTTACAGCAGACCGAGTCTATGGTATGATTCCCTGTATCGATTCCGCACGGATAGGCCTTAAATGCCAATACGGCTGCCAAATCCGGCGCGAACTTCCGCACACGTAAACTTAATCAAACCCTGCTTTGCAGCCAAAAAGTCTGTCGGCAGCACAAAGAGCGTGTGACAAAATTAGGAGGTGTACTCATGTACGCAATTATTGAAACCGGCGGCAAACAGTACAAAGTCAAAGAAGGTGACATCATCACCGTAGAAAAGCTGGGCGCAGATGCCGGCACAACCTATACCTTTGACAAAGTGCTGTCTGTAGCAAACGGCGAAACAGTTTCCTTTGGCGCACCCTATGTAAAAGGCGCTTCTGTAGCGGCTTCTGTTATGGGCGACGGCAAAGGCAAAAAAGTGGTTGTTTACAAATTTAAAGCTAAAAAGAACTACCATCGCAAAAAAGGCCATCGTCAACCTTTTACCCGTCTTAAAATTGATTCTATATCGGCCGGATGATTTCGGTAACCATCCGCCGCAATCCAAAAGGCCACATATACGGCTTTACAGTATTGGATCACGGCAAAACCGACGTTTGCGCGGCGGTATCACTACTAACCCTTAACACGGCCAACAGTTTAGAAGCATTGACAGACGAACCCTTTCACTGCGACTACAATCCGGAAGGCGGTTTTTTACAACTGGACCTGCCTCAGATAAAAGAGGGACACAACAGCCTTAAAGCCGATATATTGCTGGAAGCTATGGCTTTAGGTTTACGATCAGTCAAAGAAAACTATAACAGTGAGATAGAAATAAAGGATGATAGCTATGATTAAAATGAATTTGCAGTTTTTCGCCCACAAAAAAGGGGTAGGCTCCACTAAAAACGGCCGCGATTCCAACTCTAAGCGCTTAGGCCCAAAAAGAGCAGACGGCCAATTTGTAAAAGCCGGTAATATCTTATACACCCAGCGGGGCACAAAAATTTTACCCGGCAATAATGTAGGCCGCGGTTCTAACGACAATCTTTTTGCATTAGTAGACGGAACCGTCCGCTACGAGCGCAAAGGCCGCGATAAAAAGCAGTTGTCTGTATATCCCGCCGCTGCGAACGCTTAATGTTTGACTATTAAAAATAGCCGGTTTGATGGCATAAATGCCGTTAAACCGGCTTTTTATCTATATTCTACTACACAATGACTCGAGGGATACTGACATGTTTATAGACCATACAAAAATAACGATAGAATCCGGTTCCGGCGGTCACGGGCATATTGGCTTTTACCGAGCCAGATATGTTCCTAACGGCGGCCCCAACGGCGGGGACGGAGGAGACGGGGGCAATGTTATATTTGTTGCCCACACAGGCATAAATACCCTGATAGACTTTCGCCATCGCCGCATTTATAAAGCGGAATCCGGGGAAAAAGGCGGCAATAACAACTGTACCGGCGCCAGAGGTAAAGACTTGGAGATCGCCGTACCTCAGGGCACCCTTATCCGAGACGCTAAAACAGGCCGTTTAATAGCCGATATGGCTAAAGTCGGCGACCGCAGGGTTTTGGCCAAAGGCGGCCGGGGGGGACGAGGCAACCAGCACTTCGCCACCCCTACCCGTCAAGCGCCAAAATTCTCCGAAGACGGCAAACCCGGCCAAGTTTTTGAGCTTATACTCGAGCTTAAATTAATTGCCGATGCGGGGATTATCGGTTTCCCCAATGCGGGAAAATCCACTTTACTGTCCATGGTCACCAACGCAAAGCCTAAAATCGCCGGTTATCAATTTACCACCCTGTCTCCCAACTTAGGCGTAGTGCGCGGGGACTGGGGGGCGGATTTTGTTTTGGCGGATATCCCGGGCCTGATTGAAGGAGCCAGCGAAGGCATAGGGTTAGGCCATGACTTTTTACGGCATATCGAACGCACCAAGGTGCTGATCCATGTAGTAGACGCCGCCGGTCTGGAAAGCGAAAAAACTTCTGCGGAGGCCGTTAACGCTATTAACGACGAGCTGCAAGCGTATAATCCCGAGCTGCTTAAACGGCCCCAAATCATAGCCGCCAATAAAATGGATTTATTATCCCCGGAAGAAGCGGAAGCCGCTTTAGAACCTTTGCGCGCTTTGGGGCAGGAAAAAGGCTGGCCCGTGTTCCCTATTTCCGCGGCAACCAATTCCGGTTTAAAAGAATTAATGCGGGCGGTTTCCGATATCTTAGCCGAGTACCCCGAAGACATTATTTTTGAGGAAGAGGCAGAAGATTTTACAATGCCGGAAGAAATAGAAGTACCGATCACCGTAGAAAAAGAAGCCGAAGGAATATTCCGGGTAGAAGGCCCCGGTATCGAACGGGTTTTGGGATATACTAATATGACAGACGAGAGAGGCTTTGCATATTTCCAGCGTTTTATGAGAGATCGAGGGATCATTGCCCAGCTTGAGGAGTTGGGGATCGTCGAAGGTGATACGGTGCAAATGTACGAGTTTGAGTTTGATTATTATCCGTAAGCACAACTCTAATTTTTTCGAAAACGCAAAAAAAAGTTTTTCATTAAAGATGCACATGCTTCTTCATACACACCGGCAATCACTTCCGCTTTATGATTAAAGCGGGAGTCATCCAATAAATTTAAAATAGATCCCGCGCAGCCGGCTTTAGGATTTTTAGCCCCATATATCACAACCGGTACTCTCGCTTGTAAAATAGCCCCCGCACACATGGGGCATGGTTCCACGGTAACATACAGGCGGCAGTCATCCAGTCGCCAATCATCCAGATATGTGCAAGCCTGATCTATCGCAATCAGCTCTGCGTGATACAGCACATTTTTTTCTATTGTCCGCCGATTATAACCGCGGCCTATTATTTTATCTTCATACACTATGACACAGCCTATGGGTACTTCGTCTAATTGAAAAGCGTTTAGCGCCTCTTTATAGGCTTCTTTCATATAAAATTCATCATTCATGGCAAAGCCTCACATCTTTTCTTTGACAATATCTCGCTTTTTATACTACAATATGTTAAACTGCAGGATAGGAACATTAATTGTTCCCAGTATACCAGAGTAGGAGTGTCGTGACATGGAAAGTTTTAGCATGGTCAAGCGCGGATATAATCCACAGGAAGTAGACGAGTATATCGATACCCTGGAAAAAGTGATCAAGAGTTATAAGGATAAAGATAACGCCATCAAAAACGCCATATTAAGCGCACAAGTAGCTGCTGACAATATCCTTAAAAACACACATTTGGAAGTAGCCGAATACAAAACCCGCACCCTGGCACAGCTGCGACATATTTACGAGTCTGTAGAGACCCAACGCAGCCGCTTGCAGGCCTTCCAGGACGATTACAACGATATGCTACGTAAGTACTTAAAAGCTTTTGACGAAACAGATGTTGCTTTTATTAACAGTCGTATAGACGAGCTTGAAAAATATCTGCGAGAATTAAACACCTCTGTAGAAGAAGAGCGGGAATCTTTGCAGTAAATAAAACAGCCTGTTTAAGTTCGCACCAATGTGAGAACTAAACAGGCTGTTTTTTATGTCTTTAGCTTAAATGAATAGGCGTAACGATAGTTTCTATTAAAGCGGCTCCTCGCCGATACTGAATGCGCCCACCGGCCCCTTCTAAGGCTTGAGTGGCTATCATGGTATCCATAGCATCCCGCATCATGCTATCGGTAACGGCCACGTCGGCATTATTTATGCGCAGACTGCGAGCCCTACCTAACTCTGTCCCAAATTCAAGTAAAAAATGTGGTCCCATATTATTGTTTCACCTCCTTTTACAGTGAAATAGTTTTACAGTCAAATTAAGTTATACTAATTGCCGTGTTACAACAGTTGTGATTTTGCTTGGGCTGTCGTCTTGAATTGATGCAAAGGCATTGGCAACATCGAAAACGCCCTGATCTGAGGCGTTAGCCCTAATCGTAGTAAAAGAAAATGCCCTGCCGTTTGCATATCGCATTATAAGCCGTCTGTCGGTGGCAATAAATGTTGGCATACTACTCCTCCTTTCTTTAAATAATTTGAGTCGCCCTTATTTACGTCGTCACATTAAACTCTTTACGATTGGTAGCTACTAGATCGGCACTATGTTTAGAGACCGGTTCGCCTCTTGCAGACAGCACCGCACCGGAATCTATAATAGCCGTCATCGCATCAGCTATTTGTGTGCCCGTAGCAGTAGACGCTGCCCGGGGGATGTTTAGCGTTATCACCTCATTACGATTGGACAAAAAATTTAATCTAAAATCATATCTGGCTTCCATACTTTTTTCACCTCCTTTTAAAAAGATAGCTGTTTAAACCGCTTTGTTACTCACTACTTACACATCACTCAGCTCCGACTCTACGGTCAAAAACCCATCGACGACAGCGGCAGTTTGGAGACTCTGTATCCCGCCGGCTAAATCAGCGATTTGAGCGGCACTGGCGGCAGGGTTTATTCCGTTAATCCGCAAATCCGGTAGATTATCCGGATATGTGAATCTTACCCGCCCGTTTATAGGGGTATTGATAACAGCCATTTGTACACCTCCCTTCTGTATGGATTTATGCACATCACGCAAAGTTTGCAGCGCGCTGTTCATGACCATATAGTACAGGGGACGGATTGCCCATAATAGATGAAGGGTTCACTTAAAAACTACATTGGAAAAATTCTTAAGATGTGGTATAGTGAATTTCGCAATAGCATGAAAAGAATTTAGGATTATTTTAAAATCCTTTCACCATACTAAAGGAATGATCACTATTTTCCACAGCCAATCACTACGATTTGAATATGCTCGCTTTGAAGAGACCGAAGAAAACACCCTGGCCTTGCAGGATATTAATATCCGCATAAACCAGGGTGAGTTTGTGGCGATTTTAGGCCATAACGGTTCCGGTAAATCCACTTTAGCCCGGCATTTAAACGCACTTTTGATCCCTACTTCCGGTACTTTATGGGTAAAAGGCATGGATTCTAAGGACCCAAACAATGCATGGCCTATCCGCCAGCTGTCCGGTATGGTCTTTCAAAATCCAGATAATCAACTGGTTGCTACAATCGTAGAAGAAGATGTGGCTTTTGGACCGGAAAACTTGGGCGTACCCTCAGCCGAAATACGCCAGCGAGTAGATGATGCTTTGCAAAATGTTCGTATGTCTCAGTACGCTCATGTCGCCCCTCATCAATTGTCCGGCGGGCAAAAACAACGCATAGCCATAGCCGGGGTACTTGCCATGCGTCCGGACTGTATCGTTTTAGATGAACCTACAGCCATGCTGGATCCTTCCGGCCGGCAGGAGGTTATTGAAACCGTCATGCGCCTTAACCGGGAATCCGGTATTACCGTAATACTGATCACACATTTTATGGAAGAGGCCGTCTTGGCCGGACGAGTAATAGTGATGGATGACGGTCTTGTGGTTATGGATGGGCCCCCTCGCGACATTTTTAGGCATGTGGATAAAATGAAGACTTTGGGTCTGGACGTACCTTCCGTAACGGCTCTGGCCCATGAGTTGCGAAAACAAGGCATACCCATGCCCGATGATATAATGACAGAAGATGAATTTGTAAAGGAATACTATGACACCCTTAATCGAAATAGATAATTTAAGCCATGTCTATGACACCGGCACCCCCTTTGCCCGGACCGCTTTGGATAATGTCAATTGCTCCATAACCAAAGGGGAATTTATCGGGGTAATAGGCCATACAGGTTCCGGCAAAAGCACCCTCATCCAACATCTTAACGCGCTGCTTAAGCCTACATCCGGACGGGTGCTGCTGGAGGGTGTTGATATTCATGGAGATAAAAATCAGCTTAAATCCACTCGCCAAAGGGTGGGGCTGGTATTCCAATATCCGGAGCATCAATTGTTTGAGGTTACCATCTACAAAGATGTGGCTTTTGGCCCTACCAATATGGGTTTATCTCCCGGAGAAGTGGACAATCGGGTTCGCGAAGCTTTAACTCTGGTAGGCCTATCGGAAGAATTATACGAAAAATCGCCTTTTGAGCTTTCCGGCGGACAAAAGCGTCGGGCTGCCATTGCCGGTGTATTGGCTATGAAACCCGATGTACTCATTTTAGACGAACCTACCGCCGGGCTGGATCCCGGGGGCCGGGACGCTATTCTTTCGCAAATAGCCGCTATGCATGATATCGTGGGTAATACGGTTATCTTGGTATCGCATAATATGGAAGATGTGTCGCGATTGGCAGATCGCATTATTGTCATGGCCGGAGGCAAAATCATCCTATCGGGAACCCCCGCCGACGTTTTTGCGGAGCCGGATAAACTTACTGCCGTAGGTTTGGCTGCGCCGCCCATTGCCGTTCTTATGGATCGGCTGCGTAAGGAAGGTTTAGACATTCCACCCGGTATTTTCACGGTGGAAGCCGCCGCCGATTCCTTAAAAAATTTGGGGGCTTAGCTAATGAGAAAAATTGTTATCGGACAGTATTATCCCGCGGATTCGATCCTGCATAAATTGGATCCGCGTATTAAATTAATCGGGACCATGTTCTTTATTGTGACCCTTTTTATGGTTAACAGCTGGCCTGCTTATGGGGTGGCTGCTTTGGCTTTGGCTACGGTTATAAAACTTTCTACGGTACCGCCCATGTTCATGTTTCGCGGATTGCGGGCGATGCTGTTTATTCTTATTTTTACCGCGTCCTTAAATCTGTTTTTGACTCCGGGAGAACATGTGCTGTTTGAGTTCTTTTTTGTACGGGTCACTTTGGAAGGGGTCTCTCAAGCGGCACGGATTGCCCTGCGGCTGATCATTTTGATTGCAGGATCTACCATCATGACATTAACCACCACCCCCATACAGTTGACAGATGCCATTGAGGGGCTGCTTAAACCTTTTAAAAGGTTGGGCGTGCCGGTTCATGAAATCGCGATGATGATGACTATTGCTTTGCGATTTATCCCCACTTTAATGGAAGAAGTGGATAAGATCATGAAAGCCCAAATGGCCAGAGGGGCGGATTTTGATACGGGGGGCTTGATTAAAAAGGCTAAGAGTTTGATTCCTTTACTGGTACCCCTGTTTATATCGGCTTTTCGCCGGGCAGACGAATTGGCCCAGGCAATGGATGCCCGCTGTTATCGAGGGGATGTTAATCGTACAAAGATGAAAGTAATGCGGTTTGGCGTGCGGGATTTTTGGGCGACAGGGATTGTACTGGGTTACGGAGTGATTTTGATTTTAATTGATAGACTATAATCAAGTAGGCTGTGACAAACAACTTACCCTTTGCCCGACATATACTTTAGAGAGCGTTTACAGGAAATTCATTACAAAAACCCGCCGGAGAAGTGAATCATAGGCGGGTTTATATTCATAGTGATTAGTTTTGAATCGGTCTCGTCTCATTATAGCTCATTTTCCTCTACCCAGCGTTTTGCGGCAGCAACTTGACTATCAGAAGGTATGGCCTCTCCGGTTTTTGCATTTCTGCCGGAATCGTCATCAAGGTTTGGATACGTCTCAAGCAGCGGAGCTGTAAGCTTTGGCTTTTGGGGAGTATTTTCGGATATCATATACCGCCAAACCCCCTTCCGGGCCCACCCTGTGCAGAATGGAGCATAGCCCAAGGCATGGATGGCCCCGATAGATTGCCATCCCAATCACGGGTGTAAAACTGCCCGCCTTTATAACAATTAGAGCAATAATCCCCGTTAAGGCTGCCATCTGCATCAGTACCGCAATAGCTTTGCGAAAACATAGGGTTGCCGCATACTTGACAATTTGATTGCATCATTGAATTTCTCCCTCTACAGTGAATTAATGAAGTGATTTTCATGTTTATTCACTCTTAGGATGACCAGGAATGAGAGAGTTTATTCGACCGCGCAAACAAAACTTGACAAGGACAGTACTAGTACATATAATACACTATCTGTGATACAGAATTTTACTAAGACTCATCCTCATTTAAAACGTACTTGGTAAGAGATACCATATACATAAATTTCCCGCAAACGCTCTCTAAACAAAGGTGATACTATGCGTCAAGCCACCCGTGAAGAACTATTATTTATACTACTTGCCCTGCCAAGCCTAATTGGGCTCATGGTATTCTTTTTAATCCCTTTTGGCGCATCCCTGTATCTGGCGATGATTGATAATCCGGTAGGACGCAACTTTGTCGGATTTCGGCATTTTGTAGATACGATTAACAACGGAGCCTTTCGGTTAGCGCTGCGCAATACCTTGATTTTTATCGCCTTATGTGTACCGATTAATATGATATTTCCTCTATGGATCGCCAGTTTGCTTAACCGAACCGGTAAACATAAGGATTTATTTGGGTTGTTTTTTTTACTGCCTTTGGTAGTGCCTTCCGGTTCCGTAGTGCATTTTTGGCAAAGTCTATTTGGTATTAACGGGGTAATTAACGGAACCTTCTTTGCCAACGATCCCGTTAACTGGCTTAATACCGAATGGTCGCGGATGATTATTCTCATCATATTTATGTGGAAAAATGCCGGGTTTAATGTGGTATTGTATCAGGCGGGACTCAACATGATCCCAAAAGATTATTACGAATTTGCCGCAATGGAAGGCGCGGGCGCCTGGCGTCAGTTTAGAACTGTAACTGTAGTATATCTGACACCCACTTTTTTCATGGTGTTTTTAATGTCCCTAGTCCAATCTTTTCGGTCATTTAGGGAGATATATTTACTGGCAGGAGCTCATCCTCATCAAAACATCTATATGCTGCAGCATTATATGAACAACCTTTTTGACGTGCTTAATTATCAGCGGTTGGCGGCGGCTTCATATATTTTGTCTGTGGGGATTATAGGCATTGTGCTGGCTCTGTTTTTTGCTCAGCGTAAGGTAAATTTGCTGTAGTTAAATTTCATTTCGTTATAAAAGGAGAAAAAAATGAAAAAAATATGGATTGTCACTTTACTGCTTTCTTCACTATTCGTTATTGGCGCAACAGCCTGCGGAGGCGATAATACGGCTTCACAAACAAGCCAGTCAGATCAAACTCCCAATGCGCAGACCCAGGCTAACGAATCGGAAAGCGGTACCAACCAACCGGATGCAGGCTCTCCGGACTTTGCCGGTCAAACCCTATCCGTTTCAATTTCCTGGAGTCATACTATAGAACAATTTGCAGAGCTGTACATGGAAGCTAACCCCGGCGTCACCATTGAAATCAATAATTTTGACGCAGACTGGGAGCGCTTTATGGAGCAGATACCCATCCAGCTAATGGCCGGTACCGCCGATGATTTGATCGACACCATGGGCATTGACCGTATGGATCCTTCAACCACAGCCCTGCTGGCAGATTGGTTTCCGGTTATGCGGGCAGATCCCAACTTCAATGAAAGTGATTACTATATGAACGTGTTTAATGCGGTGGCAAAAGACGGCCGTCTGTTTGTTTTTCCCATCACTTTTAGTTTCGATATGATCTCCGCAAACAACACGATCCCCGGACTGGCAGAGGCTTTTCGCGGATTAGATACCATCAGCTCCGGAGACATGCAGGCACTCTACAGGCGTTTTCCCACAGACAATCCACTTTTTCTTCACGATAATCACGACGCCATGACTTCAACCATTTGGTCTATCGACAGCTTTCTGGATTTTGAAAACAGGACCAGTTATTTTAACACTCCGGAATTTATAGAGTTCATCACAGAAGCCGAGCAAATGACCAATCCGGAAAAAATGTTTTTTGGCGGTACCGGCAGCTGGACCTGGCATTCACCGGAAATTTTAGAAGAACAAAGTCAAAGATATTATTTCCGGCAGTCTATTCCCCAATCTTTTCAATTTCTTCTGCCTTTTGAAGATGAGTTACTCTTTGGAGGCCATGTTCCCTTTACCAACGAGCAGGGTCAGGTATGGATTACTCCCTTCTTTTCATACGCACTTAACGGCCGCAGCAGCCCCGAGGTACAGGCTTTAGCTTGGGACTTTCTCCAATTTATGCAAGACCCATCGCATTTTGAAGGTCAGCATTGGATGTATACCATGGTACCGGTGTACAGGCCATTGTTACATTCCCTATTACAATGGGAACTGCCCGGCAGACTCAATTACTTTGAAGAAGAATATGGCTGGCGGCTTACCGGCAGCGAAGATCAAGCCATAGCCGGTGTTATTGCGGCATTTGATAATATTTTGCAAATGCCTATGGCCGATACCTTGTTTGCAAATAACGCCGTGACAGGGATTATCAGTGAGGTCATGCATCAATTTAATGACGGACTACTGACAGCGGAACAAGCCGCTGACGAATTGCACAATAGGGTAACGCTGGCATTATTGGAACTATAGTGAAATGACTTTTAAGATGAAAAAAAATATCGCAACATTGGGGATTTTAACTTTACTTGCCATTTTATTTTTGTTCCCGATCGCGGTTATATTTACCCATTCTTTTATGGGCGAATTTGAGATTGCCAATCGTTACACCCATCACATACGTCCCGGCAATATCTTTTACGCTGTGAATAGGATACATTTTGTACGGCTATCACTGATTCCGGACCATATAACACTGAGTCAGTATGGCACACTGCTATTTGGTTATCCCCGATATTTGGGAATGCTTTGGAATTCTTTTGCACTGGCCATACCTATTATGTTGGGCCAGCTGTTGATTTCCGCTCCGGCCGCTTACGCTTTTGAAATGAGCCGTCTACGAAGAAAAGAAGGGTTGTATATCGTATATATCGTTGTGATGCTTATGCCGTTGCAGGTCGCCTTAGTCCCCAATTTTATTGTAGCGGACTGGCTGGGCATTGTAGGAAGCCGCTGGGCAATTATCTTGCCGGGGATGGTCAATCCCTTTGGGGTGTTTCTGATGCGGCAGTTTTTACGAGGGCTTACCCGTGATTATATAGAGGCCGCTCAAATAGACGGTGTTGGGCATTTGGGCTGTATTTTTTGGGTGGTTGTCCCGCTCCTTAAACCGGCTTTGGCGGCTTTGATGATGCTCACTTTTATTGAAAATTGGAATCTGGTGGAACAGCCCTTGATTTTTTTGCGGGATATCGCTCAAGAGCCGCTGTCGGTATATCTTGTACGAATGGCTGATCAGTTGGATTTGATTTTTGCGGCATCGTTTTTTTATCTGCTGCCTACGGCACTGGTGTTTTTATATGGACAGGAGTTTATGGTGGAAGGGATACAGCTTTCGGGAGTCAAGTAACGGTTGAAAGTCAAATAGTTTACAAATAGACATATTGGGCGTATAATGTGGTTAGAATAGAAAAGCGGAGCGAGTGCTGCTAACACCCGTCCGCTTGCTATAGCCGCAAAGCATCGTGGCTAATCCTTATTCAAAAAATTATAAGAAAAGCCGCCCAACACAATTACAGGCTGTAGGGGCGGCTATTTCTTTGTTAACGCATCTATGAACTGAACAATCAATGAAAGTAACGCAATAATTACAATTACTATCTCGAAAGTCGTCACAGGGCCTCACCTCCTTTCGGAGGATTAGCCAGAGGATATCTACCGCCCTACTTCTATAGCCTCTCGATTATAGTTAATTCCTGCCATATCATGCAATACTAATCCACATTTAAATAAATAGAATTTTAAACGCGTATTAGCATAAGGGGACCATAATGAAACAACGCAAAAAAATAATACTGCGGCTATGCGCAGCATGGATAGGCATTCTACTATTTCTCACCTTCTTCTCCAACACCATATACTCCCTAAACTTACCCGGTGTAACCGTCGGATTTCCTGCCGAAGGCATCATTGCAAGCACCAACCGAGCTGAGGGTTCTCTTGATTTTTCCGAAAATCAAAACCTATACGCAGATTATAGTGGGCGAATCCATTTCAGTCTGCAAATCGGCGATCGCGTTGAGCCAGGTGATACTTTATTCAACATCCACACAGACATAAACGATCTACTCAACCAACTCGAAACCGAAGAAAACAGCCTGGAACGGGTGCTCCTTAACCGATCTGCCGCGCAAACTCAGTTACAGGGCCTTAGCCCCACAACCCCAAGCCTTCCCGCTCCCCTTCCACCGGATATATCTCGCTTTGACCACGAAGAAACACGGTTAACAGCAGAAGTCCAGCGGTTAGAAGCAGAATACCAAACCCAGCAAAACTTACTTGCCGAAGGGATCATCTCCCGAGACGAACTATCCGAAATCACCCACCGGCTAGAAGACCTTCGCCGTGATTTGACCCGCAACGCAGAAGAACGAGAACAGGTCATAGCCGAACATCTGCGCAGCCAAGCACGGTCTGCAGAAGAGGATCGTATCCAGCAGCAGCAACAGCGCCGTGTTTACGAGGTTGAACGTAATCGCCTGCTCCATGAGATTAATCTTTTAAATATGGACGAAAGCGAAATCCGCCGGACCATTACCCGACTCAACGCACAAATTGAGGATGGCGGCATAGCGGCGGTATATGCCGCAAGTCATGGTATAGTTCGTGAAATCCCGGACTTAGAAGATGGGATGGCTGTGGGACGCAATCAACTGGTTATGCGCCTTGGCCTACTGGACGGCAATCATTATACAACGACCGTATACTTTCCGGAACGGATGGGATTTTTGCCTGTGGGCACCGATGTGCGTGTAGATATCCGGTCTTTAAGAGAATTTGGGCTTCGAGGCGAAATCCGGCGCATGACGCCGGTCCAAGGCCGTTTACGTACAGAAATCCTATTTGAATCCGATCAGCCTGTCATCGGAGGCGAAGGAGTCACCGTAACTGTAGAGCAGTTTTCTGAATTATTTACTCAAGTACTGCCCAACTCGGCAATCCGGCAGGACGCCATGGGATACTTTATACTGTTTGCCACTCAGGAAGGCCATACTTTTATCGGCCGTAGCTATGTTGCCCGGGAAATGCGCATCCAAGTATGGGAGCGCGGAGACAGGACCACCGCATTTTGGATGCATCTGGATATTGAGTATCCCATCATTATCCAAAGCGACCGCCCCGTAGCGGCAGGAGACAGGATCAGATTGGTGGCGGATCAATGAAACCACATAACAAATTAAGTAGTGATCCGGCTAACATAAAATCTCTTATCATATGCATCATGAGCTTGCTTCTTGCATTAGGGGCTATCCTATACATAGCCTGGGCACATATTCAAGCCGGACGATACATGCAGCCCGGTGTTTTAGTCGTTATGCCTTTGGTCAATGATCCCCTCCATCAGTTTCGCCCGGAGGATTTTTCCCCAACAGGCGGGACTCATTTCGAATTCATACCTTATATGGAACTGGAACGTCTGTCTCAACCTATGATGGAAAGCGAAACACAGACAGCTTTTGCCCAAGTGACGGAGACCGGGCCGGATTATCTGGACATGGTGTTTATGTCATTTATCCATGGAGGCCCTTGGCTGGATGAGGATTCTATTATTTTAAGCAGTGCTTTGGCCTGGGCTTTATTCGGTCAAATCGATGGGATAGGATTGCCCATACGCATCGATGACCGTTTATATACGGTAGTGGGAGTAGTCAAAGACCCTGCCACATCGACGGCTCAAGTAGAAGGCTTTGCCTGGACATTACGAGAAGGCTACACGAATATGTCGGCCCCGGCAAATATCTTATACCTAAGACCCAATCCTTATAATCGATTGGGGGCTCATTTGGACGCAATGAGCCTTCTTGAATCCCTTAACCGGCGTCCGGCGGAATATACAATCACCGATATCAACGTTTATTTAAGCAGCATTGCTTTACGAGGCCATATACTACTGGCCTTGACAGGACTATTCATTATGGCCGTCTTGTTGTGTCACACTGTACGGCTGCCACATCCTTGGGAACGAGCCGTAGCCATAGTCATAGGAGCCGCTGTTATCATTTTTTTTGCGAGGCATCTGGAAATAGACTTATGGGTACCTGCTTTTGCAGGAGAAGGCTGGGATGGATATCGGCAGCTGTTGTTTAACAGTGGACTGTTAGCACCGCGAGTGTACCTGCCCGGTCATTTGACCGCATTATACGATTGGAATATAAGCGCTAATATAGCCTTTGGGGTAGGGATAGTAGGGTTGTTTAGCGCCACCACACATGCACTGACCGTTTAAAATCAAAATATTATACAGCGAATTCATTCGCCACAACAATGGATGTGAAAACTATGACATACTTAACATTATTAATTACGCCGGTTATCGGCGCAGTCATCGCATACTGCACTAACTGGCTTGCCATTTGTATGCTGTTTAGGCCTTACCGGCCCATATATTTATTTGGCAAACAATTGCCCTTTACTCCGGGATTGATTCCAAAAGAACAGGCGCGTTTGGCAAAAAAACTGGCCGCCGCCGTAGGAAGCCATGTAATCACTCCGGAGATGGTGGCCCAAAAGCTTATATCCACACCTCTTTTGCTGGCCGGTGCCAATGAGGTAAAGGCTTCCATCCGCAAAAACCTACCAAAGGGAGCAGAATATATACGCCAGTTTGAAAATCCGGAGCTAGACGCCAAAGGTATCGAATGGGTAAAAACATTGATACAGGAAAATGTAGGCAAGCTTGCAGGGATGTTTTTGGATCCGGGAAAGATATACGTCAGCATAAAAGAAGGCATTATCGATTATCTTTCTCAGGAAGAAAATTTGGAAACGATCGCCGATAAAATCGATGAAAATATAGATTTATTTTGCCAGTCGGAATCGAAGGCAAAAATTTTTGAACAAATTGCCGACCATATAACCCGGCATATTGATATCGAGGCCATGATAGAAGCGCAAATTAATACTTTTGATCCGGAAGAGACCGAAGCCTTGATTCTATCCGTAGTCAAAAGAGAACTTAAGATGGTTATTGCCCTGGGAGGCGTGTTGGGATTTATCATAGGATGGATACCGGTGCTACTTGGTTAAGGGCCATTTAAAGTCCATGGGTAAATTCATATCCCTCTACTATCTGGATATTCCCTTGCTTGCGGGGCAATACTTGTGTTATACTTCCCCTAAGAACAGTTCATAAGAAAATAGGAGGTACTTTAAATGAAATTAGTTATGGCTGTAGTACATGATGAAGATGCATTTCATATTTTAGATCTATTGATCGAAAAAGGCTTTTTTGTCACCAAGCTTGCCAGTACCGGTGGATTTTTGCGCGCTGGATTTACCACATTAATCAGTGGTGTAGAAGAAGAGCGCGTACCGGAAATCATCGGCATTATCGAACAAAAATGCAAAAGCCGCAAGCAAATCACTTCTGTCAATTCTACACATATGAATGTCAGTGAAAGCTATGTGCCTTATCCTGTAGAGGTTACTGTGGGTGGCGCTACTATTTTTGTGCTTAATGTGGAAGAGTTTAAGAAGGTCTAAGCCGGGCAAAAAGCTTAGCACCGCAATTGAGCACGTAAATTAACAAACTGTATACATGCTGATTCATGAAATATTATTTAGGGCGTCAGCCCTTTTTTGGCGTTGGTGATACCATGTTTAGTCAGATCATTGGACATTCTCAGATAATACAACGATTGCAAAAGGCAGTGTCTGACCCAAGCCACGCTTATATACTTGCCGGAGAGCCGGGGATGGGCAAACTTGCGCTGGCTCGGGCTTTTGCCAAAGCCCTGCAATGCGAAGATAACAATACGGATGCCTGTGGCACATGTTTGTCATGTCGGGTTTTTGAAAGCGGCAACCATCCGGATATTTTATACGTGCAAGCGACCAAAACAAAATCCATTGGCGTGGAGGATATCCGCGCCCAATTGATACTGCCTATGAGCGAAAAACCTTTTCGCTACCGTTATAAAATTTTTATAATCAACCAGGCCCTTACGCCTCAAGCACAAAACGCTTTACTAAAAACGATAGAAGAGCCTGCGCCCTTTGGGATTTTTCTGTTTCTCACAGAAAGCACACGGCTGTTTTTGCCTACAGTCCTTTCTCGTTGCGTCACTCTCAAGCTAAATCCCTTATCCGAAAATGAAATGGCAAAGACCCTTACGCAATCCGGTCAAATGGGCCATGGCGCAGAGGCCGCCATGATATTTTCCCGAGGCAACCCGGGCAGAGCAATGGCTTTAATGAAATCCGAAGACTTTGAAGAAATGCAAAATCTTGCCCACACTGTAACGGCAAATATCTACGGCATGGACACAGTGGCCGTTTTTGCCTTATACAGCCAGTTTGAAAAATGGAAAGAATCCATCCAGACTTTGCTGGATATGCTGTATATGTATTACAGGGAGGGGCTGCAGAAAAATATACAGCCTGCTTTGCGGGGTATAGACGCTGTAACCCAGGCTAAAAAAGCCCTTTATCATAATGGCAACTTTCAAATGACCATAGAAATGATGCTCTTAAAAATGGCAGGCACTGCATAGTGATAGGAGTTAATATGGAAATAATCGGTATCCGATTCCGACAAGTTGGTAAAATATATTATTTTGACCCTTGCGGCCAAACCATCCCTCAAGGCACCCCTGTAATAGTAGAGACGGTGCGAGGGGTAGAATACGGCACCACCGTTATAAGTAACCGAAATGTAGAAAATGTAGAGATTCCCGTTAAAAAGATCATACGCATCGCTACAGAAACAGATATCCGTCAGGAAGAACTTAATCGTGAGCGGGAAAAAAGTGCCGTAGATCTCTGCATAGAAAAAATTAAAGAACACGGTCTGGACATGCATCTGGTGGATGTGGAGATCACTTTTGACTTAAACAAGATCATCTTTTATTTTACCTCCGATGGCCGGGTAGATTTTAGAGAATTGGTAAAGAGTTTGGCGTCGGTATTTCGTATGCGGATAGAGCTTCGCCAGATCGGCGTAAGAGACGAAGCCAAAGTTCTTAACGGTATGGGTATATGCGGGCGCACCTTGTGCTGTGCCACATTTTTAGACGAGTTTCAGCCTGTATCCATAAAAATGGCTAAAGATCAGGGTATGTCTCTTAATCCCACGAAAATTTCCGGTGTTTGCGGGCGGCTTATGTGCTGCCTAAAATACGAAGAAGAGACCTACGAATATCTTAACCGTAATCTGCCTTTAATTGGGGATTGGGTTAACGCCCCTGACGGGGACGGAGAAGTGCTGTCGGTCAATGTCCTGCGTCAATTAGCTAAGGTCGCTGTAAAAAAGGGCAAAGACGAATCTACAGTTATCATTTATCCCATAGATAAAATTAAAGTGCTGGCCCATGAACCACCGGCTAAGCCTTGTGATCATAATGCAAACGCTTGCAATACCTGCAACGGCTGCGGTAAAAAAGCTAAAGAATCCGCGGCAAATACTGAAAGCAGCACCGACAATGCAACATCCGAAAAAGAAAAGCAACCGCAACGAGGATATCAAAATAAAAAAGAAGATAAAGCGCAGCATGACCGTCACGACAAAAAAGATGACAAAGCCCAACATGAGCGTCAAAATAAAAAAGACGACAAAACCCAGCGCGAACGTCCAAACAAAAGAAATTATGTACCAAGAAAGCGTTCTTAAAATGAATGCACTCAAATTGAATCCATTAAATTTGACAAGCAAAGTCACAGTCCATCCTTATGAGCGGATAGATGACCTTCAATGCGGAGGGTATCATATTATTCAAGATCCAAAACGATTCTGTTTTGGTATAGATGCTGTGTGTTTGTCCAATTTTGCACAAATCAAAAAAGGGGAGACCATACTGGACCTTGGGACCGGTACGGGGATCATCCCCATTTTATTATGCGCTAAAACTGAAGGCGGTCATTTTACAGGACTGGAAATCCAGGAACAAAGCGTAGACATGGCTCGCCGCAGCGTGGAGATGAACGACTTATCTCATCGGATACGCATTGATCTTGGGGATATAAAAAACGGAGCCAACTTGTATCCGCCAAATCATTTTGATGCGGTAACCGTCAACCCGCCCTATATCAACCAGGGTGGCGGTGTCCCAAACGAAAACAGCGCCAAAGCCATAGCCAGACATGAAATAGCCTGTAATCTGGCGGATATAGTGACCCTATCCGCCAGATTGTTAAAAACTGGGGGGCGGTTATATATGGTGCACCGGCCTCACCGGTTGACGGATATTATATGCACTTTACGCCGGACCGGCATGGAACCAAAGACTATACAATTTGTGCAATCCAGTCCCGCCTATGAGCCGTCACTGGTACTGGTAGAGGCTGTGGATCATGGCAAACCCATGGTAAAGGTACTGCCCGCATTGCTTTTGGGAGAATAAATACCGAGTGGAGAGATTTCAGCATGTTAGTGGCAAAAGATATCCACAAAAAATTTTATGAACCTGTCCTTAAAGGCGTTACCCTTCAGGCAGAAGCCGGAGAAATCATCGGCATTGCCGGTAAAAACGGCTCCGGCAAGTCTACCCTGCTGTCAATTATAGCGGGACTGACGGCGCCGGATGCCGGGCAAATCACTTTAGATGGCGAGCCTTTGGTTAAAAAGCGGATCGGTTATGTCCCTCAGGAAGGGACGCTGTTTGAAAATCTGTCGGTAAAAGATAATCTGCGTTTTTGGGCCTCCGCTTACAGCCAGCCCTGGGAAAACGCCCTACCCATGCTGCCTCAGGAGGCAAGCTTTTTAAAAAAGCGGGCCGGACATTTGTCCGGAGGCATGAAAAAGCGGCTGGCTATTGCCCTGGCCTGCCTTCACCAACCCAAATGGCTGCTGATGGACGAACCTTCCGCCGCCCTTGATATCGGCTTTAAGGGCCATCTTTCTCAGATGATACAGGATATTAAGGCCGAAGGCAGGGGAATCCTTTTTACGTCTCATCAACCCGACGAGCTCATGTGGTGCGACCGCCTTTATATTTTAAATGAGGGCGTATTTGTTTATAACGACGACCCTAAAAAACTAACCGGTCAGGATTTATATGCGTTAACGAATATGGGCCTGACCGATACACAAATAGGCCATAATGAAGGACGGTGACTATGCTACTCACCATGGCACTTTTGGAGATTAAATCATATCTATATGCTTTAAAGGGGATGCTGTGCTTTTTGCTTGTGGGCTTGGCCATGGGAGCGGTGCTGTGGGTTGGTGTCGATCAGCTGGCTGCCCGGGGCAGCTTATTTGAACCCTTTACCGTAGGCGTAGTGGATCAGGACGGCACCCCGGAGCTGATCTTTCTTTTCGATTTCTTTGACGAATATGTAATTGATTTGGAGTTTTTAGAAAGGGCCGAAGCCCAAAGGCAGCTTGCCTCCGGAGAAATTCCCGCTTTTGTGGAGCTGCCTCCGGATTTTACCAGAGATGTCTTTCATGGGGTAAACAGCCCTTTTACCGTTCATGTAAACAGTCATTTTCCCCTGCAGTCCAATCTGGTGCAGCTGCTTGCCTCAGGTGCCGTTGCGTATTTATCGGTCTCTCAAGCAGGGGTATACGCCACAATGGAATACGCCGCCGAATATGGGTTGGATTTGGGAGCTCTGCTTATACCGGTTAACATGGCTTTTGTCCAAGAATTGATCCGCTACGATGAGCTGTTTGCCCGGGAAGTGATCGCCCCAGTGACAGGGAATCCGGCGGATTATTTTATCCGGCGCTTTGCGGCTTTTTGGCATATGCTGAGTTTGATCGCTTTGACTGGTTTTTTATCCGGCTATTCCCCCGGAAATACGGCACGTTTTAAACTGGCAGGCGTCCCCCTGTGGAAGGTGAGTATGATTAAATGGTCGGGATTGTTTGCGGCGGCTCTCTTAATGTCTCTGCCTATCATGCCCCTAGTCGGCGTGCCGGAAGCCTTGTCCGCATCGGTATTTGTAAGCGCGTTTGGAATGCTTGCGGGACGATTATTTAAACATGAAGGAGCCTGCGGCCTGTTTATCTTTTTTACGGCTTTGGCCATGTATTTTGCTTCGGGAGGCATCATACCCTTTGTATTTTTGCCGCGAGAACTGCTGCCCATGCGATGGTTGTCCGTTAACTATTGGGTAGCCACCGGAAATATCGCTGTTGTTTTAGGGGCTGGGATTATGATGTTAACGGCTGCGGCCATAGCCACTTTTTTAACTGATAGCGAAATGATTTTAAAGAGGATGGTTAGATGATTTTCTTTTGGATCAGACTTAAAAACGCAAGTACCACCGCCTTTTGGCTGGCGTCCCTTTTGGTGCCCATGACAATACTGGCCTTGGGCCTGCTTTTTGCCGAGCCCGGAAATCTGTCTATACAGATAGGTATTTACGGGGCTGACGTTGGTATAGAAGAAAATTTGCGCATTTATGGTGGTCGAGATTGGACCTTGACCAGGTATACGAATCGAGAAGACTTGCGACAAGATGTGGCCAACCGGCGACTGGAATTAGGTTATGCTTTTGAAGAAGACGGGATCATCCTTTACACATCGCCCGCAACGGTTATGGATAGCGTCACCAATCTACTGGTAGCCGCGGCTTATTTAAAGGCAAACACTGGAGATATTGGAGCCAGAACATTGAGGTTTCATATGGAGGCCGATACCGCAGACATCCAACGCAGGGCAGAGGGCTTTTTGGCCGATGGCCTTTTAATGGAGCGCGTAGTGGCTGTTTATGGGAGTGGCAATGATGGCAGATACAGCAATGGCAGTGGATTAAGCGAAAGATTACATGAAGGATTGGATGAAAGATTAAACGAGAGACTTGACGAGAGATTTGAAATGATACCCTTTAGACGACTGTTTCACGGACTACTGGCCTTATTTGCCCAATTGCTCGCTATGTTGTGCGCCGTGGGCTTTGCCGGTAAAAATGAAAAGGATATTTTGCGGCGTGTTAAAGCCGCTGACCGGAAAAAAGGGGTTTTGTATATCCTTTCCGGTATAGGGGCAGTGACCATGCTCACCGGTATGGTGATGTTGATTGTGATATTACCCGGAACATGGCTATTTCCCGGAATATGGACGGCTCAAGATGTGCTGCCTTTGGTTGTTTATGTACTGGTCGTCAGTGGGTTGGCCACAGGGCTTGCCATGAGCTTGCCGGAAGGCGTGTATCCCGGCGTATTGGTGGTATCCTTTATTTTTACAGCTTTAATGGGCGGAGTCATTTTTGATTTGCGTGAAATATTGGAAAGCGCCCAAGTTTTGCGATTTTTGTTTCCAAGTTATTATTATATTACGCAAATAGCACCCTAATCCCAATCAATATCAGAATAATCCCTCCGACTAAATTAGCCTTGGATTGCAGTTTTGACCCAAAAACCTTGCCAATCTTAAAACCTAACACCGAAAGCACAAAAGTGCTAATCCCTATCAAGCCAATCGCCAAAAAAATATTTACACGAACAAAAGCCAAACTGGCACCGACGACTAAAGCGTCTATACTGGTAGCCACGGCTAAAGGAAGTAGTTTTGAGGGTTTTAAAGTATCTTCCGCTAAAGTCTCACATTTGTCGTTACAAAAACAGTCCTTGATCATTTTAAAGCCGATAATACAAAGTACCGCGGAAGCTACCCAATGTCCGTAAGTATCAAACAAGCCGGAAAATTGGATTGCCGCCACATAACCAATGATAGGCATACCTGCTTGAAAAACCCCAAAATATAAGCCGACAACAATGGCATGTTTCAGTTTAGAACCGGGTGCAGAAAGCCCTAAAATGATAGCAACAGCAAAGGCATCGGCAGAAAGGCCTATGGCAATCAGAGAAAGATCTAATACAGTCATTACGGCCTCTTTCTAAGACAATACATCCCGGGTCCGCAGCACTCCGGCAACTACAAAACGCATATCCTGAGCGGTGTTGGTACATGTCGAAAGGATTAAAATCCGATCGTTAACATGAACAGGGATGTTTTGCTCATGTACGGACCGCCGTCTCATCTCATTTAACAATTGCAGATAATCCTCGTCGTCATAAAAATCAATTTGGATATATTCAAAATCCGTCCTTGTAGAAAAGGCCGAAAAAATCTCATAAGTCAGTATTTCCCTTTCCGTAACCACCACAATATATCTGTTTGCATCAAAATAGTCCGAACCCATAAAATAGCGAAGATCATGAAACATGGTGCCGTTACGCATATTATGCCCGTAAATGACACTGTTTCTGTCGGTAAAATCGGGACTGTTTTCGAAATCTAAAAACAGAGAGCCGTTTACATTGGCTTGCCTGTTCATATCCCGGTTTAGATAAAAGATATTGTCTGTGCCTTGTAAGACCACATTACTGATATTTGTGCCTTCGATATGAATATACGCCATGATATCATCATTGCCCGTCACCTCCCGCGCCGTTGCAAACGGAGATGCAAAGGAGGGCATAACGATTGCTTCCTCGGTGGATTCGGCTTCTTCCGATTGTTCCTGCCGGTCCCTGTCTCGATCTATGGTTATCATACTTACAAATTCCATCTGTTCCGCAAAAATATCCTGCATTACCGCGGTGTCTTCTCTGGCGGTCCGGGCATCCAGCCAATAGTTTATATGGCTATACGCATTGTATACAAACGCCCCTCCAAAACCGACTGCCGCAACCACTGCTACGACAAAAAGCAGCTTATCTTTTTTACTTCTCATATGTCTTCTTCTTTCTTCCGTTTATTTTTTGATCGCTCCGCATTGAAATTATAACAAATGTAGCCATCTGCGGCAAACCAAGTTTCGGTTTACCGTAGATGGCTACTATTTGTTTACCGCGCTAAATCATTTACTTATACTTTCATATTGCGCTACTTCTGTTGCTTAACCTATACGCTCTCTCTTATTGACGTAGGGTACTACTTTCTTTCTTCTGGCTATATAGATGCCGAGTACTGCAAGCATCAAGCCGAGAGTAGATATGATCAAGCCTGTCAATGTTTGGTTATCAGCAGTTTGTGGGTTTACACGTTGTAACCCGCCATCCGGAGTAGCGTTATCTCCTGATCCGTCTGTCACTTCGCCTGCCCATACAAACTCTTGAACCGGTGGACGTGGCACATTTATATGCTCACCATCAGCTAAAATGACTTCTGATGCCGGTGGTGTTACCGTTGGCTGATTTGGCTGTTGTGCCGCATTCGTTGCACCGCCGCCGCCTAAGAGTGGTGGACGTCTTCCGCCACCGCCGCCACCGCCTGGTGTGCTGATACCTGGTGTGCCAATACCTGGGCCGCCTGGTGTACCGGTGCCTGGGCCAGTTCCGCCGCCGTTGTTACCGCCGCCGTTGTTACCGCCGCCGTTATTGCCTCCACCATTGTTGCCGCCGCCGTTATCGCCGCCGCCATTGTTGCCACCGCCGTTGTTGCCTCCACCGTTGTTACCGCCACCATTATTACCGCCACCATTATTACCGCCACCATTGTTACCGCCGCCGTTGTCATCACCGCCACTTGGGTTAGTCCAGTTAGCAGTTGATACTACATTGGCATCCGGTACCACAAAGGTTGCGCCGCTTAACCCTGTTACATTGTGGGTCCAGCCGGTAAAGTTATGGCTTGTTCTGGTTCCGTGAGTTAATTCTACCGTGGTTCCGCGTCTGTAGTAACCATGGCCTGTGTAACCTGTTGCAAACGGTGCTCCCGGTGGGTTGTGTGTTATCTGTACCCTGATGACTACCAGGAAGCTTACCTCGAAGTTACCTACCAGTACATTGCCGTCGTAGATACTGATTGTTGCCGTGTGTACACCTGACCTGAGACCCAGTACCGGGGCTACAGTTAAGATGATTTCATGATCCGGCGCAATCGTTACTACATTTGGCGTGACTGTAATCGTTGGCGCTGTTGTTTGCACTCCGTCATGACGGAAGTTGTGTGCCTGTACCGTAAGGTTTTCCATTGTTGCCAGGTAATTTTCATTTGTGTTGACCAGCTTCACCAATCTGGTGTTTGGTGTCACATAGCTGTAACCCAATACATTCCAGCCTAAGTCAAGATGATTTAGGTTGATGATATAGCCGTCGTCGTCACGGTCGCCTCTGTCACCTTGTGTTGTTGGTGGATTTGGCAATTGTGGTGCCGGACCCGGTCCTGCTTCTACTTCCGGGTACGGTATGACATTTAAGTCACCGAGATCGCCATCATCTTCACCTATTCTTGACCAGTTCGCTATCATGGTCACATGAACGGTTCTTGTATCCGGATCAAATAATCTCCAGAATTCTTCCTCGCTTACGCCGAAGTTTGTGAGTCTATCCAACACACTGGTATCCGGTGCGCTTGCCAGATGAACATTGTCTACGTCGGTCCACTCGATAAACATATGACCGGGTCTTCTGCCTGCGTTCAATGTTATTCTGCTATGGATACCGAAATAGTGTCCTGTTGCAAAATCTGGCCATCCGTTGATACCGACTACGCTTTGATCAATGATCGGTCCTGCGGGATAATTTTGGATCTCTACAGTAAACCCAACAACTTCGAAGGTTAAACTGAAGGATGTTACACGTATATCATCACTGTAGACTGTGACTAAGGCTCTGTAGACACCTGGGGTTAACCCGGTTCTTGGCTCTACATGGAACGGTCTGTAGCCTTCGGCTGTGATGGTTCCGAGCGTAGTTGGTGTGACGATAAAGTTATTGCTGCTTACACGCACACTCACATTTGGTATGTCGTCGTACTCGCTGAGATTTCTCACCGGTACTCTCCATCTGTGGTTAGCGTTAACCATTTGTTGATTGTATCCGAACGGTGCAATACCTAGGTTAAGATCGCCCAGATGTCCTGGATCACCAAATCCTGGATCGCCCGGTTCCGGATCACGGATGACCGGCTCGTACGGATCGTCTGGATCCGGATCTGGATCCGGAATCAATACATCACTGAGTGGCAGCCAGTTAACGAGTGCTTCTACGTTAAATCCTGATGCGTCAAATCTGATTGTACGATGTCCTAAAGCAGAACCCGTTGCCAGTGTTACACCCGTTGGAAGTTCCCAACCATCAAATACATATCCCGGTCTGTTTCCGGCGAATAGAGTTACTAACGCTTCGTAAGTATAGTAGCCCTGTCCGCTGTAGTTAACCGCAGGAGTATCTGATTCTGCAGGATATGGCGGGTAATGCGCTATTGTTACTCTGATCACTACCTCAAATACTACTTGGAAGTAAGCTACACGCACACCGTCGTCGTAGAGGTACACATAACCTGTATGGGTGCCTGCCGCTAATCCGGTGCCCGGTCTTACCGTAAACTGACGGGTTTGACCAGGTACAAGAGGAGCCAAGGTATCCGTAGACAATATAATCCAGTTATCACTGACTTCAATATCAAGTGCCGGTACTGTCAGGGTAGCGTGATGGTTTGTTACATCTGCTCTGCGTAAATTGTAATCTATCGCAGATGCATTATCGTATCCAACCACATTCCAACCAAGATCAAGTCTGCCAAGATTAATGATATTACCGTTTGGATCTCTTTCGCCATCGTCACCCGGGGTCACCGGTGGATCAAATCCTGGATCTGGATCCGGACCGCCCGGCTCGTCGCCATCCGGCGGAGTAATTGTAATTATATTGCCTGTGGTATCCCAGTTGGCTGTTACGATGAAGGCTGTTTCTACCACTACGCCGTTACTATCTACCATGGCTGAGCCTGAGAAGGTCGTTGATGGGGCGTTTTCGTTGGCAAATGTTACGCCTTGGGCAGATGTCCATTCTTCAAACATAAAGCCTGCTCTGGTGCTTGCGTCGATGGTGATTGTACTGTGCATACCGAAGTAGTCCACTCCGCTCACAACATATACCGGAGTACCTGTAACGGTTTGACCCGCTACGGTGCCTGTAGGCGCGTTGTTGATTTCTACCGTAAAGCCTACAACTACAAGCCTTACGCTGAAGGAGCCTACAACTACTTCTGAACCGCCGACTACTTGGAATACTTCTACTAACGCTTCGTAAGTTCCCGGTGTCAGACCCAGGTTTGGACGTACATTAAATGTAACGTTGGCATCCGGAGCCAGACTTTGGTTGTTGAGGGTCGGTACCAGTGTGAAGTAATCGCTGACCGCACCGCCTACCGCTGTCAATACGCGGGCACTTACATTTACATTACTGTGTAAGTGGTAGTTAGTTACTGTTACAGTCCGAGTGTGGTTGGCCACAACAATTGCATTGTCGTATCCGAACGGTGCTATGCCAAGGTTCACTCTTCCAAGATATCTGGTTGCGCCGTGTCCCGGATCACCCGGATCCGGATCGGAAGGTTCTGTTGGGCCCGGATCTACCACGATGGTATCTCCAATGTATCTCCAGACAGCGGTTGCTGCCGCACTGTACAATACTTGCTCTCCTGTCCTGCGGATGGTGATGGTGTTGTCGCTTAAGCTTCCGCCGCCGGGTACAAGTTCTACATTATTGTCGATTGTCCAGTGTATGAAGATATGGTCATGTCTGCTGCCCGCTACCAATGTGATTTCACTGCCGATACCGAAGTATGGGCCGTCATCTGGATCGGTATAGCCGACTGTACCTGCGGTACGTAATACGCTTCTGCCGGTGATGACATCACTCGGGTTAGCGGCATCGATTGGTGGGGTATCTGTTACGGTGAGTGTGAAGCCCACAACTTCAAATCTGACTGCGAAGGAGCGTACCACTGTATCTACTCCATTGACCAGCTGATAAACTTCTATCAACGCGGTGTAGATACCTGGAGTATGACCCATAGCCGGACGCACTGTAAATGTTGCTGTTGCGTTCGCTACTAAGATATTTGGTAAGGTTTGCGGTGCAGGTAGAAGAACGAAATCTGTGCTGATTGTACCGCTTTGTGCATCGGTCACTACGCGAGCATTTAAACCTGTTACATCGTAGAGTGTGTGGATGTTTCTTACCGCTACTTGACGGCTGTGATTATTAACCACCCAGTTTTGGCTGTAACCGTAGGCTGCTCTGCCAAGGTTTACGCTTCCAAGGTATCCGATTGCACCATACCCCGGATCACCCGGATCCGGATCGGTTGGGTCAGTTGGACCCGGTTCTACTTCAATAATATCGCCGATTGGCCTCCATGTGGCTGTTGCTGTCACATGTACTGCCGGTGCGTTAAATCCGATTTCGACGGATCTTAATCCATTTGGACCTGCGGTGAGCAACTGACCCGGGGCAAGTGTCCAGTTTTCAAATACATAACCGGCTCTTGTTCCCGCGTTCAGTGTTACACCTTCACCCACTACATAGTATCCATATCCGCCGTAGTTAATCGCCGGAGAATCGGAATCTGCCGGGTATGCCGGTACGTGAATGATATTCACTCTAATCACGACCTGGAATACTACCTCAAATTCGTAGATGACTACTCCGCCTTCAAGGATCTGTACTGTACCGACGTGATTTCCTGACGCCAGGCCAGCCAGTGGATGCACTGTAAAGGTGGTTGTACCGCCAACGGCAATTGCGCCGATCGGTGATACTTCAAACAAGCCGGTTGTTTCATTGCCGCTTGCATCCCTTACCACAGTCGTAAACGGACCTATGGCTCGGTTAAAGTCGTTGGTTATGATTACTTGACGGGTATTATAGTTGATTGCAGAAGCTTGTGTATAACCAAGTACATTTCTGCCCAAGTCTAATCTGTCAAGATCTCTTGATACATCGTCGTAATCATCGCCAGGAGTATCCCCTGGGATCCTTGGGTTGTCGCCTTCCGGATTTGGTCCGGGTACATCGCCAGGAATCAGCGGTGGATCCGGTTGGATGTTCAGATCCATGACATCCCAGTTGGCTATGGCTACCACATTAGCGCCTATAGCAGGTACGCTAAATTGTGGAGCGTTAAAGGTGATTACGATGGTTTCGTCTGTCAGGGTGCCGGTGGCAAGGGTTACGGTACTTGGCAATGTCCATTCTCTGAACACATGACCCGGTCTTGTACCCGCATTCAAGGTGACTTGAGTTGGGTTACCGCCGGTGCTAAATTCGTAATATCCTTGTCCTCTGCCAAGTGGTGCGTCGGCCCATGCCGGAGTATCGTTGATATCCACCGAAATGACTACTAAGAATGTGACTTCGAAGGAGTACACTTCTGTAGTTCCGTCATAGAGACGTACCGTACCTGTGTGACGTCCTGCCTCCAAGCCTGTTGCAGGCTGTATTCTGAAGGTAGGTGCTGTCGGTATACCAGGTAACAGTATACCTGTAGTGCTTGTTGTTGTTTCAAACTCAGGCGGGCTTACGATAGTAAATGGACCTACCGGATGGGTAAAGGTATTTTCTACCAAGACACCGCGACGGTTACCGTTGCTGATAATGCTGGCCACGCTGTAACCAAGGACATTCCATCCGAGGTCTAAGCTACCGCCCATGAGATTGCCGTCTGCATCCAGGTCATCTCCCGGAGTATTTGGTCCGGTGCCTAACTCTGGGTTAGGTCCTGGGCCTTGTCCCGGGCCAACCGGATCTTCTGGCATGAGATTAATGCTTTCGTTGATATTTACCCAGTTTGCTGTGGCTACTACGTTTTCACCTACGGTTGCGCTGAAGTTAACCACATGGCTGTTAAGTCCGCCGCCAAGGGTTAATACTGCCGGAGCCGTTGACCATGTTACAAATACATATCCGTCTCTGGTACCCGCGTCGAGGGTTACGATCTCACCTAAAACAGTTCCATCGATGCGATAATAACCTTGACCACTGTAATTTTCTGCTTCTACAGCTGAATCTGCAGGATACGCCGGATAATGCTCTATGGTTACTCTGATCCATACTTCAAACCTTACGCTAAATTCGTATACAGGTACGCCGTCTTCGTACAGACGTATTAATCCTGTATGAGTGCCTGCCGCTAAACCGGTGGTCGGCTCTACGGTGATGAGTGAATCTCCAAGGGCTGCGATGGTTGGGATTGTTGTGATTACTGTACCGGCTGGATTTCTTACTACAAAATCTCCGATAACATCAATCGTCAGTGGTCCCAGGGCTCTGCCCGGCAGGGTGTTTTCTACAATTGCACCACGCCTGTTTGGAGTCACATCGGTATAGCCTCGTACGTTCCAGCCAAGGTCTAAGATACCCAAATTACCGCTTGCATCCAGGTCGTCTCCAGGTGTGTCGGATGGCAGCCTTGGATTGTTACCAACTAAGGTGGTATCCGGGCCAGGGCCTGGTCCTTCGGTCACCGGAATTTCCGGACGGACATTGGTTGAGACTTCTAATGATACCCAGTTTGCTGTGATCGTTACGGACTCTACCAGGGTAGCGCCATTGATCATTCCAAAACCGAAATCGGTTTGGTCATCTGTCGTACTTGCAAAGTCTACTGCCGGAAGGATTCCTACTGCGCTCCAGCTGCTGAAGTTTAGACCTGATCTGATACCTGCCACCAGGTTCACTCTGCTGTGGATACCAAAGAGTGGTCCATCCACCGGATCCGGATATCCATTGGTGCCTGTGACCGGCATTTGACCGGCAACAACACCTACCGGGTTGTTTACTATATCTACTGTGAATCCTACTACTTCTAATGTTACCGGTGCGGTCGCCAGTACGCGGTCTGTTCCATCCGCTTCTACACGGTAGATTTGTACATGACCGATATGGTTGCCCGGGGTGTGTACACCAACCGGTGTAGTTACCCTTGGAGCCACGGTGATTGTTGTGGATTGATTTGGAAGTAAAGTACGTCCGCTTCCACTCACAAAATCAGCCAGGTTTGCGCCGGTAAGTTCAAACAGATCCTGTGTCACTGACGGTGCCGCGCCTACATTGACTACTCTTGCCCGTAAGCCGGTTACTGCCGTGTTCAGGTTGTTTGTGATGGTTACTTGTCTTTCTTGACTGGATGGCACTTGGTCAAAACCAAATGGCAGTCTGCCAAGATCTCCTGCGGCGGCAATATCAACTGTTAATGATGTGCCGTCTCCCAGATTGGTCCACTCAAATATAATTTCTACATTCGTCAACGTGGCCGGTACGCGGAAGAAGTATTCCGGTCTTGGAGTAGACAGCGGTGCAAATATTGCGCCATCGGTAATTGTATTAGCCGCTGTAAAGTCTGCCAGTGTAACGCCTGCGCCTAACACTGTCAATTGAGTATCTCTTACCGGACCAAATCCTGCTGGTAAGTTAGATGTTACGGTATCGTAGGTAAACTGTGCGGACAAGCGATCGCTTATCGCCAACAGATCTCCTGCTCTAAACGGTCCATGGTTAGAGGTTTCTACATCAACACCATTGACTCTGTTGATGATAGTTACGGTACGTATTGGTGTTTCAGGTATCCAGTTTGCTGTCAGATATACATCCTCGGCCGGCATTTCAAAGACCAATGTATCCAATGTATTATCTGCCACGGTTACGCCCACTACTGTCCAGTCAACAAACTCAAATCCCGGTCTGTTGCCGCGGTTTACGGTCACTTGATCAAACGCGTCGTGTCCGCCACTTGGGGTTTGTCCGTCGATTGGGCTTACTTCCCAACCATACAGATCTGGGTTGTTGTCTACGGTCAGCATAAAACCTGCCGGAGTCCAGTTGGCCGTAACCACTACATTTTGCTCTACCATATCAAATGTGGCTACGTTAGTGGTCGCGTTATCACCGATCAGGAGTCTGAATGCGATGTCACCGGATGTCCAGTTAACAAAGTCAAATCCTGTTCTGCTGCCTGCGGTCACTTCGATTGCGTTATCGATACCAAATACTATATCTCCATTTGGCATGAGGTAAGAGCCCGGGCCTGCATCCACTGCAACATCTTGGCCAGTTGGTGCCGGGCCGGTGGTTGGGCTGTTAAGGATCGTTACTGTAAATCCGACTACGGTGACGCTGATGTCCACTGTCGCTACGATGACATCTGTACCGTTTTCTACTCGGAATACTTCCAACTGTCCTGTATAGATTCCCGGAGTTAAACCTTGAACCGGGAATACATCAAATGTTGTATTTGCTCCCGCCGCGATATTACCCAGGTTGAGTGTATTGTTTGGAGTCAGCACAGAGTTTGCGCCGGTTGGGGCTATCGCAAAGTGTGGCCCGATCGCTGCTCCGGTGGTACCGCCTACGCCTTGTGCGTTAGTGATTACACGCACTTGCATGTCGTTAGCCGCATAGGTCGGATGGGTGTTTTGTACGGTGACGGTTTCGGTGTAATCGCTTTGTACTCTGGCAGTTCCGTATCCGAACGGTACTGTGTTTCCAAGGTTAATCGCTACCGGATTGACTACGATTGTTTCGTTCGCGTTTCTCCAGTTGGCAGTTAACACGACATCGGACTCTACCATTGCGAAGGTGGTTGTGCTGCTTAGATGATTGCCAAATACCACAATCGGTACGGAGGATGTCCAGTGACTAAACACATATCCGGTCCGGGTTCCCGCAAAGATGGTCATGGTGCTTGCGCCATTTTCGCCGATACCGAAGACTTCACTTGGTGTACCCGCTTGGTATACCACTGTTCCGCTGATGCTTTCATCCGCATTTGCTGCCAGTGGGCCCGCTGGGGCTTGATGCACCATGGTTACCGTAAAGCCGACGACCGTAAAGGTTAAGTTTACAGAATCCAGTACAACACGAGTGGTGCCGTCTGCCGCTAAGCGGTAGATTTCTACTGTGGTTGTGTAGGTACCCGGATCAAGACCAAGGATCGGCCTTACTCTCAGTTGTCTTGCGCCGTTAGCCGGGATGCTGTCACCTGTTAAGTTCAGGTTTGGCACACCGCCGCCTGCTGACATATCAAACTCAAAGTCTGTATCGTTTGTCAATCTTGCTCTCACGCCATTGATTTGAGTGGTGAGATTGTTGTTGCCTACTGTAATGGTGGTTCTGTGGTTTAGGTTAACACGGTTTTGACCGTAGCCAAACGGTGCTTCGCCTAACGCGCTTGGGAATGCAACCACGTCCAACTCTCCGCCGCCGCCTGAGCTTACGTCATCCCACTCAAATGTGAGGATGGCATTTTCGCCCGGCATACGGAAGAAGTATCTTGGCCGCTCATTACTGAGTGGCATAATTCCGCCATCGGTGATGACATGGAAGCCGCTGTCATTTGTTTCGCCAAGTGCTGTGTAGCTTGTAAACAACTGGAATGGTGTGCCAGGTACTGTGCTGTGGCTGTCATACACTAAGCTTGCGGCTAAACGTTCGCTGATTGCTACCAGTTCGCCTGCCATAAATGTGCCGCCGTATGTCCAGTCTGACGCTTGCACTCCGTCTATATTGT
>Ga0131853_10000607_pt1 | contig 64488 bp, 53 predicted proteins | sample TergutLab28metaG_FD_92764 | JGI IMG/M metagenome (GOLD analysis project Ga0131853, IMG submission 92764) | Labiotermes labralis P1 segment gut microbial communities from Petit-Saut dam, French Guiana - Lab288 P1 (version 2) (version 2) | ecosystem: Host-associated > Arthropoda: Insects >... | reverse complement strand
TCCGCTACTCCGTATCTTCCTCAGTATTACTACCTCAAAAGACCGTCGTGCAACTTGCATGTGTTAAGCACGCCGCCAGCGTTCGTCCTGAGCCAGGATCAAACTCTCAGTGCTCTTCTCTTAAAAAACTTTGCTTATTACTTATGCACTGTATTCTTTTATCAAGTTTCGCTTCGTGAGATTTCTAACGAGCCTTAAGCTTTTTGAGCTTATTTTTCGCTTTTTTTGAAACTCACTGTTGCCCTGATCGACAACGCAGGGTAATATATCATGGTGCATTTTAAAAAGCAACCCTTAATCTTGGCTTGAAGATTGCGACTTTTTACAAGCGCATGGAAAGCGCATGGAGGTATACAATGTTGAGGAATACATCAAGTACATCGCGCATCACAAAAAAATTGCCACGGAAAAGACGAAAGAAAGGTTTTGTCATAAGGCTGGCGTCTTTCTTCTTTATGGCTTTTCTGCTGTTGGTTCTGGCTGCTATAGGCCTTGCCAGCGCAGGGGTAGCTTATTACATTGTAAAAATATCGGAAGACATCCCCACCAGAGAAGATATTTTAAATCGATCCGTCAGTGAACCCAGCATAATTCTTGACCGCGACGGGAGAGTTGTAGCACGCCTTTTCACTGAAAACCGCACCGTCCTGCGGCGCGATCAGATATCCCCGTGGATGATAAATGCCATCCTTGCCGCCGAAGATTGCACCTTTTTCCAGCATCGAGGCATCCGTATAGGAGCCATGATGCGCGCGGCCAAAGAATTTGTTACACGCGGCAGGCTCCGAGGCGCCAGCACGATAACGCAGCAGCTTGCCCGCAACCTTTTCCTGAATCATGACGTAACTATGGGCCGCAAAGCCAGAGAAATCCTGATAGCCCTGCGTATGGAGCAATTGCTCTCCAAAGACGATATACTTATAAAATATCTGAACACCATTAACTTTGGGCGCGGCGCGTGGGGTATTGAGACTGCAGCCAGAACTTATTTCGGCATTTCAGCTGCAGAGCTTAACCTTGCCCAGGCTTCTATTTTGGCCGGTATCATACCGGCTCCGGGAAGATTCAACCCCATCAGTAGCCTGTCAAGCGCCAGAGCGCGACAGAATTACGTGCTGGGACGTATGGAAACCCTGGGAATGATCACTTCTGAAGAAAGAAGGCAGGCCTTCACAGAGGAGCTTGTCTTCAGGCACGTGCCCAACACCATTGAAGAACATAACCTAGCACCATATTTTGTATCTCACATACTTTTCAATTACCTTTTGCCCGAATTCGGAGCAGACCGCGTGTACACAGGCGGCCTGCGTATCTACACAACCATTGACCTTAGACTGCAGCAGAAGGCCCAAGAGGCCATTTACTCAATGAGGACACAGGGAGCGCTGGTTTCCCTCGAAGCAGAAACTGGCGAAGTACTGGCCCTTGTAGGCGGTAGAAGCTTCCAAGAAAGCAGATTCAACCGAGCCACGCAGGCACTAAGGCAGCCTGGTTCAGCCTTCAAAGGCTTCGTATACGCGGCCGCGCTGGAGAACGGCATATTGCCAACGGATCACTTCTTGGACACGGCTGTTACTTTCAGGCACAGAGGCGGAACAGCTGAATGGAGGCCAACCAACTTCGACGGGCGGCGAGAGCTTGGCCAAATTACGATACTGCACGCCATGTCCATATCCTCCAATATCGTAGCGGTTAAAACCGCCGCCTACATCGGAACCCAGCCTATCGTAAACATGGCTCGCAGCATGGGCATTACGTCGCCGCATCTGCCGAACGACCTTTCGGTAGCGTTGGGAACAGCCAGCATAACTCCTCTGGAAATGACTGTGGCGCACAACGCTTTCGCAAACGGCGGCTACAGAACCCCGCCTGTCATGATCAGGGAGATTCGCGCACATGACGGAACTGTGATCATGGCCAATCAACCCACGCCAGTGCGCGCCATCAGGCCGGAAACAGCATACGTCCTTCGCACCGTGATGTTCGACGTCATTACCGGAGGCACCGGAGGACGGGCAAGGCTGGAAGGCGGAGTCGAGGCGTTCGGTAAGACGGGAACCACCAACAATTTCGTGGACGCGTGGTTTGTCGGCAGCGCCCCCGGAATAACCACGACGGTTTACGTCGGCAACGACGATAACACAACTTTAAGAAATACCCTGGGCCGCAATCCCAGCCCTACAGGAGGCAACGTAGCCGCGCCTGTCTGGAAGACATTTATGGACTTTGCCGTGTCTACACTGGGAACACCGCAAAGATTTTCGCCAGCCCCCGCGTGGGTAGCCGTGGACAGAGTCGCAATTTGCCGCGATTCAGGCTTCCGAGCCAGAGCAGGCTGCCGCCGCGTGTCGCTTTACCTGCCCTCAGGCATGGCCCCAAGCGCTGAATGTCCAACCCACGGCGGGGACCCTCACGCTGCCATAGCCGACACCAACGCTCCGCGCCTCTTCTTGATCGAGCAGGATGACTACGTGCCTCAGGATGATTTTATCTACGTGCCGAATGTTCACCCGATTCAGCCCGTAACACCGCGTGAAGCCCCGACAATACATATACCGGAGCATACTGAACGGCGACCGATCATCCAGAATGAAGCTGCGTATTTTGAAGAGAGATTCAGGCGACTGCTTGAAGAGTACGGAATAAGATAGTGTAACAGCGAAAGGCCGGAGATATAAAATCTCCGGCCTTTGCTTTTGCTATTCGTTATCTATCAGGCGGCTGGTAGGTCATTATGATTGACATAAATTCCAGTGGTACATGGCCTTCGTTCGCGATAGAGTGGCTGTCGCCGCTTCCGGCGCGCACAACTTCACCCGGATAAACGGTTAAGGTTTCACCGTTATCTTTTACGGTGGCAATACCGCTGAGGATATAGTAAATATCTTCCTCGTCATTGTGCTGATGATAGCCGATGGATGCACCAGGCTCCAGCGTCATCTTGGTAAACATGCGGCAGTTGACGCGCATTTCAGTTTTTTCAAGAATATGATCGACTATGGTAACGCCAACGCCTCCGCGCGCTTTATCCAAAAACTCGCGTCTGATACCGGACTGTCTTTTATACATGGCAATCTCTCCTCATATAGGTGGTGGTAATTTTTACGGCTTTTACGCAACGCCCATCGTGGTGGCCAGGAAAATACCAATTACAAGGGTGATGAGCGGCACAACAATCGTAACCACAAATATATCGAAATAACATTCCCTGTGCGTCATGCCGGTGACTGCGAGCAGTGTAAGGATAGCACCGTTATGAGGAACAGTATCCATAACACCAGCTGCCATAGCTGCAACGCGGTGCATGACTTCAAGCGAAATGCCATACCGCGCCGCTAATTCGATATATTGATCGGCAAATGCGTTCAAGGAGATCATTAAGCCGCCAGAAGCCGAGCCGGTAGCGCCGCACAGCACGTTTACTGCAATGGCCAGCGAGATCAGGGGATTCTCAGATATATTGACAAGCGTGTCAACAAGGTAGGGAAACGCAGGTACCGCCTGAACAACCGCGCCAAAGCCGACTATTGCACTGACGTTGATGATAGGCGTCATTGAACCCTTTGCGCCCTCGTTCATCGCTTCGATAAACGACGTATATTTATCGAGATTCGTCACCATAATCAGCAAAATAGCCGCGATAAGGGAAACGAGAAGGGCGTTTATTATCGGCCAATCGAAAACGTTGTGAAAAACGTTAAGAACAACAACAACCATAACCATCGGAAGCAAGGATACCCAAATGTTTGGAAGTTTTTCGTTCGGATCCTGCGGGGCCATTGCGGGTGGTTCCGTAAAATGTTCGCCGTTAGCCTTAACGACCTTTTCTTTCCATATCAGGTACAAGTACCCGCCGCCGCACATAAGAATACCGCAGATTATCCCAAGCATGGGAGCCGCCGTCGGCGGTGTTCCGAAAAACTGTCCAGGGATAAGATTTTGGATTTGCGGTGACCCCGGCAGGCAGATCATCGTATACGCGAAAACTCCAACGGTTATCGCGGGCGGAATAAGCCTTCTGGGGATGTTCGCCTCACGATACAGCACAACGCAGATCGGATACAGAGCGAACACCGCGACGAACATGCTCACGCCACCGTAGGTCAGAATGGAACCGGCTACGATTACCGCAAAGATTGCGTGCTTGGGGCCGAAGAAATTTGAAATACCCAAAGCAACCGATTTGGCCATCAAAGTGGCGTCCATCATTTTTCCAAAAACAGCGCCGAGCATGAATGCCGGGAACCAGGTCCTCGCAAAATTTGCGAAGCCGGTCATGTAAGTGACCGTGTACATTTCCATTAAATCCAGACCGCCGGAAATTCCTACAATAGCGGCGGCAAGAGGCGCAACCCAGATGGTTGACCAACCCCTGTAAGCAAGGAACATTATCAGAGCCACAGCGAAGAAAATACCAAACACGACTATTCCTCCTTGAAATTTAAGCTACCCAACGACCCTGAGGTGCTGGTCATCGGACTGAGTCAAGCATTCTGAACCGTTCTCCGTGATGATGTAGTCGTCTTCGATACGCTGACCACCCCAGCCCTCTATATAAATGCCAGGCTCTATCGTGACAACGTCCCCCACCGCCAGAGTGTCCCTGGAAAGAAACGACAGACGAGGCGCTTCGTGTACTTCAAGCCCCAGGCCGTGTCCCAGTCCGTGGACGAAATTTTTTTCATACCCCGCATCGGTTATAACCTTGCGGGCCGCCGCATCAACATCTTTGCCGGAGATACCAGGGCGCAGGGCCGAGGCAGCCTCTCTGTGCGCCGCGATCAGTATGCGGTTTATTTCCAGCGCTTTTTCCTGCGCTTTGCCGACGGAAAAATTACGCGTCACATCGCACATATAACCGTCAACCATAACACCGAAATCAACCGTCACCGTATCCCCCAGCTCGAATGTTTTTTGCGTCGCCCTACCGTGACACATCGCGCCGCGAACACCAGACACTACTATGAAATCGTCGTGAGACCATCCCCTTTCCGCTCCGGCCATTTTTATCTCGTAGATCAGCCTGCTCTCAAATTCCACCTCTGTCATGCCAACGCGAACCTCGGAAAGCACTTTTTCGTAGGCTTTACGAGCTATTACTCCGGCTCGCCTGATGGCGTCGGCCTCCATAGCATCCTTGGCGCGCCTCAAAGACGGAATCATGGATGAAGCATCCTTCCATTCTCTCTTTGAGTCCACTTTTGAATCAGACTTTGAATTTTTTTTCAGTACGTTTTCTACCACGTTGTGGAAAAGTTTCTCGGACTCAAACCCCACGTAGCGGTATCTGTTTTCCGAAACGGTTTTAACCACGCTCTCCAAAAGCGGAATTCCAGCCTCGATTATCAGTGTAAACGGAGATTGGATGGCGGCCTGAGTCCTGTAGCGCCCATCTGTGAGCAGCATCTCTCGCGAAGCGTCTATTACAAGAGCGGCGCTGCTTCCCCTGAAACCGGAAATGTAGTGACAGCTCTCGGAGTTAAGCCGTTCAAAAACGAGCAAAACAAACGCGTCCAGTTCTTTTTCTTTCATTAAACCGCGCAGTTTTTTTACTCTGCTACGTATAACATCGAAATTCAAAATGCAGCCACCTCATTCCGATTCTGTTGTTTCAGATTTTGCCGCCTCCGGCTTTGCCGATTCGAGGCCCGAGTATATTCTTTTGGTTTGATTTTTTCTACTGTGTTCGTGCTCTTTCCACCAGGCGGCTTCCAGCGCTTTAACCATTTCTCCGCGCCGCTCGCGCCACGTGGTTTCGGCCGTGCAACCGGACAATTCGCTCAAGTCAGCATCAATTGTCACAGGCCGCTTATGCACGAAAAATTTTTCCCCATCGTAAGAAACCGCTGATCCGTCTTTGAATGGAATATAAACCTTCATTTTTACGTATCACTTTCACACGCCGCTATAAATCCAGAGGCAGATTGGCGCTCATGAACCTGGCCGCGCTCCCGTCGCTGTAAAAGCCACCGCGCGACGAGTCCCCGCTAAAACCTAACCCTCTGTAGAGAGCCACAGCCGCGTGATTGGAGTGGCGCACTCTTAAAACTAGCTTTGAAAACCCCAGGCTCGACGCGAATTCAGCTGCCGCCACCACCAACTGAACGCCAATACCCCTGCGGCGGTACTGAGGCGTAACAGCCAGATTCATCAGAAGGCCGCTTTTATTTTCCTCTCCGAGAACCGCGTAACCCAGCAACATATTTTCGTCGACGGGAGCAAACGCTCCTATATACGAGACCCTCGTATCACTCGCTACGAGGTCGCGTTCGATTATGCTTTTCGGCCATGAGTGAGGAGATGCCTCGTTCACAGCCAGAACCAGAGCGACGTCTTCTTTTCCGCAAAAACGGATGTTTGCCATAAGCACTGTTTTGCTCGCATGTTATGCATATTATATTAATAATCGTATCTGCTTTTACAGCCCCCGGTTAATCGTCTGGCTTCTGTCAGGCCCTACGCCGATCAGCTTCACCGGCGCTCCCGCGCGTTCTTCGATATAACGCACGTAATTTTGCGCCCCCTCAGGCAGAGATTCAAACGCGGTACATTCTGATATATCTTCGCGCCACCCTGGCAACGACTCGAAAACAGGGCGGCATTCCGCCAAAGCATACGCGCTGCTGGGGAAATTTTCCGTCTGAGTCTCGTTCAGCTCGTACGCCGTGCAAACTTTTATTTCATCCATGCCGGAAAGGACGTCCAGCTTCATCATTGCGATCGCATTACACCCATTGAGACGCATGGAATAACGTAACGCGACCATGTCAAGCCAACCGCAACGTCTTGGTCGGCCAGTCACGCTTCCGAACTCCGCGCCTTTGTTTCGCAGGTATTCTCCGACTTCGCCCTTGTCCTCCGTAGGCATAGAGCCTTCTCCCACTCGTGTTGTGTATGCCTTGGCCACGCCTATTATGCGGTCAACGCAAGTCACTGTCAGCCCTGTGCTGGTGAAGCCCCCGGCTGACGAGGTTGACGAGCTTGTAACGTATGGGTACGTGCCGTGATCTAAATCCAGCAGCGTTCCCTGCGCCCCTTCCAGAAGGATACGCTTGCCCTTTTCCATTGACTCGTGCAAGAGGGCCGTGGTGTCTCCGACGTAAGGAGCCAATATTTTGCCCCACTCTCTGGCCGGTTCATAAACTTCGTCCAGAGGCAGGGGGCTTTCTCCGTATATTTTTGTAAGAAGACGGTTTTTTTCTTCCAGTATGTTGGATATGGCCTCGCGAAGCCTGATTTCGTCCAGCAAATCTTCCACTCTGATACCGGTTCGCGCGCATTTATCAACGTAACACGGGCCTATTCCCCTGCCCGTGGTTCCCAGCATGCGCCCCTTGCCGCGAAAATTTTCCTGCGCCTGATCCAGAGTTTTATGGTACGGCATGACCACATGCGCACGGGAGCTGACAACAAGCCGCGCTCTGTCCCGCCCCACCTGGTGCAGGCCGTCCACTTCTTTCAGGAATTGTTCCGGGTCAATGACCACGCCATTACTCAGGACGCAGAGTTTTCCGGTGTAGAGCATACCTGACGGCAAAAGTTTGAAAATAATTTTCTGCCCGTTCACGATAACAGTATGTCCGGCATTGGCCCCGCCCTGGTAGCGGACAAAAACATCAATGTCCGCCCCCATTGCGTCTACAACTTTTCCTTTGCCTTCATCGCCCCATTGTGCTCCAACCAGGATATCGACCTTACCAAACATACTTACTACCACCCTTTCCCTGTTTTTACACGGAACCTGTTTTACATGGAAGCGGTCGTAATTGACATTTTTCTTCTCAATTCGGAAATCGCGCGCTGCAACTGAGCGTCCTGCACTCGATCTCTTTCAAAGCGCCCCTCCACCTCAATGTCTGGAGTCAGCCCTACCTGATCTATCGCCCTACCGGAAGGGGTAAAGTATCGTGCTATCGTTACATAAAGGCCGGAGCCGTCAGTGAGGTTGAAAAGCGATTGAACCGAGCCTTTACCAAAGCTCTTTTGCCCCACCGTTGTGGCGCGGTTCCTGTCCGACAACGCACCTGCGACTATCTCAGAAGCGCTGGCGCTGCCTTCGTTTATCAAAACCACCATCGGCATGTCGGTTAAAAATCTGGAGGGGTTCGCGTTATATTCTTCGTTGGATTTACCCACCCTGCCGCGAGTCTCCACGACAAGCCCGCCGTCCAAAAACATGCTTGCTATGTTGATGCAAACGTTGAGCAGGCCGCCTCCGTTGTTGCGGAGGTCTAAAATCAACCCTCTAGCTCCCTGGCTCATCATGTTCCTGACGGCCTGTTCTGCCTCTGCGTCCGTGTTCTGCATAAAGTGCGTAATGCGTAAATAACCGATATAGTCATCCAGCATTTCGTGCCGAACCGACCTGATCGTGATCATCTCTCGCACGAGGTCGAATTTCAGCAGCTCTTCCTCGTCATCGCGGCGTATCCATAACGTAACCGGAGTATTGGGCTGGCCCCTGAGGCGCCTTACAACTTCTCTGGAATCCCACCCTAACGCCATTTCATCGCCGATTCTTACAATCTGATCCATTGGCCTAAGTCCGGCTCTATCGGCAGGCGTATCCTCTATAGGGCTGATGACAAGCACCCTACCGTTGCGGTCTCCGATGTACATCCCAACTCCGCCGTACTGGCCTTCCATGTGAATTCTTTCTTCCCTCAACTGAGAAGGCGTTACAAAGCGCGTGTACGGATCCTCCCACGCCTGAACCATGCCAGTTATAGCGCCGTGAACAAGCTGCTCCTCGGTGACGTGCCTTGTTTCCGCATCAACTTGATACGTCTCAATGATCGCCCTTGCCTGCCGCAGCAACCACAAAGACCTGGTATCGAAAGGAGATATTCTCTCAATTTCGGAGGTATCAGCCCTGGCTGTGCGAATCGCCAGCGTCCCGACCTCCCATAGCGCGATAGCTACAGCCGCAACCAAACATAACAACAATAATCCGCTTTTTTGCCTGAAATTATTATTTCTCGTCATCGCCGTGATACTCCTTCTCTGCTAAATATGAGCCGGCTTACTCGCGGCAATATTTTCGCAGTAAATTTACCTCATAAAGCAATTTCTAAATTCGTCAAATTCCTCTCAGGTATTCCAGAGGATTTCTCGCGGAATCTCCCACGCGGACTTCAAAATGCAGGCTGTACTCGTCCGATGCGCCGGTATTTCCCACTGTGCCTATTATGGCCCCTGACGCCACCGAATCTCTTTCTCTCACCTGAGCGCCAGCCAAATGAGCGTAAATCGTGGACATGTTGCGCCCATGATCAATTATTACGACTTGCCCAAAGCCCTGCAGCCATCCTTGGTACAGCACTACGCCGGAACCTGCCGCTCTTACTGGCGTGCCGGACGGGGCGCTTATGCCTATGCCGGAATTAAAAGTCCGCGTGTCATCCGGGTGTTCTATTGGCCCAAAATGGCTGGTTATCCTGCCTCTTACAGGCCAGTCGAGCAACGTTTCCACGCTAGCGAAAATTGGCGGAGAAAGCTCCACCACAGCAGGCAGCACAGCTTGCATGGCCTCTCTTCTCTGGCGCATAAGTGCAGCCATCCCACGATCTATTTCACGCCGTGCCTGTTCCATGTCCCTGACTATGGCCGCCGACCTTTGGCGTTCCCATTGCGCCACAGACAACTGCTCGTTCGTATGATTTATGGCGGCGATATATGCTTCGCGCAGGTTGTCAAGTTCATCCGCCCGCGCCGCCAATTGGGCTTTGTGCGCTTCAACAATTCGCTTGCCGCGCTCCATTTCCTCGATTTTGATCAGCAGGTCTTCTATGGCAAGCCTTTCATGTCGCGCAATCCTCCCCAAAAGAAAGGCCGACGCCATCGCCTCGTTGGCGCTTTCCGCCGACAATAACAGGTTCAATTCCTCGCGTGAACCGTACTTGAACATATTAACCAGGCGAAAGCCAAGCTCCCTCATCAGGATTTCCTTCTGGTCAGATATCCCGGCTATTTCCGCGCCCAACCCGTCTAATGAGTGTTGAAGCCTGTTCAACTCATCTTCCATATGCTCTATCTGCTGCTGCGTAACTTCGGAATTTTGCTGCAAAAGGGCAAGGTGCTCCCGCAATGCTCGCTCTTGCCTGGATATTCCCTCAGCAGCCTCGTTGATCCACTGTATTCTTCTGTCCAACTCAGAACGCGCCCGCTCTTGCGCGGCTATTTCTCTGTCCAGATTATTGGCAGAAGCCTCAGCCCGAAAAACCGGCGCAAAAATCGACAGACAAAACAGCAATATCCCCACAGCCGATACTTTAAACAGGATTCTACCCAAAAAGATCAGCCCCTTTTTTGGATTCTCAGTTTCAGATTCTTAAATTCGGATTTTCAATATTTTAGCGCCTGAGAAAATTAATGGGGTTTCTGGCCGTGCTGCCTTCGCGAACCTCAAAATGAAGGTGGTACCCCGTGGAGTTTCCGGTGTTACCCACAGCCCCTATGACAGTTCCAGCGCCAACGATCGTACCCTCCCTAACCCGCGTGTCAGACAAGTGCGCGTAAACCGTGGTGAAATTACGCCCGTGGTCTATGATAATGACCCGCCCAAACCCCCTCATCCAGCCCTCGAATATTACTTCACCTGGGCCAGCAGTCCTGACCGGCGTACCTCTCGGAGCCGCTATGTCTATTCCTGAATGGAACATTCTGGTTCTGAATATCGGATGCGTGCGCTGTCCGAAAGGGCTGCTTATAGGTCCACGCACAGGCCAATCAAACATGCTACCTCGGCCTTCAGCAGCTATTCTCCCGCCGAGGTGGTCTACGCTGCCTGCTCTTGTTCCGGCTCTTCTCTCTGCCTCTCTCCGGCGATTCAATTCCGTAATGGTATTTCCAACCGCCCTCTGGGCCTCTTCTTCTTCTCTGATCGCCCTCGTAACCGCCGCTCTCTGACTGCGGATGTTGTTCAGATACGTATTCGTCTGCCTGACCGCTGCGTCGTACCTCTGGCGCTCGTGTTCCAAAGCGCGGCTACGCGCGCTCAGCCTGTCGCGGTGATCCTCAAGGGTTACTCTGGACATTTCCATATCCTGTCTTCTGTGCTGCAATTGCTCAATCAAGAACCGGTCATGTTCGGCCAGCCTTTGCATAAGGAAAATCGAATTTAGAATTTCGTTGGTGTCTTCCGCCGCAAAAATCACGAGAAGCTCTTCGGATGTGCCGAATTTATATATAAACAACAGGCGCTGATTCAGCCCTTCGACCAATTCACCTATCCTTGCCGTGGCTTTGGCCATTTCATCGTTCAAAGTAACAATGGAACCATGAACCCTTTCAATCTGAAGTTCCAGAACGTCTATTTCCAGCCTTGCCTGTTCTCTGGCCACCTGCGCCCTGTCAATGCGTGCGACCATATTGTTCTCCTGGCCTCTCAGCGCGGCTTCTCTTCTGCGATGCTCTTCCAGCTGCTGGTTTGTACGCTCTCTTATACGCTCCGCTTCAGCTATCCGCGCGTCAATCTCAGCCGCCGAGTCACCCCATGCCAAGTTACTGGTTTCAAAAACTGAGAAGGTGAAGAACGCGAAAAAAAACACCCCGATTAAAACTTTCGTTTTCAGCAACATAAAAATCGATCCTTTACAATGGTTTTGTGGCCGAACTCATGAAACGGGTCACTACTATGAAGCTGCAGACCCAGCCCAGCGTGGCTCCAAAGCCTATCAGCAGCGCCCCCAAGTACATAATTGTGTGCGGGTCTTCTATCAGACCCCTTAAAAAAGGCAAATTCTCCTGCAGAAGGGTAATCCCTGGAAGATAGACCGTGGCAATGCCAGCCACGGCAGTTACAGCACCGATGATGGCCAGAAAAGTTCCTTGCAGCACAAACGGCGTTGAGATATAACTTCGCGTGGCTCCCACCAAAAACATTATTCCTATTTCTTCCTGCCTAGAATAAAGTGAAATGTGAATGGTATTGTAAACGACCAGTGATGTTATCAGTATCGACAGAATAAACATAGTGAAAGCGGCCCTGGAAGCCACTCTCGATATCGCGGAAATCCGCTCCACCACCAGCCCTGAATAGATAACATCGTCTATATCCGACATAGCCAGCAGAAAACTTACTAGGCTGTTAACGTCTGCAACGCTCCTGGCCCGAATTTCAAAGCTCCACGGAAGAGGGTTGTCAATCATGTCAAGGACTCGCTCTCCCTCTCTCCCCATTCGCTCCTGAAGCCTGGCCCACGCATCATCGGGAGAAACGGCCGTAGCTTCCGCCACGGTCTCTAGAGCACGTATGCTGTCCGCAAGCCGATACACATCGCCGCCTCTTCTAACGTAGGCAAAGACTACCAATTCGCCTTCAAGATCCCGCAGCACGCTCTGCACGTTAAGTGAAAAAAGCGTCGTGATACCCAGTATCCACATCATAGCAGCAGTTGTCACCAAGGTTAAAATTCCCAAAAAGCAATGCCTTGTCAACAGGCGCAGGGTATCACGCAAAATGTAGCTAAAAGTGGTCATTCGGCGTATACCTCCCCGAATGCTCGTCTCGCACCACTCTGCCGGCATCCAGTTCAATAACCCGCTGGCGGTACGAGTCAACTATGTGCTGGTTGTGCGTGGTCATGACTATCGTGACTCCGCCTGCGTTAATCGCAAGGAGAATTTTCATCACCTCGGCTGATGTGCGGAAATCGAGGTTCCCAGTTGGTTCATCAGCCACAAAAAGCGACGGCGAATTAGCCAGCGCTCTGGCTATAGCCACACGCTGTTGCTCTCCGCCGGAAAGTTGAGGCGGTTTCATAAATCTGCGCCGCCATAAGCCAACCTGCTCTATAACTTTACTGGCGCGGTAATCTACAATTTTGGAAGGCACTGACATGGCTTCCATAACAAAAGAGACATTTTCAAACACGGTCAGATGCGGGATCAGCTTGAAATCCTGCGCCACCAGCCCAACGTCCCTACGATAGTACGGAACTTCAGAAATACGCATTTTCCGCATATTATACTCGCCAACTGTGATAATACCTTTTGTTGGCAGCACCTCGCGCGTGATCATACGGAGCATCGTGGATTTACCAGAACCGGTTGCCCCCACAACGTACACGAACTCGCCTTTGCTGATCTCAAGATTGACATCTTTCAACGCTATTATATCTGGCTTAAAAACCTTGCTAACTCCTGAAAATCTTATTTTCAAACTGACACCTCTCCACAGGCGTGTATAATCAAGAAGAGCCTGATTAAGGTTTATTAAACCTTCTTGGCTACAGATAATACCACAAAGATTCCATAGCGCGAACCAGTAAGGTAATCTCGTTTTGAATAAATTTTTTTCGGAGGTCTGTAAAAAAGCGGCATGATTTTATTTTCCCTTTACCTTCACGTTCCATTTTGTGCATCGAAATGCGAGTACTGCTCGTTTTACAGCCAACCATTTGATGACGCATCTGCCCAAATTTGGCTTGACGGGGTATCGCACGAAACCAGCCACATGGCTGCGATATGGGGCGAAAAAATCCCCCTCCGCACTATTTACATCGGCGGCGGCACGCCCAGCGCCCTGCCAGTTTCTGTATGGAAACGCCTGATTGACATTTTGGAGAACACTTTCGACTTTTTGGAGTTAACAGAATTTACGACGGAAGCAAATCCATGCTCCCTCACCGATGAACATTTGTATTTATGGCGAAATTCCAGTGTCCGAGTGACGCGCGTGAGTTTGGGAGTTCAAAGCCTGAACGATGAAGAGCTTGCGTGGCTGGGCCGCCGCCACGACTCTAAAGCGGCACTGGGTGCGCTTGAAAAAATACATTCCCACGGTTTTGACGTTTCGGCAGACCTTATATTTGGCCTTCCATCGCAGACACTGGCCTCCTGGAAAAATTCGCTCCGCTCAGTTCTCGCGATAGGAGTTGGGCACATTTCCATATACCAACTGACCCTGGAGCCCTGCACGCCTCTGGCATACGCCTCGCCCGTTCTGCCTGACGGTTACCCTTTTTACCGCTTCGCCCAGTGGTATCTCGAACGTAAGGGTTTAGAACAGTACGAAATCGCGAGCTTCGCGCACGCATCAAGCAAAACGGGGAAAAAATGCCGTCATAATCTTGCATATTGGCGTCAGGAAAACGTACTGGCTATCGGCCCATCAGCCTGGGGATACATTGATGGTTTTCGATACCGCAACGCACGGACGCTCGAAGAGTATTCCGCACTTGTTAAAAAAGAAATTCCTATAGTCGAGGCCGAGCGCCTGAAAGGCCCTCAACGCGGAATCGAAGCCGCTATATTGGCGCTACGAACGAAACATGGAATTGACGCAACTACCTTTACCGAGCGCTTCGGAGAAAAACTCGCAAAAGACGTTTTAGACACGCTGAAAAGCATCCCACAGCACCTTGTGAGCTTTAAAGACGAGAAAGTCTTCCTTACCTCTGCAGGGATGCGGGTTGGGAATGCAGTGTGGAGGGAATTGATGGAAATAAAAACCTAGTGCGCACACTGAGTTATAACCCTTGGCATCTAACACGATATGTGATTAAATAATAGCAAATACTAACAAACCACAACAAAATGAGGTGATTTTATGTCGGTTCAGGTTTCTACTCGCATAGACTATGCAACTAAGCAGCAGTTTGATAAAATCTGCGAAGTTATTGGAATTTCGCCCTCTAACGCTCTCAGCATGTTCATAAGGGGCGTTATCAATCACAACGGAATTCCTTTCCCTATAATAGCGCCAGCTCCGTCTGAGAAAGCCTGCCAGGTGGCTTCTGAGGAGGCGCCCAAAATACCAAGAGAAGCCATGTTCGGCTGCATGAAGGGCAAAATGTGGATGGCAGACGATTTTGACGCGCCGTTGGATGATTTTAAGGAGTATATGGAATGAAGTACCTGCTTGATACGCATGCCTTTCTGTGGTATTTCAACGGCTCAGATAAACTCAGCGAAATCGCAAAGAACATTTTTGAAAACGAAGATTCCCATAAATATATAAGTATCGCGTCTTTTTGGGAATTTTCCGTAAAGTACAGCATGGGGAAAATCGGATTTGAAGGCGGCCTCACTCGCCTATGGGAGCTAATCGCAATAAAAAATTTCACCATCTTGCCAATTACAAAACCATATCTTGACGGAATAATTGATTTGCCATTCATCCACCGCGACCCTTTTGACCGTCTGCTTATCGCAGCAGCAAAAACTGACAACATGACCATTTTGACGGCGGACGAAAATTTTCATAAATACAACGTGCCAGTTGTGTGGTAGAGCCGCTGGCCCCTGACAGAACTCAACGGCTCTAAAATCACTAAAACCTAAATCCGTAAGCCCTCTCAATCGATTCTTTGGGCATGGAAAAGCGGGCGGTCATCAGGGGGTCAACGACCTGGCTTACCTGAAGATTTCCTATGGCGCTCATCAGGTAATTGATGTTTTGCATATTGAGAGGCAGGCGAGCCGCCAATATGTCCGCCATGTCAGAGGCAGCTATGCGAGAGGCTTCGTCAAGGGTTTTTGCCGAGGCGATTACCAGCAGGTTCCTACCGTTGTCGAGGATGGGGTTTCTCAGCTTCAAACCCTTGCGAACGTTGACCGTGAGCGTTACTGTGGCACACGTTTCAACGCCAGTTCCGCAAATCTCCCCGTCGCCCATGATCGCGTGAACGTCCCCTACTGCTAGAAGCGCCCCTTTGTCGGCAACGGGAAAGTAAAGAGTTGCCCCAGCGGTGATCAAATTTGTATCCATGTTTCCGCCGTGGGAATGAGGCGTGCCAGTGTTAAAAGATCCATCTTCCGGCGCAACACCAATTACTCCGATCATCGGGCGAACAGGGATAGAGAGCTTATCGTCGAAAATCACATTACCGTCTCTGATGGGCAAAATTTTGAAATACATGCCGTCAAAACGATCTCTGAGAACTCCAAATGACTTGTCAACCATCATAACTCCCTGAGTTCCGATTTCAATGTTTTCGATCTTGACCTCCAACGCGTCCCCAGGCTCTGCACCTTCGACAAAAATTGGGCCAGTTGCAGGGTTTATACAATCCCAGTCGATGCCGTCAAGCTTGTCTCCCTGGCTGCGTATCTGATTGGCGAAGCAGTCCTTGGTTTTAATGACAAGACGTGAACCCGCCGGAACGATTTCAGCCGGAGCCATCCCACGGGAGAAAGCGTAAATCGCTTTTTCGTCACCTATTTCAAAAGTACGCATACCAGCATAACCTCCGTAATTCGCATGATTTACACTCGCTACGACTCCCGCAGTATTTCAACCTCTTGCGCGTAGATGTACATTTCCCCGCTGCCCCGCGAGGACTGGAGAAAGCCGCGCACTCTGACGCGCGTACCCATGGGAAGATCCCTGACTTGCGCCTGAACATCGGGGATAAAGGCCCTGGAAATCAGAAAATCTTTTCTAATGGAACCATCGTCCCACGGAGCCTCCTGCTTGATCGAGAATAAAAAATACCTGTCGCTTTTTTTCTCGCTCTTGACGTGATGCAGAAGCCCCGACACGGTAACCGCGTTGTCCACCTTCATATTTTCCGCCATTTTGCCAGTCTCCTTTCATGCTGATTACCAAAAATACAGCACCGCCGCCGCCAAAACCGCAACCAAAACCATCCCTTCCACTAAAATTACTTTCCCGATTTTTTCAAGCCTCGCCAACCTAGTCTCCAACGTACGCACGCTCTCTGAAATTGCCCCGTGCTCACTGGTATGGGGCAGAAATTCTTTTTGCAGCGCCTCTTTTAAAGTTTTTTCCAGCGCTTCTTCCAGTACCGTGGGTAAGTTTGATTTCATCCAGCCCACCTGTTCGGACACTTCTGCAGAAAATTCATTAAGCTCTTTCGTATGAGCGCGGCCGTCCGCTTTCAATATGCCCTCCAAGTCACGGAGGCTCGCCTCAACGGAACTCAGAAATCCATCATTCATTTGAGCAGCTGCCTGAACGCCGCCTGGTTTACTCATTTGCTCGAGTCGCTCGGTTGCAGCTTTCATCATTTCGCACGCGCTGGATAAGGGCAGCAGGTCGTCCGAAAGCCGCGACGCTGAACTTTGCGCTGAATTCAGCACCATTGCCATATCTTCAAAAAGCACCTGAAAGCGCCTCAGAAACGACAGCGCTTCCTCCACTTCACGGTTGATATTCACGGGCAGAGATTCGATTGTCCGGCTCAACTCGGCGGAAACCGTTTCTCTCAGGCGAGGGAGAAGCGCGTCGGCCAATTCCGCGACTATACGCGCCGTAGTATGGTCTAATTTATGATCCAATTGCTGCTTTGACGCTTCGGTCGTCATATCTGTTCAACGTCCGTGGAATTTGTTATGGAAGGCTGGCGCGTGCTCAGAGATTTTCTCTTCGCTCCCTCAATAGCCAGCCTCATTCGAAATTCGGAGAATGGGAATTTAAAATCGCGCCCGCCCGATTGCCACTTGTTTAAAAAGCTGTCATCGCCTGAATCCCAGTTCATATCTTGCCCCCACAACATAAAATCCGTGTAACGCGCGTCGTAATTTTCATAGACAAACCACTCCGCGCGGCCTGTGTAGCCCCGCCGGGCAACGAACGACCTGAGACGCTCTGGAACATCCGTCAGCAAGTCGGCAAGGCGAGCGTTGAAAAGCGCTCCCTGACCGGACGCAGCCACCCAGTGACCGGCATGCGCTAGTGCGCTGGCGTAGGGTGCGCGCGCGAGGTCGGACAAACCGGAGTCGATGCGGGCTATGTCGATGTGGACAATTGGAAGCCATTCCGCGAATATGTCGTTCCAGTCCACAGAAAAGCCGTCCGCACACAAATTATCGCACGGCGCTATCAGTATATCTGTTTCGCGCAGGAGCGTGTCGGGCAGATTAACCCTTACATGCGACAGGGCTGGAGGAATAGAACCACGGAAAATCCAGTCTCGCTCGTCAATGTCATGTCCTTCCTCAGTTTTCATCAAGTCGAAAAACGCCGCGTCGTGAACCAGGCGAGACAACAGCCTGAGAGAATCGTGGCGGCGCAGACCTAGAAATACAATGCGCTTTCGCTCGCGCAAAGCCTCCAACCCCATGAAGCGCGATTGTATATCCTGCTCCTTCAGCGAGGCCAGAAGAGGCGCAAAAATTCCGTACCCAGAAGTATCATCGGAGTCATTTGACGCTGGAACGATGTTTATTGATGGTTCATAATCATTTCTGCCAAATTCCGCGTTTAATCCACCAGACATGGAATTGCTTGACATGGAAAGGCTGCTCAGGGCACTCTTTATTCCACGGCTCTGCTCTCTTATATCGCGCAGCACCTGAAGCAGCGTCTTGCGCGATACCGACACATCAGCTGCCGCGCGGCGCGTGTCCGCCAGTGCCACATCCTCGCGCGAAAGTTCCCCGTACAACAAGTCGCAGTAGTCCTCCCTCATCCGGTTTTCCCACCATGCAAGGTGGTCGTTAAGGAGGCGCAACCTTTCCGCTATTAGGTCTTTAGCGCCCTCAATCATTTTATTTCTGTCAACGTCCTGCCTGAAAAAAACGGAGTAGCGCGGCCAGAATTCCAACGCTTCAAACCAGCCCCTAACACGCACTTCTTGAGCTTCATTGACGACGTATCTGTGAAATTCTGGCAGTTCGCTTTTCACAGCTATGGTTCCTGAGGCTCTATCGTCCGAAGAAACACCGTGCCTGCTCAGTATTTCGCGACAGGAGCGTCGCGCCCTGTCCATTCTGTCTATCATGAGACTCACAAGCTCCGCCCACTCCCCGCCCCATCGCTCGTAACGGTCTTTTATGCCCTTTACGGTGTTAGCTGACTCTATTTCTTTTTTGAGGCGCCTCAAGTGGTATTCAGGATCAAGCTGACGGCGCCATTCGTTACGCACCGCTGATATTTCAGCGTTGGCCCAGCGCTGGGCGTCACGCAGCTCTCTTATTTTTTCCAGGCGCGCGGACTCTTCCGCCCTGACTTTATCGGTTGACAGCCTGCCAACCGCCAAGTCGATGTCAGCCGCCGTTCTTGAAAGCAAAACTAAAGCCCGCCTGGCCCGCGTTTCAAATTTACATTGATGCAGATTTGAACGATAAACCTCTAATTGCCTGATGAGAGCGCCAAAATTTGAAGCGCCCCACTCCTCGGATTCTCTGTCGTAAAAATGCGCTGAAGCCAGTTTTGAGGACACGGCCACGACAGACGCCTGCCTTATGCTGGAGTCTCCGTCGAAGTTACTGTCTATGTCCTTATAAAGCCCGTCTATATACGAGGAAAGCTTCTGCCCGCGCGATAATACCACTTTTCTGCCCTCCATGTCGTCCTGTTCCAGGTCTATTTGGGAGAGCAGGAAAATCACCCTCTGGTCATGTTCGATGGCCGCTTCCAGCAGTTCGAGATCCGCCGTTTTAAAGCGGTTTCTTATTGACGTTACATACAAAACTATATCCAGATTGGGCAAAAGGCGACGCAGCACCAATTCCGAGTGTTCGGGAAGGTCGCAGGCATCCAGCCCCGGTGTGTCAAGTAGCACAAGGCCCTCCGGCAGAGCCGCGCCTGGGCTTGTCCACTCCAAAAATGCCACGTTCTGTTCGTTTTTTTGGTTCAGCCGCTCGGAGGCCACGCTTTCCATCCATGCGGCAGTTAAATCCGCGCCAGAGACGCTTTTCCGTTTGTCGTCCTTCGTTATCACTGTGACGGCTCGCTCTTTACCTTTGCGGCAACGCACGACCAGATTGCTGGTCGCACGGGTTTCTTCGGGCAGAAGTTTTTCGCCCATCATGGCGTTGATGAAAGCAGACTTGCCGCTGCTCGTGATCCCCACAACGCCGACTTCCAGCTCCGTACCTCTCGATGCTTTAAGCAGATTTTCAAGCTGCGCAGCGCGGGTTGGGAAGAATGCGGACACTGTAGAAAACACCTGAATAGTCTTTTGAAGACATGTTTCCAGCATTACGCTGAGGCTGATGTCGCCTGCCCCTGCGCCTGTTTCGTCAGGCGATCGCTCTTCCGTTTCATGGCTTGGAGAGCTTTGGGAATCTTGAGTTTTTTTAAAATACACGCGTCCGCCGAACAGCAATTTTAGCCGTTCCATATCCGCGCGCGTTTCCTCCAATTCAGTTACGTCACGCGCTGCCCCCACGTATCCGTCCGAAACTCCCCTAACCTCCGCCAGGAAGCTTCTCGACCTGCCGTATGCGTCGCAGCAGCGCCACTCTGCCTCAATATGTCCCGCCCTTACAAGGTCTACCACCCATTTTTTTAGGTCAGGATTATGCGCAGCAGCGCTCGAAAAAGCACTATTACACGCAAGTAAGCGCCCCTCCGCGTCGCAGCAGAACAACAGGTCAGAGGTCGCGTCGACCATATACGTCATCTGCCGGACGCGCCTGTCCAGCGATTCTTCCCGCAAAACTTTTTGAGTAAGCCTGGAAGCAAGGTGCGCGTTTTCTTTTTTCAGGAGGGCTACCTCGTTTTCAAGTGCCTGAAGGCGCTCAATAAACTCCGGCGAGTCGCGCCCTTGGTCAGAGATATTCGTTTCAACGGCGATCAGACGCTTTAATTTATTTTTTTCGTCGCGTATACACACGGCATTCATGCGGAACCAACGGTATACGCCATCACCGCAGTAAAGCCTGCGTTCCAAGCTGAAGGCGTTTTCTGCCCATTCAAGTATATGCCTGTTAAATTCAAGATTTTTGGCGTAGTCATCGGGGTGGCAGAGTTCGAGCCATTGCTCCAATGTGTGCGGGAGGGCCGCTGGCGTAAGGCGCAGACTTTCTAAGAGCGGCAGAGAACAACGCATTTTGTGCGTCTCAAAATCCATGTCGAGAACGCAGTCGAGCGTATGAACGAAGAACGCCTGCCATACAGCCTCGCTCCGAAAAAGACTATTCGCGCTTTCCGCTTTTTTTTCTTTCATTTCCACGGCATCGCTCATCAGCTCAACCTTTCAAACTCAGGAGGTATGGAAAATTATAACCCATCCGATTTTTATGATAAAGTGACCGTGCTCCATAATTTTACTCAGGGAATTTGTGTTGTGGATGTATGTAATAGATCTGCGATTATGTGTCATTTATGCCAGGACGGCTTTTCTTCGATTCAGTTATTGACTTTGAAACCACTCGTCCCGCACTTCGACTCACGTCAAAATAATATCCTCGACCGTCATGTCGCCGTTTTGGCGTCTGAATTGATAATCACAGAAGTCGCTGCAGTAGGCCCAAGTCACATACTGCCATGCTCAAACTAAACAGCTCGGCCAATAACAAGCACGCATACAATTGCAGTGCAAATAATAAACAGCTGTTTATCTATTACCGCCTTCCCAATCTGTTTTTTTGTATTGCATCCCCGATTCCATCAAAATGCCCCTAAGTAATTTTTCTCCACTCTTATGGCTTATCTAAACGTTTGCGCTCAGCAAAACTCGCATGGCAAAAACTCTTCATCTCGCCGCTGCAGTCCTGCCCTAGACCGCGCTCTTTCAGCCATTCTTCACCGGGGTGACGGCGAAGCGCAAGCCAAGACGCAACCTGAAGGTGTATGCATTTTACACGCACGGGAGAAATTCCGGCTCCGCCGCCGTCTGGTTCATGACGTATTCCTCCAACACCGCCCCGGCGCAGGCGGTCGAAAATCTGAGGCTTGAAGCGGCGCAAAAAATTCAGTCGACTCGGAGGCAGAAGGGCCATTCTCACTAGACGGTGATCCACATCGAAACGTTCGTTTTTTTTGTGTTTTTTTTGCTTTTTATCGGCCTCAAGCCACCGTTCAAGGTCGCTTACCCCGCCGTGCGACTCCACGTTACCGATTAAGCGGGACAACCAGGGGCACGTAAGCCAAAACGATGTGGGAAAAGGGGCCTCTCCTTTAAGAGGTGAGCAGATGATCACACGCGGACAGCCGAACCGGCAGCGATTCGCCGTGCCTAGTATAAGTCCGGAGTTAAATTTACGCTCTGCCATCTGCCGTTCGACCACACGAAGGTCAGACGGACGAATGGTTTCGTAAAAAAACAACAGGCGATCGGCGAGGAACGAACCATGCCGATCGCTTAGTTTCTTCGCCACTATTTTAAGAGTCATTTACGCCAGGGCACTTGAAAGCTAGTTTTTTGGCTTGCCGCTCGGCTTCTTTTTGCCTGGCCTTGAGGAGTTCAGCTTACTGTTGAGATCGGCTATCTTAGATTCACTGACTTTCAAAAACGAAGCCATTTTTTTCTCGAAACTGTCGCTGGCTTCTTTTGATACGGGAATCTGAACTAAAGGCCGCTCTTCAGCTTTTTTCAAAGAAAGGTCGATACGCCCCTTTTCATCGATTTTGATAACCTTCGCTTTGACGTTTTGCTGCAATGTCAGTACGTCTTCGACTTTCTTTACGAAATTAAAGGACAGCTCGGATATGTGGATCATCCCTTTTTGCCCTGTCGAAAGCCTGACAAACGCCCCATACGGCATAATCTGCTCCACCGTACAGTCCATGAGATCCCCCACACGCGCCGAAGAAGTCTCGATCTTCTTCTCCTCAACCATTAGTATTACGAACCCCCCGAAAAAATTTAAAATTGTGTTACAACCAGCGCCATTCCAGATTTTCCTTCAAGCCGATACGCCTGCAAAGATATAATCCCTTTGTGCTGAAATGTCTGCTCTGGGGATTATACCAGATAAGAAGCGTTCCTCGCTTTTTATTCAGGGTCAACTTTGCAACAGCATCTTCCACTATGGGGCCAAACCATGCCAGAACCATTTCGCCGTCTTTCTTTGGGCGAATGGGCTGCCACTGAAGTCGGTTTGCGCGCTCCTGAGGAAGAACCTCCATTTGTTTCACCCCGTTACGCGTTTTTATTCCCAGGCTCGAAAACGTACGAATGATTATTTCGCCTGGTGCATATTTTTTTATTTTAGCCTCGTTGACGCTGAGTAATTGAGAGGCGAACCGAAAACCCCGGCTCGAACACGGTATGCCGCCAGAGGGTAAAAGCTCGGCACCGGTCACTTTAATTTTCGCCTTTATTTCAACTGGATGCACCTCGGTATAACGCTTGGGAGACAGTACCAACGGAGCTTCAAGCGCGGTTGGCACGGAGTTCACCTTCACCAGCCCCAAAAAGTGGCGATAAAAATAGTCTTTCATATTTTGAGCGCTCTCCCCTTGAAACTCCTATTTTTTTTCTTCTTTTTCTTCCAAAAGGAGCGCTTTTTGGATGCGCCCGAAGGGTTCCAGCAGCTCCATTGTTTTGGCGGCGTCCACAAGCACGGCGGCGGACTGCTTAACCTCATCCTCTTTTGTATTCGCGGGAAAAACAGCGCGTAATGGCGCACTCACCGAATCGGCCTGGATCATGTACACCCCCGACTCTCCGGTGCTTTCCACGTTGCCTGCAGCGTCCATTGGAGAGCGTAGCGACGAAGCAAGGAACAAAACCTTCCCCTTCGTCAGGCTTTTTAGCGGAACTAGAAGATCCGGCTCTCTGCAAATCCAAAGCGACGGTTTGGCGTCAACAGCGTTCAGGAGGCTCTCAAGAATAAGCTCTTCCCTCAGATAGACTTCAAGAGCGTTGCCGTACAAAACACGTTCAAGGCGCGACGGCTTGATTGGGTCAGTGTAGTAAAAACGAATCGGTATACCGCGAAAGTCCACGACTAAAGACGCTCCGCGAAAAAGGCCATCCGCTCCATCAATTGCGATATATCCCAAGCTATTGCTCGATCCGGCCAAAAAAAAACCTCCCTCAGGCGTAAAGCTCGAAGCTTTTCGGCGTTTTTTTTACTTTAATTTCATCGGTTCCGACCCCTGCAGGCTCGCCAACAGCCTCGGATATCTCGGAACTGGCAGATATTTCGGAGCGGGAAGATTTTTTTTGCCCATGATTTTCGCGGCGACGCTCCCGTCCTTCTTCCTCTTCCCTGCGCTTCACCTTGCCAGCTTCCGCGGCGGCGGCTCCGGCCTGCACCATCTGATCGCGCTTCACGCTCTCCTGAACCATTTCTTTGCCCTGCGCGGTCTGCTGGGCGGCGGCGATCGCGCTTTTCGTAGCCTGCGCGACCTGATCTACCTTGAAATGCGCGATTTGAAGCTCGATAGGTTGAATCATAACACCACCTCCAAAAACGCCCTCAATAGTCGAAGGAGCGCACTCTGATTTCCCCTTCGCCGCTGTCGAAAATAAAGGCCGCGAATTTGAATGATTCACGCACCACGTAAGTATACCCTCTGATTGTGACGGTAACTCCTGGGTAGCATATGTCCTTGACTCTGACGATGCCTTTGGATTTAACCATCTCCAGAAGGTTTTCCAATTCCTGCAGTTCTTCCTGCGCGGATTTAAACGCGGCATGAAGCTGAAATTTAGATTTCGTAGCCGTTACCATCAAGGCTCGCTTGTTTTCGTCCATTGCTCCGGCCTGTTCGTGTTTTTTCAAAAATGATAAGTTCATTTCCAGCTTATCAATGTTCTCTTTGTGTTTGGCGAGCACTCCCTGCAATTCTTTGCGCCGCTCTGCCTGCTGCGGTGGAAGACCGACAATGACCTCCGTTTTTGTACCCATTTCGCTTCCCAGGGTATGACATACCACTTCTACTCCGGCCTGAATTTTGCCGCCAGCGATCTGGGATTTTTTCCCGCCTAAAACTGTTATCGTGTTGTGCGCGGCCACATCGCTGTGCAGTACAGAATTTTTGATTTTTATTTCCCCGCCGCTACGAATGTAAGTCTGATCGGCAAAACCGGCCGTCACGTTTCCGGCGGCGATTATGCGGCCCTTGCCCATGCCTCGTATGCCACCCGCTATGACAACGTCGGCCGAACTTTCTACCTTCGCGCCCTCCACCACTTCCCTGATTTCAACACTGCCGCCAGCCAGTATACTGAACCCCTCACGCACGGAGCCAAGTATCCTGACGCTTCCAGTAAAATCAATGTTACCCACCCCGAAGTCCACATCCCCTTTGACTTCCAGCTCCGGCAGCACCGACAATTTATTGTCTTTGCGCAGAAGGCGGCCCTCTATCGCAGCAGTGAGCAGCAGGCCGTCAGCGGAGACGCTAAGGCCACTCCCTATGGGAAATTGTATGTCCTTGCCGGGTATGGCTTTGATTTCAGCCCCAGTGACCATCATTCCATTTTCCCCCAGCGTGGCGGGGTGTTTGGTGGCGATGTGATCCCCCTGCCTGACGTTGATGAACGCGCTTCTGTCTCTGTGGTTGATTTTTTCCGCCCCGCTGTCGACTTCTGGCGGTTTGTCAGGATCAAGGAAAAGCTCTATACGGGCGTGTTCTCCGTTGCGCGGCGGCTTGCCTGACGCAACAATGACCTGTTCGTAGGCAAGGTTCATGTCGATAATTTTTTTAATGGCTTCGCTGTCAACGCCAAATGTAATATTTTTTCGCCCAAGAGATTCCGCTATTTCCGGCTCGCTCGGCCAGGGGTTTGTAAAAAAAGGGGGTTCCACGGCTACGGAGGCCGACATGTTATCTTTGGATAAATTAACGACAATAAGAGAGGTTTTTTCTTCGTGCTGGTCGCGCGGCGCGATCTTCTGAGGAGTCAGGTTTTTCTGTCTGGCGAATTCCTCCACGGCTTTTTCATCGTATTTCCGAACGCCTTTGGCTCGCAGGAAATTTATCACGGCGGGCAGAGTGAAATCATCGGAAGCCGCTGTAAGCCACACGCCCTCCTGGTTGGCTTCTATTGTCAGGATCCCTTCTTTTAGAATTCCTTCCATGTCCCTTCCCCTTCCTTGCCGCGAACCAGCGCCCTGAGCGCCGTTATCGCCCTGCCGTGTATCTGAGACACGCGCGACTCCGTAACGCCCAGTATCCGGCCGATTTCTTTAAGAGTCAGCCCCTCGTAGTAATAGAAAGAGATAACCTGCATTTCTTTTTCGGGAAGCCTGGACAGGGCCGTTTTGATACGATCTACGTCGTCCTGTGTTTCCAGCGCGGATGCAACTCTGTCTTCGTCGTCGGAGATAACTCCCTCAAGGCTGACCTCCCCCTCTTCCAGCGCTATGACCTCGTCAAGCGACACCATATAGCTCCGACTGGCTAATTCAAGGGTTTCTTTGTACGTTTTTTCGTCAACGCCCATCTCCTGCATAACCCATTTGTCGTGCAGCCTGCCTTTGCTCTGCAAAACTTTTTCAACGGCGCTGTTAAATTTCTGCAATTTTTCACGGCCCGTTCTCGATATCCAGTCGTATTTACGCAACTCATCAAGAACCGCCCCGCGTATTCGCGGCACGGCAAAAGTCTGGAATGAATATCCTTTGGAAAGGTCAAATCTGTCCACCGCGTCCAGAAGGCCGAATACCCCAAAACTCAAAAGGTCTTCATAGTCCAACCCCGGAGGAGCAGAGACAGTCATCCTACCTACCACATATTTGATGAGAGGAAGGTATCTTTTTACTATTCTTTCCTTGTGCTCAGCGGTGGGGTTCCCGACATAATCGTGCCAAAGGTCGGCGTCTGGCGTATCAAGCCCCAAGGAAATCCCCTCCTCATGCGTTATATTTCCGCTATTTCCTTTTTTCCCAAAGTCTTTATCGACAGCATCCACGTGATAGTCGAAAATTCAACCGTCCTGCCTTTGTTTCCTCCGGTGTCAGACGCTACTAGAGGAATACCAAGCTTCGCCAGCATGACCGTGGTCTCTTTTATATTGCGCGAGCCGACCGCCAAAAAATCGGTAGGCGTGCCCGGAAGCGAAAACATCTGCGCCCCTCCGGCTATTTTGGCTTTCATACGGCCCTTTAACGCTCCCTTTTTGATCATTTCGTCTATTACAGCGGGAACGGCAACGTCAGCAAATTTACCTATTTTTTCGGAACCTTTAGACCCCTGACTATCGGGAAGCATAATGTGCGCCATCCCCGCTATTTTAGCTGTTGAGTCGAAAATAACCATCCCAATGCAAGACCCCAGGCCAAGAGTTACAAGTTTCGCCGGAGAGCTTACCACAACTAAGTCGGCCATGCCAACATGGTATGCGTTTTCCATATTACAAAACCTTCAATTTCCTCAAAAGAAGCTCCAACGCATCTGGGTCAGGCAGCATGACGATATTCCCTGAAATTTCTCGCCCGGCCTCGGCGCCGCCTACCCTGAGTTTCGTGTTAACCAGCACCGCCATTTCGCCCATCTGGCCGAAAATGGACGCCACAACGTCCAAAATCGACGCCAGCATGTCATGGGCGACCCCAGGCGGAGAAATTTCGTGCTGTGTTCCTATGAGCATACTTATCGCGTTTAAAAACGAACTGAGAATTATGTTGCCAACTTCGGCGATGGCGCTGTCGATTATTTCCTGCGACAGATTTTCTGGCACGCTGCCTCCGAATTGCTGTTTCAGCAAAAGATCAACCATCATATTCGCGCTTGTTTCGTCCTGTATGAATATCAAGCTGCACCCGAATTCTCCAGATGAACGCACAAAAACCGCCGCTACGGCGGCATCTGGGTCTCCGTAATATTCCGCGATGGAATAAATAGAAACCAGATCGGCCTTGGGAACGTCCATATCAATTAAACAGGACAAAAGCTGAGACAAAGCCGTGGCGGCGTTGCCTGTGCCGATATTACCAACTTCTTTAATGGCGTCCAACTGCAAATTGTTAAAAAAACTCAGGTCCATCATGTGTATTCACCGTTTTCTGCTACCCTTTTGTGGTATAAAAAGACGCTACGTCCAGTATCAACGCCACGTTGCCGTCTCCAAGAATAGTCGCGCCAGCAATTCCTTTGATCTTGGAAAGGAAACGCCCCAGGGATTTGATGACGATTTCCTGCTGCCCGATCAATTCGTCTACTATAAAACCTATCCTGTTTTTGCCGATTTTGACGACAACCACCGGATATTCCTCGCGCTCGGAATTTTTCGTTTCAGTGCCCAAAACTCCGCCAAGATCGCTCAAAGAAAGCACTTCTCCGCGCAGAAGCGTCGCCGGCGCACCGTGAACCGTCTTGATGTTTTCACGCTTGACCAGAATTGTCTCCTCGACGTTTTCAAGAGAAATTGCGTAAGTTTCGCCCCCGACTTTAATCAGAAGCGACAGCACGATAGCGAGAGTGAGGGGCAGGCGCACGTAAACGTTAGTTCCAACGTCCACCTTAGAGACGAGGCCAAGCTGTCCTCCAAGCCCTTCGACTTTGGTTTTCACCGCGTCCATTCCAACTCCGCGCCCCGACAGGTCGGTAACGACTGGCGCCAGGCTGAAACCCGGCAGCAGAACCAATTGCATCGCCTCTTCGTCTGAGATAGCCGCGCTTTCTTCTTCGGATAACATGCCACGCTCCACAGCTTTCTGCTTTACTTTCGCGGGGTTTATTCCTTTGCCGTCGTCGGCGACTTCTATAATGACGCCACTGCCTTCCTGATAGGCCGAGATTTTGAGTGTTCCTTTTTCCGGCTTGCCTTTAGCGCGGCGCTCTTCGCGTGTTTCTATTCCGTGGTCGAGCGAGTTTCGTATAAGGTGAACCATCGGATCCCCTATCTCATCAATCACCGTGCGGTCAAGCTCGGTTTCCTGCCCTTCGAGAACGAGTTCAACTTCTTTTCCGAGGGCTTTTGACATGTCGCGTATAAGTCTTGGAAAACGGTCAAACGTAAATGAGACCGGAACCATGCGCAACTTTGTGACAAGCTCCTGAATATCGCCGGAAATCCTTCCAAGCTGAGACAGCGGCTCATCAAATTCGCGGAGCCGCGCTTCCTGCACGAGCCTCTCCACGCGGGCGCGGCCTATGACAAGTTCTCCGACCAAGCTCATCAGTTTGTCCAGGCGACCGATATCAACACGCACCGTCTGGTTCGCTTTTTTGGAATCGCCCTTCACAGGAGTGGGATGCTGAGACACGGCCTGAGCCTTCGCCTTTTGCAGCTCTGGCGCGGCGGTTTTTTCCGCAGTTTTTCCCCCGGCTTTTCCTTTTGAGGCGGGTTCTTCGAGCTGAGGCGCAACGGCGGGCGTGTCCTTTTGCGTCAATTCTTCAAGGTTTACCTCGGCCACATCGCTGATCTTGGTAATCGCGTGTTTGATTTCATCAGCTTCGCGATTCGAGACGATGTAGATCACGAAATCAAGCGCAAAATCCTCGTTTTCCAGGGCTTCGACAGACGGCTCCGTTTTTATGACGTCCCCCATTTCCTCAAGCCTATTGACCACCATATAAGCGCGCGCCGCCTTCAGAAGGCAAGTCTCGCTCAGGAACACCTGAAGCCTGTAAACTGATTTGCCTATTTTGGCAGCTTCGGATATCCATTCTTTTTCCTGCTTGGATAAATGGTCGATGGCCGCTGCTTTTCCTTGCGCAGCAGGTGAGGTTAGCGTTTTTTCCGCGCTGTCGTTTTCTATTTCGCGCAATGCTGTTACCAGCTCGGCAACATCAATGTGCGCGTCAGATCCCCCGCCTCTGATGGATTCCACCATAGCCTGCATTGTGTCCAAAGATGTGAACATGATGTTCATGTCGGAGTCGTTGAGGTGATGAGTTCCTTTTCTGGCTGCGTCCAGACGGTCTTCCAGCGCGTGCGTCAGGCCGGCCATTTTATCGAAACTCATCGTTGATGACATCCCCTTCAGGGTATGCGCGGATCGAAAAATTTCGTTGATGACATCCACATTACCGGTGTCTTTTTCCAGCGCCAACAAAAGATCATCAAGCCTTTGCAGGTTATCACCTGCTTCATCCAAAAAAGCGCCTAGGTATTGGCTCATATCCATTTCAGTCATGGTTTACCATCCCCAAACTAGTATTTTCCAAAACGTGATTATCCTATTTTAGTTCATTTTATCCTTTTATGCTTCGCAAAAGTGCATCAGGGATATCAGATAGAGGGAGCAACTCGTCCACAATCCCCGCGTCAACCGCAGCTTTCGGCATACCATAAACCACGCAGGTCTCCTGAGATTCGGCTATAATGTGCGCTCCTTTCGCGCGGAGTCCGGCCGCTCCGTCAGCGCCGTCGCGCCCCATGCCGGTCAGAATAACCACAACCACATTCCCACCGAACTCATCAATCACACTCAGAAACATTATATTCGCAGAAGGTTTGACAGACAACACCGGAGGCGCGTCAGATAGTCCGCAATATGGCGTTCCGTCACTCCGGCGTTTCACTACCAGATGGTTCCCCCCCGGCGCGATATACGCATGCCCTGCCTTCAGATCCATTCCTTCCTCGGCCTCCACAACGATCAGCTTGCAAATTGAATCCAGCCTTTTCGCAAAAGGAGCTGTGAAATCTTTCGGCATGTGCTGCGTTATAACGATGGGAATAGGGAGATTTTCTGGCAAATTACTCAGTAATTGCTGCAATGCCATAGGCCCACCCGTCGAAGCTGCTATGGCGATTATGTCCCTCTTCCCTTTTTTATAAACCGCCTGTGGCTCAGATTTGTGCACGGCTGTATTACTGACGGACCTCACACGAGCCCCCTTGGCGGCGATCACCTTGGAGATAAGCTCCGCGCCAACTTCTTTCATATTTACCGAAATAGCGCCGGACGGTTTTGCCACAAAATCCACGCATCCAAGAGCCAGTGCTTTAAGCGTAACCTGCGCGTTTTCCTGAGTCAGGCTGCTGACCATCACAACAGGCACTGGGGCAGTTTTCATTATTTCTTCCAGAACCGCCAATCCATTTTTATTTGGCATTTCCACATCAAGCGTAATCACGTCGGGGGAAAACTGCTTCATTTTGGTAAGACATTCCACGCCGTCTCTCGCCGTGCCTATAACTCTGATGCGCGGCTCTGACGAAAGAATATCTCCCAATATCTTTCGCATCAGCGCTGAGTCGTCCACAACCAGAACATTGATAAAATCGTTAAATTCGCTCACAGAACTATCCTCTCGCCATTAATTCTTGCTGCCGAATGTAACTCATCATTATTTTTTCTATGGAAACGGAAAACCCCTCGTAAGCGAAACCTATTTCAATCGCTCCCTCTTTTTTTATCAGCACCTTGACAATCTTCCCCACTATAAACATTGAAACGCCGCTGATCTTTATCAACAGGAGATAGCGCCCGCCCTCAAGGCAAAATTGAGCGATATCCTGCCTGATCGAAATGCCTATCCCTCCCAGGCTGATGTCGGATATGCGAACTGAAAACCAATCTTTGGGAGGCAGGTTGATTTCCTCCGATGGCTCCGCCGTGTTCAGCGCGTCCGGTGCGTCCAAAACATCGTCCGTGCCAAGGAAAAAAGCGCTAGCCTTGATTGAAGTCGGAACTCTTACAAACATTCTCCGCTGCACTTTTTCTAGAGGTGACACAAGGTTCAGCCACAAAAGCGGAATATTCACGCTGAGAACGCTACGCGACACCGCCACAGTGGCCTGATACACACCGTTGGGGCTGTCGATTTTGAGCGAAAGCTCGGCATTACGCGAAAGAGGTAGGAATCGCCCCTTGAACGTGGGATGAGTTACCCCTATCAGACCATCGGCAAGCTCTTCAAGACTGGAAACGTAACTCCCCTTGTGAAGACCGTAAGTAATGATCAAATCCACCTTGGAGCCGATTAAGCCGTTGAGCAGTTTGCGTGCTTCTTCAAACTCAGATTTCATAGCTCATCTCCCGGAAAAATACCCACGAGCCAGACGATAAAAAAACGCCTTCAACCCCTTGGGCTGTTTAATATCGGCTATCTTTCCCGGCAAATCGCCGGGCAACAATGTCTCAGCCATTAATTTAACGCACGCGGCGGCGGGAGAGTCAGGGAAAAGCCTGCAGAACGGCTTTCGTATACGCACCGCCTGTTCGACAAAAGGGTCTTTCAGAACGCAGCCAATATAGTTTACCGTGATGCCCAAAAACTGGCTGGCTGCCATCTTGATCCTGTTCGCCACCTCAAGCCCCTCGCGCTCGCTGTTTGCCATGTTAACAACGCAAACAATGTCTCTCTTTTCAATGCTTTTAAATTCGCAGCTTTTTAAACCGCTTTCCGCGCTATTTTTGTAATTGCTTTCTTCGCTGATTTCCTGGCTGTTTCCCGACAAATTTTTCAGCGCTTTTAAGACGCCATAGGCGTCCCGTATAGCCGTTGGCTCTGGAGTGGTCATCAAAATCACGGTATCGGCCGCCGCTGCGAAAGTAAGCACATTTTTATGAATTCCGGCGCCGGTGTCCACAATCAAAACATCGGCTCTGTCCTCAAGAACGCCGAGATTGTCTATAAGCTCCACCAGCCGCCCCTCTTCCATATCAGCCAGTTCTCTGAGTCCGGTTCCCCCAGGCAACATCCATACGTTATCTTCAAGAGGCAGTAAAACTTCATTCAGCCCTTTGCTGCCATTGATGAGGTGGGACAATTTATATTTTGCCGTGACGCCCCATAACATGTCAAGGTTTGCCAGCCCCAAATCAGCGTCCAGGAGCACAATTTTTCTGCCCTGATCCGCCATCGCGCAAGCCAGGCTTACGGAAAAATTACTTTTGCCCACGCCTCCTTTTCCGCTGAGTACCGTGAAAGTTTTTAAATTGCCAGTATTTTTCCCCTTGCGTTTATGCTGCTCCACTATTCGCCTCAATTCCCCGGCCTGGTCAGAAAGCGCTACGTTGGCACGGCTCACGGCGAGGTGCTCCTTATTTCATCGCCCATCAGCAGGCTGGCCAGGCGCTCTCCTGTGGCAACCTCAATGTCGTTAGGTACATTCTGTCCGGTTGTTAAAAAAGAAACAGGCAAATTCAGTAATTTCTGCAAATTGAAAAGCGCTCCGTAGCTGACCGTTTCGTCAAGCTTGGTAAAAATCACGTTGGAAATAGGCACGCCGGACATACGCTCCACAACGTCCAGCATATCTTTATATTTCATATTAGCGGCTAGGACAAGGTGTATGGCGTCTGGTTTGAAAACGTTATACAGTGTTTCAAAGGCTTCAAAAGTTTTACGGTTTTTTTGCCCGCGACCAGCGGTATCCAGCAGGATAAGCTCGGCCTCGGAATGTTCGGCCAAAATTTGAGTAAAATTTTCCATTTCAAAAATAACCTCTATGGGAACGCCCAGTATTTTGGCGTAGGTTCTGAGTTGATCCACAGCCGCTATTCTGTACGTATCGCTCGTGAGCAGGAGGACGTTTTTATGCTCCCAAAGCGCCTGTATGGCGGCCAGTTTGGCTATGGTGGTGGTTTTCCCTGCGCCGGTGGGGCCAAACAGCATCACTTTTTTGCCGCCAAGCGCATCGGAATTCGCGTTAGCCGCGCACTTTATCTTTGCGCCCAGCCATTTTACAAAAGGCGCGTTTGCTTTACTCTCCCGATATTCCCGAACAAGCGACAGAGCGTAGGCAGGCTCAACCTCTGAAAGAATAAGCCGGTCGTAAACGTCCTCCATACCTTCAGGGGCCACCTGAGCCGCCAGTCCGAGGCCAGGCTCGAATTTGGGGGCGCCAGTTTTTTCGAGTTTCACTAAAGGCTCGGTTTCAGGGTTTTCAAGGCGCTGCAAAAATAAATCAATCCGCCTCGATAACTGATCTACGTCTTCTCTCAGTTTTGAAATTCCGGCTTCTCCGTTGCCGTTCTGTGTCTGCGCATCAGCACCGCGCGCAGTAAGGCCGGCCTGAGAAATATGCACGCTGTCGAATTCGCCGCGCGGTTTCCCGCCAGCGCTGACAGCCGCAGGTGAATAGATGATTTTCGCAGCCTGAGGTTGTTCGGTTTGAGGTGTTTCCTGACGCGCGGGGCGCGGTTTCACCTGAAATTCCTGATGCTCTTCTTCACCGTTGCGGGTTTCCGTGGCCTGCTTGAATTCCAGCAGCTTTTGAAAAGCCACTAATCTCTCTTTGGCGACCGCGTCGTCCTTTTCTTTTTTTTCAGGCCTACTGTCATCCTGCAAAATTCCTGCCGACACCTGAAGAACCTGCCGCTGGAAAAAACCTAGAAATCCGCCCACGCCCACAAGGCGAGTAGACAGGATAACGGCATCTTTACCCAAACGCTCGCTGGCCAGTTTCAATGCCTCCGCGTCATCTTTAGCTTCGAAGGTAATCTGGTTGAGGATACGCATTTTATTCCACCATTCCCACAGTCTTAATTTGATTTCCGCCGGCTATTTCGTTATAAGATACCACAAAAACGCTCGGTAATGCCCCCTCTACTAAACGCCTGACTATCAGACGGACGTTTGGATGCACCAAAAGCACAGGGGTTAGATTTTTAATCAGCATGTCGTCAACAGCTCTGGAAATTGCGCTTATCATTTTCTGCACCTCGCGTGGGTCTAGGTTGAGCTGCCACCCTCGCGCCAGGTCTCCGTCCATAGAGGACATAATTTTTTGCTCCCAATTCGGCGATAAAGTTGCCACAGTTATGACGTTGTCGACCTGAAGTTTTAAAGATATCAGGCGAGCCAGAGCTTCTCTGGAACGCTCTGTAAGAAAATCAACGCTACGAGACAGCTTACCGTAATCGGCCAAAGCCTCAAATATCGTGACGAGGTCGCGTATCGGAACCTGCTCGCGAATGAGATTCTGTAAAACTTTTTGAATTTCTCCAAGTGACAGCGAGGCTAAGAGGTCATCGACAACAGCAGGGGCGTTTTCCTTAACCATTTCTGTCAATTTTTGAACTTCCTGCCGTGTCAGAAGCTCGGCCCCGTTTTTCTTTATAACCTCCGACAAATGCGTGGCCAGAACGGATGGCGCATCGACTACCGTGTAGCCCATCGACTCCGCCTTATCCCGCAAATCAGGTGAAATCCAGCGCGCGGGCAGCCCAAAAGCTGGCTCAGTCGTCGGAATTCCAACTAAATCCTCCTCCACTGCGCCAGTGTTCATCGCTAGGTAATGATCAGGCAAAAGTTCGCCTTTGCCTGCCTCAGCGCCTTTCACTCTCAATACGTACTCAGTAGGCTTGATCTGTATATTGTCGCGTATGCGGATAGGAGGAACTATGAGGCCAAGCTCCACCGCCATCTGCTTTCGTATGGTTCCAATGCGCTCCAACATATCCCCGCCCTGAGCGGGATCCACCAGAGGTATTATAGCGTAGCCTATTTCAGCCTCCATCGGCTCCACTGTAAGGAGTTTCATTACCTCTTCTGGCGAGGCTGGGGAAGAAGCGGGCTGCTGCGCGTCTGGGCGGCCGCCGGTGGCTGCTCCAGCTGGGCTGGCGGCGGTTCCTTTTCCGGCGTTTTGCTGCATTTTCTTTTCGGCCATTTCAATTTCCTGAACCGTACCTTCACGCGCCACAGCGTAGCCCATGCCGCCTATTAGAGTTCCTAAAATTATGAATGGAATGGTGGGAAGCCCCGGAACAATCGCCAGCGAGAGCAATAGGCCAGAACCTATGTAAAGGGGCCGCGGATATCTTGCGAAGGCCCCGACAATATCCTGTCCCAAGTCAGAAGTGGCCGCGGCACGTGACACAATGACGCCTGTGGCCGTGGAAAACAGTAGCGCCGGAATCTGAGACACCAGCCCGTCTCCTATTGTAAGAAGGGTGTACAGCTCAGCCGCGCTACCAACCGACATTCCTCTTTGAAAAACGCCTATAGATAATCCCCCGACGATATTAATGATGGTTATCAAAACTTGAGCGATAGCATCACCTTTTACGAATTTGGACGCACCGTCCATTGCCCCGTAAAAATCTGCCTCTCGCTGAATTTCTTTTCGGCGTTCTCTTGCTTCGGCTTCTTCTATCAGACCCGCGTTCAGATCCGCGTCTATAGCCATCTGTTTGCCGGGCATCGCGTCCAGCGTAAAACGAGCCGCAACCTCCGCAACTCGCTCGGCTCCCTTTGTGATGACTATAAGCTGAATGATCACCAATATAAGGAAAATGACCGCTCCCACAACGAAGTTTCCACCAACCACGAACGCGCCGAAAGCCGTGACAATTGCGCCGGCATCGGCCTGCAAAAGTATAAGCCGCGTTGTGGAGACGCTCAACGCGATGCGAAAAATTGTAACTATGAGAAGGAGAGTGGGGAAAACCGAAAACTCAAGTGCTTTTTTTACATAAAAAGTTACCAGAAGGACTACAACACCAAGCGTTATATTACAAGCCAGAAGGATGTCGATCAGCCACGTAGGAAGGGGGATGATCATCATTATGACGACCATCACCATCAGGAGGGCTACGCCTACGTCCGAATAGTAGAGTATTTTTTTCAGCATAGACATTTCTCCAGCGGCCGAAGCAGACGCCATATACTCCCACCCTTTCATGAGATCCGAATATTTTTTCCTATTGTACACCCCTGATGTTATTTTTTCGACCGTTGCTGATATAGAAGACGCGTTATAAATTTTTTTCTTGAAAAATCCGTCAAATGTGATATCGTGATATTAACATATATGCGCGGAGGGGTTTGTCGTGATAAAAATGTACGTGGCCCGCACTTCAGAAATTGATGAAATCGACATAGCAATAGCCGAAATAAAAAGCCAGATTGATTTTTCGGCGCTTAAAAAGAACTCAGGAGGTATGATCTTCTGCCATATTGACTTTGTCGAAAGCGGAATGGTGGAGGAACTCTGTAAAGCGTTGCCGTTTGACGTTATTGGCATGACCAGCATGGCAGCTGCGTGTGAAAACGGCTACGGCCTTTACGATCTGACGCTGACCGTCCTGACCAGCGACGAAGTCAGCTTTAAAGCTGGTATGACAAACTCCATCGACAACAATAATTATGTCAGCGAGCTAAACAAGCTTTACAAGGATATCCGCGGCAAAGTAAATGACGACCCTAAGCTTATCTTTTCGTTTATGCCCTACATGAGAGACGTATCCGGCTATGAAGTAGTTGACGCCATGGACAGCGCCGTCGGCGGAATTCCCATATGGGGTTCTATCACAAACAATATAGACTTTAACTATGAAACCGTTCAGACCATCTGCAACGGCAAGCACCTTAAAACAGGGGTCGCTATGATGTTCGTGAACGGGGCGGTCAACCCGAAATTTATCATTTCGTCTATACCAGAACGCAATATTTCCAACAACAGAGCCATAATCACGAAAAGCGAAGGAGCTATTCTCAGGGAAGTCAACGACACGCCTATACTTGAATATCTGGAGAGCATCGGGCTTGTAATTACTAAAGAAAATATCACGACTACGCCATTTATGGTGTATTACGACAACTCCGATGAGTCAGTAGCACTGGGTTTTTACACGCTGTTTGACGACGGATCGGTTCTCACAGGTGGCAAAATGCCTGTCGGTACATCGTTCGCGATTGGAAACATTGACGCAGACGGCATTTTTGAATCGGCTGAATCAGGACTTAATAGAATTTTGGCGCTTCCAAACCGCCAAGCCACACTCCTTCTGCCGTGCGTCACGCGCTATATAATGCTTGCGCCGAATCAAGAAAACGAGCTGCGCCTTATCAGCGAAAAACTCAAAAAAAGCGGCCTGCCTTTTATGATGGGCTATTCGGGCGGTGAAATCTGCCCAATGCCAGGCGCTGACGGCAAGCTTCGCAACCGTTTTCACAACTATACGTTCTGCGCTTGCGTATTATAAAAAGCGGACTCATAACTTTTAGTCGGCGACAGGCCGGAGCGCGTTTCCGACAGTTATAAAGCGGAGAAAAATGGCACATTTGGAAACAGGTTCGGAAAAACCCTTTGAAGAGTACGTTAAAGAGCTTCAGCGTGAAAACCGCAAGCTTCACCGCGAGGTTACGCACCTGAAAAACGCTATCGCTCAGGAGAAAATTGCCTACACCACTGTTTTAAACCAGCAGAAAGCCAGCACGTTTATCCAGCGCGAGCGCGAGCGTTACCTGACTCTTTTGCTTGCTAATTCCCCTAGCATTATCATGTTTTTAAACCATGTGGGAAGAATCGAATTCTGCACGGATTATTTTATTAAAATGGCTGGCTTCAAAAAAGCGGCTGACGTTTTGGGACGCACCCTGTCAGAGATTCTCGCGCCGTTCATGGATACCGCCAATTATAAAGAGCTTTTGGAACAAACGCTGAACGTGGCTCTGACCAACGTTCCGCTTTATCTTGACGTGAACTTTCATTTCAGCGAGAGCAGTGCCGACTTTGCCGGGCTTTTAGTTCCAATGAAAGATGAAAAACAGCAGAGCGATGGTGTAATGCTCCTGTTCCACGACGTAACAAATTTGAAACGCTCGCGGGAAGAAGCGCTGGCGGCAAGCCAAGCGAAAAGCTCCTTCCTTTCCAACATGAGTCACGAGATAAGAACACCTATGAACGCGATCATCGGAATGGCTGCCATCGGCAGGAAAGAACAGAGCCTCAATGGCAAAAATGAAGCCTTTGATAAAATTGGAACCGCGTCTGTTCACCTGTTGGGCATCATAAACGATGTCCTCGACATTTCAAAAATAGAATCCGGCAAAATGGAACTATCGCTTATCAGCTTCATTTTTCCAGATATGCTGGACAGAGTGGTAAACCTCTCTGCCGTCCGAATGCACGAAAAAAAACAGCGCTTCTCGGTGCATATAGACCCCGAAATCCCACGCTATTTATACGGAGACGACCAGCGATTGGCACAGATAATGACAAACCTTCTGTCAAACGCATCGAAATTTACCCCTGAATACGGTGACATCACGCTATCGGTGAAACTCGTCGACAGGCAGAGCGATAAATGCGCTATTCAGGTCTCCGTCAAAGACACGGGCATAGGCATGACTGAAGAAGAGCAGTCCAAGCTTTTTAATATATTCCAGCAAGCTGAGGTCGACATCTCGCGCAAATTTGGCGGAAGCGGGCTTGGCCTTTCCATTTCAAAGCGCCTGCTTGAGGCCATGGGTGGCAAAATTTGGGTGAAAAGCGAAAAAGGCTGCGGCTCCGAATTTACGTTTATTGTCAGTTTTTTAATATCCGACCTCAATAAGACAACAACGTTGGTAGAAAACAGCGCGCTGGAAAGTGATGTCGATTTTTCAGGTAAAACCGTGCTGGTCGTGGACGATATCGATATAAACCTGGAAATCGCCACGGCGCTTTTAGAGCAAATGGGGCTGAAAACAATAACGGCGGCAAGCGGCAAAGACGCCGTGGATTTATTCATTAAAAACTCGGAGTGCTGCGACCTGATTCTCATGGACATGCAAATGCCGGAGGTTGACGGACTTCAGGCTACGCAGATGATCAGAGGGTTGAAGACGGACAAAGCCGCCTCTATTCCAATTATCGCAATGACGGCAAACGTATTCAAAGAGGACGTTGATAGGTGCATTGCCGCCGGAATGAACGGCCATCTGGGTAAACCCATAGAAATAACGGAAGTCGCAAAAGTGCTCGCGAATTACTTGAGATGACGCGGAGCGCAACTGGTACTTACTGGCGGAGAGGACTAGAGTATTTTAACTTTAAGATTTTACAACAACTCAAATTCATGATCCCATGATCCGTAGTCAATTTAAGTGACTATACCACAGCGCGCCGAAGGGAAAAAGCACGAGCGTCGGGGAATATTTATCCCCGACGCTCGCTTTTATTCAGAATATTGCTCTAGTTTTTCTTCATCTTAACAAACGCCATGGCTCCGGCAAGAGCAAACGCAATTAACCCAGCGCTGGTATTGCATCCGCTGCTGCTACCAGAGGTTGAAGCGCCACCGCCGCTGCCTGCATTCACCGCTAATGTCGCGGGGGTCGATGAGATTTCGCGCCCCTGGTCATTGCTTACCATAGCACGGAACAGAGAGCCGCTGTCGGCAGATTGAGCGATAAAGGAATAAGTCGCGGCATTTGCTCCATCAATATCTCTCCATCTGCCGCTACGCATCCTCTGCCACTGGAAATACGTAGCGCCATACACCACCACATTGAATGACGCCGTATCTCCCGCGTTCACTCTAAGGTTCTGAGGCTGATCCATTATCTGTAAAGGTTTACGCCGAATTACTTCGGTTTCGATAACGTTCAGCAGTGCGATGTTAGACGTAGCGTTGCCGTCAGCGTTGTTTATCAGCACACGGAATTGAGCGCCATCATCAGCCGCCTGCACGGTAAGAGAGTAAGTGCCCTCGGTTGCACCGGTAATATTGCTCCATGTGAAGCCGTCATTTGATCTTTGCCACTGGTACGCCAGCGGCGCTGAACCAGTCGCAGTAACGCTGAATGACGCTGTTTTGCTCTGGTTATTTCTCTGAGTGATCGTTTGGCTCTCAGGATGGCTTAATACCTGCGGCGGTGTGTTTAGAGGAAGCGGGGTCCAATTGGCATAAAGGGTAGTATCACTCGTCATTGTAGCCGCTGTCAATGGAGTTGCGAAAGCAGAGTCTATATACCAGCCAGCGAATTCATAACCTGCACTAGTGGGGCCGTGGCCACCTTGTGGAAAGCCGCCGTAACGGTGCGTGAAGCCACGGTGATGATTGGTTATGAAATTCTGAATATTGGCTCCCGTGTATACGTTAATAGGTTCAATTGACGCAGGAACGATCGGAGACGTATTTGTGCCCAAATCAAAATCAAGCACGAAGGCCGGAACGGTAGCGGCGGCGGGATTGACAAGACCGAAAGGCAGGCTGGCGATCGTGATACCGCCATCTTCCACGTATATATATCCCTCGTAAAATCCGGCAGTGCCTGCTCCGCCTGGTACGGTTCCGTTGAACGATATGGTGGCGGCAAAATCAACTGTCTGGCGAGGCCCAATATTTACGTTTGTTCGGCTAAGGGTGATGCTTGCCGCGCTATTTGGGTTGTTTGTGAAATTATAACCTATAGTAAGAGTGCGGAACAGGTTCGTGGTGTTGTGAACCATTCCAGATATAGTGCCAACGTTGTCCGGTAATATCGACTGCAGAGAACCAAAGCTGAAGGACGACATTGTATGCGTTTCAAATGCGTCCGGACTAGCCCCCCATGGAACTTCATGCCTGGTCGTAATAAATCCCGTGGCGGTTAAAGCTACCGTTGGGTAAATAAAACCGGCCCCAACAGTAAACACGGTGCTGGGGGTTAAATCCGCCAATGGCCTTGCGGAACTCATAATCCGAGCTTTTATTTCATAAGGCGCAGCATCAGGAAAAGCTTCCAGCATCAACGCTGCTATACCTGTTACCGCCGGGGCGGCCATAGAAGTACCATCCCATGTATCATAACCACCGCCTGGCGCAGTGGAACGAATAGCAACGCCTGGTGCTATGATATCTGGCTTAATATGGAATATTTCAGGCGATGGACCTCGGCTCGAAAAAGTGGCTATGGTATCCTGCGTCCATCCCTCTCCGCCGGCTGTACCGGCCCCAACAATGATAGGAAGCGGAGATGTTCCAAGCACATACAGAGTGCTCGCCACATTTCCCGACGAAATCACGCATATCACGCCGTCCAGTGTTGCTAGGTTAACCGCATGATTCAAAGGATGATGGGTAGCTGTCATACGAATACCTAGGGAAAGATTAATTATATCCGCGCCTTCAGCCCATGCCCGCTCAACAGCATCCATGATCCAGGCGAGAGTTCCGACGCCAGCCGCATTTAAAACGCGATAATGCCACAGGTCAATATCAGGAGCCATAGCAACAACCGTGCCAGAAACATGAGTGCCATGCCCGTCAAGATCACTAAGATTGTTATTATTATTGACAAAATTCCACCCTCGAATTCTGCCGGTTCCGGGATCGCGATATCGCGCTAGATCAGGGTGGTTTCCGTCAATACCTGAATCAAGAACAGCTACGGTAACTCCATCCCCTGTAAAGCCCAGTGTGTTATGGATGTGATCAATATTGAACAGCAATCTTGCGGCGTTGTTATGCGGAAAGCTGTTTGGAAACACGATAGATTGAGGCCGCGAAGGGCTGGCTGCCGAGATCGCCATGTTTGGGAACACAGCGAAAACTTCCGCCAGCGCGGAAACCCGCTCAACCATCCACGCGGGCACGCGCATGGACACACCATTGAATAACATGTGATGCTCGCCAAAAATCTCAATCTGATGATCTGTGCCAGAAGGCATCGTCATTTGACTCAATTGCTGTTCAAACGCATTATGAGCCGTCAGTGCCTGTGCGCGAGGAGAGGCGCTGGACATCATACGCGTAACGGCAATTCCTCTTTCCTGCATAAGCCGCAGGGCCGTGGATGGCGGCGTTACGAACTGAACTATGATTTCTACAATTTCCTGTGAATTGTTGAGCGCGTAAGCCCCTGTAAAACCCTGCATACCGATAGGAGTACCCAGCGTACTTGTCAGAACACCCTGTCTGGCCTCAGCTTCGCCAAGGTTCCACACGTTAACTGTACAACTAACCAGGAAAAAGAGAACAATTGCCGCCTTAAATGCATACCTCGAAAACTTCTTCACATCTAACCAACCTTTCTCAATCAGCCGTAAAAACTGTTTAAACATCACCAAAAACCGCGCCGCAAAGGCGTAAATACAATAGCTAAAAATTCGTTAATAAGCGCCTGAACACACTAGACCAAAGATCAACTGAAAAATTAATGTCGCTCGCATGAATTTACATGATCTCCTTTGCGTAAAAGCAGGATATTCTATAAGATTCCGTGCCATTTTAAAAAATATAGCTGCTTTTGTCAAATTTCCAACGATCATTAGCAAAGCCAATATCTCAAATTACCGAGAATATTTTGATGCGTGCTATTCAAAACACCACAATCCAACATTGCTTTATCGGGTTTTCGCGCATAAGGTTCTTCATGCAACCAACACGTACTCGATATCCCCTTTGCCAACGGAGCGTTTCCTACCTCGCTTCGCGTATCAGTGACAGCATTTCTTCGGCGGAGAGGCGCGCTGGGGCTTCAGTGTCGTCGAGCAGGCTTTCCGCCAAATCGCGCTTCCATGCGTGAAGGTCGACTATTTTTTCTTCTATTGTGTTTTTAGCCACTATGCGGTACACCGTGACGGGGCGGTTTTGGCCTATGCGGTGCGCACGGTCGGAAGCCTGTTCCTCCACCGCTGGGTTCCACCAGGGATCCATATGAATTACATAGTCGGCAGCGGTTAAGTTCAGCCCAGTCCCACCAGCCTTTAGGCTTATTAAAAAACATTCTCCCTCGCCGGACTGAAAGGCCGCCACACGGCGTGCCCTTTCCTGCGGCGGAGTGGAGCCGTCAAGGTATTGATAGGAGATTTTTTCCGCGTCCAGATATTTTCTTATGATCGCCAGATGATCTACAAATTGACTGAATACCAGTGCCTTGTGTCCGTTGCTATGCAGCTCGCTGAATATTTCGGAGAACGTTTCCAGCTTCGCGGACGGAAAATCTTTTTCCCGCATCACGAGCGACGCATTGCAGCAGGCACGCCTCAGGCGCATAAGTTCCGCGAATATTTTAAATCTCTGATCAGCGGCATCGGGAGCGCTTAGTTCCTCAACAGCGTTCCGGCGCAACGCCTCGTAAAACGCCTGCTCTTCCTCTTTAAGCTCCACCCTGATGGTGATTTCAGTTTTAGGAGGCAGTTCTTCCAGAACCTGTTCTTTACTGCGCCGCAGGATAAAGGGCTGAATAATCTTTTTCAGACGAGAACGGGCGTTTTGATCCCCGTCACGCTCGATAGGAACGGCGAAACGGCGATTGAAACTTTCCAGAGAGCCTAAAAAATTCGGGTTGAGAAAACGGAATATGTTCCACAGTTCGCTGAGGTGATTTTCTACAGGCGTGCCAGTGGTTGCCACGCGGAAACTCCCTTCGAGCTTCATCGCAGCGGCAGAGCGCTTCGTTCCCATGTTTTTGATAGCCTGAGCCTCATCAAGTACGATGGTGTTCCAGCGTATGGCTGAAAGGCGATCGATTTCGTTCTGCAAAAGCCCGTAAGTTGTAACCACTACGTCAAAGGGAGTAAGCTCCCCCAAAGTCTTTTCTCTGTCGCCGTGACGCAGCTCTTTGATGTTCAAAGTTGGCGCAAAACGCTCGGCTTCAGCCACCCAGTTCGCGCAAACGGAAGTCGGAGCAATTACCAGCGATGGACCATCGTTGCCGCGCGCTGTCAGAACCGCCAGAGCCTGAATTGTCTTGCCTAGCCCCATGTCGTCCGCTAAACAGGCTCCCGCCCCCCAATGCGCCAGCCGCAACATCCATTGATAACCCTCGAATTGGTAATTACGAAGCTCGCCTTTAAAAGTGGACGGCAGAGTCGGCTTCAAGGCCGACGCATCGTTTATGCGAGCGCGGGCGTTATTCCATTCCGCGCTGCTTTCGAAAGAACCAAGTTCGTCCAACAGAGGCGCGAGAATTCCTACTGAAAGCGGCGAAACTCTAAGTTCATTCCCCTTCGTATCGCTGACCGCCGATATCGCTTCCAGCCTGCGGCGCAGTTCTTTTGTCAGAGCAACGAACTGCCCATCGCCTATCGGAATAAATCGCCCGTAGCCGGTTTTCATAAGCTCCATCAGGTCTTTCATGCCCAATACAAGCCCCTCGTCGACTTTCAGTTCACCAGAAAGGGCAAACCAGTCACGAGCAGCACGTATCGACAAGCCCATCGAAGACAGTGACACCTTATGTTTTATGCGCATGGTCTGCCCCTTAGGCCATTCGATCACCACGGAATCCCCCAGTTCCTGAGCCTGCGTTAAAAATTCAAGCGCCAACTCCGGCGCGGACATGCGCCAGCGTTCTCCCGCCATTTGCTCCGCTTCCATCAGGGCTGGACAGGCTCGCACGGCTGTCATTAGAGCATCTTTTTCTTTTTCCAGCGAGCGTTTGGCCTGCGTACGCCTGGAATCGACCAGCCCGAAAATATTTTGCCCGCCTGCACCTGGCCGACAGGAGACGCTCCCCGGACCCAACGGGCGAACCACCATATCCACGTCAAGGCCGCCCGGTCCGGATTCGCCGTCCTGGCAATCGTCACACGGCTGAAGCTGTACATAAACGCGCCCGTCCGCCTCCACTTGGGCAGCGTCTACTTCTATCCCCTCTATGTCGGAGTGAACCGTTACCACAGAGGCCAGCACTCCCAGGGTTTTTAAAAGAGCATCCTTCGCCTTATCTGGAACGAGCAGACCCTCTTCTCCAAGAATTTCAGCCATCCTGATATGGCGATCCTCGAAACGAGTCACGCGCAGGCAGTTTGGCCCGTCTTCCTGAATCACGCGCTGAGGAGCTCTGTCGTCGGTCGGGAACGGAGAAATACGGACGCGGTATGCATCGCCACTCAAAACAGCCATGAGCTGCGGTTCGCCGGTGACTACCTCAACACGCCCGCCGTCCGATTCGCGAAAAAGGTACGGATGTCCGGCTAAAGCTTCAAGCGCCTGGGGAACGTCGATTTTGTAATTCACACCATAGTAAAATTCCCGGCTTTCATGTATCGCGGATGCGGCGCGGAGATCTTGGTCTGTCATAAACTGAATGGAACTCGATTTTCTGTACAGCCGCCTCAAAGCTATATTTTTACCCTTGCTCCAGCCAGAGGACGAAAGAGTCTGCTCCACGGGGGTCAGTTCTATGAAAGAAAGAGACTTTTCGCCTTTGCCTGACTTCCAGGATATCTCCCAGGAGAAGCGTTTAGCGCCCTTTGAAGCCCCCGTCACCTTCAAGCCTATGCCAGACAAGGCACCCAGGGAGCGCTCCCATTCCGATTGGCGGCGTATCAAATCCTTAACAGGATACATCGGGAGCGGCGCTCCTTCACAGATTTTCGCGTCATCTGGCCAGAGTTCTCGTATTATGACAGCCAGCTCCGACGCGAGAAAACTGAGCTTCATCTCAGTCAGCCTGCGGTACGTGATCAGAGCTAGGTTTCGCATTCCGGCCGCTTTTTGAGCGTTCAGCCAATAAGCGCAGAGCAGATAGAGAAAACTGCTAGGGTAGCTACCTCGACCCTGGGTAAATATGGATTCGTACTGCCAGAATTCGTCGCTTTTTAACGTGCTTGAAAGGAGGAAACGCAGCAGGTTGGGCGATACATCCGTCACGCGATTTACAGCATACGAGCTGACGCTGTCCAGGTAATCTTCTATTTTTTTCGTTGGTACGCTGTCGGGGCTTTCCGCGTTTTTAGCGATAAGCAGTATCGGGTAAAAAATTCCAGTCCACGAAAGATATCCTATTTTGCGCTTGCCCTCGGCTTTGCGTAAAAGCTTCAAGCCATCTTCGTACAGTGATATAGCGGTATCGTTTTTTCCGTTGAGCATAGCTACCATTGCCTTGATACTGTATTTTTCCAGCGAATCCAGCTTTTCCATAGCGCGGGCTGCTTCGTCAGCGCGGCCCATCAAAGCCGCGTACTCCGCCCATTCTTCCGTCGATATCACGTCACCGGTGTTTTTTAATACATAGCCATCGAAAGCTGCCCAAAGCTCCGCGAAGCTGGAAGCATCATCCCCATACAGCGGCATAAATTGCGAAAAGATCGCATTTCCTATTTTAGGCGGCAAAGACAATATTCTCTCAACGTCCAGAGGATTTGCCAGCACCCGGACGAAAGGGCTTACCTCTTTGGAATCAGCTAAACGCTCTTGCGGCGTTCTTGTAACATCACCTACCATAAGACGTTCAAACCCGCGAACATCGCCTCTGTACAGCACTTTCCTCATAGCTCGCGTAAATTTTAATATAGATGTGTATTTGTTGGCCTGTTCTTCGACATGCAGTTTCAGCGATTTCTCAACCGCCGCGTCAAAACGGTCGAATTCTCCATTGTCAAGAGCTTCACGCACCGCAAGCTCCACAACAAGCATGTCGCAGAACCAGCCTTCGCTCAAACGCTCCATACGTTTCTCAGCAATTTTAGCCTTGGCCCAGCGGCTGAACATTTCCGAGCAACACGCCTGGCTCCATTTATCCCCAATGCCAAGCGCTCGAAAAATCTCCACCAGATTTTTTACGTTGACAGGAACAAGCGCCACGGCAAGAACGCGATAAGCCGCTCGCTCATCATCCGGCAGAGCCTTATACGCTTTGTACAGTTTTTTCCTTTTTGCTTCGTCGAAGATCAAAACATTTCCTCCAATTTTGGCCCTCAAATTTGGCCTGAAAATTTGACTTGAAGAGAAAATAATTCACTAACCGTTTATGATAACCCTAAAATTGCCGGGTGGCTATAGCTAATCCGAATTCGCCCGGCTTAAACATTATTGAAAATTTTGGTCACGCCTAAAGAGCAAGATGCGAAACATGCTCCGGCGCTTTGATAGTTTTTACAAAGTGTTATGCGCTTGCTTTAAACTTGAATGGCTATATCTGCAATTTTGAACTTAACAGGAGGTATATTTACGATCATCATTCTTACTTGGTGGCGGCAACTGGAGTCGAACCAGTGACACCGCGGGTATGAACCGCGTGCTCTAGCCATCTGAGCTATGCCGCCTTCTTATTAAACGTGGAATTCTTTGATTGTCTTGGTTGCGGGGGCAGGATTTGAACCTGCGACCTTCGGGTTATGAGCCCGACGAGCTTCCTGGCTGCTCCACCCCGCGATGTTAAAGCCACCTAGCGAAAGACGGTTAATTATGCCATGCTTTCTTATTTTTGTCTACTGTGCTGATGAGAAAAAAATCGATACTAAAATCGAGTACCGAGGTGACAGCGACTTTTCTTTGTAATAGTCCTAATCCATCAGGCGCTGACGCTCGTGTATCATTTTTTTGCGCTTATCGTAGAGGCCTCGTTCCAGGCCTGTGACGTACAAGTGAGGGTTGAGCAGGCGTTTGTGTTCGGCGTCTAATGCAGCAAGGCTTCCGCGCGTAGCTTCAGCTATTTCGGCCAGAGGTCTGGTTTCGTGCCCTCCGGTGAGAATTCCGGCGCTCATTACGCGAGTCATGGGCTTGTAAAAAGCCGTGCCTTTATCGAAAATTTTCAAAGCACCGCTTTTTATGTTCACGGATTCCATGTCAGATACCAGGCGTCCATGCAAAGGCAGACTATCTCCTGCCTCGATTATCACATCGCCAATGAAACGCTCGGCGTTTGAAGAATCTTTGGACAGCAGCCGGATTACCTCCGTAGTGCCGGGGATGGTGGTTTTTACCTGATCTTCCGACACTTTGATGCGATTTTTTCCCGATGTAACTTTGAGTTTGTAGACTCCACCCAAAGTCGCTTCCGGCGCAACCAATTTTGTGCCCACGCCGAACGAATCTATGGGCGCGTTTTGAACCGAGAGCAGGTCAGTTATGATGTACTCGTCCAAGTCGCCGGAAGCAACAATTTTTGTTTTACTGAATCCCGCCGAGTCTAAAATTTTACGGGCTGCCTTGCTGAAATACGCGAGGTCGCCGGAGTCCAGCCTCACGCCGTTCAGTGGCACGCCCGTGGATATGCTGGCTTTTATAGCATTTTTCACGCCTTCCAGCGTGTCGTAGCTGTCCACCAGCAGAGTGGCGTTGTTTGGGTTGTGTTTAAGCCATGCCTCAAAAGCGTCCAACTCACTGTCATAGTGCATAACAAACGAATGAGCGTGGGTTCCCACTAATTTTAGGCCGTATTCGCGCGCCGCGTCTACGTTTGAGGTTGCCGTAAGCCCTCCCGCCGCCGCCGATCTAGTTGACAACATGCCGCCGCGATCATGAGAGCGTCTCAGGCCAAATTCCATCAAGCTTCTACCGGACGAGGCTTCAAGGATGCGGCTGGTTTTTGTGGCAATGAGCGATGCCGAGTTGATGCCGTTTAAAAAAGCGCTCTCGACAAAGCTGCATTGCCACGCTGGGCCGGAGACGCGGACAATGGGTTCATTAGGGAAAACAAGCTCGCCTTCAGGGAACGCGTCAATGGTAAGCTGAAGTCGGGCTGATCGTAGCATGCTTAAAAAAGCCTCATGGAATACAGGTGCGCCGTTTACGCTTTGGCCACGCAGATATTCGATGCTGTCGTCATCGCATTTCCAATCGCGCAACCACGAGAGTACGGGGCCAAGTCCAGCCGCGACGGTGTAGGCTCCTCCGAACGGGTTTTTTCGGACGTACATTTCAAATGTTTCGTCCTTCTCGCTCTCTCCGTCCAAAAACAGGCTCTGAGCCATAGTAAGGTGGTAAAAATCGCACCAGAAAGCGTTGTTGTAAATCATTGCCATGATGGCCTCCTGAAACCTATTTGTTATCGTAGAAAACTGATCTTCGCGTCTTACTTCCGGCTATCTTGGATTGCGAACGAGCAGGAAAACCCGCTCGGTAGTTCCGTCGTAGTCGGGGCTACCAATGTTGTCAGGGGCGTGCGGCGCGGAGAAAAGCCCCACGCTAGCGGCTCTGGGAACGAGCATATCTCTGACGCCCTGTTCGGCTACTCTGGCACTGACCCACCACGCTCTGTGAGCTATGGGGCCGCTTCCCACAAAATGAAAATCAAAATTCTCCCACATCGGCGCATCTGGATTGGGGGTGTACTGCGTCAGAAGAGCCAGATCGGGATTTGGAGTCAAGGCAAGCTCTCTGCTGCCCGTTACTATTGTGGCAGGCGGGTTATCAGCCTGAATAAGATTCATATTGTCAGCAAAGAACATCAAAGACGCAGATTGCAGCATACGCAGGTTGGAAACGGTGTTGGACGCCTCTGCTGAAAAATTGGCAGCAGTTGCCGGATTAGGAACCGCCGCAGTTAAAAGAGGCAAAAGCCTGAGCAGAACACACCTTCCCGGTGGCACGTCGGCGATGGTAAATTCCAGAAAGCCTGTCTCAAAGTCAGGTGCCCACGCTCTTATGAAAGGCACCGACAGCTCGGAATCCAAAAGAATTCTCCGCTGTTCCGCCATATTTTGATTTGGCGGCCCCAAATTCATTAAGGCGAGGTTCAGCAGGGAATTCGCGTCCGAAAGCTCTTGCCTCAGCAGGTTCCATATCGCGGCTACGTCGATGAAGCCCGCGTATACAGCCGGTTCTGAGAAAAGCCGGGCGGCTTCTGCTGGAATTTCAGGCGTTCCACCCAGTCCGTCCGGGTCAAGCAATCCCACAAACAGAGTTTCTCCCGATACTCCAGCAATCACAGGAATCGGGATAAACATATTTGGATTAACCATCACAAGCGAATCCCACCCGCGCACCTGCAACTGTTGCAGCGAGATAAACGGCGGTACGCTGCTCCTGAGCGCGTTGAAAATTCTTGCAGCTGCGCCGCTTCGGCCGGTAAGGGCAACGTAACCTCCGGGCACGCGCATATCCATAAATGTGAAATCGCTTCCCAATGCGACAGAAAGAGTTCCCGCCAGCAAGTTTTCCAGGTCGCTGATCGTTACCCCCGGCGGCATTGCAGCGGCTGCGTTACGGCGGAACATCTCGGTTAATTCAGGGTTTATATCCGAAGCTAAGGGGTTGAAGAAGGACGCCGGAATGGCATACGCGTAAAACAGCCTTCCCGATCCGGCGAGGAACATGTTTGCTCCGGTGGCCGGCTCTGTAATAAGCGCCTGAAGGCTCCTCATTACATTAAAAGTGTTCGTTGCGGATGAGACGGTGAACCTTCCCGGCTGTGCCTCGAAGGCAATTTCCAGTTCCCACGGCGCTCTGAAATCCTGCATCAACTGTACCAGAGGCGGCGGCATCGCTGCCAGCGCCGCAAGATCGCTAAAAGGGCCGCCGAGGTCACGAAGTGCGCCAAGGTTAATATCAAGATCACGGAGAGCAGCTTCGTGATGAGCAGTGCCCATCGCTGCCAGGGTCGGATAGTCGAGGCGGAGGAAATAAAAGTCGGGCGTGTTAAAGCGGCGGTTGACGGCAAGCCTGTTTCCTGCGTTTTCAAGCGCATCAATGGATGCCGTCAAATCGTCGGAAGAAAGCGCAAGCAGCAGTAAACCATTTCTGGCGGCTGCGACAAGCGAAGCTTCCTCAGGAATTCCGAATGAATAATACGGCCCTCTCGCCCCATGATTGGACGCCACTTCCATGAAGCTGGCAAATGGCAAAGCGGCTCTGCCCAAAAGGAGTGTTACGATGTCTATCGGAGTGGCCTCTCCCGCCGCCATGCGGTCTAATTCCGGCCTTACGCTCTCCGGCATGGACATGGCAAGCTGGAAGAACGGCGTAATGCCGTCCGTTTTATCAACGCCAAAAACGAAGGCCAGCGATTCAGCGGGAATTTGAGACGCAAACGCCGCCGCTACACTGAGTTGATTCAGCGCATCAGGTGGTACAAGCGGCGCTATCATGTCGATGTTTGCCTGTGAAAAAACTCCTCGCAGCATACCGCCAACGTCATTCAAGCGCGCCATAATGTAAGAGACTTTTTCCGGTCTGGCGCTCAGAGCGTTTTGCACTTCCGGCCCCGCAACAGCAACCGGAACTGCAGCGGCTCTTTCCTGCGCAAATCTTGCCAGTCGTTCTTGCTCAATTCTTATCGCTTCTGCTTCGGCTCTTTCTCTGGAGCTTCTCTGCGTTTGGAAGTAATAAAAGCCTCCGCCAGCCGCTAAAAGGATAATAACGACACCCAGTATTGCCGCTAAAATCCGCTTGGAGCCTCTTTTATTGCCGTTATCGCCGTCATCGCGGTATTGCTCTGTCGATGTGGGCGGCGGTGATGAGGCCGCCGGTACCGTTACTCCGCATGAAGGGCAAGGAACGGAGAAATCAACAATCAAATAATTACACTCAGGACATCGTGTCCAGTTTGGCACAGTTCCTCACTCCTTAAAAGTATGACCTGTCCCCGCTGCGCGAGGACAGGCCGTCTTGCAAATTTAAGCTTTACTCTTCCTCTTCTTCCTGCTTGTGGGCCGCTATAACTTTTTTCGCGATGTCCGGCGGCACTTCTTCGTAGTGTGAGTGCGACATCGAGAAATTACCCTGGCCGGAGGTCATGGAGCGCAGAATGATGGCGTAACGGAACATCTCCGCGAGTGGAGCCTGGGCCTTGACCACCTGAAGACGGCCATGCGCTTCCGTGCCCATGATTCGTCCGCGCCGCCCGTTGAAGTCGCCCATTACGTCTCCCATGTACTGATCTGGCACGATTGCCTCAACGTTCATAATCGGCTCAAGCAGCACAGGCGCGGCGTCCATTATACCTTTTTTGAACGACAGGCGCGTAGCAAGTTTGAACGACATTTCAGAGCTGTCCACATCGTGATACGAGCCGAAGAAAAGCTCCGCCTTAAAGTCCACAACCGGGAAGCTGGCCAGAGGGCCTTTCAGCATGTATTCGCGCAGGCCTTTTTCAACAGCTGGAATGTAATTATTGGGGATTGCTCCGCCCACGATTTTGTCGACAAATTCAAACCCTTGGCCGCGCTGTAACGGGGAGTAGCGTATGCTGACGTCGCCGTACTGGCCTCGACCGCCGCTTTGCTTTTTATGTTTGCCCTGGGCTTCGGCTGTCTTTTTTATAGTCTCGCGGTAGGGAACCTGGGGGGTTTTGGTGTCGAGTTCTACGCCATATCTTTCTTTCATTTTGGACAAAACTATGCCGATATGCAGGTCTCCCATGCCGGACAAGACGTTGTCACCGGTTTCGGGATTTTTAACGAACGTGAGGCTGCGGTCTTCTTCCAGAGTTTTGTTTATGGCGCTACTCAGTTTGTCTTCGTCGGCGCGTGTCTTGGCGATGACGGCCACGCTGTAAACGGGCTGCGGGAACTCAATGTGCGGGAAGAGGAACGAGGCACCGCTCTTGGTTGACAGGGTATGGCCTACTTTTGTGCTTTGCAGCTTGGGTATCGCCAGAATATCGCCTGCGATGATCTCTTTAACGTCCTTGCCGTCTTTACCGGTCATGAATTTGAGCGAACTGATGCGCTCGTCTTCGCTCTTTTTGACGTTATATATAGAGCTTCCCTCGGCTGCCATTTTCCCGGAGTATACCTTTATAAACGACAGCTTGCCAACATACGGATCAACCATGACTTTAAAGCAAAGAGAGGAAAACGGTGCTGACATATCGGGCGGTACCTCAACCTGCGCATCGTCTTTGTCAGCTTTGACAGGCCCGCGATCCAGCGGCGACGGGAAGTAGTCCACAACAAAATCCAGAAGCTGGTGAACGCCAACGTTGGTCGTGGCCGCGCCGGTTACGACAGGCATTATGCGTCTTTTGGCGATGGCGGTTCGAACGACTCTCGACAGGTCTGCGCTGCCAATAGTCTCTCCTTCGAGGTATCGTTCCATGAGTGCATCGTCCATTTCCACAGCCGCTTCTATGAGGGCTTCTCTGGCGGCGGAGGCTGCGTCAGCCATGTCGGCAGGAATATCGCCTTCAACGAATTTTCCACTTCCGTCCGGCGTGTAGATATAGGCTTTGCCTTTCAGAACGTCAACAATGCCCTTGAAGGAAGCTTCGGCCCCAATCGGCAGGAAAACAGGGAGCGCGTTTGGCGAAAATTGTTCTTTTACGTCGTCCAGTACCTTGTCAAAATCCGCGTTTTCGCGATCCATTTTGGAGATAAAAAACACAACGGGGGAGTTGTTTTCGGTTGCGTAGTCCCAGGCTTTGCCGGTCTGAACCTCGACTCCACTGACCGAGCTTACCAGAATCAGTGCGGCGTCGGCAACGCGGATAGCAGCGCTCATTTCGCCGGTGAAGTCCGCGAACCCGGGGGCGTCCAGCGCGAAAATGGTTTTGCCGCCTCGTTCCATCGTCATGAGCGATGCGCCTATTGATATCTGTCGTTTTTGTTCTTCAGAGCTGAAGTCGCTGACCGTGTTGCCAGATTCCGTTTTTCCCATTCGGGAAATCTGGCCGTTGTTAAAAAGCATAGCTTCGGCCAGCATTGTTTTACCGGCCCCGCCATGAGCGGCCAGCGCGAAACTTCTTGTGTTTTCAGGTTGACGAGATCCCATTCCTACACCCTCCTAATGTAATTAAACTCAGGGGATTTGGCTCTGCTCCCCCGAACCCCTCAATGCGGAATCAAGAGCCGAGGCGACTTCATCTGGACGAGCCTGCCCCTTGGTTTCCCTCATAACGAGTCCCTGCAAAAACTTCATTTTCTTGCCTTTGGCGTCCTTGCCCGATCTGATCTCTTCTATTACATCGGGGTTTGCCTCCAACACGGCGCGTATGATGCCGCCTAGCGCGTCTGTGTCGACTGCGCCCTCCGTAGCGCCAGTTTTTTTCACTGCTTCGTCAATTGTCGCGCCATCCAGCATTGCCTCGAACGCGCTTTTAGCGAGAGTGGTGGACAGTCTTCCGCTGTCGATGCGGCTGATAAGCTCGGCAAGCGAGGCGGGTTTTACAGCCAGATCGTCAATGTCGCAACGTTTTTCGTTTATAACCCGTAAAAGCTCCGTCCTCACCCAATTTCCAGCCCTGGTTGGATTTGCCCCGGCCGAAACGCACGTTTCAAAATACTTTGCCACGTCAAGAGAGTCCGTCAAAACTGCCGCGTCAGCTTCAGAAAGCCCCATATCTTTCACGTAGCGAAGGGCTTTTTCGCCCGGCATTTCCGGCAGAGAGGCCCGAACTTCCTCCATCCATTCAGGCGTGACCGCCACAGGGGGAAGGTCAGGGTCAGCTATAAATCTGCGTGAAATGGCCTTCGAGCGCGATGCGGTGGTAACGCCTTTCGCGTCATTCCAGTGCCGCGTCTCAGGCAGGACTTCCTCTCCGTTTTCCATAATTTTTCTCTGGCGCTTGATCTCGTACTCAATGGCTCGTTCGAGCGCGCGAAACGAGTTCATGTTCTTTACTTCCACTTTGCGGCCCCAGCGCCCGTCCGAACATTTCATGGACACGTTGGCATCAAAGCGCATCATGCCCTTTTCCAGATCCACGTCGGACGCGCCGGAATAGCGGACGCGCCTGCGCAGGCTGGTGACGTACTCTACAGCCTCGCGCGCCGAGGAAACGTCCGGCTCTGAGACTATTTCGGCAAGCGGGAGGCCGGCGCGATTGTAGTCCACGTACGAAGAGTCGGCCCCTTCCAGCCGCCCATCGGAGGCGCTGTGGTGAAGTTTGCCAACGTCCTCTTCAAGGTGCAGGTGTTGGACTCTGATTTTTTTCGGGTTTCCGGCGTCGTCTTTAACTTCGATCCAGCCTTTTACGGCTATTGGCATGTCGCACTGAGAGACCTGATAACCTTTTGGCAGGTCGGGATAATAATACGATTTGCGGAAAAAATTAGTTGACGGTTGTATCGAGCAGTTCAGGGCCATCCCGGCCAGCATACCCTGATGCACAACGGCTCTGTTCAGGGCTGGGAAGGAACCCGGAAGGCCGGTACAGACGGGGCATATGTGGGAATTTGGCTCATCGTTAGTGTCGCCCGACGAACAGGCGCAGAAAATTTTTGTTTTCGTCTTTAACTGTATGTGTATTTCGATGCCTATTACCGGCGTGAAAGTCAAGTTTTGCATGTCGGTCATCTCCCTCATTTAAAGCGCCGCAATTTTGGGAGCGCCTAAAATTTTTTCCAACTCGAAGCCGATGTCCAGCAGTTCTGCATCGCTCCAGCGCGGGCCGATGAGCTGCAACCCTATCGGCAAAGCGGGGGATGCTCCTCCTTCTGAAAATCCGGCGCGGAAAGAAAAACCCGGCAACCCCGCCACGTTGGTGGACAGGTTGTAAATATCAAGCGCGTACCCTTTTTCAGCGTCCATGGATTCGCCAATCTTCCCTGGCAATGACGGAGACGCGGGTTGGAGGATACAATCTATTTTGCCTGTACCTGCTGACTCGAAAGTCTTACGGAATTCCTCCGCGATTAGAGTTCGCACGCGCCGCGCCGCCATGTAATATTCCTCGTAGCGGTCCGGCTGAGTAAGAAACGTACCGGCGATGATTCTGAACTTAGCGTTCAGGCCAAACCCCTCGGAGCGCACGGCCTCGAACATGTCTTTCATGCCAGCCGCTTCGGCTGTGTGGCCGTAGCGCACCCCATCGAAACGCGCCAGGTTCGTCTGTGCCTCCATTCTTACGATAACGTCGTAGCATGGAATCGCGTAACGAGCGATGGTTGGCAGCGAAACTTCGACTATTTCGGCTCCTGCTTCTTCAAAAAACCGAATGGTGTTTTTCATGGCATCGGCAACGGGCTGATCTATGGCAAAATCCATAAATTCCTTCACGATGGCGATTTTCCTGCCTTTGAGAGTGCCAGTACGATGTGCGAAATTGATTTCTTTTTTTGGTATGCTGGTGGGGTCTTTTGGGTCGTGCCATGCCAGTATACGAGCGGCCAGCGCCATGTCGTCCATGCAGCGTGTGAAAGGGCCTATTTGGTCGAAGGATGAACCGTATCCGATTAGCCCATAGCGGCTCAACAGCCCGTAAGTTGGTTTTAGGCCATAAATTCCGCAGAATGCCGCTGGTAGGCGGACAGAGCCGCCGGTGTCACTTCCGAGAGCGAGCGGAGCATATCCCGCCGCGACCGCTGCTGCACTTCCGCCAGAGCTTCCACCCGGAATCCGCGATGTATCCCACGGGTTTGAAGTTTGGGCGAACGCTGATTTACCGGAAATCCCCGTGCCGAATTCGTCCATGCTGCCTTTGCCAAGCAGCACCGCCCCTTCATTGGCCAGTAAGGCCCATGTCGTGGCGTCGTAAGGCGGCGCCCAGTTTCCGAGGATGCGGCTTCCTGCTGTGGTTCTGACTCCGCACGTGCAGATATTGTCCTTGACGATCACCGGAACACCGGCTAGAAGTCCGGGATTTTCGCCTTTCGATACCATTTCATCGATTCGTTTTGCCTGAGTTCGCCCGGCCTCTGACGTGACGGTTATAAGAGCGGACAGTTTATCTTCGCATTTTTCGGCTCTGCTGAGGCAATCCTCGAATACCTCGGTTGCCGAAAATTTTTTTTCGCGTACTCCGGTTGCAATTTCGAGAGCGCTCATTTCATAAAATCGCATTATCTATTCCTCCATGATGCGGGGAACTTTAAAATAAGCCCCTTCCGCGCGGTCGGCCAAAATCTCCGGTATACCGGCGAATTGTTCGGGTTTATCTTCGCGCAAAGGGCATTCGCGGGCTTCGGCGAAAGAAAATGGCTCGACGTTTTTCAAGTCGAGTTCCTTGAACCTGTCCGCCATTTCGAGAAAGTCATTCATGAACCGCACAGCGCCGTCAAGCTCAGTATTCGTCAAGGACAACCTGGCCTCTGACGCTATGGTTTTTACCTCATCACTGCCTAATTTCACACCTAGCACTTCCTTTCAGGGCTGGCTCTTCTTTAGAAAACTGACAGTGCGCGTTTGCGCTTTCCAAAAAAGACCGGCCAACTTGCGCGAACAACGAAAAGAATTATAACAGTTAAAGAGGCTTCTTCAAAAGTGTTTGGGGTCAGGTAAGCGTCGCGTGTTTATATTTTAAACAGGGCATATTGTTGTCGTGTTTAGAAAGGTATAATTACTTTGCCAAAATAACGAAAGGAGCATGATCACATGCTTATTCCAAGTATTCATTTTCCAGGTATTTGCGATGAAGCCATTGCCTATTATAAAGAGGCAGTTGGAGCGGAAGTAAAAGAGATTGCGTATTTCCGCGATGCCCCGCCGGACTCTGGTATGGAGGAGTTGCCGCCAAATTTCGTAATGTATTCGGAGGTGCTGATGTTCGGCACTCTTGTCGCTATGACTGACGGCGCAGAAAAGCGAATAACGGGCGGAAATTTTACGTTTATTGTTTTCTTCAATTCCGCTGAAGAAGTGACTTCTGTTTTTAACAAGCTTGCAGACGGCGGAAAAGTCATTGAAGCCCTCGCCCCACAATTTTGGACCGCTTTATGCGGCTCAGTGGAAGACCGTTTTGGCTTAACCTGGCACATTGCGCAAAAGGCTTAGATTGCAGGGAAGCACGAGTATCAGGAGGCAATTACCAATGACACAGGCAAAACTTAACTTCGATGATTTTATTCAAGGATTAGACGCAGACGACCTGGCTTTTGTGCATGATTTGCATGGTTATATGCTGAATAACGGGTGCAAGCCAACATTTGAGGAAAAGAAAACCGGCTTGCTGGGTTCTTACAAACACACCAAATCCAAGAAATCAGTTCTTAACCTGCTTCTTAAAAAGCACGGTCTGCTCGTTCGCATTTACGGAGAGAACATAGGCGAATACAGCGATTTCCTGAATACGCTTCCAAAGGAAATGGTTCAATCTATCGAGGGTGCTGGCATATGTAAACGTTTGGTCAGCAACGGTTGCAGCCCCAAATGTTTGGGCTATGATTTTACGATTGGAAACGCACGTTTCCAAAAATGCAGATATAACTGTTTTGAGTTTCTGGTAAACAAGGAAAGTAGCCCATATATCAAAACATTTGTTGAAAACGAAACAAAGGCCAGAGCAACGGCATGAATCATAACTTTTGAGGAGGAATATCACCGTGCCCAATGCTGTATTTTTCAATTCCTACAAATTGAAAAAAGGGGCGTCGATTCCAGATTTTTTGCTTGCGGTAGAGAAGTTAAGCAATGAATACATCTCCAAGCAAAGAGGCTTTATTTCATTTGATCTTCTGGTCGATGGCGAAACATGGGCGGATTCAAGCGTTTTTGAAACAATGGAAGATGTAAAGAGGTTTGCTGAATCAAGTGAGCCTAACGAATTCGCGGAAAAATTTTACTCTTTTATCAACCTGAACAGCTGCAAATCACATTTTTTCTCCGTAGAGCGCAGTTATTAAAATTAAAAGCGGACACTGCCTGATGTCCGCTTTTACTAAAATTGTGCGTTTCCAGCCTACCGGGCATCGTCTTAGAGCTATGTCAAGGAACTATTTCAATGGGCGAAAACAGAGATATAAATATCATAACGGCGAGGGTTGTAAAAATAGAGCTGCTTCCGTAAAAGTAATGGTAACGTATATACTGAGGTGTTGCGCCTGCTAACAACCTGTTGAGTGCAAACCGCTCGACCCTGGGCGTGAATAGGATTGGCAAAACTTCGCCAATGGGATGCAATATATGATTGACTGGTCGTGGCTGTTCGCAGAAGACCTAAAACAACACTGACCGCAATGCCCTGGCTGCCAAAATTCCGCGGATTATTATACCGAAGCCAAAAACCTCTTTGAATGAGATCCAAAAAATGTCAGGTAAATTTTCCAGCGAAAGAGGAAGGCGTTTTTTCGGGCGCTCTTTACCGTGCCTAACGTAGCCCTGCATAATATATTTACAGACTACGGCATATGGTTGAAAACGCATTTCTACACCTTAAACGCTGGCGTGGCATTGCCACGAGGTATGCCCAAAATTCCGCATCCTTCCTTGCTGATGTACAGATTTAGGTGTATCGCTCTTGGGTTAATATCTCGTGACGACACTATCTGGATAGATATAAGTTTGTAGGGCCGATAAGGTGGACGGATAAAAAAATTTATTACAGAGACATTTTAGGAATCGCCATATACAGGTATAGACGCTGCCCTTCTCATTGAGCTAGAAAAATGCGCCTTTTTAGATAAAATCCAACTGCTGCCGGATACGTCGCTTGCTTTGATAGAGGACAAGGGGCGCGTAATCCTGCTGGGTAACTGCCAGACAATCAGCCTCGATAAAGTCATCAGCACTATGCCGCCAAACACAGCGACAATAAAGTACATAATTTGTCATTATGTCTATTTGATGTATACAAATTACAAAACAGCCAAAGAAGCTGTTGCTGATGTGAAATTCGACAACAGGCTAAAAGCAGATGTACGTATCATTGATGCCATCGTATATGACAGGCGTCAGATTATATCAATGGGATTGTGGTCTTCACAAGACGTCATCGGAGACCAGAACGATCTCATTCAAAATATGAAATAACGCCCGGAGCCTAAAAAGAACCACTCTGTAAGAAATTGCCTTTTATAACATCCAGATCGGCACTATCATTACCGTTCTGTCGATGGCAGAAAATTCTTCTTTTGTGCATAATATTGCACCAACGCCTCGCGGAATACCGCCGGAATCCAAAACCTTAAAAGCGCGGGCTAGCGATGAACCAGGCGAGGCTGATTTCTTGATTTCAAACGGATGAAGCATACCGTCACTCTCGATAACCATGTCGATTTCCCTGGTGTCTTTGTCCCGATAGTAATAAATGAGACATTCTTTACCATTATTAGAGTAGCTTTTAATCGTCTCAGCCACCACATAATTTTCAAGTATAGCTCCGTTTATGGCCCCATTCATTAATATTTCAGGACTTGAATACTTTGTCAGATAAGCCACCAGGCCAGTATCAAAAAAGTACATCTTTGGCGTTTTGATTGCCCGTTTAAGCAAATTATTGGAATACGGACGCAGGTAAAATATAACTTCCGACTGCTCCATAAGCCTGAGCCAGCGTTTAGCGGTATCATTAGTTACGCCAACATCCATTGCAATATCGTGAATATTCAACATCTGACCGGCACGACAAGCGGCCGCGCGGACAAAATCAGCGAATAATAAAGCGTCTATACGGTCAACCATGATGTAATATATGGAAGGCATTTGGAACAATGCTGACGAAGGAGGAACTGAAATGTCTCTTAAACGCATCATAAAAAGCTCCGTTTTGGCGCTGATTTTAATCATAGCCGGTTTTACAGCACCGCCTTTCCTGGTGGCATCTCTAGCTGAAATGCCTCTGGCTGAAGATTCTCCCACTGAAATTGCCCTCTCTGAAATTTCTCTCGCTGAACTGGAAAGGCTATCGGCTTCCGGCACGCTTGAGGAGCTGGAAGCAGCTCTTCTGGAAACCGGCGCGAACGTTGTTTTCCCGAACGGCAACAACCCGCTGCACATTGCGGCTGAACACTCCGCTGACCCAGCTGTGATAAATCTTCTCATAGAACATGGAGCGCCGCTTTCCGCAGAGGGGCTGGAACGCCTTACACCGCTTATGTTGGCTGCCGCGTATAACCACGAACCTTCCATAATCGAAGCCCTTGTAGCAGCCGGAGCCGAGATAAACGCCGCTGACGGCCAGGGAAGAACTCCCCTTCGTTTAGCAGCCGCGCTGAACACTCCTCCTATTGTGGAGGCTTTACTCAGACACGGCGCGGCTCCGGGCGAGCGCGATCGGATAGGCAGAACACCTGTATGGATGGCCGCAAACCGTTCCAACGCGAGGATAGTCCAGCTTCTTCTGAAAGCCGGAGCAAGCGCGGATGAGCCGAACAATGATGGAGTCACCCCAATTCTGATTGCCTCCAACAACCCTGACGCGGCTGTTTTGAGCCTTCTGCTCGAAGCCGGAGCAAACCCCAACGCCAGAGGAGTAAACAGGCATACTCCGCTGATGAACTCCATAGCTGCGGGTGCAAGCCTCGAATCTATTCAGGCCCTCATCGACGGCGGCGCGAACGTTAATGCCGAGAACGACCAGAACAGAAGCGCCATTCTTATTCTGACCTCACGGCGCTACGCCAGTCCAGAAATTTTATCCGCTCTAATAGAGGCCGGAGCAAACCCCAACGCGATGGATTCTTCGCTGACAACCCCGCTGATGGAAGCCTGTAAACAAAACAACACAGCAATGGTCGAAACTCTCTTAAACGCTGGAGCACGTGTAGATTTGCGCGACCGGAATTCCCGCACGCCGATTTTGCACGCCGCCGCGAATGGCGCGCCTCTGGAAATATACGAGCTTCTCAAAAAAGCCGGTGCTGACATTAACGGCACCACACGTCAGGGAGCTTCGCCTCTGATGGTAGCGCTGGAATCCAACACAGGCACAGAAGCGTTTGAAGCCCTGCTACGCGCAGGAGCAAACCCGAATCACCAGGGTTTGGACACAATTTCAATTCTGATGAGCGCCATTGCGTCTCAGGACATAAATATCGTCAGGTTATTGCTGAACTACGGCGCTGATCCCAATCTGCCGACATGGGATGGCCTCACCCCCATGATGCTGGCGGCGCAAAGAATAAGAAGCAACGACATGTTCGAGGCCCTTGTCGCAAGCGGAGCCAATTTAGACAACCAGAGCAATCAAGGCATAACGGCACTTATGATTGCCGCAACCAGCGGCAACGCCGTTGCGATCGAAAGTTTAGTTGAATTGGGCGCTGATCTTGAAGCAGCAGATATCGAAGGACTCACTGCCTTGTTTCACGCCGTTCAGGCCAGCGAAAGAGGTGACGGAGCACGCTCTATGACCGCGCTTATCCACGCCGGAAGCAATTTAAACGTACAAGATGCCTCCGGCGCTACCCCGCTGATGCATGCCGCGTTGAGAGGCCTAGAATACGCCACCCGCAGGCTTATTGGCGCTGGCGCTGGAATGGACTTTACCGATCTTGTAGGCTGGACAGCCCTTCACTTCGCGGCACGCGGGCCATCTGGCGCGGATGTTACCGGCGTTATCGTCAACGAAATGGCACTATTGGAAAAAAGCGTGGATATTCCTGACAACACGGGAACCACGCCCCTTATGGTAGCCGCCGCTCACAACAACGCCGAGACCGTCAGGCTTTTGCTGGAAGCGGGGGCAAATTTTTCCATACAGGACAACACTGGCCGCAGCGCATACGAATATTCATCCCTGAGAAACGCGCACAGGGCGAGGGATGTCATCAGGGAAGAAATTGACCGTAGAGCAAATTTATAAGTAAACTTATAGGTGCGATGCTCCGCAAATCAGCCGATCTGTTACAATTCTGTTACAATATAGAGGCAAAACATTTCACGAAGGGGGCTGTATCTCTTGGATATAATCTTGAATCCAGTAGTTGCGTCTGTCACAGTTCTGACCGTTCTTTGCCTTCTTAAGTTCAATATCATAATAGCGATTATTCTGTGCGCTGTTATGGCAGGGCTTATGGCGGACATGAGCATGAACCAAATCATGCTCAGCTTTATCGGCGGCACGCCGGCTTTCCCCGGTGGTATGGCCACAAAGAACCAGGTCGCCCTTTCGTACATGCTGCTTGGCACGCTGGCTTACGGCATATCGAGCACCGGCCTTGCGGCCAAATTCGCGGATATTTTGGAGCAGGCGGTTGGAACAAACGGAAAGCGGTTTGTCCTGGTGCTGGCTGTTGTCGCGTGCTTCTCGCAGAACTTAATCCCGATTCACATCGCGTTCATTCCTATCCTTATCCCACCGCTACTTTCCTTGATGAACAAACTGAAAGTCGACCGCCGCTCCGCAGCGTGTGCGCTTGTCTTCGGCCTGAAAGCGCCATACATGTTGATACCTGTCGGCTTTGGCTTGATGTTCCACGGCATTGTTGCCGATGCCATGAATAACAACGTGACTGAAGAAATGATCGCCAATTATGTTGCCGCCAACGCAAACCACGGCTTGACCGAAGAAATGATAACCAACAACATGGTCGTTGACGCCTCTCAAATGTGGTGGCCGGCCCTCCTGCCCACAATCGGAATGGTAATCGGTTTGTTTATTGCCGTCTTCTGGTCTTACAGCAAAGAGCGCCATTACGATGACAAACCGCTGATTGGCGTACCTATTATTGACGAAAAAGACAAAGAGGGTTTCACCATTCGCCATTGGGGCGCGCTCATTGGCGCTCTCACAGCTTTTGCCACGCAAATCGGCTTCACCTTATATACCGGCAGACCTGCGGCTTGGTCGCTGCCTCTCGGCGCGGCAATCGGCATAGTTATCATGGTTATCACCGGCGCAATCAAGTACAAGGAATTTGACAATACCGTTAAGGGCGGTATCGGCTTGATGGGCTTCATAGCTTTTATCATGCTCGTAGCGGGCGGTTACGGCGGAGTTATGCGCGCCACCGGCGCAGTCGATACGCTTGTCGCGTGGGCACTCGACCTTGCGGGTGACAATAGGCTTGCTGCTATTGTCGCGATGCAGTTGGTCGGTCTGCTTATCACAATGGGCATCGGTACGTCTTTCGGTACGGTTCCGATTATCGCTATAATATTTGTGCCCTTCTGCTTGGCTATGGGGTTCAGCCCAATGGCCACAGCAGCGCTTATCATTTCGGCAGGCGTGACAGGTGACGCGGGAACCCCTGCTTCCGACTCCACGCTTGGGCCAACGGCAGGACTCAACGCGGACGGGCAGCACGACCATATTTACGATACTTGTGTACCCTCTTTCATCCACTTTAACTTTCCAATCATGATTTTCGGCACAATCGCCGCCATGTTTCTGTAACGCCAGCCGCACAAGCCGCAGATAAAAACACAGGCCTCGCTTTAACGGCGGGGCCTTATTTTAAACTTAAACGTGCGACGGAGGTGTGAGGTATGGAAGTCGAATTCGTCAAAATAAACCCGACGCAAAACATGACTATACTGGTGACTTCCCCCGTGGAGAGGCGACACCAAATGGACGTAGCTAAAAAAATTATGGCGTATGACAGCGTTCACGCCGAGCAGGTGGGTTTTATGGAAAAGCCCGAAAACCCTAACGCGCTGGCAAGGCTGCAAATGGCCGGAGGCGAATTTTGCGGCAATGCGTCTTTGTCTCTGTGCGCGTATCTTGTATGGACAGGCGGAGTTGAGCGCTGCGACGGGAAAAGCGAAACTCACACAGTTCCAATAGAGGTTTCGGGCGCTTCTGGCATTTTATATTGCAACATAAAAAAAGAAGAGGGCCATTTTTTAGCCAAGATCGGCATGCCCATACCTGAATCCGTGGGAAGCTTTGATTCGAAAATCGCAAGCAGTCCCCTGCCCGTGGTATACATGCCTGGAATTACACATGTTATAGCGGACACAGACAAGCTGGGTATAAGACCCCGTGTTCAATAAATCGCATAAAACGACCGATAAATACCATATTATATGAGATATGGTGGGGACTAAACATGGGATACAGTAGCGATCTGACGGATAAACAATGGTCTATAATAGAGT
>Ga0131853_10000606_pt1 | contig 64559 bp, 55 predicted proteins | sample TergutLab28metaG_FD_92764 | JGI IMG/M metagenome (GOLD analysis project Ga0131853, IMG submission 92764) | Labiotermes labralis P1 segment gut microbial communities from Petit-Saut dam, French Guiana - Lab288 P1 (version 2) (version 2) | ecosystem: Host-associated > Arthropoda: Insects >... | reverse complement strand
CCTTGGCTTCCTTGATGTGGTTGGCGAACCGACATCTAGTATAGCTCTGGAGGTTTCTTGCTTGAAGCTAAAGCTTTTTGATTCCCCCGGCAGAGCCGGGGGTTTTGTTGCGCTAAAGCAACACGCAAATATATGATTTTTTCTGGGGATATCTTGGGGAAAATTTGGGGAAAATCGTTACTCATTTTCCCCAAATTTCACGTCGAAACACAAACAATGGCAAACAAGGAATCTTGATTTAACGGGCTTTACAGGCATTTGCAAACAACTACAAACACTAGCTGAGGAAAGTTCAAGTCCCTTCTCGGGCAATAATTGCTTAGCCCCTTAGACAAAATGTCTAAGGGGTTTTTATTTATTATTTTGAAAAGATACGAGATAAATTAGAAAGGCAGACACAGTCAAGAAAACATGCATCCATTATGTAATACTATCTTTGGGGGATTTTTATATATTCCCATCAGTGTCTGAGGATGTAAAGAGCCTGAGGAGGAAAGACTTATGGTAGGCATGATAAGTGCGATGAAAAAGAAGAAGCATGACATTCCGGAAGATGTACTGCATATTTTTGAGGGCATTTTACAAAAACATCGAGATGAGTTGGGACCTTATTTAATAGGGATTACGTGTTTCCAGCCCGAGTGGGATGATGAGTTTTGCCAAGCTATGGACAAGCACCTGACCCGCGAGCAACGTTTTCGGCTATATGAAACACAGGGGGGATGCAATGGTGCAGGAGCTGACAAAGAGCGCAAAGCTTTTGCCACTGAGTATGCTCATCTGGCTCTTGATGAAAGAATGGCGCTGTTTGCTAAGACCTTCGGCAGATGGAAGCCCGTATTAAATGATGACAACACGCTAACCCTTACTTTCAAATGCACGCATGGATATTATAAGCGTGCCATTGAAGGAACGTACACCACTCCACCACCGAATGTGGAATCATATTTTGAAAGATGCGCAGGCGGGAGATTGTATGAACTTCAAAAGGCTTTGGGGATAAAGCTTAGGATTAAATCCGTTGATGTGTCTCCATTAAGTGAAAATGTTGAAAATCCTGTTGTGTTTACATTTGAAATAGCATAAACAATCAAGTTGAAATTATGATATGTATAGCGAATTAATTCAGAATCGGTCCCGTCTGTCACCAAAAACCCGTAGAAGCATTGGGGATTTTTGGCTCGGACGAGACCGTTCTTTATTTGATTCGCTTTAGATCCTGGGGTTGACCAGTGTCTATGCCGTTTTTATGATTAAGGTAACAAACAATTGTATATTCTCATTCATCTGTTAGGCGAACGCTTACTAATTTGGAGACTCCTTGCTCTTCCATTGTTACGCCGTAGAGGTTATCCGCTGCTTCCATTGTGCCTTTGCGGTGGGTTATGGCTATGAATTGGGTGCCCTTGGCGTATTCTTTTAGGAAGTTGGCAAAGCGGGATACATTGGCATCGTCTAGGGCGGATTCTATTTCGTCTAGTACGCAAAATGGGGATGGTTTTAGGCGTAGAATGGAAAATAGCAAGGCTATAGCTGTTAGTGCTCTTTCGCCGCCGGATAGCAACATCATGTTTTGTAGAGCTTTGCCTGGGGGTTGGGCTGTTATCTCTATGCCTGATTCTAGTACGTTTTCTGTGTTTTGCAGTTTTAGTGAGGCTTCTCCCCCGCCGAACATTTCTTTGAACACTTCACTGAAGTGCTTTGCTATTAATTCAAATCTTTCGGAGAACTGGATTTCCATTTGGGCGGTTAGAGAGGCTATTAGCTCATCCAGGCTTTCTTCGGCTTTTATTATGTCTTCTCGTTGGGTGGTTAGGAAATCGTAGCGTGTTTTTACTTGTTTGTAGGCTTCTATTGCACCTAGGTTAACGTCGGTCATTGAAGCTAGCTCTTGCTTTAGGGATTGGGATTCCCGACGCATGGCGGTTTCTGATAGGTCTGTGGTTTTATAGACTAGGGCTTGCTGGTGGGTTAGCTCGTATTCTTCCCATATTTCGTTGTGGATGCGATGGCTGTTTTGGTCTAGCTGCTCTTTACGCATTTCTAGGCGAGTGGTCTCCCGGGCTAGTAGGGCGGCTTCATCTGTGTGAGTGCGCTCTTCTTGTTCTGCCTGGGATATTGCTGTATCTAGGGCGTGTTTTTCTGCTTCGGCGGCGGCTAGTTCGGCTCTAACTTCTTCTTGGCGGGATTGTAGGTTTGATAGGGATTCGTCCACTTGCTGATGGGTTTCATCGGCTTGGTGGGATTTTTTTTGGGTTGATTCTATTTCTGATTGTAAGAGGGCTATTTCTGTTGTTAGGGTTTGCAGTTCTTTTTCTAGGCGCTGGATATTGGCTTTGGCTTGGGATAGCCATTCTTCTTGACGGCTTATTTCTATGCGTAGTTCCATTAGGGTTTGGGTTTCTTCTCGGCTATGCTCCCGGGTTTGTGCCATTTCTTCTTGATAGGCGGTTAGACGGGCGCGGGCGGCCTCTACTTCTTTTTCTTGGGCTGCCTGGGCGTTTGACGCTTCTCTTATGGCCTTGTTGCCTTCTATTAGCTTGGACATTAGGCTATCATTTTCTTCATTGTAGGTGTTGGCGGCTTGATGTAGGTCATGTAAGGCGGCTTTGGCTTCGGCTAGCTTGTCTTTCGCGTTACGCTCCTCTAATTGTAGGGCTGAGGCGGTATCTCTTGCGCGGTGTAGAGCTTCTTCTGTAGCTTGGCGTTTTTGTTGGTGGGATTGTTGTTGATGTGACAGTGACTCGAAGTCTTTTCTTAGTTGTTGCACACGGGTTTCCAGCTCTGCCAGTTGGCGGCCCCGGCCTACTATGCCTGAGGTGTTGCGGCTGGTACTACCTCCTGTCATGGCTCCGCCTGGGCTTAGCAGGTCGCCTTCTAGGGTTACGATTTTATAGGAATAGCGATGTTTTTTGTGTATGGCCATGGCATTGTTTAGGTTGTCTACGATTATTGCGTTGCCTAGCAGTTGAGTTATTACTTGGGCGTACTTTGAGTCATGGGTTGTTAGGTTTGAGGCTATGTTTATGTAGCCTGGCTCGTTTAATAGGCGGGATACATCTGTTGTGCGGCCTTTTACTGCTGTTAGCGGTAAAAAGGTGGCGCGGCCTTCTTTTGTTTGCCTTAGCATTTCTATGGCTTGCCTTGCGTCTTCTTCTGTTTCGGTTACTAGGTTTTGAGCTGTGCCTCCTAGGGCTATTTCTATGGCGGTTTCGTATTCTTGGGGCACACCTATTAGCTCGCTTACTGCGCCACAAATACCGGAGTAATTTGGGTCAGTGGCTTTTTTTCTTAGTACTGCTTTTACGCTTCTGTAGTAGCCCTCGTGAGATTTTTCTAGGTCGGATAGGGCTTTGTGGCGGGCTGTTGAGGTAGTTAGGGCCTCTTGGGCGGTGCGGTGTTTTTTGTCGATTTCCTGGCCTTCTGTTTGTAGTTGGATGTAGGCGGTTTTTAGAGCTTCTACTCTGGCGGTTAGTTTTTCAGCTTCGACGGCGGTGGTTTGGGCTTTTTCTTGGGCAACTTTACATAGTTCTTGCTGGATGGTTACTTTGGATTCGTGGTTGGAGATATCAATGTTAAGGCGTTCTTTATCTTCTTCCAGGCGTTGGTAACGGCTTTCTGCGTCCAGCACTTGAGCTTTAAATTCTGCTACTTTTGTGATTTCATCCATTATGACTTGGTTATAGGATTCTAAGATTTGAGTGCTTTCTTGCTGAGCTTCGTCCAGCTTAGAGGCTAGTTCTTGTTGGGTAGTTAGCTCTTGGTTTAGGCGGGTTAGAGTGGCTTGGGTTTCTTCTTGTAGGTCTTCCTGATCTTTTTTTTCTGTAGATTTTTCTGCGGCTGCGGCTTGGCGTTTTTGGATTTCTGCGGCTAGACGAGTGCGATCTTGCTCGTATTGGGCGGACTGGCTTTCTAGTAATTTGCCTTCGCTTTCTTTTTTTTCTATGGCGGTTATGATTTCTAGTAGGTCTTCGTTGGCCTGTTTATAACGTACATCTGAGGCTATTGATTTGGCGCGTAGCTCCTCACTGGCTTGGCGGGCGCTTAATAGGTGGTTTTGGCCGTCGGAGGATTGGGCTTGCACTTGGGAAAGGGCTTCACTAGTTTTTTCCAATTCTAATTCGATTTTTTGGGCTTCTGTTAGGAAAAGATTTATATGGAGGTTTTTGTAGCGCTCTCGCATGTCTAGGTAGCGGCGGGCTTCTTCTGATTGGGTAGATAGGGGGGTGATTTGCTCTTCTAGTTCTGAGATTATATCGTCTACTCTGGCTCGGTTTTGACGTTCTTTTTCCAGCTTGTTTAGAGCCTCGTTGCGGCGGGCTTTGAACTTGCCTATTCCGGCGGCTTCTTCGAATACTAGGCGGCGGTCTTCTGAGCGTACGCTTAGTATTTCGTCTATACGGCCTTGGCCTATTATCGAGTAGCCGTCGCGGCCTACTCCTGTGTCCATGAATAGTAGTTGGATGTCTTTTAAGCGGCAGGGGGTACCGTTGATGGAATATTCGCTTTCTCCTGAGCGGTATACTCGGCGGGCTATGGTTATTTCTTTGAAATCTAGTGGCATTTTGCCGTCAGTGTTATCTAAGCGCATGATAATTTCCGCATAGCCTAGAGGTTTGCGGTGGGCGGTGCCTGCAAAGATTACATCTTCCATTTTTGCGCCGCGTAACTGCTTTGCGCTTTGCTCTCCTAGTACCCAGCGCAGGGCGTCGGAGATGTTGGATTTGCCACTTCCGTTGGGCCCTACTACGGCATTGAAGCCACTGCCTAGGGTTAGTTGGGTTCTATCGGCGAAGGATTTGAATCCTGCTAGTTCTAATTTTTTTAGATGCATACAAAACTCCAGTACTCTTTTTTACAGTCCGCATGAGATTATGCTATAATGGGCATATGAACGCAAGAGCACGGCATATAAATAATTTTTAGGAGGCGATAGCTCATGGTGCAAAACAATGACAGCAAGCCAAAAGTATCGTTTATGGCAGGACTAAAGGGCGAGGGTAAGACCAGAAAGTTAATTGAAATGGCTAATAAAGAGGCCAAAACTACAGATGGGCATTTGGTATTTATTGATGATGACAAGCGGCATATTCATGATGTGCATCGGGATATCCGCTTTGTAGAAACAGGCAAAGGATTGCTTTCAAATTACCGGGAATTTACCGGGTTTATATTGGGGATACTATCCCAAAACAGCGATATCCAGCATATTTATGTAGACGGGATTAACAATATAATTGAGACAGTGGATATTGAGGCGCTTCTTAAACTACAAGCGAGACTTGAAGCTATTGCCCATGTGGATGATGTAAAGTTTATTATTAGTGTTAATTGGGATAAGGATAGCTTGCCTGAGGAAATTAAGGCAGTACTTGTGTAAAGATTGCTAGAAAGTTTATATGAAACAGCCCGGTTTCTTTTTGGAGACCGGGCTGTTTTTGGTTTTTGCTAAAACGCCCCGCCGCTACTCCCTCCTCCTCCAGACCTCCTGGCTTGGGGATATTGGGGAGTTTGTTCATTAATTTTCTGGCACTGCCTAAAGATAGTGCGTAAGGTAGGAAGCTTTCCAGAAGGAGTGGGCGGTTTGTCGGTATCATCAAAACCGGAAAATCGCTTTTGTCAGTATCATCAAAACCAGTAAAGTAACACTATCATAGCATAACTTCCCCTAGGTAGCGCATATAATCTTTTTGATTGGGGTGTTTTTATGCGCAGTAGGGATATTAAACGGCGGCTTGGGATTAAGCCAATGAGACGGGGTAAGAATAAGCGTTTTGATATTACTAAATTAGCCCGGAGGACAGGCTTTGATAGGGTTAGTCTGCCTCGGTTTCGGTTTCGTATGCCTGTTTTCAGGCACAGACCAATTTTTATGCGGCGGTTTAAAGAGCGATTGTTCCGGCTTACGGTGTTTTTGTTTATTGGGCTTATTGCCTTTGGAGCATGGCAATTATTTCGCCCTGGGATTCGGGTTAGGGTTAGCCCAGATGTAGTTGCGGCTTTTCGTGTACCTCATCGGGCTATTGGGATGTTGGAGGAATACGCCGGCATGCACAATATTTCCTTTCCTCATTTATTTGCCATTTTTAATGCTGAAAATGATTTCTTTCCAGAGAAGTCGGCTGTATATGATTTAAGTGTTCTAGAGCAGCTTTATGTTTTGGATTTTTATCGTATTACGCGGCGGTATAATTCTCGCAGCCTTGCACCTTATGTCGCTATGTTTGAGAATTTATTTAGCGAGATTGTAACTTTTCCTATTCCCTCTGGGTGGTATGATGGCGAGCCTTCAATTATGTTTGGGGATTCTTGGGGGATGGAACATAATTTTCAGGGGAATCGTATGCATATGGGCACGGCTATTGTTGATAGGGAAAATATCCGTGGCCGGGTGCCTATTGTAAGCATAACCGGCGGCCAGGTTGAGGAAGCAGGATGGAATAACCAATTGGGGTATTTTGTAAGTGTGGTTACACTTAATGGCACTTATTATCTGTATGCTCATCTGGATAGTCTTGCCGAAGGGCTTCAGACCGGACTAAATATCGCCGCCGGGCATCAGCTTGGGTATATGGGTAATACCGGAGGCGGGCGCAATAGCCGTAGTTTTCCTGTGCATGTGCATATTGGGATATCCCCCGCGGTAGATTTTGCTCGGGGTCAATTTTGGATTAACCCCTATCCCATACTACGTTTTTTGGAAAGCAAAATATCTTTGGAATAAAATTTTTGCATATATGTATAATTCTCTCATATCTGATACATACTATCCCTGTAAGTACTTAACGCCGCATAAAACGCGGTTGCCGAAAGGAGGTTAGAAGGTATGGATAACAAAAAGCATAACCAAGACACAGCCAATACCAAAAAGTCTGACCGTACAGCTTTCGCTGACGAACTCAACATGGATGCTACCAACAATCAGAAAAACAAGCAAAACAACAAGTAATAATGCATTACAGCAAGACTTAAAAAACGAGAGCAGCGCTTAGAGCCTGCTCTCGTTTTTTTATTAGACCTCTTTCGAAATCACGTTTTATGATTTCGAAAGTAGGTTTCATTGTGAGTCTTTTGCTTCTTCTGAAATCACGTTTTTTGATTTCAGAAGAACTCTATTTCCTTTTTACATAAATATCATAGCATCGAAAAAGACAAAGCCATTGGATATACAATATCTCAGCGCTGGTAATATCGCTAAGGCCTGCATCCCGGCAGGCACGTGACAATTGCTTTTTAGTAAAAATTCTTGTTAAGCCAGAGTTTCCTAAGGCAGAGGTTATAAAATTGCAATATATCTTCCACTGTGAGAGGGATATGTCCCTGGTGGCTTTTTGTTTAAGATGAACCATCACAACATCTACCTTGGGCATAGGATGAAAATCCTCTCGCCTAAAATGGTAGATAATATTCATATCAAACAAAGGTTTTAACATAAGTGAGCGAAGATTCTCGCAAGGGATGCCCATAAACCGCTTTGCCGCACCTTTTTCCATTATAAGCCATGCGTCTGTTGGCGGGTTTTTGCTTTCTGTTAGGCGCTTGATTATTGCCGTTGTATGGCTAAAGGGGATATTGGCAAAAACCTTATAAGGGGCAGTAGTAGGGAGATTCCATTTTAGGAAATCTTGATTGTAGAGTTTTAGCTGCAAGGAAGTATCAAATTTCACTTGCAGCTTCCGATAAAGATTTTTGTCTATTTCTATGGCGGATACTTTCTTTGAGTGTATCAGCAGCGCTTGTGTTATATGACCCTTTCCGGGGCCTATTTCTACTATATGGTCACTTTCATTGATACTGGTTTTGCTGATTAATCTGGATATAGTTCTTCCACCGGTTAGGAAGTTTTGAGACACCCATACCGGCGGGTTAATATTTTTGGACATAAAAAATACACCTCTTGTATTCGGATTGGCGAAAACAAAAAGGCGCACTAAACCGGGGCTGACTTTATCAGCCCTAACTAGGTCTAGTACACCTTATTTTCTGTTTCGAATCCGAATATTGTTGTTCATAGGTGTATGATTACCTCCGCGATGATTATTTCCAGGCAATTATGCCAAAAGCTAAGATAAAAGTAAAGCACAGCATTTTAGGATAAGAAACTGTCTCTGTTAATGATAAGATAAACTCACCATATGGAAAAGAGGTGGCGTCATGAACCACACCGATGTATTACAGTCCGTATTAGACTACATCGAAGACAATTTAAGCCATGAGATAGATCAGATAACAATTGCCCAAAAGGCCGGGTATTCCCCAGCTCATTTTAGCCGAGTCTTTAAACAGGCAGTCGGGATTCCGCTGATGTCTTATGTAACCTGGCGTAAACTGCAGTACGCTTTACACGATTTATCCCGCGGCAAAAGAGTAGTAGATGTAGCGATGGATTATGGCTTTGAAACCCATGGCGGTTTTACAAAGGCCTTTGTACACTGGTTTGGGTTTCCCCCTTCTGTGTGTAAATTGCGCCTAACTGTGAAACCACCAACAAAGCCAAACATTCATATGTTGACCAATAAATTTTTAGGAGGTAATGCAATGCATCCCCACATTATGGAATTAACACCATTTTCAGTAGTAGGATATCCAAGCCGCCGCAGGGCAAATGAGATGAAGAATGATACCAATGCCCCTACTTTTTGGGATACAATAGAACTGGATTATGGTACGATTTTGACTAATCTTTACAGTGCATTTACAAAGTCTAAGCACTTTGAAATCAGCATGTTTTATGACATTGACGAGAAATCCGGGGATTTTACCTATATATTAGGTAGAGGGATAGACAACCCAGATGACCTTGCAAACATAGAACCTGATATGACCCAGGTGGATATACCTGGCGGCTTGTATGCCATATTCCCTACTCCGCCGGCGGCAGATTCCTTTGTACAAGTTGCTCAAGATACCTGGAATGAGATATTCTTACACTGGCTGCCTCAGTCCGAGTTTGAATATGACGACACCAGACGCGACTTCTCATATCACGACGAAAGAGATCATGGATGGTACTTTGGCGGAAAGCTACAGATTGATATATGTATTCCTATCCGCCAGCGGGAAGAAGAAGTGCGAAAGTCTCAGTTGCGGGCTGGATGGTAGATTCAATTCCAGCAAAAGTGGTATACTATAAAGCATGAGAGGGGGCAATAGAATGGATTGTACAATCATATGCACTTTTGATAATGAATCCCAAAGATGGACAGCGGCTTCTGATGATAAATATGGATTAGTTTTAGAATCTAACTCATTAGAAGCATTAATGGAACGCGTTAAAATTGCCATGCCCGACATGCTGGAGTTTACATGCGGATATATCGGCTCAATTAATCTTCACTTTAAAGCCGAACGTACAACATGGTTGGAAGCGGCTGTATAATGGCTGACTATACCAAGGATGTACGAAAAATCCTATCAGATAACGGATTCCGTGTTGTGCGAAAAGGCAAGGGTGACCATGTAATATGGTATAACGATGCAACTAAGCGAACAGTCTCTGTTGATAGTGAAATTAAAAGCCGGCACTCGGCGAATGAAGTGTTGAAAAAGGCAGGACTAGGTAAACACTTTTAAGTTATACAAAAAGGCGCTGGCGGAGATAACTCTCTCGCCAGCGCCTTTCATTTTTATTAGATATTATTTTTCGCTTCCGGCCGTGGCTGCTTCTAATCGCCTTTCTTTTGCGTCTTTGCATCTGAAAGAAAGCTTTAATAGTTCTACAACGATTACATGAGTCAGGGCAAGACCCGCAACTATCGCCCAATGACGGAGGCTGATATTTACTACATTGAATACTGGTTGAATAGCAGGAACCAATGCCACCACTAAAGAGAATGCAATAGCACCGATTACACTAAACAACACCCCTTTGTTAGAGGTAAAGCCCACTTGGAAAATAGACAAAGTTGTTCTGGTATTAAAGGTATCAATAGTAGATGCCCAGCTTAGTACCATGAAGGCCATAGTTATGCCTACGGGATAGTTGGCGTAGTTTCTTAATGCATCCCATGTCCATGTGCCTGTGTGCGCGATTATATGGTTAGGGGAAACCTGCACATATGCACCGATTATAAATGCCGCCATTACCAAAATAGAGAAGGACACAGCACGGACTGCTATAAAGGTACCTACCCTATTGGCAAATATCCCGGAACCTTTTTTTATAGGTTTACGCTTCATTACCCCAGGCTCCGGCATTTCGAAGGCTAGGAAGAAGCCAGGAATACCATCGTACACAACATTGATTATCAAAATCTGCATAGCAGTTATAGGGGAAATACCTAGAACCAGCATGCCCAGTAGCAGCACAAAGATTTCTGCGAAGTTTACACCCAGCAGGAACTGGATGGTTTTGCGGATATTGTCATAGGAGGTACGCCCTTCTGATATTGCATCAACTATCGTGGCGAAGTTATCGTCGGTTATTACCATGTCGGCGGCGTTTTTGGATACTTCTGTACCGGTGATACCCATTGCTGCGCCCACATCGGCGGCCTTTAGGGCTGGGGCATCATTTACACCGTCACCGGTCATACATATTACTTCACCATGGCTTAGCCAGGCCTGTACGATTCTTATTTTATCTTCTGGGCTTACGCGGGCGTATACTGATACATCTTTTACCACATCTTCCAGGTCTTTTTGTGACATTTTATTGAGGTCATTGCCTGTAAGGGATTTATGTCCTTCTTCGTATATACCGATTTCTTTTGCTATGGCTACCGCTGTCACTACATGGTCACCGGTTATCATAACAGTGCGGATGCCAGCTTCTTTGGCACGTTGTACGGCTTCGGCGCTTTCTGGGCGAGGAGGGTCTATCATACCTATTAAGCCCATGAAGGTTAGGTCGCACTCTAAACTTTCTTCGCTTAAATCCTCTGGTAATTCATCATATAACTTATAGCCGATTGCGATAACCCTAAAAGCCCTTTCGGCGAATTGATCATGAATTTTTTCCGCTTCTTCTTTTTGGCCATTTTCCCAAATTACCGGAATACGATCGAAAGCACCTTTGGTTACTACAATGTATTTAGACCCTTTGCCATAGTGATGGACAGTAGTCATGCGCTTACGACCGGAGTCAAATGGCAGTTCGTGTACGCGAGGATACTCACGTTCCGCGTCTACGCGGGTCAAGCCTTTTTCATGTAGCAAGCGGATTATTGCAATTTCTGTTGGGTCACCTATTACGTGTTCGTCTTCTTCGCCGTGAACTTCTATTGTTGCGTTTGAACAGGATGCCAAAAGTTCCAGCATGTGAACTTGATCTTCGTTGAACTCGCTTTTATAGTGGGAGGGTTCGTATCCATAGTGCCATAGGCGTCGGATTTTCATTTTGTTCATCGTAAGGGTTCCGGTTTTATCGGAACAGATTACCGATGTATTACCTACAGTTTCTACTGCAGAGATTTTACGTATTATGGTTTTCTTTGTAACCATATTGTATACGCCGTAGGACAGTATCATGGTTACAATTATCGGTAGGGTTTCCGGTACTGCGGCAACACCAAGGGCAACTGCAAGCAATAGCATTTCCATTACTTCATTTCCATGAAGAAGGAAACCTACAAGGAACATAGCAACACCACTTATAAGGGCGATGGCGGATATGCGCTTTGCTAGTTGCTGCAATCTTATTTGCAATGGGGTTTGCTGCTTTTGGGTGGTGTTGAGCATTTTGGCTATTTTACCCATTTCGGTGTTCATTGCGGTTTCTGTAACTACTGCGTGTCCTCGGCCATTGGTTACAAGGCAACCTGAATATACCATGTTAAATCTGTCACCTAGTGGAGCTTCGTCGGCTACTACGGCATCGGGGTTCTTATCTATGGGCTGGCTCTCACCTGTAAGGGCAGCTTCTTCTACCTGTAGACTTGAGGCGTCTATTAGACGGGCGTCCGCGGTGATTACGTCACCCGCGTTAAGCTCTATAATATCACCAGGTACTAGTTGGTTTGCATCTATGATTTGCTTACTACCGTCACGGATTACTGTTGTTTTGAAGGTGTTCATCTTCTTTAGTGCATCAAGGGCTTTTGCGGCTTTACCTTCTTGGTATACACCCAGTACTACATTGATGACTACGATACTAAGAATAACACCCACTTTAGCCCAGTCACTGGCAGATCCGGTACCTTCTCGCATATTTAAAATGGCTGCTATGGTTGCGATAATAGACGCGGCGATTAGCACCATTGAGGGGATTTCTGTTAAATGGTGAAGGATTTTTTGAAATAGAGTCTCTTTCTTTTCTTCCTCAAACTCGTTAAGGCCGTATTTTTGCTGACGAAGTTCTACTTCTTTCTGGCTTAGACCCTTGGTTGAATTGGTGTCTAGCTTTTCTAGGATTTCATTGATGTTCTCTTTTACCCATTTCAATGGCACTTCCTCCTTTTATTATTTATACATGATTGCATTTTAAAGCCGACGATTTTCCGCTCGGTCGTCGACGTGATTTTCAGAGATTAGTATGAACTGTGGGTTCTTGGGGGGAGCAGCTTCTAGTTCGGCTTTTTTGGCTTCATAGCCAGGTCTTCCAAAGAGGGCGTATGTTGCATCTTTGCCTTCTTCTACCCCCGGTTGATCAAAGGCGTTAATGTCTAGTAGTTCTCCTGCAAAGGCTGTTGCTACTTCAAAGAAATATAGTAGCTGACCTACAGTTTGAGGGGTTACCTTAGGAATGGTGATGGTTAAATTCATCCGTTCGGCTTTGGTTAGGGCATATTCTGTAGCTTTTTGCTGGGTTTGGAGCAAATCATTATGGGTTATGCCTCCCAAAAAGCCCAGACTTGGCATATCGCTGTAAGATTTGGGGATGGTTATGGTTTCGTGGTATTCGTCAACCCCTATGAACGTAACAATTTTATCATATGGCCCCTCTGCATATAGTTGCACTTGGGAATGTTGATCTGTGGCTCCAAGGGCGCGGACTGGTGTTTGTCCTACATTTACTATATTGCCTTTACGGTCATATTTTTTGCCCAATGATTCAGCCCAAAGTTGGGCATACCAATCCCCTATTAGTTTTAGCCTGTCTACATAGGGCATCATTATGGAGATGTTTTTGCCTGTGGTCATGCCTAGATAGTGGAGGGCGGCATACATGTGGGCTGGATTTTTATTTATATCATCTTCACTACAGAGGGCATCCATATATGCTGCGCCTTCTAGTAGCCCTTCTATATCTATACCGCAAAATGCCGCTGGCAGTAGGCCTACCGGGGTCAGCTCAGAAAAACGGCCTCCCACGGCACTGGGGATATAGAATGTTTTGTAGCCTTCTTGCTTTGCTATAGTTATCAAATTGCCGCTAATGGGGTCTGTTGTGCAAACTATGTGCTTGCGGGCTAACTCTTTGCCCAGCTTTTCTTCTAAAATGGACTGCAAAATCATGAATTGGCTCATAGTCTCTGATGTTGAGCCGCTTTTTGATATAACATTAAACAAGCAGCGCTTTGGGTCTATGGCTTGAAGGAGATATACCAATCGTTCTGGGTCTATATTGTCTACTACATATAATTTAGGGTTACCGCCTCGTTTTTCTCTTGGTAATTCGTTGTAATGAGGATGATTTAGTGCTTGTTGTACTGCCAGTGGGCCTAGGGCGCTTCCGCCGATTCCTAGTACCACGAAGGCGTCAATTTGGTCTTTCATTTGGGATACATATTCTTTTATTTCTTTTATTACTTCTGCCTGGTTATATGGCAGATCCCGCCATGCCATGCGCTTTTCTTTCATTGCCTGGGTAGCTTTTTTTATTGCTGGTGCTATGGCTTCAAGCTGGGACATAGATATGCCTTTATCGCCAATGCGTTCGGACAACATATTATTGTAATCAAATTTCATCCGGGTTCATCCTTTCTTATATTAGTTTCCCATATCGCGGTTTTGCTTCATGGAAGTTTTTAGGCACAAAAAAATATCCGCCAATAGTCAAGTGCTGCCCGAGACTAACGCGGATATATATTGGAAGGGGCCAGCAGCAAAAATGCTCCCGGCGAGTTGTTTATGTAGAGAGTGATAAAATTGGCAAAGTGATTAGACAAAGCAATCTTCCCCCTTCTAAAACAATATTAACATAAAATACAACAGCACACAAGAATATCATTGTCAAATGCACTCGCGTAAAGTATATTAGCTTAGTAAAATAACATAATACCGATTCCAAATTAAAACCTGTCTGGCAGAGCGGCGGCTTGAAACGCGAAGCAAGGATTTTAATTGGAATCGGTATAAGTAAAAGGAGCGGATTTTTATGGATTCCGTTAAGCTTATCAAAGATTTAACTTCGGCCTTTGGCCCTCCCGGTTTTGAAGAGGATGTAGTAGAAGTTGCCAAGAAATATGTACCCGCCGGGTATTCCGCCGAAAGAGACAGCATCATGAATTTCTTTATGTTTAAAGATTCTCATAAAGAAAACGCCCCAACTATTTTGATAGACGCCCATAGTGATGAAATCGGGCTGATGGTTCAGGCAATTAAGCCCAACGGAACCATTGTATTTCATAACTTAGGCGGATGGGTGCCTATGTCCTTACTGGCACAAAGGATGCTTATTAGAAACCTTGATGGTGAGTTCGTAACCGGTGTAATTGCCGCTCGCGCACCTCATTTTGGTGGAATGAATGAAGCCCCAACGTTGGGAAGCCTTGTACTGGATATCGGCGCCGCCGATAAGGCCGAAGCTGAAGAAAGATACAAGATTGCCCCAGGCTGCCCCATAGTACCTAAAACAGAGTTTGAGCAACAAGGGGATACAATGATTGCCAAGGCCTTTGATGACAGAATCGGTTGCGCTGTTGTTATTGAGGCACTGGAACAACTTAAAGATTCTGATTTGCGGGTTGTTGGCACACTTTCTTCTCAGGAAGAAATAGGGATTCGTGGAGCCAAAGTTGTGGCTAACCGGGTTATGCCTAATTTTGCTATATGTATTGAAGGCGCCCCTGCAGACGATACCTTTGCTGAGCCACATATGATCCAAACCCGAATGGGTCACGGGCCTATGATCAGACATATCGACGGCAATATGATTGCCAACCCACGCTGTGTGCGCTTTGTGCGAGAAGTTGCCGCCAAGGAAGGTATCAAGATACAAGAAGCCGTGCGCACAATGGGAGGCACCAACGGGGGCGAGATTCATACTTCTGGGCATAGTGTACCCACGATTGTAGTAAGCTGCCCTGTACGGTATGCCCATAGTCATCATTCTATGATTTCATATTCCGATTATAAGGCTTGCGTTGCCTTGGTGGTGGCAATTGTTAAGGCTCTTAATGAGGATGTAATCAAAGGGTTTTAATAAAAGCAAAATGCAAAACAAAAAGCCCCACTGGATATACTTCCATATCTCATGGGGCTTTTATTGTTTATTTAAGATTCTCCATTATCTCCTGCCGTAGCTTGTTATTCCTCACAGAATTGGTGATTCCTATAGCAATGTCAATCTGCTTCAGTGCCTTTTGATATTCCCCGATATACATATAATACTTTGCCCAGTTGTGGTAAATGCAAAAACATTTCCCATCCTTGGTTCCATCGGTTTTTATGGCTTCGGTTGCCTTTTCAAAACATGCCTTGGCGTTATCTGGCTGATCCATTTCCAGATAAGCATAGCCTATGAATCTATAGGTGTCGTGGGATATTTTTTTTGTTTCATCTATCTCACTTCCTATTTTAATAACTGTTTCAAAATCCTGGTTGGCTTTTTCGGTTTCTCCCATGCATTTGTATGCATAGCCTCTGGAGTAGATGTTATAATCGTCTTTTGAGTCGCTTTCTATACACTCGCTATATATTGCTACGGCTTTTTCGTAGTTTTTTAGCCATTCGTAAATACCGGCCAAATAGCTTCTGTTCCAGTTGCCCTCAAGGCCATGCTCTTCCGCTAACATGAAATATTTTATTGCGGTTTCTTCCTCGTTTAGCTCTGACCAATATATTCTGGCGGCCTCGAAATACATAACAGCTTTAGCCCACCATCCTCTTTGATTTTGCATGTTTTCGGCAAAGAGAAGAAAATCATCAATGGCTTTTTTGTACTCCTTCATATTAGAGTACGTAAACCCTCGCCGACCCAACAAGTTGTAATTGCCTGGGATTTCCTCAAGACCTTTGTTTAAAATGTTGATTGCGTCTTCGTATTTGTCATCGTTTTTCAGCAGTATTGCGAGTCTGTTATAGGGAATTGGGTTTTTAGGGGCGATTTTTTTAAGGTGATTCCAGTTATTATAGCTTTCTGGGGATTTTACACTATCGTAGTAGTAGCCCAGATAGGAAAGTAGGGTTTCATTGTTGGGCAGTGCTTCTAGGCCTTGCTTTAGTGCTTCTTCTCTTTTTTCGGGGTTATCCATGCCTTTATATGCTTCGGCTAAATAGCTAAATGAGCTGGCGGTAGGTGGAAAGTCATTTTTCTTGTGATAGTTGATTAGCTCTTGGGCATATTGGGCTAGGGTTTCGAAGTTTTTGGCGGTTTCGGCATAATGACATATGGCAACTATTGCCTTTTCTTCCCATATGTTGAGATGCTCTTCTTTTAGTAGATTTGCCAGGATTTCTATACACTTGTCATAGTCTTTTTGGGCACCTGCTTTGCACCCGGTGAAATAGGTTAGTCCATGGCTTTTTATTTGCATTTCTTCGGTTTTCGTAAATACCTCACTCATTTGGTCGTAGCTTCCGGCCCTGTAGAAGATTTCCGCCATAATTTCATATGGCCTTGCCCAGCTGGGCATCAGGTTCAATGCTTTTTCGGCTTCGGTGTAAGCGTCTCTCAATCTGCCTAGGTCTATCAGGATTTCCGCTTTATCCGCATAGGCTTCAGTCATTTTATTATTGATTGCCATGGATTCATCTATTACTTCCAGAGCCTGATTGTACTTACCCAGCTTTTTTAATGCATATGCCTTATCTGTTAGCAATCTGGCTTTTTGCAATATTCCCGCGCCCTCATCAGATATCTCAGCCTTTAGCCCTTGTTCTGTGTTTTCAATAGCTTTATCGTAAAAACGCCTTTCGAAATATATATCCGACAGTAATATAAAGGCGGCATAGTTTGGCTTTTTTTCTATAGATTCTTGTGCGTATTTTATTGCCAAATCATACTCTTTTTGTTTGCTATAGCTGTATCCAAGTAGGTAGCATACATTATTATTTTTTTCTATGTCAGCCAACAACTCGATGCATTTGTCATGTTGATTGTTTCTTGAATAAAACTGTGCCAGCTTTTCGGTATTTTCTGGAGTTGGATTTTCTAAATGGAGGGCTTCGTATTTTTTAAGACTAAGTTCTGATATATGTCTTAAATATGAAAAAAGGTAGGCATGACTTGGGTTTTCAGGCAGCATTACACTTACTAAATATTTCTCGGCTTCTTCGTAGTCCTCTTGTTTTACGAGGGTGTCTACTATGCCTAGCTGGGCAAAATAATAATTGGGGATTATTTCTAAGGCTTTTTTATATGTGGCAAGTGATTCATCCAATCTTTCCTTATCATCAAAACCCAGCAAGACAGAAGCCTTCACATATATAGCAAAGGGTTCGTCTTCAAATACAGGATGGTTTTTCAATACACTGCCAATTATGCCATGTGCTTCTTCTACCTGACCGGAAATAGTTAAGTATCTTGCCATTTCCAATTCATACACTGGGTGACAAACGCCGAGGCTTTTTATTTCTTCAAATAGACTTTCAACCTCATCCTTTTTTCTGTTGTCAATGGCTTGTGAAATAGAATTGCGAAGGAAAATAAAGCGGTCTACATCCGCCCCCGGTTCATATTCAAACAACTCATAATGCAAATCAAACTTGCTGGTTACTACCCCTATTATTGAGTTTATAAGTCCGGGGCTGTAACGTTTTCTAAGTTCATCTGCCCTATCTGTCCAGCGGAATCTTATATTGAGAGTGTTCCATACACTGGTTGGCAGATTGTGATTACGAGATATGAAATCCATCATTTTCGCGTCTACTTCTTCTTCTGTATCAAGCGCGGTACATACATCGCTTTTTAGTGCTTCTTCCCAATGGGTTGGGTCTATACGCTTTGCAAAGTCACTGTATATTTCGTTTATGTTTACGAAAAATTGGCTCACGGGATTGTCTGTGTCTTTTTCGCTTTTGGATTCGTTATCGATTTCTTTCAATGCGTCTTCATATGCTTTTCGTAGATTGGTAAATCCTTCTTGGTCAGTTTCTGGGTTATGGTTTGGAAGCAGCGCCATGTATGCTGTTTTTACAGCATTTTTGTCCTGAGTTTTCTCAATTTTTAAGATGTACCAATGATTCATTAGAATCCCCCCCTTTCCATGCTTGCTAAAAATTCAAGAAACTCTGGCAAATATTCTCTTATTTTACCTTCATCTTGAGTGTTTAGTACTTTATCAAAAAGCATTAGCTGGGAACCGATGTATTTTCTCGTATCTCCCAGACTTTCCTGATAAAGCCGTTCTCCTCGTGATAGAAGCAGACGATATTCGTCCCTTTCTCTTGGGTGGAGCTTATAGGCTTCCAGGGTTTTTAATTTTTCTTCTATTTCTTCCTTAGTGAAGATTCCGGGATTTTTTTCTATTACGATTGTCTTTTTTAGCCCGGTGGATACGATTGTTACTTCACATTCCAGGATGCCGTTTATATCGTAGGTGAAGCGGATATCTGCCGCTTCTTTGCCGGCGGGAGCCTTTGGCACTGGCACTGTTAGCTCACCTAGTATTGCGTTTTCGCTGGAGCGGCGGCTTTCTCCTTGCAGAATCTTCACATATATCTGATTTTGCTGGTCGTGAAGGGTGGATACTCTTTCCACCCTTGAAATAGGTATCGTGGAGTTACGTTCAATTATGGGCAAGAAAACATCATAGAAGTGCAGACCATTTGGCTGCTTTACTACTGAGTCAACGCCTAGCGTAAAGGGACATACGTCTGTTAGTACTATTTCTGAGATGCTCTTGTTACGCTCCTTAAGGCCTGCGTGAACTGCTGCGCCCACAGCTACAACCTCATCTGGATTTAGCGTCATATGAGGGAACCGCCCAAATAGCTTTGCCGTGAAGTTTCGTACTATGGGGAGCTTTGTTGCCCCTCCGACTAAGATAATTGAATCGATATCGCTAAGGCGTAAGGATGCGTCAGACATTGCGTTTTTGATTGGGATACGCAGCCTGTTTAGTAAATCTTGGCAGGCATTTTCGTATTCATCGAATGTTATTTGGGATTCGTATGTTTTATCATCTATAATGCAGCTTATATTTACGGTACGAGACTCATCAAAACGGGTTTTTGCCAAGTCGACCTGCCTTCTGATTAGAGCATGGTCTTTTAGGGACACATTGGATATTTCTATCGAAGTTTTTTGGATAAAAAGGGATGCTAATACATCAGTAAAATCCTCTCCGCCTAAAAATACATCCCCCGCTACAGCGTGTACTTCCATAATATTTTGATACTTTTCTAGAATAGACACATCGAAGGTGCCGCCTCCTAGGTCAAAGACTAAGAACTTTGCGTGCTCTTTTGCCTCATGGAAACCGTATGCAAGGCTTGCTGCTGTGGGTTCGTTTACTATTCTTTCAACTTTGAGCCCTGCAAGTTCTCCAGCGATTTTGGTTGCGCGACGCTGCGCGTCGTTGAAGTAGGCAGGGACGGAGATTATAGCTTCAATTATTTCTTCTTTTAAGTAGGCCTCGGCATCTTCTTTAAGCTTTTTTATTACAAAGGATGATAATTCCTCTGCTGTAAAGCTGTTTTGGCCAAGGTTATATTGCTTATTGGTACCCATGCTTCTTTTGAATATAGACGCTGTATAACTTGGATGCGTAACTTGGCGCTCTTTGGCTATGCTGCCTACATATATCTCCCCTTTTTCGCCAACACTTACAACAGATGGGGTTAGGGTATCGCCATGTACATTGGGGATTATGGTTGGTTTGCCATCCTTCATGCAGCTTATTAGGCTATTGGTTGTGCCTAGATCAATTCCTACAATGGGCATACTTTTCCTCTTTCCTCGGTTTGCTTGGAACTAGTTTACATAAATTTGTTTTTTTGGTCAAAAGCGATTTTCACACTTTTTTCTATAAAATGCGTATATAGTGGAAATCATAAAAATTAAATAGGAGGAATTATTCCATGCCAGATAAAATGACAATACTCCAGCGCCTACAAGCAGGTGAAATTACAGCTCAAGAGGCTCTTGAACTAATGAATCAAGGAGAATCCCCCACTCCACAGGCTCCGCCACAAGCAGCAAGTCACAAAGATCCTGCACCCAACAACCCTCGTCATTCAGATCCAGTTCAAAACCACCCCAATCACTATCCAGAATATTACGATCATGATGAATTTGATCACCATCACGAACCCGGCTGGGCAGATGGTTTATTTGGCTGGGTAGGAGAAGTAGTAAACGATATCACCAGCGAGTTCAAAGACTGGGATATATCTGCCAATATCTCAGATTTAGTAGGAGGCAGATACAGCCACAATAAAAGGACAGAACGCTTCACATCCAAACCTATTCTTCAAAGCTTAGCTCTGCTTGAGCTTCACGGCAAAAATGACAAAATAGAAATCCAAGGTTACGACGGGGATACAGTGCAGATAGAGTGCTTCTATGATGCCAGATATCCCGATGCTTATGTGCAATTTCATGATGAAGACGGCGCGGTTTCCCTACTTTTTGATGATAAGATTATGCGTTCTGTGCAAGTGTTGTGTCGGGTGCCACGGATGCATATCGGCCAATTAATAGCCGCTACAAAAAATGACCGTATTAGGCTTATAGAAGTCTCTGCAGGTGATATTAATCTCTCAACAAAAAATGCATCTATATACATGGAAGCAATCAACTCCACGAACCTAACCGCCAACACCCGCAACGATAATATTAAAGCCAGAGCTGTAACGGGAAGCCATATCCATTTTGAAACCACTAATTCGAAAATATCAGTAGAAGATATCCACGCCAAAACGCTAGAACTTATAACCACCAATGCCGGCATCAAAACCGCTGGCATTGATGCAATCAATCTATATATGAAAACCACCAATACCGGATTAAAACTAGAGGATACCCTTCATGGGGGCAACTCTCCATTTTGGGACGAGGAGCGCAGCATTGAAGCGTATACCACCAACGGTGGAATAAAATTATTCCTCCCAGAAGGGATTGGAATGAAAGTTGAAGCCAACGCCAGCGGCGGAAAGGTCAACTGTGACATACCTCTATATAACACCGAAGGCAATAGAAGTTATATGGTAGGAGAAAGTGTAAGCTACGCTTCAAGCGGCAGACGACTTAATACCCGGCTTCATACTACTAATGCTAATATTAGGATTAGAGGGATGTAGGATGAAGGCCTGCAACTTAAACAAAATGGCCAAGGATGTAGTAGAGAAATATAATCTTGAACATCCGGTAGAAATTAGGTTTATAGATTTAGCCTCAGAAATTGGCGAACTTGGTAAGGAACTTCTGAAAATAAGCAACTATGGCAAAGATGCCTGCCAGCCCTCCAGCGATATTTCAGGTGAAATAGGAGATGTATTGTTCTCCTTGGCCTGTATTGCCAATTCATTAGATATTGATTTGGAGGATGCACTGGCATCTGCCATAAGCAAATATCACGCAAGATTTGCAATAGCTGGTAGCATTAGTTCATGTGAATAAAATATAAAAGCGGCCTCGTTTTTTATCATAAACGAGGCCGCTTTTGCGTTTATTTAATCAATAGACCTCTTTCGAAATCACGTTTTATGATTTCGAAAGTAGGTTTCATTATAAGTCTTTTGCTTCTTCTGAAATCACGCCTTTTGATTTCAGAAGAACTCTAATATATAAACATGCCAAAGAAGTTGCCACAATGATACCTTACACAGAAACACATTGCTCCGATGATAATGTAAAAACCTGAAAAGTAACACTTTCAATCCTTGAAAAGAACACTCTCCACAGCCCTAGCAATGACTACTACAATGACAAAGACAGACGAAATACTCTTCGCGCCAATATTTTTTCATTGGCAAGGAGAGTTTTTCGTCTGTCGGGCTTGGCTTGTTATTCTTGAAGTTGTAAGATGTGTGTTGTGAAGGGCGGAAATAACGAGGAATCTTATCTGTAGATTTCTCGCCTGTGTCCCACTTTCATAACCCAAATAGTAAAAATGTTGTTTTGAATATCTGCAATTAAACGATAATCACCAATTTGATACCGCCAAAAGCCTACTAAGCGCCCCTTTAAAGGCTTCCCATATTCTCTTGGGTTAGTTGTTCCCTCTAAATATTCTATGATATAGTTATCAATTTGCCGTTTTGAAAAAGGGTCTAACTTGCGGTATTGTCTTGCCGCCGCGCCTGCAAACTGAACTGAATATGTCATTAACTCGTCTCCTTACGCAGCTCAGCCCAGCTAATACTTGGCTCGTTGTCATTCAATACCGCTCTAACATCCCTTTCATCTTCGATATTTTCCATTTCCTCACGTATTAAATCCATGATGAATCCGGTTACGGTCTTACCCTGCCCTTTCGCATATTCTTGTATCTGTTCATGCTCATGCTCATACAGTTTGAAAACCAGTTGTTTGTCTTTGACCATGATGAAAGCCCCTTTCGACAAGATGTATATATTATATACTTTTATATATATTATGTAAAGCATTTTGCTTTTGTTTGCATTTGACTTCACATAAAATAAAGCACAATATGTCCCGATACTTTTGAAAAAAGCGGACGCTTCAACGCTTTTTCGGCGACAGTCGGGACCGATTTAAAGGTGAATTGCTATAATTAACGGCCACAACCCCAGCAATAACTACCACAATGACAAAGACAGACGAAATACTCTTCGCGCCAATATCTTCTCATTGGCAAGGAGAGTTTTTCGTCTGTCGGGCTTGGCTTGTTTATTATACCCGCTCACTATGCAGTAAGTTTATGATATCTATATAAAAGTGTTATCATTTGCTCCCTAGTGGGGATACCTTGAGGGTTTGTGCCATCTATCAGACCCTGTGTTATACCCCATTCCCAGGCTTCCGCCGCCCACGAACTGGGAGTCGATACCACCGGGGGCAATATAGTTTGTGGTGCCTCCTTTGCTTGCAACTGCTTTATGATTTCAGCAAAAGGGAATCGTGGCCCTGGACAGTTTGGACGTGTTATAGGGGTTACTTGATAATGGCCTATTATGCTTACACGATTCATTGGAATAGCCAGACCAAATAGGCTTTTAACTTCATTTCTAATATGCCATATTAATTCTATTGCCGATGCCAGTTGAGGAGGAGATAGCTCACCGCTTGTCGAGTCTGCAAAGCCTATGCTTACTGTAAATTGATTGGCATTGCGGCGGCGATTACGGATTTCCGGGATTGTGGAATGTCTATTGTCCCTGCTATCACCGCTATTGGTGGTTCCATTAGCCCAAGCTGTATCTCTTATATCTACAGCTTGTGTGATAGCACCATCTCTGGCTACTACATAATGATAAGATACTTGGTTTGCAGGGTTTAGGATCGTATTTATGGCACTTTGAAAGCTTCCGCCAGTTATATGGCACACAATAAAGTCTGGAATTTGCCCTTGGCGGCCTTGAGTGCGGTTAGGGCTTGGACGCATGTTTATATTCATCTTTTTCTCCTTATTATTTCGCTTTAGTAATAACTTATGCTACAAATCAACCTTGCGTCCAAGTTCCGGGCTGCCTTCCCATGAGGCAAGAAACTCAATAAATAAATCAATCAAATGCGAATGGGCAAAGCCCCTCTTTAGCACATAATAAAGTTTCCGCACAGGTAGCTTTTCTTTGAGCCTTAAAGGAATAACCATTTTTTTCTTTATAAAAGCTCTTGCCGCAAACTCTGATACCATGGAAATGCCAAGTCCGCTTATGACCCCATTAATTATGCTTTGGGTATTGTCAAAGCATAGACTTGTATCTACTTTCTTTATGTCAATATTTTCTTCAGCAAAGAAGGCTTCATATTGCGTCCTTGTACCAGAGCCTTTTTCTCTTGAAAGAAACCGATATTGATAAAGCAATGACTCAAGGGAATATGCGTCGGAATCTGTGAAACCTTTATCACAGGGTGCAATCAGCACCATTTGTTCTGTCATAAACTCTTTGAAGTCGCACTTACTATCCTCTATTACACCACCAGAAAAACCTAGCTCCGCCTTTTGAGTGGCTATACTACGTGATACTTCAAGAGTATCTGCTTGCTTAACTATAAATGAAATATTGGGGTACATATCAGCAAAGCCAGCCAATACCTCTGGCAGAATATACTGCGCCGGAACGGATGACGCCAGGATTTTTATTTCCCCAACAAAACTTCCTGATAGGTTTCTAATGCGCTCTACCGTGTTGTGTTTTAGCGTAAGCAACTCTTTTGCGTTTTCATAAAAAATCTTCCCGGCTAAAGTTGGAGATATTTCTTTTGTTGAGCGGCTGATTAGCTTTGTTGCAAGTTCTCTTTCAAGGGCATTTATATATGTACTTACAGATGGTTGCGACATAAAAATTGCTTCTGCCGCCTTTGAGAAACTGCCGTGCTCTATAACCTGTACATAGGCTTCAATCTGTTTAAAATCCATTTCTTTCACCTCTGCAATATTAAAATATCTGATAAATAGTATTTTATATATCAATAATTAATATTGCAAGGACTTACTTCCATGATTTAGAATCTGTTGTGTTTGTTACACCAACGAAGGAGGCTTTAAAATGATTGAAAAGTTTAAGTTACCCCTTGTAGGGGCACTTACGGCAGTTGTATCAATTGCCCTTGTTTTATTGGGCAACCCTGGCAATATGGGGTTTTGTATTGCCTGTTTTCTGCGTGATACTGCCGGGGCACTAGGGCTTCATGGCGCAGTGGCTGTGCAGTACGCAAGGCCGGAGGTAATCGGCATAGTAATAGGTGCGCTAATTGTATCGTTGATAACAAAGGAGTTTTCTTCCAAGGGAGGCTCTGCCCCTGTAACAAGGTTTATCTTAGGCGCATGTGTCATGATTGGGGCATTGATTTTTTTAGGTTGCCCCCTGAGGATGGTTTTAAGGATGGCCGGCGGCGATATCAATGCCCTTATTGGCTTGATAGGCTTTGTTGGCGGCATATTGGCAGGGATGTTTTTCTTGAATAAGGGCTACTCGTTGAAGCGTACTTATGATGTCTCAAAAACTGATGGATTTGCATTGCCAATCTTAAGTATATTGCTGCTTGCGGTATTGATTCTATTTCCGTCGATATTATTATTTTCTGAAAGTGGACCCGGCGCGGCTCGTGCGCCAATGATTATCGCTTTAGTTGCAGGGCTTATTATGGGTGCTGTCGGCTTTATTTCTCGCCTTTGTTTTGTTGGAGGGATAAGGGATAGCGTCATGTTCAAAAACTTTTCTATGCTGTCAGGATTTATTGCGCTTCTTGTTGTGGGAATCATCGGCAACATTATTTTCGGTGAGTTTAACTTAGGGTTTGAGAACCAGCCTGTCGCCCATACCGAATGGGTGTGGAATATTTTAGGTTTAGGGCTTGTTGGGTTTGGTTCTGTTTTGTTGGGCGGTTGCCCATTTAGGCAGATGGTTCTTGCCGGGAGTGGAAACTCTGACTCAACCGTTACCATATTTGGTATGATTTTTGGGGCGGCAGTTGCCCACAATTTCAGCCTTGCATCATCCCCAGCCGGTACAACCACAAACGGAAGAGTTGCCTTTGGGGTGGCCGCTATAATTGTTATTGGAATAGCTGTGTACAACACCTTTTTCAACAAGAAAGCTTCACATTGAAGATAATTAATATGCAAGTAACAAATAAAAAATGGCCTCCCTTGTCATCACAAGGGAGGCCATTTTTATCTATGCAATTGATTTATGGTATCTATGCAGAAGCGTCACCATCTGCTCTCTGGTGGGAGCGCCCTGAGGGTTGGTGCCATCTGTAAGGTCTTGGGCTATAGCCCATTCCCAAGCTTCTCTTGCCCATGAGCTAGGGGTTGATACCCCTTGTGAAGATGCAGGCTGGGATGATATCACTTGGGGTAATTCTTTTTCTTGTAGCTGGGTTATGATTTCCGCAAAGGGGAATCGTGAGCCAGGGCAGTTGGGGCGGGTTATTGGGGTTACTTGGTGATGGCCTATAATATTAGATAGGGGTATTTCCAGGCCAAACAGACTTTGTACCTCTTTACGGATATGCCTTATTAAATCTATTGCAGATGACAACTGGGGCGGTGACAATTCACCGATTGTAGTATCCGCAAAGCCTATGCTTACTGTAAATTGATTGGCATTGCGGCGGCGGGCTCGTATTTCTGGGATTGTGGAGTGCATATTATCTCTGTTGTCGTTATTATTGGTGGTACCGTTGGCCCATGCGGTGTCTTGGATGTTTACAGCTTGGATTATGGTGCCGTCTTGTGCGACTACGAAGTGATAGGACACCTGGTTTTTCGGGTTTAATATCGTGTTTATTGCGCTGGTGAAGCTCCCACCTGTTTGATGGCATACTATAAAGTCTGGGATTTGGCCTTGACGGCCTTTGTTGCGGTTGGGGCTTAGGCGCTTTGTTATTGTCATTGGCTTTCCTCCTTTATCACTTAATCCATCCACGGATATAGTTATTCCTCACAAATCGCTCATGCCCGACTGTGAGATACCCGCTTTCGGGCGCAGTTGATTTACCAGGAGGTATGCGTACGCCGTCAATCTCCAGATATAAATCATTATTGTTTCGGGTTTCGTAGTATATGGTTTGACCTTGGATTACTTCCCCAAGTACGACTCTTTCTCCAGGTCTAAACATCTCGCCTTGATTTAGCTTATATATACCTCCTTGGTTGCCTGATGGGGCAGTAAGGTATATATCATCGTCAACCATGAATAATCTGGCATCGCCTAGTGCAACAGGTAGCGCATTGGTTGTAAAATATCGGCGGCTCTCGGGGTCGTACCACATTAGCCGGTTACCGCTGCTGCTGGAACTCGCAATAATGCAATTGTCGTAATATATTGATTCCGCTGTGTTAGTAAGGCTCTCTGTTATAACAGGGTTTACGAGTGCATTATTGGCTGACAATGTTAGACTGCTTCCAAAAGAGGAATTTCCCGTTGTTTGCACTGTACCCGATACACTGCCTGCGATAGCTCGTGCCGGAAGATGCAAACTGCCATCTTGTCGCGCATAAGCGTTATGATTATCACGCTGCCACTGCATTGTCTCCATATCTAAAAACCAAGCTTGGGTTTGCTGCATAGCGTAAAGGCGGTTGCCAATCTTAGTGGCTGCAACGTGCGTTCCGGCAAATGGCAAATTAGGCAGTGCCTCCCATTGTCCATGCTCAAAGCTATATTTTGCGACTCCAAAATGTGTTGATGCTCCACCTAATGCGCAAAACTCATCTTCACCCAGCCATACCAAGGCAGTCATGTTCATCGTCCACGGCAGATCAGGCAATTGTGTCCATTCGGTTGTTTTTGGGTTATATTTTCTAAATCGTTGGTTATGCACGGCTGCGGAACTTCCTAGAAAGTACACTTCATCTTTGTATGTCAAGGTTGATGCCCATTGGAAGTGATCTGCCACATTCAGCCCTCGTCCTGGAATCCACCTTTTATCATCTAGGCTATAGGCTGCTATCCTTGTAGTGGAGGTATTTCCAACGGCAAAATATAACATGCGATTACTATTATCACAGGCAACGGCTGGCGTACCTGTCGCAGTGGCATGGGTGATATTGGAAACCAATTCCCATCCTAATGCCGGATTTTCTGTGTCATACGCAAATATCCCATGTGTACCTAGTGTGGCACTATTGCCACTAAACAACATATATAAATGCCTTTTACTATCACTAACCGCCCATCCTTGATTCATTGTAGATGCTGGAGAAACCAAATTCGGTAACACTGTCCACGTATCACTAGGGATATTGTATCGCCTAAATCCATTTGTTGCTCCTACCATAAAAACATTATCACCTACCAACATAGCACGTGAACCTATGTTAGTTACAGGTGAGCTAGCCAACCCATCCCATGTATCTGTGGCTGGATCATATCGTCGAGTATGTCCAGCAGTTTGTTCGTGAAAAATATAGAAATGATCATTATAAGCTATACCGGAGCCATTTGTTGCAATGGCGACGCCTGGAGCAACAATAGTCATCCATGTATCTGAGTCAGTGTCATATACGTTGGCGGAATTTGGCGTTATTGCTGTACCAGCTACATACAACTTCTTCCCTATAAATGCCAATGAGGCATTTTCTGCTCGAGCCAATGGATGACTGGCTAACTGAGTCCATTGTCGTGCAGATATATTGAACCTCCAAAATCTATTTTGCGGGGCTGTATTGCACCCCAAGAAATATACATCACCTGAGTATACTGCCATCCGCACCCCTGCCATATTTGCTGTGGGACAGTTTCCCAACCATATAAACTCATTCACACTTATGTCAAAACCAAATAGTCTTGATGGGTTGGAACGTGTGTCGACGAAGTAAATTATGCCTTCATGGAGCGTACTTACATTCCCTCGCAAGTCGATCGCTGATAATCCTGATGGAAATGGATAAAATTCATTTATCGGCCCTTGCCATTCATCCCAGATTATCGGGTCTGGAGTATAGTTAAACCTGGTTATACCTTGATTGGGCATTTCATCCCTATTAGCCTTTTCATCATCCAGCTGCTCAATATTATTGATAAAGGCTTGATGGTCGCTATTGGTATAGAGCCTGGATATTTGTGTTCCTGTTGCCCAGCTTCTTACTTCGCCCTCTTTACCACGTTCAACCTCACCCAATATCCCATCTGATATGGTGTGATATGTTATAGTTTCGTGGTGCACCCCGTCGCTAAGGGTGGCAAAATTGGGGGCTGGAGGGAGGGCAGATGTGTTTTTTACGGGTATGGTTGTATCCGTAGCAGATATATCTGTTGTAATTTCTGTTACAGGGCTAAACTCCTGCCCTGGATACATATTAGTCTTCAAAGCTAATCACCTCCAATTCACATGTAAGTGCTCGTTCGTTTCCATTAACTGTATATCGTATTGATGCTAGTTGCTGTTCATCGTTGTGGGTTAATTGAAACCCTAGTACTTGACCTATTTTTTTGCCGTCCACCAGCAATTTTTCAGGTTTTAAAATCATAGCTTATGTGCTCCTTTCGATTGGATAAAGAATTGCATACTAAGGGTCAGCTCTATATATGCGTGGGCATTGGGTATTACTTCTATCGTGTGGAAATGATTTCGCCTTATAGCTCGCACCGTTGGGTCTGCCAATTGCAGGGTAATATCCCGCTGTAAGGATGTGCCGTTGACGGTTTGGACATTGATGCCATTTATCCTTATTGTGAAGCTATTTGGGCTTCCTATATGGCGGATGTTGGGCACTAAGGTATGGACATGATTAGGCAGGGTCGTGTTGTGGGTATGCTCCATGCTATGGCTATGGGCTGGAATGGTAATATTGTGGCTATGCCCTGGTATCGTAACACTGTGACTATGAGCCGGGATTGTCACCGGATGGGTATGCACCACCAAGTGGGTTCTATGGGTATGATTTAGGTTGGCTTCGGTTGTCTGATGGGTGTGTCCTGCGGCAGCTTGACCGCCTCCTGTAATACGCGCACCCAACCACGTTATCGGTGATGTTAATGATGTATTCCAAAGCGACGCAAGACCTGTATCTAGCGCAGTTGTTTGCGTAGCTGCTTGTTGGGTTGTAGATGGTGTGGTTTGGTTATTGGTTGTGGATGATGCTACAGTTGCGACTGTTGAGGCGGTAGTATGCATAGAGCTTGGCCCACTGGATTGGGTTACGGCGCCGCCGCCTTGAGTTACATCGAAGGGGGCCCGGAAACCTCTCATTCTTACATCAATTACTACATTGTTTATCCACACCATACTGTCGGGGATAAACACCCGCATTACAGCCGGGGTGTTTTGACTGGCGTTTTCGTGGACATGGTCGGTGAAAAACTGGGTTGCGCCTTGGGCGTAGCTGGTTTCTATTCGTTGGCGGTCAATCATATCTGCCAGAGTTCCAGCGATATCCCGTGGCCTATTGGCGATATTGATAGAAATCTTCTCAGTTTCCTCGTACTTAACTTTTATCCCGGTTATGATATTTCGCTCTATAGGCTGGTTTAGCTCGTCGCGGATTTCTACTAGGTCTCCTAGCTTGGGGCGCTGGCGGTTATTTATCATGGCAAAATCTACTTCATATTCGTTATGTGGTTCTTGTAGCTGAGAAAGCATTTGTTTTGCATAATCCATAAGTTCCCCTGGAAGTTTATATCTTCTATCAACCATCACCCGTGATATAAGGCCATACTTTGCCACAATTTCCGGAGGTGACTGGATAAATGGCACACCGTTATTCACGCCTTCAATGGTAAGCTGATTGATGCCTTCGCCATAACCAAAGGGATAAATCCTAGTAGTTATATGAAGATTGCTTTCATTGTCTGTGACACGTACAAGGTTTTTCCCGCCCTGGATCCAGAAATCCGGGGCGGGTTTATTTTTATCTATACGTTTTAGGGATAGGCGGAATGGGTATGCGTTGGTATCAAATGTCCACATCCATGGCTGGGTTATAGGTTTTGGGATTGCGCTTATGGCGCTTAATACGCTCTCTTTTTCCCAACCGTATTCAAAAAACTGTGTAAAGTCTGTTTCATAGAGATTCCAGTTTCTTGTGGTTTGAAAACCAAGGGCGTAGTTTATAACCGCTGCTGTTTCAAAGCCAATGCCTCCCACAATATGTTCCCGCATTGGGTCTAGGATATCGTCGCAAAGAAGTGCGAAAACATGCTCGCATTGGTAGGCAATAGATGAGAAGTCCTGACACTCTGTAACGCGTGGGATTATCCTGTAAAAATCACTTATATAGTTCCGAGTTTTGTAGCGCACCAGGTTGTAAGGTTGGCAGTACTGATTATCCGAGGCTATTTTAGGCAAGGAAAAAGACAGATTATTGAAACTGTTAAGTTTTAGCTCCTCGCTAATGTCAAAGGCACTGCCGCAAATTGCCAGCAAGTGCCTGTTTCGGTCGTATACATGTATCATAGGTATCTGTCCTCATAATTTATTGTAGTTTCTAGTCTGCCCCCGGTGGCGGCGTGGATATCTAGCATGTAGCTATTGCGGTTTAGGCGTATCCATGCGCCACGATACTGATGCAACACGTTTTCTCCGTCCAGCATGGCTGTTAGTGCGTCATTATCGCTATCTATTACCAATGTGGCTCCTGGAGGGATAATGGCACGTAATTCGGCTGTTTCTACTTCGAACATTATCATTTGAGAAAGAGCCTCAAATCGACTGAATGTACAGGGCATAGCCAAAGAAAATTTGCCTACATAACTCTGCTGAGTGAACTTACACCCAGATGACACTTTTGCCCGAATTTCCTTGCCAATATGCGTATCCGATGCAAATAGGCTATTTGTGTTTGTAATAAGCGGCATTTCTTTTCCTATATGACTGCCTTCTCTAAATGCCGCTTCTGTGTTGAGGGTTGCTTTTAAATATGCCAATAGCCCGCTAGCTATATTGTTGAAGGTATTACTAGAAGTAGGCTTGCGGCGGATAAAGGCCATTAACTTACCGCCATATAAAAAATGAGACCGCGTGGAAGGCCTCATTCTGGAATAAACAGCAGCAGAGCTAGTATTGACAAACACGGTTTTGGTAGTGGGTGAAATACGTGATATTTTACCGTTATGGCCTCTGGCTCTGAATCTTGTTGCGGTATTTGGCCCTCTAAACACAAATTTCTGCCCAAATAGAGTAGCTGAGAAGACTGCTTCTGTACTTGGTCTTAGGTGATGATATGCTTTAATGATATTTCCATCGCTGGTGAAGATATTTTTTGTGTTTACCTGGGTTGTTAGTACATTGATGATTGCCCCACGCCCTTCAAACACGGCTATGGTGTCCGGGGCTGTGTTGATTTTCTTTCCTATATGCCCTTGACTTGAGAAATTTGCCCCTGTAAGCGGAGATACTTTCCCATATCTGCGAAGCCCGCGGGAAAAGGGCATAAGACCAAAGGGGCCGTTCATATTAGTTAAGCCTCATCGTGTATTCGAAAGGGGCTATGCGTGGGATATATTGGCGGTTAATGGTTTCTGCCCGTGGGTTTTGGAAGATATCCACTAAGTCGCCTGTAACGCTGGACATTAGAGCGGTAAAGCGCCATGTGCCCCATGGAGTTTCTGGGTCTGGGAAGATTACATCGTTGCTGTTTTGCATCCTTGTGTACCCCTCCGGCTGAGCTGACGGTGCTGCAAAGGTGATTGACATACGTTGGTATCCGCCACCTATCAGTTCTACGCCGCTATCCTGTGGATCGCCGTCAAAAAGGGCAATAACCGGGGTCATGCCTTGGATGGTTTCGCCACGCAGGTTGTTTAATATCTGGGTTTTAAACCAGCGGCTAAAGTCACCTTCTAAGGTATAGCGTACTTCGCCAGGCCTTACTACAGGTTGGTTGTCTGTAAAAACTTGCAGCGGAAGCAACCATTCTCCATATAACATCATGTTGCCGCTTCCGGCAGGTTGGGCGTTGAGGATACCCAGATGACGTACTTCACCCGCGTCTTCTTGGCTGCGGGGAAAGATTATACTGTTTGTGTTTTGGATGAAGATGTTGCCGTCGGCGTCTACTTCCGGGGCAGACCATTCTATTACTTGTCTGGCGTAGCCTGAATATGAAATTTCACTTCCGGCGTTGCCGGTATTGCCTGGGTTGGTTGTGTATAGCCCTATGAAGGTTTGGGCTGTGCCTGGAAGAGCTGTGCCTCGCAGGGTGCTGAGGATTCTTGTTTCAAACCATTGTGTTCCGAACATGTTAATTTCTCCTTTATAAGTTATTTGATGACTCGTTTTGTGCATGGCTACAAAAATCTGATTGGCTTGTTTTTTGCCATAAGCATTTTTATGCCTGATTGCGTATCCTTGTATGTGTGATACGTACTATTTCTACAGGGAAGCTGTTAGGGTTATGAATGGAGATTTGAGTCGGAGCTTCTGTGGTGCCCTGATAGTCTATATCACGGAATTGACCGGTTTCGCTTTGTTTTTGCTTTCTGGGGCCAAAGGCGAATGGGTCACATAGAAAGATTAACTCGAATCCACCGTCTGTTGTGCGTATATCTTCCTTTGCCCGGTTGTAGTGGGCTATTAGCTCTGGCGGGTCGAAGATTTCGCCGCTGTAATGCCTGTCTGGCTCGCAGTCTAGGGTTATGGTGCCTTTTTGCGAGAGCCAGTACGCGATTTCTCTTATATCTTCACGGCTTAGGTTTTTTAGTTTTTCGTTTAACCAAAAACAGCGAAGAACCAGGGTTCTATCGCTGTAATATGGCTTGCTGTGGGATATCCCGCCGTGGCGGTGTGGGATTTCTTCGCGGTTTTGGCGTTTTGGTGGGAGTAGCGTGTCGTAGCTTGTGGCGTATAGGCCCATTTCCCGGCTGTTTTTGCCGTTGAAGGTGAAGGTGAATGGTTTAGGCAAAGCTTAGCCCCCTTCCTCTTATTTCTCGCTCTGTGCGGCGGGCTAGTTCTCGGGCTACGTGGTCTATGTCTAGGTCGTTGGTTATATAGAAGTTGTTGTTCATGGATATGCCGCTTATTCTTTCGTATTTATTGTAGGAATCTGGATAATGAACTGGGCTTATGGCTAGATTTCTACCAATGTTTTGCCTATGGCCGTAAAATACTTTTTCCATTGTGTCACTTACGTTTCTCTCCATGGAATTAATACCATTGATAAAGCCTTGGCATAGGTTTTTGCCTATCTCTGCGAAGACGCGGGATGGGGAGTTTATTCCCAATGACCGTTGGGCAGTGGTTACGATACTGCTGAAAAACCTGTTTACATTGGCTGTGAACATACCCTGGGCATTTTGGATACCGTGCCATACGCCATCTACTATATTACCGCCTATGATTTGCATTTCATCTGGTATCCTGGCGGCTATACCTATGATTTGGGTCGCCCAGTTTTCCATCATTGGGATTACTCTGTTCATGGATTGCAGGCCGATTGCGAAGCCATCGGCTGTTTGCGTGCCATACTCAACAAAGACACGGGATGGGGATTGCATCTGTAGAAGCCTCGGGAAAACATCGATTACATCTTGGCAAACACGGCCCACTGTGACTAGCACATTATCGGCGGAAGAGTCTATGCCTTTGGCAAAGCTATCGCCCAATCTTGCCCCTATACGGGGGAAGTCGGCTGCCTCTAGCTGGTCTTCTAAAGTATTAGCGGCGTCACGGGCTAGATCGGCTGCGGCTTGGGCCACGCTTATGTCTATGCCTAGGGATGTGGATAGGGCTTGTAGGGCTACTTCGCCACCGTTTTGAAAGGCGGCATTTAGAGCGTCGATTTCACGATAGCAGGCTTCTACAATTGCGGCTACATGACCAGCTGATTGTGGCCCTGCTTCACGTAACTTGTCTAGTAGACCTTGGTCTACGCCTCGTTCTACCAGCCTTTCGATGTTGTCTGCCCACTCTGAGATTATCCGTTGATTTTCTTCCATGTTGGCGGTCATTTCGCCTACTGATAGAGCAGACTCGTCGGATAATACGTTGAACATGTCTGTGGCAGCTGCTTTCAGGGTAGTAAACTCAGTTGACAAGGACTCCAGGGCCATTCTAACATTTTCGGCCATTCTCTCTGCGGCTTCGGCTGATTTTCCGTACCCATACTCTGATATATCACCTAAAGCACTAATAGCTTCAGCGGCTTTTTCTGTGCTTTCTATAACCGCATATGCAGCATCTCTAACCGCGTATATCTGGTCATTATATCGCTCTTTTAGATCAGCAAGCTCATCGGAATATTCAATTATTCTTTCCATAATTGTTTCATACTCTTCGCCTACACGAACATCAAGATCAAGAAGTTTCTGCGTGTAATTGCTCAAATTTTCTAAGGTCGCAATACGACTCAGCTCTATGCCTAACCTTTCTCGGCTAACTTCAGCTAAACGCTCTTGTGATGCGATGCTATTGTCTTCAGCCTTTCGAGCAGCTCTTATACGTTCAAGTTCAGGAAGTACCTCCCTTAATTGATCAATCTCCATGTCGTATTGAATATTGAGGCCTTCCATGTTCTCGTTAAGCATAGCGATTAGAGACGATAGCTCCTTTTTGTGGGCGGAAGTCAAGTCAGTGGCATTAGCTAATCTTGTCATACGATCTATTAGAAGGCGTGTTATTTCAGATTCATCAATTATGCCTTGTTGCCTCAACCTGAAAGCCTCTGCACTCTCCTCAATTGATTTTCTAAGAGCGTTATTTGACTCTATTTGCGTGTCGATTCTAGGCGTCTGTTCATCCATTACATCATTTTGGCGCCTCATCCACCCCACTAATCTTGTGATACCTGATACAAGCATACCAACACTGGTAATCATTAGGCCAATTTTGCTGGCAGACATAGCTGTATTGAACTTCTGCTTTGCCAACTTTGCCAAATTCGTTGCCATTTCATAACCTTTTTTAGCCTTTTCTGCTGTGTTTACAGCAGTAATAAATGGCCCTAGAAGCCCTGTGATACCTCCTACAGAATCTGAGAAGCTGTTTGTTGAAGATGCAACTGATTCTGTAACTCTAGCAGCAAACGTACTAACGTTATTGAGAGCTGTCAGCATAGATTCACTTACCTCTTCTACTCTTTGACCTATTCGAGTTAACTGTTCCAGGGTTCTGTCAATTTCAGAAATATTAATTGTAACACCTCCTTGTGTTTTGATAGATACATGCAGCTTTACAAAGCAATTGAGATACTCTAAAATCTGGCATACAATGTTACGCATAATTTTAGAGGGGTGTTTTGTTATGAAAAGATTTTTAGCAAGCTTTGCTCTGTTTGCTGTGTTATTACTTTTGATTGGGTGCGGCAATCAAGAACCACCGCGACTCAGATATGACAATGCAAATAGCCGTGCCAGATATATAGGAACATCAGCAGTAGAAATTGCAGATGATTTTATTAGAGGTGCAATTACTTCAGGAACAGCACGTCAAAGAATTAACAATCTTCCAAGTATTGATACAACTATGGATGATTCGGATATACGTTTTTACAATGGTAGAATTAGACATGATATCGGTATGCTAAGACATGCATTGTTCCAGTATGAGGGTACATCTGCCCAATTTGCTGATGTTGTTGACCGTCGGAATATAATCGCCGAAGGGTTGGGTATAGATACTAGATAATTAGTCCACTAACATCGCCACTGAGCAAAACATTTGAAAGGCGGCAGGTCAAACGACTAGCCGCCTTTTCGTATCCACTACACTAACATCCCTTCCCCACGAAACATATCCACAACATCACCATCACTAAACTCCCGCGCTGTTCCATCCACAGCGCGGGTTTTAATTTGCGGTTTAACCATATCCCAATACCGCGTAGGCCGCTTCTCCTCCTTAACCATCCCAAAAGCCGCAAACCGCAGCATATCCGTGATATAGATATCCCGCATCATTTCATGCTCGTACTTACTTTGCAGATAATAAGACACTGCCGAAAGCGGTATTGGCGGGGCTTCTGCTAGGCAGCGGATTGTGTTCTCCGGGCCAATTGCCCGAACTGTGGAAAAAAACGTACCAGAGCCTCGTCGGCTAGGGTTGCCATTCCCATATCCATAATCTCGCCTACTTCCTTTTCTTCCAACTCTTTTGGCGGGATTTCGTATATGGTGGCCAGTATTTTTACTATGCCGTCATATCTGCGCACCAGCAGCATATCCAGGAATTGCTTTATTACCTCAATGCCTCTATCGGCGGTGGCTTCCTCGGACAACTCGCCACTACCTTGACGCATTTTATTGATTTCTAGAAAATCATCCAGGATTGCTGTAATCTCCGGCGTTATTTCCAGTAATATTGCTCTGAGCTTTTTTAGGCTCTTTTTAGATAATGTCATGGGGTTCCTCCGTTAGTTAGGTTTATAACGAATTAATTCAGAATCGGCCTCGCTTATCGCTAAAAACCCGTAAAAGCGCTCGGGATTTTTAGCTCGGGCGAGACCGTTCTTCATTTAATTCGTTTTAGGCGTTGTTATTTGCATGATCAAAGTACCATATTTTGCACGGCGCATACTGCATTTGTGTCATATCTGACTGATGCCCGCTAAACTCTACATCTACTGTACCTTCGCCATCGTTGTTCATGGTTAGGGTCATGCCTACTGTGTTGAGGGCGTTTTGCAGCTCGATGTACATAAGACGCCCGTCACCTAAACGCCCGGCCCAGCCCAAAGTAGGGATGTAGTGGTCGGGAGTTAGGGTACTGCTGATTAGTATTGCCCCAGTATCTGGGTCTTCCTCTGCGGTGGCTAAAGCACGCTTCATGTTTTCCCAGGTTACTTCTTTTAGGGTTGTGGTTAGCTTGATGTCCCAGGAATCGAAGACTGTAGAGCCTATTACCGGGTAGGTCATGCCATCGGCTTCTATCTGCCTGACTGTTGGGATGGCTACAAAGGTGCCCCCTCCTGTGGTTGCGCCTAGACTTTTGCCGTCTTGGCGGGCCGCTTCCAGGACGCTTGCAAACTCCTGGGCGGTGGTGTCTTTTGTGATTTTGCTGCTGTCGATGCCTTCGAAGAAGGCGCCTGCCCCTAGCTGCATGTTCATGAAGCTTTGGGGGGTTAGGCCGATTGGTGTGTAAGACATTTTTGTCCTCCTTTTTTCGCTTTTGCGATTTTTGCGGGGTTGCCGCTTATACTGCGTACCGCAGTTACGGTTCTTTTACGCCTGCCGATTAAAGGCAATAGAAAAACCCGCGTCCTGGTTAGGTTCGCGGGTTTCGCTTTTTTGATGGTGTTACTATAACATGGATTTGGGTATCATTTGGTATCCGGTTTTGATGATTTGATGAAAGGTGATTCTTTTCAGTTTTGATGATAATGACGAAGGCTTAATTCTAGTGCCTTAGCCATGCTGTTTTTCTTACGCTGATACTTTACCACGGTTTGGGGTATCACTTGGTATCCACTTTACCATTTTTAATGCGGAGCTGTGGAGTTTGTATACATGCTTTTCGCTGTAGCCATTGTCTGCGGCTATATCTTCCCACTGTTTTAGATTTACATATCGCTCAAAGAGGATAAGCCGAAAATCCTCTCGCTGGCAGGTTTTAATGACCGCCTCAATCTCCTGCCCTATATTTAGTATCCGCAGGCAATCTTTATGATACTCAGCAATTAAATCTAGTAAAGTGGCGGTAACATCCCCCATCGTATCTTGCTTTGTGCTGGATTTCACCTTCACTCCTATGCTCATTTGCCCAACACGCTCTTGCATATCCCGCAGGTCTTGAATCCGGGATTCTTTGGCCTTTAGTAGCTGGTGCAGTGTAAAGGATTGTGATAAGTACTCTTTCATTGTCATGTAATTTCCTCCTATCGGTTGTACTTCATAATTATGTTGCTGCAAAGCTAACAACTTCATATTGTAGTACATCAACTATATTACTACTTTATTTGGTTGTCAATAAAAATATTGTAAAATATATTGTGGAATACTATCTTATGTAGTACTATCTAAAACAAAACTATAGTGAACGACTTTCGAAATCGTATTTGCGCGTCGGGCAAAATCGCCCAAAAACGCTTGTTTCGCGTTTTTAGGTGCCCTTCTTCAATCACGTTTCTCAATGCCGTTCGCTATATGTTGCATACCATAGGAGTGAAAATTATGTTTGGTGATAATCTAAAAAAGGCAAGAACATCCCGGCAGCTAAGTCAGGCAGCTTTGGCACGCATGTTGTCTGTATCACAGCAGACCGTCGGTAGTTGGGAGGTTAGCAGAGCCAGCCCTACACCGGAAACCATTGTCCAGATTGCTAAGGTGTTGGGGGTGTCTGCCAACTTTTTGTTAGGCACAGCCCCAGGCTTTGCTCAGGGGCAAAATCCTGTACTTCGCATTCCAGTACTGGGGCATATCCCGGCAGGTATACCCATCGAAGCCATCGAAGATGTGCTGGATTATGAAGAAGCCCCCCTGGATTGGACAGCGGGGGGCCGTGAATATTTTGCGTTAAAAATAAAAGGAGACAGTATGTCTCCCGAATATCTTGACGGTGATGTAGTTATTTTTCTGGTTGCTCAAGACTGCGAAAGCGGTAACGACTGCGCCGTGATAATCAATGGGGATGATGCTACCTTTAAGAAGGTAATTAAGCATATGGATGGTATTGTGTTGCAGCCAATAAACTCTGGAAGCTATAACCCTGCCTTCTATAGTAATGCAGAGATTAGCCATTTGCCTGTTAGGATTATTGGCATCGCCGAAGAAATCCGTCGGAAGCTTAAAAAAGGGTAGAAACCGATACTTTGGATAAAAGCGATTACATGTACTGTATGCAAGTGTTCAATATGCCCCGATACTTTGGCCATAAGCGATCATCTGTGATGCATTTATATCGTCATTAAGTAGAATTCGTGCTGTTTTATTGAAGCTAGCCGGCTCACCGCTTACGTAATATTCATATGTTGCGGTGGCATCGGCTTTATTAATAGTATCTGCGGTTGTTAGTGTTAATTTCAGGGCATTTGCCGTATAGGCTGCCAGGTTTATAAACTCTATGTCTTCCCCTAAGACTTTGGCTATCGTAGTTGCCAGTAGTGGGTAATGGGTACAGCCAAGTACCAGGGCATCAATTTTTCCTTTCCAGTGGCCTATATATGTTTCTGTTGCCCACTGGGCAATATGACCGTGAGTTATGCCGGATTCTACCATTGGGGCAAACATGGGACAGGCTTGGGTTAGTAGATTTTCTTCTGACAATAGCGATTGAAACAGGCCACTTTTTATTGTAGCTGCGGTTGCTATTAGGCCTAGACGCTTGGGCTTCATTTCTATACAAGCCCTTGCACCTGGACGTATTACATCAATTAGTGGGATGTCAGGGAACTCAGCCGACAGCTCTTTGTATACGGTTGAGCTGGTGGTACCACAGGCGAGTACCACAGTTTTGACGTTTTTGCTTACTAGAAAATTAATTATGTCGCGACCATGTTTTAGCAGCTCATCCGGGGCTTTTCCGCCATATGGGGCGTTGGCGGTATCACCTACATATATAATGGACTCCTTGGGTAGAATCTTTTTTATTTCGGTTAAAACCGTCAGCCCGCCTACCCCAGAGTCGAATATTCCTATTGGTTGATCCATTATTCTACTGCCAATTCTATTAGATTTTCTATCAGGTCTTGGCGGGGGATGCCGCTTTTTTCCCATAGTTTTGAGTACATACTTATATTGGTATAGCCTGGGACGGTATTTATTTCGTTTAAGAGTACTTTGCCGTTTTCGTCTAGGAAAAAGTCTACGCGAGCCATGCCTCGGCCATCTACGCCTTTAAACATTTCCAGGGCGTATTTTTTTATTAACTGGCCGGCTTCTTCTGGGATATCTGCTGGGATTAATGTTTTGGAATCTGGTTTTACATATTTAGCGTCAAAATCATAAAATTCACCGTCAGGGATTACTTCCCCTACTTCTGAAGCTTTTGCGTAAGCTCCGTTGCCTAGCACTCCTATTTCTAGTTCGCGGCCATTGATGCCTTTTTCTACTACTACTTTGGTGGCGTATTTTAGTGCTTCTGCAATGGCTACTTCTAGTTCTTCCTTGTTTTTGGCCTTGGTTATTCCTATTGAGGAGCCTCCTACCGCTGGTTTAACAAAGCATGGATATCCAAGCTTGTATCGGATTTTTTTGGTTACAGCTGCTGTATCTTCCATTTCTTCTTTTCTAAATACCAGGTAATCTACTTGAGGTATTTTTAGGCTTTTGGCTATTATTTTCGCAAAAGCTTTGTCCATAGATATGGCTGACGATAGTACGCCACAGCCTATACATGGGATTCCGGCTAGCTGGCATAGGCCTTGGATAGTGCCGTCTTCCCCATCTTGACCGTGAAGGGCTGGAAACACAACATCCACAGGGATGATTTTTACTTTATCCCCTACAATGCGCAAAAGTCCGCGATGTGTGCGGTCAGGGCTTAGCACCGTCGGGGTACCAAACTTTTCCCAATCTATAGATTTTATATTGTCAAGCTTCCCATCATACAACAGCCATTGTCCTTTGCGGGTGATATATACAGGTATTACATTATGTCGGCCTAGAGCGCTAATTACCGCTGTTGCTGAGGCCATAGAAATATCATGCTCTGGGGATGTGCCCCCAAACAGTACTAGGATATTTTTTTGATTCATTATATAACCGCCATTTCCTAAGATTTTTATAATTTTACAGTATATGCAAGCGTGCTGTAAATGGTATACTGATTTATGCGGTTTAGTGAATTTACCATGAGAGGAATTGACTTAATTTGGAAGAGAAGAAATCAGGATTATTTTCACGTATTAAAGCAGGCTTGACTAAAACACGGGATAATATACTTTCTGGGGTTAGCCAGGTGTTTTCAGTGTTTAGCGTTGTGGATGAGGAGATGTTTACGGAGCTTGAAGAAGCGCTGATTATGGCGGATATGGGAGTAGAGACCTCCCTTGCTATATTGGAAAGGCTGCGGGAGCGGGTTAAGGCTGATAAGGTAACCGACCCAGAGCAAGTCAAAGGGATGCTTACCGAGGAAATCTCTGCCGCCCTTACCGCCAACACTCAGCCATTTGAGATTACTACCCCAGCGGTTTTTCTTATAATCGGAGTAAACGGCGCTGGGAAAACAACCACCGTTGGCAAACTTACAAAGTGGTATAAATCTGAAGGCAACTCAGTTCTTGTGGCAGCGGCTGATACCTTTAGAGCAGCGGCTGTTGACCAGCTAGGGGTATGGTGTGACCGAGCTGGCGTTAACATGATACGCCAGTCAGAAGGGTCTGACCCGGCGGCAGTTGTATTTGACGCTACCCAGGCGGCAAAAGCCCGTGGGATTGACTTACTAATCTGCGATACAGCAGGCCGCCTTCATAATAAAAAGAATCTAATGGAAGAGCTTCGTAAGATTAACCGTATTGTATCAACTCAGTTTCCAGAAGCTCACAAAGAGGTACTGCTAATATTAGATGCCACAACTGGGCAAAATGCTCTACAACAGGCGAAATTATTCAAAGAAGTGGCGGACATTACAGGGATAATACTCACTAAGCTAGATGGCACCACCAAAGGCGGCATCGTTGTAGCCATTAAAAATGAATTAGATATCCCCGTTCGGTTTGTAACCGTAGGGGAAGGCATTGATGATATTCAACCTTTTGATGCTGATATGTTTGCAAGAGCGCTCTTTGAGGCTTGATTAAATATTGAAAGGGGTACACAAATGATACTAGAAAATTGCGAACCTAAGAGAGTATTCCACCATTTTGAAGCCATTAGCCAAATCCCGAGAGGATCTGGCAATGAGAAGGCTGTTAGCGACTTTATTGCGGACTTTGCAGGTGGTCTAGGCTTAAAATATGTACAAGATGATTCTCATAACTTAATAATCTATAAGCCGGGAACCTCAGGCTATGAAAACTCAGAGCCGATAATCCTACAAGGCCATCTGGATATGGTATGTGAAAAAAATGCCGATACCATCCACGACTTTCTCAAAGACCCAATAAAGCTTTATGTAGATGGTGACTATCTTAAAGCCAAAGGCACTACTTTGGGGGCGGACAATGGTATAGCCGTGGCATTTTGCATGGCATTGTTGGAAGAAAGCACCATTGCACATCCCCCACTAGAAATAGTGCTTACCTCTGACGAAGAAGCGGGAATGACAGGGGCATTTAACCTGGATGGCAATCTCCTTAAAGGCCGCAGAATGATTAACTTGGATTCTGGAAGCGTAGGTACATTTACAGCAGGAAGTGCTGCCGCCTCTACTGTAGAGTTTGAAATTCCAACCATGACCCAAAGCGGGAAAGGATTAGAAGCTTATACAGTCACAGTAAAAGGCCTTCAAGGAGGCCATTCCGGTGGTGATATAAAGCTTGAACGAGGCAATGCAATACGCATACTGGGAAGTATGCTAAACGCCATGGATAAAGCGGCACTTGTATATCTTGTAGATATACAAGGAGGGATGAAGGTAAACGCTATCCCTCGCGAAGCCAGTGCTACCATTGCTATTGAGCCTGAAAGTAAAGCCACAATTGAGGAAGCTTTTCGGGCACATGTAGCAAAACAGGCACTGTTTTTCAGGGTGGCTGACCCAGATATTTCAATAACCATGGAGCCGACTCACGCTGTAGATGAAGTTTTGGATTTTGAAAGTGGCGCAGGGCTTATTTGGTCATTATTGTTATTACCAAACGGAGTGCAAACCATGAGCCGAGACATTGAAGGCCTTGTGTCTGCATCCTGCAATATCGGTGTTATTGAAACTCTTGATGAGTCTATAAAAGTATCATGTATGCCTCGTGGCGCGTCCGCAGAGTATATTCAGCAAACCGAAGACAAAATAAACGCATTGGCACAGATAACTGAGGCAGAAGTTATGTTTGCCCATCGTAGCCCCGCATGGGCATTTAATCCTGATTCTCCGATTTTAAAAAAAGTAGCTTCATATTATAAAGAAATCCATGGGGATGAACCAAAAATTGTAGCCATGCACGGAGGGCTGGAATGTGGTATTTTCGCAGAAAAGCTTCCAGGCCTTGATATTGTTGCTATGGGGCCTAATATGTATGATTTGCACACCCCGCAAGAGCGGCTTTCTATTTCATCTACTGAAGTAATATGGAAACTTCTGTGTGGCGTACTTGGGGAAATGAAATGAAAATTTTTTGGCTCATTTTATTAGCCGCAGTATTGCTTTTGGCGTTGGCCTCATGTGGTGAAGAGCCGGAGGTTGCTACGGTTTATACAGCAGAATATTCTCAGCCATCCCCTACTCCAGCGCCGACAGTGATACCAACGCCTACCCCAGAGCCTACCCCTACCCTAATAACACCAAGCGCGGAACCTCGCGAAATCCCATGCTTTATATGCCCATCCTACGATTGGATTGCGTCACTGACCTTGCGGGAAAAAATAGGCCAACTAATAATGCCACGCCTGCCTTGGCAGGCCACTCAAGTGACCCCTGCCATCGCCCAGTGGTTGGAAGACTATCCTGTCGGTGGAATTATTTTATTTTCCGACAATGTTGTCTCTATCCAGCAGGTTCAAGCGCTTACGGCAGATTTGCAAGCCGCCGCCTCCTATACATTGTTTATTGCCACTGATGAAGAAGGAGGACGGGTGTCACGGATAGGCCGATTATTCACCCCTATACTGCCTGCATATGAAATCGGTCGCACGGGAGATCCGAATGAGGCCTTTGAGGCCGGACGTGAAATCGGAGAACGGCTCCTTTACCTTGGCATTAATATGAACTTTGCACCTGTTGCCGATGTATGGACTAATCCTGCCAATACAGTAATTGGCAACCGCGCCTTTGGCCGCGACCCAGATACCGTAAGCCTGATGATAACTGAAGCAATACGAGGCCTTAACTCCGCCGGGGTGATATCGGTGATAAAACATTTCCCGGGACATGGAGATACCTATGAAGACAGCCATTACCTTCTTGCGGTGTATCCACATAATCGAGAGCGGTTTAACGAAATAGAAGCGCCCCCTTTTATCGCCGGTATTGAAGCGGGGACAGATGGTGTAATGATTGGCCATATAGCCACACCGCAATTGCAAAACCCTACTGCCCCTGTAGAGTGGATGGAGCCATGGCTTAGCTCCGGCACCCTTCCCGCCACGTTTTCAGATTTCTGGCTGCAAGATGTTCTCCGCATGGAAATGGACTTCCGAGGCCTTATTATCACAGACGCGCTTGAAATGCGAGCCCTCACAGACCACTTCACACCAGCGGAAATAGCTGTTGGGGCATTTTTGGCCGGGGCAGATATTTTGCTTATGCCAACAGATGTACCAGCGACCTTTAATGCTTTAATTCAAGCTTTTGAAGATGGCCTATTTGATGAAGAACGCTTACATGAGTCCCTGCAAAGGATTTTTTGGGCTCATCAAGATTTATACCAAAGAAGATAAAGTCCTTTGCGCGCGCTTTGCGTGCAAAATAAAGAAGGTAAGTATGCAAAAAGAAGAAATCACCCTACAAGGCATAGTTGAAAATATAATCTTCCACAACGATGATAATGGCTATACGGTCTTTGCATTGCACTGCGAAAATATCCCTCTGACTTTGCTTAATTACAAAGACGATGACGATAGCATCATAACATGTACCGGTCATTTCCCAGACCTACACGAAGGAGAAAACATAAAGATAACAGGCTCTTTTGTAAACAATCCACGTTTTGGGTGGCAGTTGGCGGTAACTCATGCCGAAAAAACAGCCCCAAGCACCCTTGCCGCAATAGAGAAATACTTAGGAAGCGGAGTAATTAAGGGTATTGGGGCACGTATGGCCGCCCGTATTGTTGCCCGCTTTGGTACAGAGACGTTGGATGTATTGGAAGACGATCCTGAGCGCCTTTCTGAGATAAAGGGCATTTCATTAAAGAAAGCGATCGAATTTACTGAAGCGTTTCATGCACAGACAGAAATCCGCCAAGTAATGATTTTCCTACATGAATATGGCATCAGCCCCGTTTATGCAAAAAAAATATACAAGGTATACAAAGCCGCAACAATTGAAACCGTAAAGCAAAACCCTTACAAGCTTGCCGATGATATAGATGGTATAGGCTTTAAAAAAGCGGACGCCATTGCATTTAGATTAGGCATTTCCCGCGATGCCCCGGAGAGAATCTCAGCCGGAGTGCGGTTTATATTATGGGAAGCCTCTAATGACGGCAATTGCTATATTTCCGCAAGCCAGCTGATAGCCCAATCCGTAGAGCTTTTGGGCACTGAGGCTTCACTTATTGATAACGAAATGGTTCGAATGCAGCTGGCTAGGCTGATTATTCGGGAAAAAGATCCCGAAGACCCAGAAAATACGCTGATATTCCTAAGCTCCTTATATTATGCCGAAGTGGCTGTGGCCAGACGGTTAACAGCCTTAGCGGCCGCACACCGCCAAAAAGATACCAAAGCCGATGATGTAATAGCTCAGGTGGCCGCTCTGGAGCGCGAAACCAAAATGGAGCTATCCTGCGGTCAGCGCCAAGCCATTACTTCCGCCCTAACAGAAGGTGTTTTGATAATAACCGGTGGCCCTGGTACAGGAAAAACCACAGCAATAAACACATTGATCGCCCTACTTGAACATAGAGGTCTAAAGGTCTTGCTTGCTGCCCCCACAGGTCGCGCCTCAAAACGTATGAGCGAAGCCACAGGCCGCGAATCCAAAACCGTTCATCGGCTATTAGAAGTTACATATATATCAGAAGATTCACGTCGTCAGGTATTTAACAAAAACGAGGATGATCCTTTAGAGACAGATGTGCTAATCGTTGATGAGGCCTCAATGTTAGATATCATTCTTGCCCACAGCCTTTTGAAGGCAGTGGCTGAGGGCACACGCTTGATTTTGGTAGGAGATGTTGACCAGCTACCATCTGTAGGGGCAGGCAATGTACTCAAGGATATTATCACTAGTGATGCTGTTGCCGTGGTGCGCCTGACAGAGATTTTTCGCCAAGCGGCCGAAAGCGCGATAATAACAAATGCCCACAAAATCAATCAAGGCAAATATCCGGAACTGAATCAAAAAGATAATGATTTTTTCTTTGTGAAGCGAAGCCAGCAAGAAGATGTTGTTGGCGCTGTACTTGACTTGGTAACCAAGCGCCTGCCTGAGTACATCGGATGCGAAAGCTTTCATGATATTCAGGTCCTTACACCAATGCGCAAATCTGCACTTGGAGTAAGCGGCTTGAATGGACTTTTGCAGGCTCGTCTCAACCCGCCTGGGAATGGTAAAAAGGAAAGAGAGTTCGGCCAAACCATATTCCGCGAAGGGGATAAAGTTATGCAAATAAGAAATAATTACGATGCAACATGGGCGGTTTTTGACAAGGATGGATACTTAGATGCCGAAGGCGAAGGCGTTTTTAACGGAGATATGGGTATAATCGAATCTATAGATGAAGACGGTGGTTCTCTTACTGTGTTATTTGACGATAACCGCCAAGTAGTATACGATTTTACTCAGCTTGAGGAATTGGAACTTGCCTATGCTGTAACGGTGCACAAATCACAAGGCAGTGAATACCGAGCAGTTGTGATGCCGGTATTTAGCGGTCCTCCAATGCTATTGACCCGTAACCTACTATACACAGCAGTAACCCGAGCAAAGGAACTATGCGTACTAGTAGGCATACCAGAAAGTTTGCACAGAATGGTAGACAACAATAGAATTACCACCCGTATGACGGCATTGGCAAGACGATTGCGGGGTATGTTGTTGCACTAAAACCATGGGGCTCCGCCCCAAACTCCATAAACTTTTTGAAAAAAGTTTAATAGACCTCTTTCGAAATCACGTTTTATGATTTCGAAAGTAGGTTTCATTATGAGTCTTTTGCTTCTTCTGAAATCGCGCCTTTTGATTTCAGAAGAACTCTAATCAAAAACATTAATTAGAACCGTGCATTGCGCGGTTTTAGGATGGGATTGGAATGAGAGAGCTATTTCAAAGCCTTTTGGATTGGGTTTATCCTCCTCGGTGCATGTCTTGTCGCAATCTTCTTCCATTGCAAGGCAAGGATTTAAGAGAACTGTGGTTATGTAATTATTGCAAAAAATTATTTATTCCTCTATCATCACCAGGCTGCAAAATATGCAGCACCCCAGTAAAAAAAGGTGTTGAAACCTGCTCTTCATGCAATGGAAAAAACTTCTTATTTTTACGAAATTACTCCACATTTGCGTATGAGGGCTTAGTGCGAGACTTAATCCATGAAATAAAGTTTCGCCGCAGAAAATATGTAGCCCAAGGGCTGGGCAGACTCTGGGGAGAATTATTATCAAATGATACTCCCAAAGGCAATCTTGTCCCCCTTCCTATGCATCCTAAAAAACGCCGAGAACGAGGTTTCGACCAGGCTATGATAATGGCACAGGCTTTATCTATATCCACAAAGATGCCCCTTACAAATATACTAGAGCGTACTCATGATACCCCACCGCAAAGCGGTCTACATCCTCAGCAACGCATAGATAACGTAAAAGGAGCCTTTAAAATAAAATCAACCAATACCTGTGTGATACCAGGAAATACATTTATCCTAATAGATGATATCTATACCACAGGCGCCAGTCTAAATGAATGTTCACGTGTCCTCAAAACAGCCGGTGCATCAAAGGTATATTCCATGACACTTGCAATAGCTGTAAAAAATACTGATGTAACTAATTCTCCTTAATTTATCGCGCGTTAGCTCGTTATAATATCAAAAAACAATTGTTTTTAATGGATATCAATTATCTATTATTTGACGATTATGGTAAAACATTGTTTCACACAAAAACTAATATAGACTTATTTAATCTGCTTTATTTTCATTGACACCAACTGTTACAGATGGTAATTTTGTATGTATTGAGTACATAGAATATTGTCCTTATGGAGGCCTGAATGAAATCACGCAAGAAGATAGTCCTTGCAGTACTGGTGTTTGTTCTGGCATTAGGTATTGCGATACCTTTTTTCGCAACCCTAGCCAGTAGCCCGATTACCGTCACTGTAGACGGCCACCCGATTCATTTTCACGGGCAAGGACCCGTATTAGTACATAATCGCACTTTTGTACCAGTCCGCGGCGTTTTCGAACATATGGGGTTTACAGTAACCTGGTTCCAAGAAACGCGCACTGCCACCCTTACCAATGGGAATATTATTATTGTGGTTCCAGTAGAAACTGATTTCTTTACGGTTAATGGCATAGTTATTAGGCCAGAGATACCTCAGATTATTATTAATAATACCTTGATGCTGCCGTTAGCGTCAGTTGCAGAGTCTATTGGAGGCTTAGCCGGATGGGATCCTGATAATAGGATTGCAGTAATTTCAACTCCCGGCCTAACCGGGCCAGTGTATGTACCAACCCCCACTCCCATCCCTGAGCCAACGCCTACACCAATACCCACTCCAACACCTACCCCAACTCCAACACCTACTCCAACTCCGATACCCACTCCAACACCAGAGACAACTCCAACTCCGATACCCACTCCAACGCCAGAGACAACACCAACGCCACAGCCTACACCAACCCCTCAGGCACCAGTAACACCTACTCCTACCCCGCCACCAAGTACCGACACAGATAGATTTATTATACCCAGTCGCCGCCTAACATCAGAAGAATTAAGTGCTTGGATTGTTGACTATCATGCTCGTGGAGGAGTTAATGATTTTGAACGTGAGGTAATACGTCTCGTTAATATTGAACGAGAAAACGCAGGACTAAACCCTCTGCAAGTAAGCCCCATCCTTATGATGGCAGCGAGGTTCAAATCTCAGAGCATGCAAAACATCAGATATTTTGCGCATGAAAGCCCTGTTTATGGCCATTTTGCCACTATAGCTCGAGAGTTGTTTAACTATCCGCCATCATCTTTAGGAGAAAACCTAGCTCGCTACCAGCGTACCCCTCAAGAAGTAGTAACCGCGTGGATGAATTCACCAGGACACAGAAGTAATATATTGCACCCTATGTTTAATGAAATAGGTGTAGGCTTCTACAGAGACTATTGGACACAGAAATTTGGTGGTGCTGATACAGCAAATATTCCTGCACCAACCAGCTAATATGTAAATAAAAAAGTGAGAACAATCTAACAAAAAGCAGGCGATTGGGCGCAATTATTTGCACCTTAATCGCCTGCTTTTGCTATTTCATCCGACACGGATTATATAAGCTGAGTTCTATTTACAGCCACACGGTCGGCGCGCTTTAGTGATTGCAGGTTGCCTACTGTTTCGTCGAAAGGGTTGGCTGTAATTATATCGCTTATGACAAGATTATATACATGTGTTGGAATAACAGCCATGGGTTCTGGCACCCTTATAACCCTCGTCCTTCCTTCAGAAGTACTAAAGATCAATTCCGCAGTTTCACGCATCTGTACACCTCCTTTCATTTATGATGGCTACTCCTTTTCTTAGCGAAGCTGCAATACTTGAACTTTTACTATTTGCTTAACTTCGTCTTCCTGCAAAGAGTTAAGCTGTCTTGCCAAGGCATATAGCTCTTCGTCAGATGCGATTACATCAAAGTGACGGAAGGTAAACTGGCCCGGGTCGTACCGTAGCACAAGCCTTCTTTGAAATTCGTTCATTTAAATCCTCCTTTCTTGATTTTTTATTCTTGCGTTATGCTGATGGCATAAGTGGGGTTCTGCTAGTGGTTACCAGCTCCGCACTGCGTATCGCGGTTGGGATACCATTAGCTGTCATCACGATTCCACCTATGATCATATCCTCCATTGTGCTTCTTGCCTCTGGCTCTGTTAGAGTCATGTCTGCACGGGGAATAGTTAATCGTACAACTTCACCGATATTAGAGTTAAAGGTGAGGATTGCATTGTTTCTTACGCTCATTGTTTCACCTCCTTTCTAGTTTAATTTACTCGTTTTGTGTTATGCACTTGTGCTAGATTCCTCTAGCTGGGTGGTAATGGTTAGATATGCATTACCGCCCGTTTGTCCTCTAAGCATAGATACTGCCTGTAAAAAGGACTCCACATTTGTAGCTTGGATGTCTGGACGGATATTGTGATAGGAATGGATTGTATCCTCTTCGCTATCTACAAGCCTTAAAGTCCCTCCAAGATGTTTACTGACAACAGTCATAGGGCTACCTCCTTTCATGTTTTTTCGAACCGCCTCGGACAAGCCGGCAAAGCTATGTTATGCCCGTTTTGGGACAAAGGTTCCTCCTTGATATTTTTGCTGGCTCTCGGCTCGATGGGCTTATTATACACGTTATGTGTAATATCTTTCTAAGACTGGTTCTAAGATTTTGCACAAAAAAATCGGCTTAAATGCACCGATTTGAGCTACGCGGACATAGCGCCTTTATTTGTAATATAATTGTTGCTCAATTGCATCTTTGCTTTATTTACAGCCAAAGGCTTTATATGCTACAGTTCTTCCATAAAGGAGGGTTTACAATGTCATTTTGCACCCAATGTGGAAACCTGCTACGAGAAGGCAAACCATGCGAATGTGCCAATCTTAAAAACTTTTGCACACAGTGCGGAAATCAGCTAATAGAGGGTCAGCCTTGTACATGTACTGAGCCGCAATTGGAACAAGAACCGCTAATAATTGAAGAGCAAACGATATATGTTGAGCCTATTTCTGTTGATGTACCTATTTCAACTCTAGAACAGAGGCACGAGAATATATATGTAGATAAAACTTCCATGCCAAAACAAGACACTCACACAAGACAGGAAGTGCATATAGAAGATGTAACTACGATTACCTATTTAGATGAATCAATGCTGATCCCACACCGTATAAGCGCCGCATCTGGAGAGGTATCCATTAAGCAATACCATATAGCAAATATGAGGAATCTCTTTAGATTTACTAGGGCTTATGGCCAGTTAGAGGTTACTAGTAAGCGGTTAATCTTGAAAGCAGAGAAGCACTCTTTTGGACGGACAACCGGGGTTCAAAAGGAGCACTCAATAAATAATATAACCGGACTTGATATTGTATCCGGTAATCGTTTAAGCATTACGCGCCTGATTATTGGGCTTACAACTATAGGGATAGTTGCGGCTTTTTTTACATGGATTGTGTTGTGGTTTACCTATGGGCCTTTATTTTCTGATGTATCGATGATTTCAGAAATACCTTATATTTGGATGGTTATACCAAGGGCCATTGAAGGACTTAGAGAAGGCTGGGGGCAGACCATCAGTGCTTATAGTATAATTTTCGGCCTTATTACTGGATTTGGTGGGCTGGTATTATTTTTTATTTTACGTGAAAAATATTGGCTTAAACAGATATTGTTGGGTATGAGCCTGGGCGGATTTAGTGCTGTGAGTTTATCTTATGGAGTTTATGCAATTATTCTTTTGAGCATATCTGCTGTGGTTGCCCTTGTTGGACTTTTGCTGTTTGCTTGGTTATCTGAGTTATGTGTGACAGTGCATAGCAGGGATGGCATTTCTGTGTGCATGGTTCGCGGGCGTAGGATTACGGATACTCTCCATGGTGCTGCTGGGGCTGCGTATGCTGAAGCGGCTCCAGGACGGGACGTGGATATTGCGGTCAGAGAGCTTGGTGCGATAATTAGCGATATTCAGAACTTAGGCCTTGATGGAATTAATAAGTGGAGAGAGTAGAGTCATATCCGGCTTTTTATGTCCATATAATGAAGCTATAGACATAAAAGAGACGGGGAGAATATATGCCACTACCTATGCCAGATGAACGCAAAAGAAGCACTTCCAGGCACAGCTTGCAAGTAGACCGGAGGGAAAAGGTTACAGTATCGGGGATGATTGATGTAATATCCTTTGATGAGGAGTCTGTAATTGGGGAAACGGAGATGGGAGTAATTGTCATCCGTGGGGCTAATTTACACGTTAATAAGATTAGCTTAGATAGCGGAGAGTTATCTGTTTCCGGGGAAATTGATTCAATCACCTATGAAAACCCAGGAGGCCCGGCCAAAGCCAAATCACTTATGGGGAGATTGTTTAAGTGATTTTGTCAATGACGGGGCAAGCGTGGCTTTTTGCGTCTGCTATGCTTGTCGGGGCTGTTATCGGCCTTTTTTATGATGCATTTCGAATCTTCCGCAAAACCGCGCCTCATACTGGACTTGCGGTTCAGCTGGAAGATTTATTTTTTTGGGTGGCAGCTACTGGGTTTACATTTTACTATATGTTGCATCGCAATTCTGGGGAGATCAGGCCCTTTGTGCTTCTTGGGGTTGGGGTTGGGGTACTTACTTATTTTTTAACCATTAGCAGATGGGTGCTTGTTGTTTTTGTTGCTGTGGTTAATTTTATCAAGAAGGTCATTGCCGCGGCTTTTAAGATAATTATTATGCCTATCAGATTGATTGGGCTTTGGCTGTCTCCGCCAATTATGAAGGTATATAGATCCAGCCGGAAACAGGGGCGAAAAATAAAACGATATGGGAAAAGCAAGCTAAGAAAAACGGTTCGAAACTGGACTATATTGCGGAAAAAAGTATAAATAGAGTTCTTCTGAAATCAAAAAGCGTGATTTCAGAAGAAGCAAAAGACTTATAATGAAACCTACTTTCGAAATCATAAAACGTGATTTCGAAAGAGGTCTAATGAATTAATTCATAGGCAGTTTGATTATACGCATCATGCAATCTATAATATACTTGAAGGATAGAGGTGTATTGATGCGCGTAAAAATACTGCTTTTTTTATTTTCGGCACTTTTATTTATTGCTGTTTTCGGTATTACCGCTTGCGGTAGTTCATTTGTGGAAGAAGACTATGAGAAGTATTATGAAAATGAAGAGGAATACATAGAGCAATGTGACTCGTGGCACCGCGTAAAGGCCCAGGAGAGCCCTGATTTATTTAGACTTGTTCCCCGCATTACTTACCGGTCGGGTTATTTTTATTTTTCGTCTTATATGGCGGATGGCCGTGGGGCTGATTTTCCTGCTGCTTATTTTTGGGATGAGGCTTATTTTGCTATGCCTTCATATATATATAACCCCAGCCTTGCTACTATGACTTTGGCCTTTGCTATGTCAGCCTTTGGCAGTACTACCGATGGGGTTTATGATTTTACAGCCAGGAACGCGGTTGATTTACTTAGCGAAATAGGTTTTGTGGATATTGAGACAAATCATTACTTTACTATTGTCCCTGAGGAGGACACTATTGGGGTTGTGGTTGCCCATACAGAAATTGAGGTTGGAGACCAGTTTTATACTTTGATTGCGGTGTCTACCCGGGGTAGCGGATACGGCATGGAATGGGCAGGTAATTTTACACTTGGGGATGGTGGATACCACGAAGGCTTTCGACGTGCTTCTGAAGAGACTTATCGTTTTATTGATAATTATGTAAGGCGGCATCAGGATAACTTCCACGAAAATACTATGATTTGGATTACCGGCTACAGCCGGGGCGGAGCTGTGGCTAATATTGTCGCGGCTTGGGTTACTCGGGCTCGAGGGATTGCTGGGATCAGGCTTAACCGGGGTAATATTTTTGCATATACATTTGCTACACCTCGGGCTGTGCCTGTTGAGCATGCGCGTGAGCGGATTTTTACTAATATACACAATGTTCTTAATCCGGCGGATATTGTTACTTGGGTTGCGCCTCAAATATGGGGATTTGGGCGGTATGGGGTTGACCGCTTTCTGGCTGAGCGAGGGCAGATGGGGGATGCTGCTGTTTTTGATGATGTGCTTCGTCATCTGCGGGCTATTGATACAGGGCGTGGCAATGAAACCCTTTTATATCAAGACGGGGAGATTAGGCATATTACGGATATGTTTGAATCTGTGTGGTTTAGGGGAGTTAATATTTTGCCGCCAGGGTTAAATATCGAATATTCCCATAATCTCATGGTGCCATTTTTGCTGGAGCTTACAGGTGGCATTACCACAGTGGCAGAGGATCAGGAAAATTATGCAGCTATGCTGGAGGATTTGGTTCGGGCTTTGGCTGTGGATGCGTTTAGCGGCGAGGCCTTTAACGATAGGCTGGAGCTGGCTATATATCTATTTTTTTCTAATATTACGTGGCGCAATACGGGGCAGTTTGTGATGGCTTTTGTATCTGACGGGATGAATGGATTGGTTTCTCTTGGGGCTAGATACTTATATGAAAGTATGAGGGAAGCTGGTATTTATCTGGATGGAGGGCTTACCCTTGCTCAGGCTGTTTTGGAGGCAGCGTTTTATATTGGGTTTAATGGCACCCTTACTTTGCTTCACAATCTGGAGGCTATGGCAGCGGCCCATCATCCTGAGTTTATGCTGGCGTGGATGATGAGCTTAGATGAAAATTTTGGCGGGGCGCCTCGGGAGTTTATCCCTGTGTACAGGAGTGTACAGATTAGCGGCAGTGTAGATGTTCAGGTTTTTGATGAAAATGACAGGCTGGTTGCCAGGTTTGGCAGAAATTATGTACAGGATACTGGCAGCCATATAGTAGTGACTTTGCTTTCCGATTATATGATTGTGTATTTGCCAGTGGATATGGGTTATACATTGGTGGTTACTACTATGGCCCGTGGGTTTGTAGAGATGTCAGTTCACGAGTTTAGCTTGCTGCTATCGGATTATTCTCGTGTGGAAAGAATGGAGCGGGTGCCCTTAACGGCAGGCAATGTTATTACCGTGGCTGTGCCTAGATTTTACCATGAGGATGTACGGGCATCGATTGATGGATCAAATGTTATATATACATTTCAGTAGAAATAATTGTGCATAAAAACAGCCCCTTCATTTGAAGGGGCTGTTGATTTATAGAGATTATTAGTTTGTGATAACCATTTCTGTTTCTTTATCAAATACATGGATTTTTTGTATATCAAGAGCCATTTTGATTACATCGCCGGCTTTTGCGGTTGTACGTGGGTTTACGCGGGCGATCATTTGCTGACCTGCACATACCAAGTATAAGTATACTTCCGCGCCTAGAAGCTCGTGCACTTCTACTTCGGTTTCTATAACGGCGTCTGGATTTTGGTTAATTACTACTTCTTCATCATGAAGATCTTCTGGCCTGATACCCATAACAACGGTTTTGCCTACATAGCCGCCTTCTTTTACCGCTTTGGCTTTGCCTTCGGGAAGCTTAATGGAGTGGCTACCGAATTTTAAGGAAATATCGCTACCGCTTTCTACTACCTCAACATCTAACAGGTTCATTTGTGGTGAACCTATGAAGCTAGCTACGAAGAGATTTTGTGGCCTATTGTACAAGTTTACTGGGCTGTCTTCTTGCATGATAAGGCCGTCTTTCATAACTACGATTCTATCACCTAGAGTCATAGCTTCGGTTTGGTCATGTGTTACATAGATGAAAGTGGTTTTTAGCTTTTGATGAAGCTTTGTAATTTCTGTACGCATCTGTACCCTTAGCTTTGCGTCTAGGTTAGACAGAGGCTCGTCCATTAGGAAGACTTTGGGGTCACGAACGATTGCACGTCCCATAGCTACACGCTGGCGCTGACCGCCGGAGAGGGCTTTGGGTTTACGGTCTAGTAGATGCTGGATGTCAAGGATTTTTGCTGCCGCTTCTACTCTTTCTTTGATTTCGGCTTTAGGAACTTTTCTGAGTTTTAGACCAAATGCCATGTTGTCGTATACGCTCATATGAGGGTATAGAGCATAGTTTTGGAATACCATGGCGATGTCGCGATCTTTTGGAGCCACGTCATTCATAAGCCTGTCGCCTATGTATAACTCGCCTTCTGTGATTTCTTCCAAACCTGCGATCATACGTAGAGTGGTTGTTTTTCCGCAGCCTGAGGGGCCTACGAAGATAATAAACTCTTCATCTTTGATGCTCAGGTTGAAGTCATTTACCGCAACAAAACCGTTGGGGTACTTTTTGACGATGTTTTTAAGCTCTAAACTTGCCATTATGGCCTCCTTTTAAATGAGGGCTCTGCCCTCAAACCCCCGCCGCTTTACTGGGCAAAGCCCAGCTATGCTTCCTCGCTTTGCCGCGGGCCGCGCTTTGCGCGGAAAAGTTCTGTAACACGTTTGTAATATAACATTTGTCATACCGATTTGTCATTGGAGGAAATCCCAAATTTCGGGGATATTTTTTATTGATTTATACAATAGCAAGCAGTACTCATTGCAAGATATCCCCATATGAGAAGCTATGCGGGTATTTGTCTTGGTATTCCTCATGCATATTTTCACTTTATTGTAACAGAATAACTTCTATGATTACAAATATTAAAGATTCTATTCCTCCAAAGCCATTTTCCTCTTTGGACGAGAATAAGGAGCTTATTGAGGCTCTTTTTAAGGATAGTCAGGATTTTATTAGCCGCAAAATGCCTATCGGGGGTGTAGGTGCTCCTTGGATTTATCTCGCTTATATTGACGCGATGACAGGGCGGGATATCTTTGATCTTACTATTATCCGGCGGTTTTTTGACATGGATTGGAGTAACATCAGTGAAGCGGAAAAAGGCGATCTCTATACTACGCTAAAGGATCGAGGTATCGCCACCGGGGATTTTAGCGAGACGGATAAAATGGAGGATATTCTCTATTTTATTATGGCTGGGGATACGGCAATTTTTATTGAGGGTTACCCTAAGGCTATAATTGTGGCTACACGTGGCTTTCCCAATAGGGGTATCCAATCCGCTGAAACGGAAGTGGTGGTACAAGGCCCACGTGAAGCTTTTAGTGAGGTTATGCGATTTAATACTGCTCTTGTTCGGCGTCGTATCCGTGATACGGGGTTGAAGGTAAAGCAAAGCCGTGTTGGCACCCGTTCTCAGACAGATATTGCCCTTATGTATATTGAAGGGATAGTGCGCCAAGAAATACTGGAAGAGGTTGAGCTTAGATTAAAGGAAATTAATATAGACGCTATTTTAGATAGCGGATGTGTTGAACAGCTTATTGAAGAAAACTGGTTAAGCCCCTTTCCACAAGCACAGCTTACCGAGCGTCCAGATAAAGCGGCATCAGCACTTTTAGAGGGACGAATCGCGATAATTGTGGATAACTCCCCTTTTGTTATCTTGGTGCCGGTATCCATCAACTGCTTTTTTCAGGCGTCAGAAGATTACTATAGCCGTTGGCAGGTTATGTCTATTACGCGGGTTCTTCGGTTTATCGGGGCTTTTATGGCAGTGGCTTTGCCTGCTGTTTATGTGGCTGTTGCTTTGTATCATCCTTCTATGATTCCCCTTATGATGATTACTACTTTGGCTGACGCTAGTGGGATTGTGCTGTTTCCTGCTGTGCTGGAGATATTTATGCTGGATGCGGCTTTCGAGCTGTTGCGCGAGGCTGGGATACGACTTAAAACAGCGTCTGGGGGTACTATCGGTATTGTTGGTGGGCTTATTATCGGCCAGGCAGCTGTTGAGGCGGGACTTGTCAGCCCTATTGTGGTAATCATTGTGGCTCTTACAGGGATTGCTACCTTTGCTATCCCCAATGTATCCCTTGTTTATGGATTTCGTCTGGTTAAGTATGGGATATTGATTTTGGCAGCGGCTTTTGGATTTTTAGGGCTTTGGGCAGGATTACTGCTGATGCTTATCCATCTTGCGTCCTTGCGGAGCTTTGGATTTCCTTATCTTATGCCCTTTGCGGCTTCAGAGCTTAGCAAGGGTGAGGATTTGAAGGATAGTATCTTTCGACTGCCTCTTTTCATGTTAAGAAAGCGGCCTTTTTACGCAAATCCAAGGCAGGCAAGCCGATATAAAGCTTCAAAGGAGTAGCTATGCTATCTATAAATGAAAAAATCTCTCTTAGGCAATTACAGAACCTGATAATCATCAGCGCCATAGGAACTGGTGTAATAATTCTGCCTCGTAGAGTGGCAGAATATGCCGGTAGTGATGGGTGGATTATTGCTGTTTTGCTTACGATTCTTGCAATGGGGATTGGGGCACTGGTTTCTACTGCCGCACGGCTTAGACCCGGGGATACATTTATCCAAAGCACCGGGCATTTTTTAACACGCCCTGTGGCATGTTTTCTTGGGGCAGTGCTGTGGCTTAAGCTAGTGTTTGCGGCTGGACTTGAGCTCAGGGCATTTATGTTGGTTGTACAGGAAGTGTTGTTGCAGTATACCCCTATATTTATGACTGGGATTGTTATGCTGCTGGTCGCCTCTTATGCTGCAATAAAGGGTATTGAAACTAGGGCACGGGTTGCAGAAGTGCTGCTGGCTTTGATGGTGCTGCCCTTTATCTTTCTTATTGTATTGGCTGTTATGGATATCAACTGGAGCAACCTTCAGCCGGTATTTACCGCCCCTCCGAGGAACCTACTGCAAGGGACGCTGCGCCTTGGCTTTATGTTTACCGGTTTAGAGTGCGTGCTACTTGTGTCACCTTATATTCATCCTAAGAAAAAAATGGGTAGGGCTGTTGTGGCCGCCATTGGTTTTGCTGGATTAATAATTACGGTAATAACGGTGCTGACTTTGACTAAGTTTGGCCAGGGAGTGGTAGATTTACCATGGCCTGTGCTTAGTATGATGGATATGCTTAATCTGCCTGGGGCTTTTATCGAACGCCAAGACGCACTTATGTTTAGCTTTTGGATTATTACGGTTTTTGCTTTTATTAATACTTTGGTGTTCTTTGGGGGAGTATTGATTAAGGATTGCTTACGAAAAGAAAAGGAACCCCCTCCAGGCCGCCCTCACGGGCCTAGCCGTGGAAATAAATTGTGGCAGATAGGAGTGCTGATTACTTCCGCAGCTGTTTTTGGGGTGTGCTTAATCCCCTGGGATGAAACGGAAATATATCAGCGGCTGGATTTTATGTATCTTACTGTTGGGCTTTTCTTCCTGGTGCTGCTGCCTTTGATATTAATAATAGCTTCCAAGCTAAAAGGGACAAAGACCGCAGTCCTTCTTGTGCTTGGTATAATTTCTCTTTCAACCCTAAGTGGATGTTGGGACAGGGTAGAGATTGAAAACCGGGCTTTTGTTGTAGCCATTGCCATAGATAAGGCCACAGATGAGGAAGCTAGATATGCGGTAACCTTGTCTTTGCCAGCAGCCAATGATTCCGCAGAGGATGAAGAAGATGATGACCCGCCATATATTAAGAAGGCTTCCGCAAAAACTGTTACCGAGGCTATCAAAGAGATAAATGCCGAAACAGATACCCAGCTATACTTTGGTCAAACAAAAATGCTGGTACTTGGAAATGCCTTACTAGAAGACCCTGATCTGGTTAATGGCGCTCTAGACTATTTTAACCGCCATCATGAGATAGACCGGGCAATGTATGTACTGGTTGCAAATGGAGAAGGAGCGGATGTACTGGCGGCAACCCCACCAGGGGATAAGCTTCCTGGGAAATATGTAGCCGCAATATATAAAGATAAGCATAAGATAGGCGGCACCAGCTTTATTATTAACTTGGATAATCTTGTTACTCAGATGAAGTATATGGGTACTGTTATGGTGCCGGCACTTAATGTGGAAGATAAGGCAATAAGCTTCTTGGGGGCGGCACTTATTAATAACGGAGCTAAGGCTGGGCAGTTGGATGAAGAAGAACTTAGAGGGTATTTATGGGGTGTGGATAATGGCGGCCTTGGGGCAATTGTTACAACCACGGCACTTGGCAGCCCCATTCCATTTAAAGTAGAAAAGCACACAGCTAATGTGCGCTTTGTAGAGCATGATAATAAGCTGCAAGCCCATATGCAAGTAGAGATTTCAGGCAGTATTGAGGAATGTCCTGATGGTAATGACCTGTTAAATCGTGAAAGCTACTCCTTGCATATGGCACAGCTTCTGGAGGAAACGATAAAAAAGGAAATACTCCATACCGCCACCAAAATGCAAGATGAACTTGAGCTTGATGGGTATCACTGGCTGGAGATTATGCGGAAAAAACAGCATGACCTATATCAGCGATATGCCCCACGCTGGCGTGAGGTTTTTACGGGTGTTGAAGTGATTCCTGATGTCAAAGTGACTGTAAAGGCTTAAATTATGAATCCAACGCAAGGCGCTGGAACTACTGCAAGAGGATGCACCTGTCTGTGTATTCTCTTTTTTGTTATGCCCATGTATACGCCGAAAATACACAAATGCAAACCTTGTCCGATTTCTATACGGCTGATGTCAGATTTGTTTTTCAACTGCGCTTTTATGCGAAACCTATCCATCAGTTGTCAATCCGTTTCCAAATCTGCTAAAATGGCGTAAATTGTATAAAAGGAGTTTATATATGATTCGTACACGTTACGCCCCAAGCCCAACTGGCTTTATGACCATAGGAAACTTGCGCTCAGCCCTATATGAGTACTTAATAGCAAAACATGAAGGCGGCGTTTTTATTTTGCGCATCGAAGATACCGATCAACAACGCTATGTTGAGGGTGCTACCGATGCTATTTTTGAAACCTTGCGTATTACAGGCCTTAACTTTGACGAGGGGCCTAGTGTCGGTGGTGATTATGGGCCTTATATCCAAAGTGAGCGCAAGGCAGATTATATGCCCCCAGCACTGCGTCTTATAAAAGAAGGCAAGGCCTATTATTGCTTCTGCGAAAAGGAAAGGCTACAAAGCCTTGCAGACGAGGGTGGTCATGTGAAATATGACCGTCATTGTTTGCAGCTTAGCAAGGATAAAATTGCCGCAAAAATCGAATCGGGAACGCCATATGTCATCCGCCAGCTGATTCCGGAGGGCAAAACCACCTTCCATGATGAGGTTTTTGGAGATATTACTATTGAAAACAGCGAACTGGAAGACCAAATCCTAATTAAATCTGATGGGATGCCTACTTATAATTTCGCCAATGTTGTGGATGATAACGCTATGGCAATAACCCATGTAGTAAGAGGATGCGAATACCTTACCTCTACCCCAAAATACACCCTGTTATATGAAGCATTGGGGTGGCCCATACCTATTTTTGTACACTTGCCACTTTTACAAAACTCTGACGGGAAGAAAATCAGTAAGCGCCATGGAGATGCGTCTATCCCCCAGCTTGTAGAGATGGGATTCTTGCCAGAGGCTATAATAAACTACGTCGCGCTGTTGGGCTGGAGCCCTGCGGATAATAAAGAAATTTTCACATTAGAGGAACTTATACAGGTTTTTAACGCTAAAAATATAAGCAAGTCCCCTTCTACATTTGATATGAAGAAAATGACCTGGGTCAATGGAGAGCATATTAAGGGACTACCTGTGGAAATATATTATTCCATGGCTTTACCATTTTTGCAGGAAGCTGTAAAAAAGCCAGGGATGGATTACATGTATCTGGCAGGTATTACTCAGTCTAGAGTGTCCTTTATAAAAGAATGTGGGGAGCTAGTTGATTTTATAGATGCCCTTCCAGATTATGATATAGAACTATACACTCATAAGAAAATGAAAACTAACCCTGATGTAGCTCGCGATTCCTTAAAGCTGGCTATCGCTGCCCTTAAGCAGCTTGAAGATTGGAACCATACCGCCATAGGTGAAGTAGTTGCAAAGTTAGCGGAGGAAAGTGATTTCTCCAAAGGGCAGATACTATGGCCAATACGAACAGCTCTATCAGGAAAGCCCACAACACCGTGCGGCGCTACAGAAATAGCTGAACTTCTAGGTAAGGATGAAAGCCTTAAGAGACTATCAGCTGGGCTAAGCAAACTACAATAAGCCCTATCATTTTAGTAAAAGCGGTTTTGATGATAATGACAAAAGCGATCGGGGCCAGTAAATAAGCGGATTCTGAATTAATTCGCGTTATAATACAAAAGCGAGGTATAGGATGGAAATAAAGAATAAGCACTATATCATAGGCCTATTACTTATAGGTTTTATTGTCCGGGTTCTTGCCTTTCAATCTGGATTTATGTTTACCAATGATGTAAATCTCTTTCAGTTTTGGGGTCAGGCAGCCTTTGAGCATGGGCTTAGCCAGATTTATACTGCTGTGGATTTTATTGATTATCCGCCGGGGTATATCTATGTGCTGTATGTACTTGGGGCTATGTCGGCTAGGTTTGGATGGGAGAGGCTTAGCACTATATTCAACTTCTTTACCTTTCTTCCAGCTATTTTGGCTGACTTGGGTATTGGGTATATTATTTATCGTATTGCGGCTTATGGGCGGCTTACACGTACTGCTGAGGATAAAGCAGAAAATAAAGAAAAACCCAAAGATCTGCCTATTGCCGCCACTATATGGGGACTAAAAATGGCAGCGCTGTGGGTGCTTAACCCTGCTGTTATTCTTATATCCGCTGTATGGGGGCAGGTTGAGTCTGTGTTTGTAATTTTCCTTCTTGTGTCCTTGTTACTCTTACGGGAGCGGAAGATCATTGCTTCATATATACTCTTTGGTATTGCTATTCTTATAAAGGCGCAGTCCTTATTTCTTGGGCCTATATATTTATTTACGGCAATTACTTATTTATTGGACAGCAAAGAACCATCTGAGTTAGGCGGGTATAAGATTCCTGGTAAGGCCTATGTGCGCTTGTTTGCTGCCATTGGTACTGCTGTAGCTCTTATGGCGGTTCTTATGATTCCCTTTGTGCCGGGCGTAAATATTATGCCTGTAATTGAGCTGTATACCAGCGGCCTTGGAACTTATCCATTTGCCTCTGTCAACGCATTTAATTTCTGGGCTTTATTTGGCCGTAATTGGGTGGCTTTTGATAATACATTCCTTGGGATTACTTATTCCTGGTGGGGCTTTATTATTGCGTTAATTATTGCTGCCCTCACTTTCATTGCCCTGTACCGGGATCGTGTGCTGTATGAAGGACGGCACTTCTTCCTTATTGTTGGGGCCTTGTTTGCTTTGATATTTATTTTCATGGTTAGGATGCATGAGCGGTATTTATTCCCGGCTCTTACTTTCTTCTTGGTATACTATGCTACTAAGGGGGAAAAGCGCGGCCTTGGGATATATGCCGCTTTTTCTGTTACTTTCTTTTTCAACTGCACGGAGATACTCCGCTGGCTTAGAGGCGGATTTACTTTAGATATTATTGCCAACAGCACCCCTATTATTTCCTTTGCTAATGTTGTTTTAGGGGGAATTTTGATTTATATGTTTATTAAATCAAATTGGATGGGGAAGCCTTCACCTATGGAAATTGCGACAAAAAAGAAGCCCAAGAAGGCCACATCCGGTAGGCCGAAGGTAAGCAGGGCTGAATATGAACCCATTGTCGAGACAAAAGTTGTAGACCCGCCACCAATGGGTGCCAAAGATTATGTTTTTCTGTTTGTGCTTATTGGGATTTATTCCTTTATTGCGTTTTTCCGTCTTGGGGATTTTAATGCCCCTCAAACGGCGTGGGCACCGGAACAAGGCGAGTACGCGATTATTGACTTTGGTGAGGCCTGGAATGTTACCGAAATGCAGTACCGGATGAGTGCAGTACACGATAGGCCATTTACTATATCTGCATCTGTAGACGGAGAAGACTGGGAGATAATCGACCAGCTTAACACTGGCGCTACTGCCGTATTTACCTGGCAAGATAGGCCTATGCATTTTGAGGCACGGTATATCCGAGTCTTTGCGACGGGAGTGGGTGTCAGGATACAGGAGCTGGCATTTAGAGGGCCGAATCGAGAGCTTATTCCTATATACAGTGTATCCCCCGGCGGAGAGGCCTTAGTGGACGAGCAGCAATGGGTGCCAGACTACCGTAGTTTTATGAACTCTGCCTACTTTGATGAGATTTATCATCCACGGGCGGCTTATGAATATCTTCATGGGCTTAATGTATTTGAAACTACGCACCCGCCTATGGGTAAGAATTTTATCATGTGGAGTATACAGATTTTTGGTATGACTCCTTTTGGGTGGCGCTTTGCCGGGACTTTGACTGGGGTATTAATGGTGCCACTGATTTATGTCTTTGCCAGGTTCTTATTTAAATCTAATAACTGGGCTTTGTTTGCGGCTACTATTTTTACTTTTGACTTTATGCATTTTGCCCAGACTAGGCTG
>Ga0131853_10000604_pt1 | contig 64591 bp, 56 predicted proteins | sample TergutLab28metaG_FD_92764 | JGI IMG/M metagenome (GOLD analysis project Ga0131853, IMG submission 92764) | Labiotermes labralis P1 segment gut microbial communities from Petit-Saut dam, French Guiana - Lab288 P1 (version 2) (version 2) | ecosystem: Host-associated > Arthropoda: Insects >... | reverse complement strand
TTATCAACCTCGCCGATTCCCTCTAACGCAACACTGCCCGGTGGGTTAGTATGGCACTCGTGGAACACGAATGTGGCAACGGTTGACCAAAATGGGCGTGTTACGGCACAGCAAACGGGGACGGTTGATATTAGCGTCCGCACGGGGAATTGGAGTGTTGGCTGGCAGACGGTGCAGCTGACTGTTATTGCGCCGCTGACGGGCATAGCCATCGGCAACTTGCCCCTGAATAATCGCATGACGGTTGGCGATGCCCGCACGCTATCAACCTCGCCGATTCCCTCTAACGCAACACTGCCCGGTGGGTTAGTATGGCACTCGTGGAACACGAATGTGGCAACGGTTGACCAAAATGGGCGTGTTACGGCACAGCAAACGGGGACAGTTGATATTAGCGTCCGCACGGGGAATTGGAGTGTTGGCTGGCAGACAGTGCAGCTGACTGTCGTTGCGCCTGCTGCGCCCAATATAACGATTACCTGGAATGGTAATCGCGGATTTCCTACCAGGGTGGGAGGGTCACACACATGCCGGGCCGGAGGTTATGAGGGACGGTGTGCACGGACTTCACACAACATTTACGTTAAATGCAAATGAAAGACGGCACTTGCGCCAAGTTTACGATTTTTTCAGATAAGTATATGCGAAATTTGCAAAAAGTAAATTGATTTTTAGAAAGAGGGATTATCATGAAAAAAACGATAATTGCGCTTGCATTTTCACTGACGCTGATATTAAGTGCTTGCAATGTTTCTTCGTCTTCGCCGATATCTTGTACACTTGAGCACTCTCCTGTACCTGATGTTGAGGTTTCGCCTGCACCGGAGACGTCTCCATCGACTGAGTCTTCTTCGGGACATTCGTTTGTATATGAATACTTCACATTTGAAGAGCTATTGACAGAATTTCCACCTACCGATGTGGTTATTGTGCAGTATGTAGGCCACCGGCCGTTTGGGCGAACATTAACAGAGTTTGAATTTATTGTACAGGAGAGAATACTGGGCAATGCCGAAGACAGAATTTTTGTGTATGTGGAGCGCCCCGATATTGATATATGGGGGAATGAAATAGAGGTTAGTGATAGATCGGACAATTTAACGTTTAGCCACGGAACAGATTATCTGCTGCCGCTCAGAAAAATAAGTTCGGTTTATGCAAATACACGTGAAAATGGATTTACGTTGATTCGCAGAACGGTTATTGACCTCAACGATCCCTCACGCAGCACGATGCACGGCAAAGAGTTATCCCAGCACTCGACAGGCTTGGACTTTAGTGCAAGAAGTGTTGCACGGCAGGAAGTCGTATCGTATGTTGAGGACTTGACAAGGGATAACGCGCCTGCAAGAGAGTTTATTCGCTCCGAGGCCATGGAGGATATTATCAGTGGGTCACCTCACGTTGCGCTTGTAGAGATTAAAGAGCCACTTAGATTGAATGATGAAGTGCCACCATCAGATTGGATGTCTACTGACATTTATCATGCCACTATCATTCAATCTCTAAAAAGTGGCTTTCTTCCCGGAGATGAAATTGTTGTCATATTTTTCGCAGATACAGTCTTTCCGGGAGAGCAGCATATTGTTGCGATTGAGGCAATACGCGAAGGGAGTTATTGGTTTGACCTTTCCTCCCGCAATAGCTTGTTTGGCATAAACGAGCAGCATGAAATAGAAGAAATCTTAGGCATACGGTAATAAAGAGGGCGGCTCTGTTAGCCCGACATCGTGGAGCAGGCAGGCGGGCACAGCCATGGGGACGTTGCCTGTGCCGACAAGAGCAGGTTTTACCTTTGCAGGTTGGTGGACAGCGCAGACCGGCGGCACGCAGGTCTTGGCCACCCACAGCGTGCCGGATAGTAATAGAACGTATTGGGCGCGGTGGAGTGTATTGCCGCCAACGAACGTATGGGTTCCCAATATCCGACAGGAGCGAACAAACTGGTGTTGGGCTGCTGTTTCGGTATCAGTATTGAGAAACAGGCACTCAAACAACAACTCACTCACGCAGACCGAATTTGCAAGGGTGGCAACAGGCAGAAATCCTCCTCCAAATGAAATGTTGGGGGTTGATGCCACAGCAGTTGCTATCCGTCGATTTACAGGTGGATCAAACGCATTTTCACATACCGGCGGGCGGACAGTAAGCCAAGTGTTTGATGACCTTAGCCGAGGGAGGCCGATAATCGCCGGCTCTAATGCGCATCTAGTGGTTGTGTTTGAACTGAATGCCGCACGAATTTTTGATTTACTTGAAGATACTAACGAGTGGCATATTATGCTCTATCTTGATGATGTGCCGGTAATGATTCATGACATTAGAGATTTAGGTGATGGAAATTTTGAATGGACAGGAGGGATGGACCTTAATGAGAATGATGGATTTCACAGTGGATACGAGTATTTCAGAGAAAGATTTCCACATGGTGAAGTGAGGGTTTTTAGAAATGGAAGTTTCGGAAGGCATTATTTTATAAACGCTGATGCAAGCGCCGGTTAATCCAATTGGTTCAGAGGAGTTTGAGCAATGGTTTGGCGATTCTACAGAATTGATGGATACATCAGTTGTGGCAGAGATAATACTAGAAAGAACAGAGATGATTGATTTAATGAATCGCGGCGTTATAGAGAGGAAGTATGGCGGCGGGAGCTTGCTTGATGAGTATCTTGAGCGCAGGTAACTAAAATGCTTCTTCCTTGCTTAATAGTCATGTCCATGCTTGTTAGAAGGGATGGTTAATATGAAAAAATTATTCATAGCAGTAATTTTGTGTGCAATTTTATTGTAAAGTGCTTGTGGCAATACAGAACCTGTCTCACAAGAAAATCCCTGCACTGATGATGTCCAAACTCACGAAGCCACTCAGACAACGGAGATAATGGATTTTAATATTGTCCCAACCATGCCACATGAAATAGAATTTATTGATGGGCCTAGAGGCGAATTCGAGGTGCATTTTACATATTTTTATGTATCATTTGAGGATGCTCTTTACATGTCGAGCGATGTCGTCATAGCACAATTCGTTGAAAAGAGGCCGTTTGGAAGGTCATATGATAAAAATGCGTAGGTTAGTGTCGAAAGGTTTGGCATTATTCTTGCTATTATCAGTAATAAGCATTGGCGTTTATGCACCAACAGCGGAGGCCACATTTATTATGCCGAATGGTCTATTTATGTTACACTCGCACTCAACGGGTCTTTTTATGGATCATCGTGCTGATTCATCTATCTTGACACAAAGATGGGGTTCAAATTCATATACCATACATTTTTTATACCGGGTTAATTTTTAAAATAGCTAATGAATATAACAAAGGGAGGACTATACACATGAAAAATAAAGCAGGCCTTTATGTAAAGTGTCTTATTATTTTTGCACTTTGTTTCCTGCCACTTGTTCTCGCGAGCGGGTGTTCTGCTAGCGTAGGGAATTACAACATCCAGTTTGAGGTTGTGCCAGAGTCAAATGGAGTTGACTCTGATCAGTACGCCACTGATGATAACAATGAAATGTTGAATAGCTACAACGAACATGACACAAAAACTACAGCGCCGTATTTTATCGTTGCATATGAGTCCATTCCATTTGACACGTTTTATCGCTTTATGCACGATCCTTCAAAGAACACTTTAGTATCATCGTATGCCAATAAAAGAGTGTTTTATGGCGGCACATTACCAGAAGTTGCTAGCACTGAAGCAGTGGATGCGACAGCGACCAACATTTTTGACTATAATCATGTTAGGCTTGGGGCATCGTTGGTCGTAGACGAATCGCTGTTACAATTTATTGGAGATCCTGCGACAATTCAAAAGTTGTTAACAGGCAATAACGTTGCAAATCGCATTGAAACTGTAACTTTGCTCCACTCAGGCGGATTCCCGCCTGCCATATGGGTAAAAGCGGAGAGAGAACACTATTTTATCACAATTGAGCTTAATCACATTGAACCAACACCGGAAGAACTTGACCTCATTTGGGCAGGCGAACTAGTTGATTTCCAATTTTATGAAATTGAATATATTTTTCATACACAACACAATTTCACAGAAAGATTTGGTGGTCGTTCCGGTCGTCTTATCATCAATAATGTTGATTTTACAAGAAGAAATCAGATAATGTTCTATAATGAAACTGCTTTACTTCCAATTCTTGCTATTTCAGATGCATTAGGATTTGATGTGATCCGCCACAGGAATGGAATGGTCACTATATTGCACAATGGCAGGGAATTTCTATTAGATAAAGCAGGCATTTCACTAATTGAAATGGATACCCAATGGAATTATCTAGTACCAACGCCGGGAGGTCATATGTGGATTGATGAAACAAGTGACGATTTGTTGATTGATTCATTAACACTAAAATGGTTTTATATGTCGTTGGGAATTGAAATGTATATTGATGCAGATCGAACAACTGTGACCATTGGTTAGCTGAAAGAATAACCTAAGTTCATCGAGAAACCAATAATAATCGATATGATCTGGGTTGGGGACGTTAGACAAGATATATTCAGATTCCTTTATATACTTGAGGGGCCTACGATGGCTCCTTTTGTACTCGTGAGCAGCATTGCGCCTCTCGCAGAAGAAGATGGCGTTGCATATACGGAGTTTTTTAGGCTATCCTCAACGTCAATCCAGCCTTCGCCGTTAGGCAAGGTGCTCAAAAAATGAATAGCCCAAAGGTTATCCTTGGCTCGCTTCTCGTCTCTGCGTAGCCAAGCAAAGAAGTCTTTATAATGTGCTTCTAACTTGCATTGCAAATCAAAACCATTGCTGGTAATTAAGAGTGTATTACCTTGTCTTTTTATTTCTCTGTCAACCTCCGTGCTTTTAACGCGTTATAGCAGAAACTACGATATATGTCAACGCGCGCAGCGCCTTGACAACATGCCGTGCCGCGTACTATAATGAGTTCAAAAAAGGAGAGTGCCTATGTCTGTGCCTCCAAAATATACGCGCGGTGAAGAGCAGTTTAACATGATTACCCATGTTGTCGGCGGCGGATTAGGCGTTGTGGCGTTGTTGGCGTGTGTTGTGGTCGCGGCGTATAACCAAAATGTGTGGGGCATTGTGTCAGGCATGATTTACGGATTTTCAGTCGTGCTATTGTTTACTATGTCGAGTGTCTATCATGGATTGAAGGTTGGATTGCCTAAGCGGGTGTTCCGTGTTTTCGACCATTGCACGATCTTTGTTTTAATTGCCGGCACGTATACGCCGGTGACGCTTAATCGATTCCGCGAGGTTTATCCTCTTGACGCGTGGTTGATTTTTGGCGTCATTTGGGGGCTGGCTGTGCTGGGCATTGTGCTGAATGCCGTCAATATGAAGCGGTTTATGGCATTTTCGCTGGTTTGTTACTTGGTGATGGGCTGGACGGCTATGTTTCGAATCGGGCGGCTGATTTCTGTATTGGGTACGCCGTTTTTTACTTTGATTTTGCTCGGCGGCGTGCTGTATACCGTCGGCGTGATTTTTTACGCAGCAGGGCGGAAGAAGAAATATATGCACTCAGTATTTCATCTGTTTGTCATTGCGGCATCTATTTTGCACTCGGTGGCGATTGCCGTGTTTGTCATGGCTGGTTAAATTATTTTAACGAAAAAACCTGCAACCTCAATGGTTGCAGGTTTTTTTGCCAATTTTTACGCTAATATTGTTGTAAACGTATTAAAAAACGACAAGCCCCCACTTTTTCTGCACAAAGCAACGAATGCTAAGATAGTGTGAACAAAAAATGAACGAAAAATCATTGTTTGGTTGTGTGCAGAAGGGATTGGTGAATGAGATGAAGAGAAGGATTATGACAGCAGCGATTTTGGCATTTTTTTTAGTTGCATGTTTGAGCGGTGCGTATCTGTGGATGGCTAGTACAGTTAATGGAGTGCCGATTGAGTTGCTTGCGCGGCCAATGCTAAAAACGCTTACTTTGACGACTGTGTCAAATTCATCAATGCAGGTGTTGGCGGCTCCAAAACCAATCTTAACACAGACTTCATCTGTCAAAGGCCTGTTCAAACCGTCGCCGACTCCTCCAACTGCAGTGCTTCCGACATTGACACCGCCCCCGATTACGCCGTCACCAATACCGTCTCCTCCGTCGCCTATGCCAACACCGATGCAGCCGCCGACGCCAACGCCTACATTGACGCCAGAGCCATATGCGCCGACGATGACACCGACGCCTGTACCGGAAGCGGTTGTGTTCACCGGTGTGAAGAAAGAGCGAAGCAACCCGCCTGTTACTGTTCAGGTTTTTGTAGACAGGACATTTCGACCGAACGAACAAGCGAACGTGGCACACCTCGGGGCGGCCTTCGACAACATGGCTGCTCCGTTTCGGAATATGTGGAATATGCAATTTAATATTGAGTTTATTCCGGTGAACTTGCCTACGCATGAGAGTAATCACGAATACGCGGGTGCGATACCGTCCAGAATGAGTTTATGTACGCGGCCGGGTCATTTAGACTATTATAGAAGCCTTGCTTTTATAAATCAAAACTTTGGAAACGATGACCCGAATGCGATACAAATGATATGGCAGGGCGGCATTTTGTGTATGACCATTGACGGACGACATACAGAGCCGGGCGGTGCGGCACTTCAAAGACGTGGGCAAGTAGCGGTGATGAACAGAAGTTCGGAGAATTCGTTGACGTATGTGCCGTTTATCAACCTTGTACGGCACGAGTTGACACACTTGTTTGACGTGGCTTGTACGCAAGGGCCATTTATGGGGCGGAAACCTTGGGACAGGTCAACGCCTTGTCTTGACCGATATGGTATGCGCTGCGTGATGGATCATCGGAACTCTGCTGCGCATAACTTTGGCAGCAACGCTGAGATTTGGTGCACACGATGCTGCGATGATTTTGAGCCAAATGGTCAATGGCTTGACAGAAAACCATGGGGGATGGTGCAGACCTGTCAAGAGGGGTAATAGACTCTTACGATTGCAATGAAGAATATCTTCGAGAGTTGAGAAGGTGTTTTTGTACAAAATAGGGCAAATTGACCTAGTGCAGTCGCCAGATTATGACATAATAGCCCTAGGTGATTGCGATTGAATAGATTAAAAGAGCTACGTATAGCTAAAGGCTATACCCAGCTGCAAGTGCAAATGCGGACAGGCATTGACCAAAGCACGTACTCAAAATTGGAGCTGGGTAAGAGGGCATTGACGGTGCCGCTTTGTAAGAAGTTGGCGTTGGCGTTTGATACGAGCGTTGATTACTTGCTTGGTATGACAGATGAGAAGCAACCTTATAGGCGTAGGAGGTAGCGTGTATGTCAGATAAGCCGCAACGGCGTATTTCGTTGTCGACGGCCGCGATTGCCGTGATTGTGGTGGGCATGCTGGCCGCAAGCTTGGGCTATTACATAGGGGCGAGGCAGAGCGAAGGGACATATACCATTCGCGGTGACAGCGGCAGTCCGATTTTGGGTGGGCAAGTTGCCGGCCCGCCGGTGGGGGATTCCGCCACGGCAGAGGTGCCACCGCAAGATGATGGCAGGGTTAATGTCAACACAGCGACGATGGAAGAACTGCAAGTGCTGCCGGGGATTGGGCCGGCATTGGCACAGCGGATTGTTGATTTCCGCGAGCGGTACGGTGCGTTTACGTCGGCAGAGGATTTGACGCATGTCAGCGGCATCGGTGAGGTGCGACTAGAGCAGTTGCGAGATTTGATAACGTGGTAAAAAGAGCTGCCGTAGACGGCCGATAAAATGGGAGTGCGCAGAAATTTTCGCGCAGCTGCTGCACACAAGGCACGACAAAAGATAACAATCATAAAATTTTGTAAGTTGGACAATCCCTCTTGACAAACGGTTCGGAATGATGTATACTATGACGGTATCATATCGTTTATGTGAGAGGAGGGAAAAGTCAATGTCAGAAGTCAAAGTCAAAGACAACGAATCGCTGGATAGTGCGCTTAAGCGTTTCAAACGTAACTGCGCGAAGTCGGGTGTTCTCTCCGAATTGCGCCGTCGTGAACACTATGAAAGCCCGAGTGTTCGCCGCCGCAAGAAAGCTGAGGCAGCCAGGGCGAAGAAAAAGAAATTTAAGTAGAACTGTTGAGTAGGTGTCATGTATGGCATGGAAAGCAGTTGAGAAATCCGTCCATGAGGGCGGATTTTTTGTTATATGCGAGAAATTTGTAATAATGTATCGATTGGGCATGGTATAATGGTTTTGGTTGTGGGGGATTGAATATGCCTCACTTGTATGGTACAATAGAATAGCAATGCACTTGCGGAGGCGGATATGAACAATAGAATTGTGCTCATCAACTTCTATATGCCCAAGGCGTTGGGGATTAAGCATATCGAAAAGGCATTGACGCAGGCCGGTTACGATGTGACGACGGTGTTTTTTAAAAACATCAGCTTTATCAACCCCAAAGGTGCGACGGCGCGGGAAATTGAGTTGCTGGTTGAGCTGGTTAAGTCGAAAGACCCTTTGGCTGTTGGGCTGAGCGTGATGGCGTCATTTTATATGGAGACGATTATTGAAGTCAATGATGCCTTGAAGCAGGCAATTGATGTGCCGATCGTTTGGGGCGGCATTTATCCGACGATGTTTGCTGAGGAGTGTTTAAAGCATGCCGATTTGGTGGTACGGAGCGAAGGTGAGGAGACATTTATTGAACTGGCTGATATGTTAAAGTCGGGCGTGAATGACTTTGCGAACATTCGTAATCTTGCTTATCGCGATGAGGGCGGCGCAGTGGTGCAGAATGAGCTGCGCGACTTGCTGCGCGATTTGGATAAATTTGGCTGGCTGGAACTTGGGCTGCCCAATAAATATATCATTGATAATGATATTGTCAAAAAACACGAAGACCCGCTGCTGGGGTCGATGAGCTATGAAATTTCCTGTTCGCGGGGCTGCCCGCACGCTTGCTCGTATTGCAGCTCGTCAGCGTGGAAGCGCATTCATGCCGGTAAGGGAAAGACGGTGCGGCTTCGCTCAATTGACAGTGTGATTGATGAGTTGGCACATGCTAAGGCCAAGATGAAAAACCTGAAATATATCCGCTTTTACGACGAAATTTTCCCTGAGGACGAGGCGTGGGTGGATGAGTTTTGCGCTAAATATAAAGCGCGGATCAACCTGCCCTTTGAGGTGTGGGGGCACCCGCGGCATGCTGACGCTAAAAATTTTGCCAAGTTTGTCAATGTCGGATTGTATAAAGTGACGATGGGGCTGCAAAGCGGTTCACCATACATCCGGCGGCAGATCTTTAACCGGCCCGAAACGAATGAGGATATTATCGCGGCAAGTCAGTCGTTGGTGGACGCCAAAGTGCCAGAGGTGATTTTTGACTTGATGGTGCGGCATCACTTTGAAACGCATGATACCTTGCGTGAGACTTTATTTCTTTGCTTGGAACTCAAAGGAAAATTCGAGTTGCGGTTGCATGGGCTAAACTTTCTGCCGGGTACGGCGATTGTGCAAAAGGCCATTGACAAAGGGCTTGTGTCACCCGAGGAGATGGAGCGATTCCTCAACGCGCCGATGCACGAGCAGTATGAAATGTACTGGAAAAATGAGAATTGCGATGAGACGATGAATTATATCTACAAGCTGGTGTCACTGACACAAGTGCCGCGCTATAAGAAAAAAGTAATGGCATTGGGACAGCCCGATGTGCCGGAACAACGCACAAAAGTTGAACGAATGTATAAAATTGGCATGCGGTCGGTGCGTGTGCGGCATATTTGGAAAAAGTTGGTGATGTTGGGCAAGGGTACGGTGCGGAAAATATTTGGACGGTGAAGCGGATATTTTGAAATCATAGATTAAGTAGGAAATTTATATTTTACGGTGTAAAGGAGATACATATTGACATATAACGAAGTTGTAAAAATTGGTGAGTCCTTTTTACTTCCGATGGTGTGGGAGTTATATGAGTTGGAAGGTTATACATTCACCCACATTGAAAGGGATTATATCGCTCCAAATGTTGTCTACTATTGTGACAAAAACGATTCAGAATCGAGAATACTCCGTATTGCTTTTCGAAGTGATAGAAACATGGACGATTATCTTGGTGAAACTGAATTTATCCGATATTTACACGAAAATGGCGGTAGTGTTGCCAATGTTATTTGCTCTCGAATGGGTAATATGGTCGAGGAAATAACGCACGATAAGCACACATTTTTCGTCTGCTTGTTTGAACAAGCAAAAGGGAAATTGCTTGTAGAAAATCACTATCAATATCGTGAAGGCGTTCCGATTGCCGAGTATTACTACGATTGTGGCAAAGTTTTAGGGAAGCTGCACCAACTGTCGAAAGTGTACACTCCTATTCACCGCAGATGCAGCTTTCTAGACAGATTTACTGCCGAATACATTGACACGTTAATCCCCAATTCGCTATCTCATTGTAAGGAAAAAATGTTTTCTCTGCTGCAAACCCTGAAAGAAACAGACCAAAGCCGTGAAGTGTTCGGCATGATACATTGCGATTTCAATGATGGAAACTACAATATTGATTTTGAAACAGGACAAATAACAGTCTTTGACTTTGATAATTCGTGTTTCGGCTGGTATATGTTCGATTTGGCAAGCCTTTGGCAACACGGCATAGGTTGGGCGCAAAATGAGCCGGATGCCAATAAGCGCAAACAGGCTATGAACAGCTACTTTGAAACGGTTATCGCCGGCTATCGTTCTGAAACTGCGATTGATGATGAGGTGTTGGAAAATCTGCCGTTATTTTTGCAAGTTAGCCTTATGGAAGAAATTATAGCCGCATTTGAAGATATGTGGAATAGCGGCGGCGTGGTGGAATGTGATGAGGAATTGTCTTACCTTATAAAATGTTTAGAAGATGATATTTCCTACAAAGGCTTTTATCATGAGATATTTTCATGTGATAAGCCATTTGAATATGAGTTACGTGATATTTAGGTTGTGTGCCTAATAAGCATTCTACGTTATTGCCCGCCACAAGATAAAACAATAAAACCTCCAACAGTACCTTGAACACTCCACACAAATATGATAAAATAAATAAGAACAAAACGCCTACGGAGGACAGCTACCATGCAAACACAAATTGGCATTATTATGGGCAGTACGTCGGATTTGGACACGATGAATTGCGCGGCGAAAGTTCTGGATGAACTTGGGGTTTTATATGAGAAAAAAGTCGTTTCGGCGCACCGGACGCCAGAATATATGGTCGAGTATGCTAAGACGGCCGCAGATCGTGGTCTGAAAGCCATTATCGCGGGTGCGGGCGGTGCGGCGCATTTGCCGGGCATGGTGGCGGCTTGCACGAGTTTGCCCGTCATTGGCGTGCCGGTACAGTCGAAGGCATTGAATGGCATGGATTCGCTGCTGTCGATTGTGCAGATGCCAGCGGGTACACCTGTGGCGACGATGGCCATCGGTGTTGCCGGTGCGACCAATGCGGGGCTGATGGCAGCACGGATTCTCGCGGCCTTTGACAGCGCGTTGTATGCTAAAATAGAGGCGCGACAGGCGAAGATTACGCAAAAAGTATTGAGTGACGAGGTGTAACATGAGCAAAACGATTTATCCGTATCAAACCATCGGCATTATTGGTGGCGGGCAGTTGGCGCGCATGATGTGTCTGAGTGCTAAGGCAATGGGTTACTTTGTGGCCGTGCTTGAGCCAACACCGAATTGTCCGTGCGGGCAGATTGCCGATATTGAAATTACGGCGGCATACAACGACATGGACGCCATTAAGAAATTGGCTGAAATCAGCGATGTGATTACGTATGAGTTTGAAAACATTGACCATGAAGCGTTGGCTTGGCTCGAAAAGAACGCCTATTTGCCGCAGGGCAGCCAAGTGTTGTATACCACGCAGCACCGCTTTCGTGAGAAGAGTGCGATTGCGGCGATGGGTATTCCTGTTGCCGAGTTTTGCTTAATTGACAGTGCCGAAGCGTTGGCCGAGAAAGCAACATATCCATCCGTGCTGAAAACGACAACGGGCGGGTATGATGGAAAAGGACAGGTTGTATTGCGCTCGGCGGACGACTTAGCGGCGGGGCAAGAGCTGGTGGGCCAGAAAGAGTGCATTTTGGAGAAGTTTGTGCCGTTTAGCAAGGAGATTTCAGTTATTGTGGCGCGGAGTACGATGGGTGAAACGGCGGTGTTTCCGGTTGCCGAGAACACTCATGTCAACAATATTTTGCACCAGAGCATTGTGCCGGCACAGATTGACGCGGCTGTTGAGGCAAAGGCGTTGGCCTATGCGCGCAAGATTGCCGAAGAGATGGATGTCATCGGTGTGATGGGTGTCGAGATGTTTGTTGTTGGCGATGAGGTTCTCATCAACGAATTGGCACCGCGCCCGCACAATTCGGGGCATTATACCATTGATGCTTGTTTGACGAGTCAGTTTGAGCAGCATGTTCGCGCGGTGTGCGGGTTGCCGCTGGGCGATACGGCACTGCATACGCCAGTGGTGATGGTCAACATTTTGGGCGATCATTTGAATAAAGAGAAATTAGACGATTTAACGGCATATTTGCCGTTGTTAAAGACGGGGAAAATTCATCTATACGGCAAGGCTAAGGCTGTGGACAAGCGCAAGATGGGGCATGTGAATGTATTGGGCGGCGTTGATGAGGCATTGGCAGTGATTGTCGGGAGTGGGATTTGGGGGTAAGGATATGGCCCCACGCAAGAGTTCAGTGATAGGTAATGGGTGAGGTGTAAGGATGGACAAAAGGCTCATTGATAATATTGCGCGAGAGTCTTCGACGCCGGTGATGCTGGTTGCGGCGTTGGGATTTTCAATGAGCTTTGTCTTTGAGTATCTGCATTTTGTCACCACCGGCGGAACGACGTTATTTTTTAGCCAATTGCCGGGCGTGGATGATTTTGGCGGGCTGTATTTGGTGATTGTAACGTTCTTTTTGCTGCCGCAAATGGCGGTGAGTGTCAATGTGTGGCGGTATGTTTTGGCTTGCCGCAGGCGGCAGGGCAGTCAGGTTATGCTGCAACGTTTGCAGTCGTTGCGTTGGACAATGACCATCTTGTTTATTTTATATATGTTCGCTGCGATGTTGGCATTTTTTGGCGGCTGGTACATTCCGGGCGGGATTGCCTTGGCAACTGTGTTTTTATTCTTCCTCGGGCATTACAAGTTCTTTACGGCAGTGCGCGAGTCGATTATTTACCGCGCTGTATTGGGGCGGATGTCGCAATATTTACCATACTTGTACATGACGTTTGGCGTTGCCGCAATAGTGGCCGCCGTGATTCCATTTACGGTGACGGGCGCGTTGAGCGGGACGAGCAAGGGTATGTTTTTCCTCGGGGTTGGGATGACGATGCGGCGGTTTAGGGAACTATGGATGCCGGCGAATGGCAAAACCGCAGTATAGGGGCGGACGGGCGCTTGATTGCAATAGAGCTGAAATGCTGTGTTTATATATGTGTGGCGCGTGAGGGCAGTATGCTCTATAAGGCTGCAGCCATGCGACGCAGGCACTCACCTAGGGTGATGTGCGGGCAGGCAGCATTTAGGCGCATAAAGCCTGCGCCAAGTGCGCCAAATGAGTCGCCGCGACTGAGCCATATTTTGGCTTCATGGAGTAGTTTGTGCTCGAGTTCGTCCGGCGTTACGTCAAGTGCGCGGCAGTCGAGCCATGCTAAGTATGTGCCTTGCGGAGCGATGAGCTTGACAGTGGGCAAGTTAGTTTTAAGAAATCCATCAATATAGATGAAATTGCTTTCGATATACTGCAACAATTCCGTCAACCAATCGCCGCCGTGCGAATACGCCGCGCGGGCGGCGACGAAGCCGGCGTTGTTGGGCATCTCCATGCCGTTTCTGTTGACCGTTCTGCGGAAAACTTTACGTAAGTTTGGATTACTGATGAAGATGTTGGCGTTTTGCAAGCCGGCAAGATTAAATGTCTTGCTTGGTGCCGTGCAAAGGATAATATTGTCTTGCGCCTCGGGCATAAGAGCAGGCAACATATAGTGTTGGCGGTTGCCATAGATGAAATCGCACCAAATTTCGTCGGCAACAATCAGCACGTTGTGTTTCACGCAAATGTCAACCATTTTTCGTAGTTCATCAACAGTCCAAACGCGCCCGACAGGGTTGTGCGGACTGCATAGCAGAAACAGTTTGCTCTGACGGGCTTTCTCCTCAAAGTCGGCGAAGTCGATAACATACTTGCCGTCCTGTAAAACAAGTTCGTTAACAACAACTCGCCGTCTGTTTGCCGTGATGCTTTGGCGGAATGGGTAGTAGACGGGTTCTTGGATTAAAATGCCGTCGCCGGATGCAGTAAACGCGTCAATGGCCATGTTGATGGCATAGACGACGCCGAGTGTGATGGTGAGCCATCTGGGATCGGCGTGGTAGTTGAAGCGTGCGGCAAACCAGTTTATTACGGCGTTGTAATAGGTGTCGTCGGGGACGGCGTAGCCGAAAATGCCATGTGCTACACGTTCTTGCAGTGCAGAGGTCACGCAATCGGGGGCGGGGAAGTCCATATCGGCGACCCAAAGCGGCAGTAAGCCGTCAGGCTTGCCGTAGTTTGCCGCACTGTCGTATTTTAGAGATTCGGTATTGCTGCGGTTGGTGGTTTTGTTGAAGTTCATAATTGCCTCCAATCTTACAGAGCGTGACGCTCTCACCGTGCTGTGATAAGCGTCTAGAGCTCTGTCATTATACCACAGTATCAACGGGTTGTGAAGTCAATCGGAATGTGTTATACTGGCAACAATAAAAAATAAAGGATGACTCGATTATGAAATGGAAGCATAATTTGTTGGCTTTGTTGACCGCTGCTTTGCTTATCTTGCCGCTGTTGGGTGGCTGTCAAAACCAAGACAATATCGCGTCTGCGCCTTCGCCGGAGCCATCGCCCGGCGTGACGGACACGCCCGAAGATACGCCTATCACTTCTGTTACGTCGGCTGATATCACCCCGCTAATGTGGCGCGTGACATCGCCGGAAGGACAGGCCATGTATTTATTCGGCTCAATTCATGCCGGTGAGGCATCGATTTACCCGTTGCCCGACTTTATTATGGATGCATTTTATCGCAGCGACTACTTGGCGGTGGAAGCTGATTTATACGCATTTGAAAATGACATGGGAGCCATTTTGGCCATCCACGCCATGCAGACGTATCAAGAGGGGCGGACAATTGCCGATGACATTGGCGAGGCGTTGCACGAAAGATTGATCGCGATTTTGGCCGATTTTGGCGTGCCAAACGTCATGCTGGATATGCTGAACACATTAAAGCCATTTATGTGGCACTCGACGCTGGCAAGTGTTGCCGTTGAGCAGGCGGGAATGTCGGCAGAATATGGCGTGGATATGCATTTTATTCAGGCAGCGATGGCGCGGGACATGGATATTTTAGAGGTCGAATCGATGGGAATGCAGCTGGAAATGCTGATGGGACTTTCGATGCCGGCGCAGATAGTTATGCTGGAAAGCGCAGCGTATGTTGAAGAGGGCGCGATGATGCTGGTTGAAATGTACGAGATGTGGCAACAAGGAGATGAAGAGGGTTTCTTGACGTTGTTTTATGCCGAATATGAGGACGCGCCGGCGGAGCTGTACGAAGAAATTTGGGATGCCTTATTTATTCAGCGCGATATTGGCATGACCCAAGTGGCGCGGCAGTATATGGCCGATGGCAAGAATGTATTTTTTGTCGTGGGTCTCGGACACTTGATAGGTGAAGACAGTGTTGTCTACTTGCTCAAAAATTATGGATATACGGTGGAGAGAGTGCTGCCGTAATCATTATGGAGGTTTATTATGCAGTTACTCACCAAAGCACCCAAAGGCACACACGATATTCTCGACTGCACATCGTGGCAATGGCTGGAAGCCCTGCTGCGTGATACGGCGCGGCTATATGGTTATAGTGAAATCCGCACACCGATGATAGAGCATACTGAGCTGTTTGAGCGCGGGGCGGGCGAAACGACCGATGTTGTGCAAAAAGAGATGTATACGCTGATTGACAAGGGCGGGCGAAGCATTACCATGCGCCCCGAGGGTACGGCGGGTGTTTGCCGCGCCATGTTGGAGCATAGCTTATTGGCGCAGGGGTTACCGCAAAAAGTCTATTACATCGGGCCGAATTTTCGCTATGAACGCCCGCAAGCAGGGCGTTTGCGCCAACATCACCAGTTCGGCGTAGAGTGCTTTGGGCCTGCCGGGGCTGACGCTGACGCTGAATTGATAGCATTGGCGGACGCCTATTTGCAACGCATAGGCATTGCCGGCGTGACATTGGAAATCAATAGTATCGGCTGTCCCGATTGCCGCCCGATTTATCACTCGATATTGAAAGAATACTTGGCGCAACACGATCTTTGCGGCTTGTGTGAAGACAGAATTCAGCGCAACCCATTGCGTATTCTGGATTGCAAGAATCCCGACTGCCAAGCTGTTGCAGCAAACGCGCCGTATTCGGCTGACCATCTGTGTATTCCGTGTCATGAGCATTTTGAGAGCCTAAAAGCGCATTTATCTGCGTTAGGCATTGCTTATACGCTTAACAAGACAATGGTGCGCGGGTTTGATTATTACACGCGAACCGTCTTTGAGTTTAAGGTCGCCGGCAGTTTGGGTGCGCAGAATACCGTATGCGGCGGCGGGCGTTACGATGGGTTGATTGAAACGCTGGGCGGGCCGCCCACGCCGGCACTGGGCTTCGGCAGCGGCATTGAACGCTTGCTGTTGACAGCGCAGGCGCAGGGCATTGGAACGGGTGAAAAAAGTGTGCCGGACGTTTGCATTGTCAATGCGTGTGAGGATGATGCCGTTGTCACGGTGTTGACACACGAGTTGCGCGGATTAGGCGTTGCAGCGGTGCGCGATGTCATGGGGCGCAAGGTTAAGGCACAAATGAAGCAAGCCGATAAGATCAAAGCGCGGTATGTTGTTGTCATTGGTGATGATGAGGTTGCGGCGGATAAAGTGCAAGTTAAGGATATGGCTGATGGTTCTGCTGTTGAATGTGCATTGGACGCGGCGGCGATTTGTAAAATGGTTTTGTAAGCGTGGCCATAGTGGGGTATTTATATTAGTAGAACCTATAATAAATTGCATTAGGTGGTATGATGGTGATGAAAAAGGATATTTTTCGTGACATTCCCGGATTTGATACTTTTGTAAAAATTGAGCTACTTAACAAAGGGTGGTCTGGCGATAAAAAATACCGTATTGAAACAACCAATGGAGAAAAACTGCTTCTGCGTATTTCAGACATTGATAAACTCGGACTCAAAAAAAGCGAATATGCTAAGCTGAAACGTGCGGCTGCGCTTGATATAAACCTTTCCGTTCCTGTGGATTTTGGTTTATGCAACAATGGAAAAAATATCTATCAACTTATGAAATGGGTTGACGGCGAGGATTTGGAAACTATCTTGCCGAGTTTATCCGAAAAGTCGCAGTATGTTTTGGGATTAAAGGCAGGTGAGATGTTCAGAAAAATGCACACCCTCCCTGCATCCGTGAAAGCCGAACCGTGGGATGCTTGGTTTCTTCGCGAGGTGCAAAGCAAGATTGACTTCTACAATACAAATCCCATTAAATCTGAAAGCGGGGATTTGGTAGTCCGTTACTTGCAGGAAAACAAGCATTTATTTGTCGACAGGCCGCAAACGTTTATTCACGGCGACTGTAATAAATTTAATTTGATTGCTATGCCAAACGGTGAAATTGGCGTGATTGATTTTGATTGTTGGGGCTATGAAGAAGATACCGGCGACCCGTGGATGGAATTTCTCAACGTCAATTTGATCGGCGATGTTACTCCCTATTTTAACACAGGGTTAGTAAGAGGCTATTTTGACGGCGACCCGCCTCATGGTTTTTTTGAAGTATTAGCTTATTACCTCGCTTATCACGCGTTGATGGAACTATGTATTATGTATACAGATGGAAAACCCGAAATTGGTATTCGTTATATGGCGAATGTTCTTAGTTGGTTAAACAATATGCAAAATACTATACCAACGTGGTATCTTGATAAAGTTTAGTAACTAATAAGCATTTTCTGCCATGCAGCCAATTCGCAGATGATAAAACGCGGGCGAACGCAGTTCGCCCGCTACGAAAGGATACACACTATGCCAAACTTCCCCCACACCCCCACGCACCCTTGCGGTGCATTGCGTGTCGCTCACGCAACACAAACCGTCACACTCTGCGGTTGGGTCGCCCGTGCGCGCAATCTGGGTGGACTGCTCTTTGTGCAACTGCGCGACAAGACAGGCATTGTGCAATGCACGTTTAACGAAACAGAAAACGCTGAACTGTTTGCCCAAGCCTCGGCGTTGCGTGGAGAATGGTGCGTTGCCGTAACGGGCGTTGTCAACCAACGCGGCGAGCGGGATGTCAACAAAGACTTGCCGACCGGTGAAATTGAAGTGCAAGCGATAAGTTTGACGGTATTTTCCAAATCAGAAACCCCGCCGTTTGAAATTCTCGATGACAGCGACGCAGGTGAATTGTTGAGGCTGAAATACCGCTACCTCGACTTGCGCCGTGCGCCGTTGCAGAAGAATTTGCAGTTGCGGCACAAGGCAACGATGGCTATTCGCAAATTCTATGACGACGAGGGCTTTATCGAGGTCGAAACGCCGATTTTGACAAAATCAACACCCGAAGGCGCACGCGATTACCTCGTGCCGTCACGCTTACACCCGGGCAAGTTTTACGCGTTGCCCCAGTCGCCGCAGCAGTATAAGCAATTGCTAATGGTGGGCGGCATTGGGCGGTATTTTCAAATCGCGCGTTGTTTCCGTGACGAGGACTTGCGCGCCGATAGGCAACCCGATTTTACACAGATTGACGCCGAAATGTCGTTTGTTGATATTGATGACGTGTTGGACATGAATGAGCGCATGATTAAAGCCGTGTTTTCCGATACAATTGACGTGACGCTACCCGATTTCCCGCGCATGACGTGGCATGAAGCTGTCGAACGATATGGCAGTGACAAGCCCGATTTGCGCTATGGCATGGAAATCATCAACCTCTCCGAGTGTGTGAAAGACACAGCCTTTGTTGTTTTTGCCAACGCCGTAAAAAATGGTGGCAGTGTTCGTGCCATCAAGGTTGACGGGCAAGCGGCAAATTGGTCGCGCAAGGACATGGATAATATCACCGCTTACGCCAAAGGCATTGGTGCGGGCGGTTTGGCGTGGCTTAAAATGGCGAATGGCGAGATGTCGTCGAGCTTTGCCAAGCAATTGAATGAGAGCGAATTGCAAGCCATTTATACAAAAACAAACTTTCAAGACGGCGACGTACTGCTTGTCATTTCAAGCGAAGATGACGCACAAGTCAAGCACCTGCTCGGTTGCTTGCGTGTTGAGTGTGCCAAGCGGTTGAATCTATGCAAGCCCGATGAATTCACGCCGGTATGGATTACCGAATTCCCGCTGTTTGAGTACAACGAGGAGGCGGGGCGGCATGTTGCCATGCACCACCCGTTCACCGCGCCAATGGATGAGGATGTTGCTTTGCTGGACAGCGATTTAGGCGCAACGCGGGCAAAGGCTTACGATTTAGTCATCAATGGCTATGAGCTGTGCAGCGGTTCGATTCGAATTCACCGTGCCGATGTGCAGACGCGAATGTTTCAATTATTGGGCTTGCCCGAAGAGGAGATTCAAGCGCGGTTTGGGCATATGATTGAGGCGTTTACCTATGGAGTTCCGCCCCATGGCGGCATTGGATTTGGGTTGGATAGACTTGTCATGTTGTTATCCGGAACGGATAATATACGTGATGTAATCGCCTTCCCCAAGACGCAGCAGGCGGCTGAGCCGATGATGAATAGCCCCGATGTGGTGGATGAGGAGCAATTGGCGGAGCTGCACATCAAGCTAAAAACATGATTTATCTCGACCACGCTGCAACCACTCCTGTTCTGCCGCAAGCCGCCGAAATCGCGCTTGAAGCCATGACGGTTAATTATGGCAATCCGTCCAGTTTACACGCTATGGGCGTCCGTGCGGCGCAATATATTCATGCGGCGAGTGATCGTATTGCCCGTGCAGTTGGCTGTACGCCTGATTGCATAATATATACATCGGGCGGCACAGCGAGCAATGCGTTGGTGTTTCAGTCAGTGTTGAAACGCGGCGGGCATATTGTTTCGACTGCACTCGAACATCCGAGCGTGACGACGCAACTTAATGCCTATAAATCCAAAGGCTTTACGCTGACCATCGTACCGCCAACACGTAGCGGCGGCATTGACCCCGAAGAGTTTGCGGCGGCATTGACGGCTGATACGGTGCTGGTCAACTGCACAGCAGTATGCAGCGAAAATGGATCTGTCCCGGACACGGAATTATTGTTTACGCTTGCCAAGGAGCGCAGCCCCGATGCATGGGTGCATTGTGATGCTGTGCAGGCGTTTGGTAAGATTGCGTTGCCGAAATTACCGCATACATTGAGCATAAGCGGGCATAAGATTGGCGCGCCGAAGGGGATAGGGGCGATTGTAATGCAGAATGCAGAATGTAGAATGCAGAATTTGGAGCCGCGGGGGACTGAGAATGTATCGGGCATTGCGGCGTTTGGTGTGGCGGTGGATTTCGTAGGGGCGGCATTCTGCCGCCCGTGCATGATAAATGACGCAATGGGTGAGCCGTGGGCGGCAGAATGCCGCCCCTACACAGATTTGAAAAACTATGCCCTGCAACAATTAAGAACCATCCCAAACCTAACAATTATCCCTCCACATGAAGCCCCGCACATCATCGCCTTTGCGTTGCCCCCGTTGCCCGGTGAAGTGTTGGTTCGCAAGCTGTCCGACAAAGGCGTTTACATTTCATCAGGCACGGCTTGCAATAAAGGCAAGCGGCAACAGTTGCTTGTCGATATGAAATTGCCGCCGGAAATTGTTACGTCGGCATTGCGAATTTCATTTGGGTGTGGTACAATGCGTGAGGATATTGATGGACTGGTAAAGGCAATTAAGGAGATAAAATAAACAAACGGAGGACTTTTCAATGAAATATGGCTATTTTGATGACGCGCGGCGCGAATACGTTATCGACCGCATGGACGTGCCCGTGTCGTGGACAAACTACATTGGTGTAGAAAAAATGTGTGCGGTGCTTAACCATACATCAGGCGGCTACTTGTTCTACGAATCGCCGCAGTACCATCGCATTACGCGCTTCCGCCCCAACGGTACACCGCTGGACAGACCCGGGCATTACGTGTATCTGCGTGATAACGCTGATGGTGATTACTGGTCAGTTTCATGGCAGCCGGTTGGCAAGCCGCTTGACCAAGCGAAATATTTGTGCCGCCACGGGTTGTCGTACTCGACTTACGAGTGCGAGTACAAAGGCATTAAAGCCACGCAAACCAACTTTATTCCGCGCGGTGACGATGTTTATATTATGGATGTAACGGTGGAAAACACGACGGACAAGCCGCGCGAATTCTCGCTGTTCGGTTATGCCGAATTCAGCTACAATCACATTGATTTTGACAACCAAAACTTTCAAATGTCCAACTATTGCAGCGGCAGCAGCTATGCCGACGGCATGATTGAACTCGACCTGTTCTACGACCCCGACGGCTACCAATGGGCGGCGGCTTGCTTTGAGCCGGACAGTTTTGATTGTTTGCGCGACAACTTCTTAGGCGTTTGGCACGACGAGCGCAACCCGATTGCCGTCGAAAAAGGCGAGTGCACAAATTCGTTTGAAAAAACAGGCAACCATTGCATGGGGTTGCACAAAAAAATCACCATCGCCCCCGGCGAAAGCAAACGCTTTTCGTTCATGATTGGCAACGGCAAACGCGAAGAAGGCGCACCCATTCGCGAAAAGTATTCTTGCCCGCAAGCGCTTGATGCTGCCCGTGCCGATTTGGCGAAATTCTGGGAAGATAAGCTGGGCGCACTGCAAATCAACACGCCGCACGACGGCATGAACACCATGCTGAACACATGGACGCTGTATCAAAGCGAAATCAACGTGATGTTCTCGCGATTTGCATCGTTTATCGAGGTTGGCGGGCGTACAGGTCTCGGCTACCGCGATACGGCGCAGGACGCGATGTGTATCCCGCATTCAAACCCCGAAAAATGCCGTTCGCGTATTATGGAACTGCTGCAAGCCTTAACAACACGCGGCTGGGGATTGCATTTGTTCGAGCCGGAGTGGTTTAAGCCCAAAGGCGAGCGCAAAGTGCCTGCAAAATCGCCGACTGTCAAACCGGAACCCGATATGGGCAACTTAATCCGCGAAGATTTGCGTGACACAACCGCTGATTCAGCGCTGTGGTTGGTGGCTGCCATTTGCGAGTATATCAAGGAAACAGGCGAAATTTCGTTGCTGGACGAAGTTGTTGGTTACGCGGAAAACGCCAGCGGCAATGATATTAGCGGTTCGGTGTACGAACATTTGACCAAAATTTTGGATTTCTCTGCCGAGCAAGTCGGACAAACCGGCATTTGCAAAGGCTTGCGCGCCGACTGGAACGACTGCCTCAACTTAGGCGGCGGCGAAAGTGCTATGGTTAGCTTCTTGCACGCATGGGCGTTGAATTACTTTATTGAGTTATGCCAGTTTACAGGGAAAACCGACGACTTGGCGAAATATACAGCCATGCGCAACAAAGTTGTTGTTGCCTGCGAAAAAGAATTGTGGGACGGCAAATGGTACGCCCGCGGCATTACCAAAAACGGCTTGAAAATCGGCACACAGCAGTCCGCCGAGGGAAAAGTGCATATGGAATCGAACACATGGGCGGTTATTTCGGGCGTTGCACCGCGCGAACACGCCTTGTCGTGCATGGACTCGGTCGACGAATGGCTCTATACACCGTGGGGCTTAATGCTCAACGCGCCGTCGTTTACAGTGCCAGACGACGACATTGGCTACATGACGCGCGTGTATCCCGGCGTAAAAGAAAACGGCGCAATTTTCAGCCACCCAAACCCGTGGGCGTGGGTCGCAGAAGCCATGCTGGGACGCGGCGAACGCGCAATGAAATTCTACGACGCGTTATTACCGTCGCGCCAAAATGAAATGATTGACATCCGTCAAGCCGAGCCGTATATGTACTGCCAGTTCGTCATGGGCAAAGACCACACGGCGCACGGCCGCGCGCGGCACCCGTGGATGACAGGTTCGGGCGGCTGGGCGTATTTTGCGGCAACGCATTACATGGTCGGCGTTCGCCCGGGGTATGATTGCTTGACGATTGACCCGTGTGTTCCCGCTGACTGGAAAGGCTTTACCGCAACACGCCGTTGGCGCGGCGCAACGTATAACATCACCGTTGAAAACCCAAACGGTGTAGAAAAAGGCGTTGTCAAAATTTTGGTCAACGGGCAGGAAGTTGATAAAATTACGCCTTGCGACAACGGCTGCGTGTGTGATGTGACGGTTGTGATGGGGTAAGAGAACAATAAAAAAGGATGTGCAAACCATGAAGCTGAAGAAAATAACCGTTTTAATGCTCTGCATGATAATGCTTGCGGTGTTTTCAGCCGGGTGCAGTGGAGAGCAGGAGACATTTCATCTTACCATCCTGCATACCAACGATTGGCACGGTGTATTGTTTGATGTGCCGCAATATGCGACTTTGATTAATGAAATCCGTGCTGAAACGGAAAATGTGTTGCTGTTGGATGGTGGAGATATCTATAGGCGCGGGCCTTTTGAAGCATGGAACGGTGTGGCGGAAATTAGTGTTATGAACGCCATGGGGTACGATGCTCTTGTGTTTGGCAATAATGAATTTCCGCGGGTTGATGATGAATTGCGCTATATTTCGCAGCACACTATTTTGCAGCATGCTGAGTTTCCTGTATTGTTAGGCAATGTGATGTTGGACGGTGCGTTTGTGGAAGGCTTTTTGCCGTACATTATTCTTGATGTGCAGGGCGTGGATGTAGCCATTATTGGTGTGACATCCCCAAAGCCTTGGGATCGAGGCTTTGAGTTTACCAGCCGTTATACCTTTTTGGATCCGGCACAGACTGTTTTGCAAATAGTGGAGGAGACGAACGACAGAGCTGATATCCATATTGTGCTCTCGCACGCGGGCATTGAGCTGGACAGGACCATGCGCTCAGTCAGTGCGATTATTGGCGGAGATAACCATTTAGCGCTCCATGAGCCCGAGATTGTCCGTGATGGCGAGCGCAGAATTCCAATTGTGCAGGCCGGCGGTGAGCAGAATCATTATTTAGGGCAGCTGGATCTTACGTTTGCAAGAGTATATGGAGTTTGGACTTTACAGGATTTTGACGGCAGGTTACTTTCAGTAGAGGGCGTGACACCGGATGCTGAAATCCAGCAAATGATTGACGATTATTGGGCACTGTTATTGCAAGAAGATGCGGCGTGAGTTCATGCAAATAAAAAAGGGACGGAAAATGCCGTCCCTTTGAGTATACTATATTAGTCTCTTGTAAGGGTAACGAAGCCTTCAAAGTCGATGGTGTCGGCATCTTCATCCCAAATGAGTTCCATTTCGGCAAACTCTTCCATGATGAGGTCAAGCTCTTCTTCAATTTCGTCGGCAAACTCTTCCAGTGAAAGTTCCATTTCTTCCATTTGGGCTTCCATCGCGGCGCGCACTGCAGAACGGCTGACTGAAACAGTAATGACGCCGTCATTCAAACGGTATGTACCTGAAACAGTAAAGCCGTACTCTGTGATTTCGATGTTGTTCTGTCCGCTGAATGTAACCGAAATCTCGCCCAAGTCGTCGGAGAATGTGCCGCTGAGGCTTGTGCTGGAGCCACCGCCGCCGCAGGCGGTTAAGAGTAACATCGCGACAAGTGCGACAGCGATAAGAGCCGCACCGATACGTTTTGTTTTCATGGGGTTTCCTCTTTTCATAATTTAATTTAGAACGCTATACCTACTATACACGAGCATTCATCAAATGTCAATGGCTAAAAAGCACTTGAATTCTGACTGTGTTTGCCGTATACTGGGTGTAGCACAATTTGCAGCGCAATGGAGATATTGCGCTCTGCATGGAGGATATATGCTTTACGATTACCATACCCATACAGCTGCTTCGTTTGATGGGCGCGACAGTCTTGACGCCATGGCACAAGCCGCACGAAATGCTGGCGTTGCCGAGCTTGCCATTACCGACCACATTGATTTGTGTGGACAAAAGCCGGAAAGCGACTGTTTGGTTACAGAAAAAGAATTTGAGCGCGTGCGCGCCTTATATCCAGATGTGTCGCTTGTGCGAGGCATGGAGTTGGGACAGGCGCACCATGACCTCAGTGCTGCTGATGCATTGATGCGTGACTATCAGCCGGAATTTACCATCGGCTCACTTCACAACTTGAAACTTGCCCTTGATTTTTATTTTCTCACCTTTAATTGTGCTGAGTCAGCGTATGAGGTGCTGAATTTGTATGTCGATGAGTTGTTTGAACTGGTGGCTTGGGGCAAATTTTCGGTATTGGGACATTTGACATATCCATTGCGGTATATCCCTAAGGAACTCAACATTGACTTTACGCGCTATTATCCGCGGATTGTCGAGTTGTTCAACGTGGTCATCGATAAGGGCTTGGGCATTGAGCTCAACGTAGCCGGCATGGATAGGCCTGAACAAGGCAACCGTACTCATCCCGATTTGCCATTGCTAAAATTGTATCGTGAATGCGGCGGTGAGATTATTACCATCGGCTCCGACGCGCATACAGCCGACCGTGTGGGTGCCAACTTGCAGGCGGGGCAGGCGTTGTTGCGCGAGGTCGGTTTTACACGCCTTAGTCGTTTCACAGATGGGCAGCTGTCATTTGTGGCGTTTTAAAATATATGCAATGGCTATCTGTTCATATTGTGCTAATATTTGTTTGATATACTAATATAAGTTGTGGGACGATCGCAATCGTCCCCTATCATTTGAAAGGACATTTTATAACACATGCTCAAACTGAAACTCGAAAATATCCGCAAAACATACAAAGCTGCTGAAACGGTGACTGCTCTCAATGGCGTGTCAATGGCGTTTCGTGATAGTGAATTTGTATCTATTCTCGGTCCATCGGGCTGCGGCAAGACGACGTTGCTCAATCTTGTTGGCGGGCTGGACCGCTATGACAGCGGCGATTTAATCATCGGTGGAAAATCAACTAAGCAATTCAAAAATGCTGATTGGGATGCCTATCGCAACTGTTCAGTTGGCTTTGTATTTCAAAGCTATAATCTCATCGGCCACCAAACGGTGCTGCAAAATGTTGAAATTGCGCTGACGTTGTCGGGCGTTTCGGCACGGGCGCGTCGCAAGCGCGCCAAACAGGCACTTATTGATGTAGGCCTGGGTGACCAGTTTCGTAAAAAGCCTAACCAACTGTCGGGTGGGCAGATGCAACGCGTTGCCATTGCGCGGGCGTTGATCAATAATCCAGATATCATTTTGGCCGATGAGCCGACGGGGGCACTTGACAGCCAGACCAGCACACAAGTTATGGAGATTTTGAAAGAAATTGCTAAAACACGTTTGGTTATTATGGTGACACACAATGCTGAATTGGCTGATGAGTACAGTACGCGTATTATCCGCTTACTTGACGGTGAGGTGCAATCGGACAGCAACCCTGTTGTTGATGATGAAGTGGCGACAGCGGCGCAACCCGCGAAATTTAAGAAAACCTCAATGTCGTTTGTCATGGCAACGGCGCTGTCGTTTAAGAATTTGATGACTAAGCGTGGACGCACATTGATTACGGCGTTTGCGGGCAGCATCGGCATCATTGGCATTGCACTGGTGTTGGCGTTGTCGGCTGGTATGGGCAATTACATTGATACTATGCAATCCGAGGCGTTAGCCAATTTTCCCCTCGTGATTTCGGAAAACCCGATGGATATGGAAGCTATGATGCAAGGCTTTGAAAACGGACAGGAGGCCTTTACGGAGGATAATATTGTCTATCGTTGGGATCGTATGGAGAATATGCGCACGCACACCAATGTCTTGACACAAGAGTACTTTGATTATGTGGCGGCACTGAGTGAGTTACACCCCGACGCCGTTCACGCTCAGAGTTGGCTGCGGCTTGTCAATATGAATTTGCTGGCGCGCGGTGAAGACACAACGATTATTTTTGACCGCTCACATATACCCATGGGCATGACGTCAATGAGCATCAGTGCTTTTTGGCAAGAAATGCCCGACAATCCGGACTTTGTGCTGTCGCTTTATGAACTGATTGGCGAGGACAGCCGTATGCCGACTGAACCGCATGAGATTTTGCTGGTTGTTGACGAATACAACCGCATTGACCATCGTTTCTTTACACGATTGGGATTCTTTACCGACAGTGACAGCTTGGAGCTGACTGACTTCATTGGTGCAACACCACTGAGTCTTGTCTTTAACGACGACTGGTATGAAGAATTGGATAGCGGTTTTTTCGCGACACCGCAAGCCGGTGAGTTTGATCGCTTGTTTGACGAGGGGCTGCAATTGGAAGTTGTCGGCGTACTGCGGATGCGTGAGGGTGTGAATATGCCATTGGAGATGATTCATCCGGGGCTATTGTATCTGCCGTCACTGACGCAGCTTGTGCTGGACAATGCCGGGCGTATTGCCGAAGCGCAAGCCGATAGCGATTACGTTCTTGTCAATGTAGATATTGGTGGCCCCGGCAGTGAAGTCCAAGCCGGCACGCCTCTTTATCTCGACGCGACAGAAGAGTTGCGCACGCCGTTACTGCAATTTTTAGGGTATAATGCCGACCCTATATTTATGTTGATTTATCCGCGTAACTATGAGGGCAAAGACGTCATCTTAGAATATTTAGATGCGTGGAACGAGGGTCGCGCCGAGGAGGAGCAGATTCTTTACGATGACCCGGGCGCGATGATTGCGGGCATGATCACAGCCATACTTGGCGTTATCAGCGCGGTGTTGATTGCTTTTACCGCCATTTCGCTGTTTGTTTCGACGATTATGATTGCTATAATCATCTATGTGTCGGTGTTGGAACGCACGAAGGAGATTGGCATTTTGCGTGCCGTCGGTGCGCGTAAGAAAGATATTTCACGCGTGTTTAACGCTGAAGCGGCTCTGATTGGGCTGGGCGCGGGTTTGTTAGGGGTTGGCATCGCCTTCTTACTGACCATTCCAATCAACGCCGTTGTGTACAGCATGGTCGAAGTGCCGAGCATTGCAAGTCTGCCGGTTGTGTCGGCAACCGTTTTGGTGCTGGGCAGTATTGGCTTGACGTTATTGGCGGGCTTTATTCCGTCGAAGATGGCGGCTAAGAAAGACCCGGTGGTGGCACTTAGAACCGAATAATTGAGAGAAAGAGAAAGGGACGGCGTGAGCCGTCCCTTTTGGTTTTGGATAGTATTTATTAGGAGCGTTAACAAATCACGCGAAAACAATTTACGAAAATACGAATAAACGCATTGACGAATGTGCGGAGGTATGGTAATATGATATTATGCTAATGCGTAAATCAATATTATCAGGAGGTCACTATGGAGCGCAACTATGGCAAAGAAATCGACAGCATCCGCGAACAGCTTGACGAAATCAAAGGCTTGTTGATGAGAACGTCAAAACAACCAACAAAAGAATGGAAACACGTCGAACCAATGGAAAAAATGCACCCTGATGAGCGACTGTCCATTCTGATGGAGGAACATTGTGAAAAAGTCGATAACGACGGTAATAGCGGCGCAATTACGTATCTAGGTGTGTTTGCGTCGGGCGGCAGGCAATCGAACTGGATAACCAAGCAAGCAAGTACCGACAATTTACTCGCACTCATCGAAAGTAATGTCGCAACAAAGGTGTTGGCGTGCATTGGCAACAACGACAGGTTGAATATGTTATTGGCATTGCTCCGTGCGCCGCGTACCGTTGCACAGCTTGTTGAGCAATGCGGCTATAACACCACCGGACAAGTATACCATCACTTAAAACCGCTGCTTGCCGCCGACCTGGTCGTTGAGGACAGCAACAATCGCGGCAGTTACATCGTGCAGCCGCACCGTGTGCAAGGGATTATAATGTTATTAGCAGGTATTAGCGATATGCTGGACACACGGTATACACAAGGCAATTGGGAGTAAAAATCGTCTCGTAGGGCGTTTTTTCGTTGAACCTAATTACATGCATAGTCTTGGACATTGTATTGCCTATAACGTCACAGCAACCCCATCGCGCAGGCTTGCAGGGACATCAATCACTCGTTGATTTTCGCTGCCGCGCCATGGCAACGTCAGCGTCCGCTCGGCAAGCATAAACCGCCCGTCGATAACTACATCGCACAGCTCTAAAAGCTGCCGCTTGTGTTCATCGGCGTAAAGCTCCTCAAATGTCCAACCGGAAAACGCCCAAATGTTCAAGCCTTTGGCCCGTACGATGCGGCAGAGGTCAACAAGCGGCTCGATTTGCAAGAACGGCTCGCCGCCGGACAGCGTAATGCCGTCCAGCAGCGGGTTGCCGTCGATTTCGGCTAAAATGACTGCGAGGTCAATGTCATAGCCGCCGTCGGGGGTTAGGGCTTCGGGATTGTGGCAGCCTTCGCAGTTGTGTAGGCAGCCTTGCGTGTAAATGGCGTAGCGGAAGCCGGGGCCGTCGGCGATGGTTTCGTTGATGCGGGCATTAATTCGTAAAGTCATACTACACTTCGCTTAAACAGGCCTTTTCATGCTTGATTCGGGCGCGCTCTTCGGCGCGTTTGGCATTGTTGAACCGCTCAATCGAGCCGGCAAGGTAGCCGGTGACGCGGCGGATGCGTTCAAATTCGCCCTGCCCGTCAGCTTCGGTGCGACCACATTGCGGGCACTCGTCGTCGATAATGCCGGAGAAGCCGCAAACGGGATCTTGGTCGACAGGGTGGTTAATTGAACCGTAACCCACGCCCGCATCTTTCATAATGCGGATGACTTTCTCAAACGCCTCGGGGTTGCGCGCCGTGTCGCCGTCAAGTTCAACGTAGGTGATATGCCCTGCGTTGGTCAGTGCGTGGTAGGGGGCTTCGAGTTGAATTTTGTCGTAAATGCCGATGTCAAATTCAACGGGAATGTGGAAGCTATTGGTGTAAAAGTCTTTGTCAGTCACGCCGGTAATTTCGCCATAACGGTTTTTGTCGAGTTTGACAAACCGGCCGCATAAGCCCTCTGCAGGCGTGGCGAGCAACGTGAAGTTCATGCCGCGCTTTTTGCTCTCGGCATCCAGTCGCGCACGGATATGGCCGATGATTTCCAAACCTAAATTTTGGGCGATTTCAGATTCGCCGTGATGTGAACCGGTCAATGCCACCAGTGTTTCGGCTAATCCGATAAAGCCCATTGATAGCGTACCGTGTTTTAGCACTTCGCCAATCGTGTCGTTGGGGCCCAGCTTTTCGGAGTCAAGCCATACACCTTGCCCCATCAGGAATGGGAAGTTGTACACGCGTTTTTTGGCTTGCACCTCGTACCGCTCATACATCTGCTCGATAAGCATGTCAATTTTGCGGTCGAGTTCCTCGAAAAATTGCGTGACATTGCGATTGGCTTTAATGGCCATACGTGGTAGATTGAGGCTCGAGAAAGATAGGTTGCCGCGCCCGCCGCTGATTTCTTTGGTGGGGTCGTAAGCGTTTGACAATACGCGTGTGCGGCAGCCCATATATGATACGTGGGTATTTGGGTCATCGGGCTTGTAGAATTTTAGATTAAATGGTGCGTCGACAAAAGCGAAGTTGGGGAATAACCGCTTGGCGCTGACGCGACAGGCCAATTGGAACAAATCGTAGCTCGGGTCGCCGGGATTGTAGTTGATGCTTTCCTTGACACGGAAGACATGGATGGGAAAAATCGGCGTTTCGCCGCGCCCAAGGCCTGCTTCGGTCGCCAACAGCACATTGCGGATAACCATGCGGCCTTCGGGGCTGGTGTCCATGCCGTAGTTAATGGAGGAGAACGGCGTTTGTGCACCGGCGCGGCTGTGCATGGTATTGAGATTGTGCACCAGTGCTTGCATGGCCTGGTATGTGGCGCGTTCGGTTTCTTTCTCACCTTGCTTGCGGGCGAAAGTTTGCATCTTGACAACAAGTTTCTCGTCGTCAACATGTGAGAGCAACAAGGCTGCTTCATGGTCAGCATAGCCGTTGTCGTTGGCAATCACCGGTTTGAGGTTGGCTGATTCAAGTATTCGCGCCTGCGTTGCCTTAGCGATCTCACGTGCATTTTCAATGCCGCCAAGTAATTCAAGCGCATTGCTCATCGCGTCGGCATACATATTGGCATACGTTTTGGCGACACCCAAAGCAAGGCCGTAGTCGAAATTCATAACACTCTGTCCACCGTGCTGGTCATTTTGGTTTGCTTGGATAGCGATACAAGCCAGCGCGGCGTAAGAGGAGATATGGTTCGGCTCGCGCAGCGTACCGTGCCCGGTTGAGAAGCCGTTGCTGAACAATTTGATGATATCGATTTGACAGCATGTCGTCGTCAAACCGTAGAAGTCGAGGTCGTGGATGTGAATGTCACCTTCTTTGTGCGCCGCCGAATGTTCGGGGTTGAGCATGAACATATCATAGAATTGCTTAGCGCCCTCAGTACCGTATTTAAGCATAGTACCCATGGCGGTATCACCATCAATGTTGGCGTTTTCGCGCTTGACGTCACTTGTTGCCGCGTCGCTGAATGAAATGTCCTCATAAATTTTCATCAATGAGGTGTTCATTTCGCGTTGACGGCTGCGTTGAGCGCGGTATAATATGTATGCCTTGGCGGTCTGCACATGCCCGTTGTCCATCAAAACTTGTTCAACGATGTCTTGTATGCCTTCGACATCAGGTGTTGTGTGGGGGTTGGCGAGCAGGACATCGTAAACTTGCAACGACAATTTGTGGGCGACATCGGAACGTTCCGAGCCGCAAGTGGCGAAAAAAGCTTTTTCCATTGCGCGCGCGACTTTCTGGCAGTCGAATCCAACAACCCGCCCATCCCTTTTCTTAATGGCATCAACGGCCAAAACTCTCTCTGTCATGTGTAACACTCCTTTTTAAATAGAAACAGTAAACCTTGCGCCAAATCGTCGGATAACATAAAGCGCAATATGTTGTGGTGGCGTCGCAGCGCAATCGTATATGTAGTGTATCGCAAAGAATATAATTTGTCAACAGCTCAAACGCATTTTTTTGAAAAATTTTATAGAAGTTTTTTGTGTAAAGTGAGAGGCGGGCTATTGACAATAGGTTGATTTTGGTGTATAGTAACTGTCTGCGTGCAATAAAACGCGAACAAGCATTGAAGGAAGGAGGAAGATTATGCCAACATTTAACCAATTGGTGCGCAAGGGGCGCGAGAAGGTGACATACAAGTCGACCGCACCGGCCATGCAAGTGGGTCTTAACACACTGAAAAATCGCGCGACTGACCATTCGTCGCCGCAAAAGCGCGGTGTCTGTACTGTTGTGCGTACGCAAACGCCTAAGAAGCCGAATTCGGCTCTGCGTAAAGTGGCGCGTGTGCGTTTGAGCAATGGTATTGAGGTCACAGCCTATATTCCAGGCGTGGGTCACACGCTGCAGGAACATAGCGTGGTGATGATTCGCGGCGGTCGTGTCAAAGATTTGCCGGGTTGCCGTTACCATATCATTCGCGGCACACTCGACACAGTCGGTGTCGCAAATCGCAAGCAGTCGCGCTCGAAGTATGGTGCTAAGAAGCCCAAAGCGAAGTAGAAACGCTGAATAGGCGGTCGACAAAATTTGGCGTGTCTGTAAACTTTCATGTAGTTGGAAACTGTCGGCTTTCGTCGCAAACGAAACGCCAGAAACAAGCTAACGGAGTCGGAAGTTGAAAGACTGAAATTTCGATGAGTAGTCGCCGTATATGAGACGTGATACAATCGCGAAATAAACGAAATTAGACGCAAGGTTTATGCCTTGTTTTAGATATTATGTAGGGACGCGCTGTTTGCGTTCGTGGGTGAACGCAGTTTGCCTCTACGAAATGTCGGGCAAGGCACAACGGGGCGATTTTATCGTTCCGAGTACCGAGGAGCTCTAAAATTTTAGAAGGAGGGAAGCAACGTGCCCAGAAGAGGTTTTATCCCCAAGAGGGATGTGTTGCCCGATCCGGTCTACAACTCAAAGTTGGTGACCAAGCTAATCAATTCCATCATGCTTGATGGCAAAAAAGGTGTGGCGCAAAAAGCCGTGTATGGTGCCTTTGACATCGTGCGCGAAAAGAGCGGTAAAGAGCCGTTGGAAGCGTTTACCGAGGCATTGGAGAACATCATGCCGGCATTGGAGGTCAAAGCGCGCCGTGTTGGCGGCTCGACGTATCAAGTCCCGGTGGAAGTGCGTCCCGAGCGCCGTACAACATTAGGTCTGCGCTGGTTGACCGATTGTGCCCGCAAGCGCAGTGAACGTACTATTCGCGAAAAATTGGCGGCTGAGTTGCTCGACGCACTAAACGAAACCGGTAGTGCCGTTAAGAAACGCGAAGATATGCACAAAATGGCGGAGGCAAATAAAGCATTCGCGCATTACCGCTGGTAAGGAGAACAAGAAATGTCAAGACAGACATCCCTGGAAAAAACCCGCAATATCGGCATTATGGCGCATATTGACGCGGGAAAAACCACGACAACGGAACGCATTTTGTTCTACACTGGCAAGAACTACAAACTTGGCGAAACCCATGAGGGCAATGCCACCATGGACTGGATGGAACAAGAGCAAGAGCGCGGCATTACCATTACCAGCGCGGCGACCACCTGCGAATGGAAAGATCACCGCATCAATGTCATTGATACACCGGGTCACGTTGATTTCACCGTTGAAGTTGAGCGTAGCTTGCGCGTATTGGATGGCTCGGTGACGGTATTGTGTGCCAAAGGCGGTGTTGAACCACAATCGGAAACGGTGTGGCGTCAGGCGGATAACTATAATGTACCGCGTATGGCGTATATCAACAAAATGGATATTACGGGAGCCGATTTCCACAACGTGGTTGAAATGATGATTGACCGCCTGAAATGTAATGCGATACCCATTCAGTTGCCTATTGGCAGCGAGGGCGACTTCAAAGGCATTATCGACCTTATCGGCATGAAAGCACATGTCTATTATGACGATTTGGGCAAAGATATTCGTATTGAGGAAATCCCTGCTGATTTGCAAGACACAGCAGAGGAATACCGCGGAAAAATGTTGGAAGCCGTGGCCGACTTTGACGATGAAATTATGGAGAAGTATCTCGAAGGTGAAGTTATCGACGAGCAGAAAATCCGTGATGCCATTCGCAAAGCCACCATCGCCGTTAAAATGATCCCCGTGTTATGCGGCACATCGTATAAAAATAAAGGTGTGCAGCTTTTGCTTGACGCTATTATTGAGTATATGCCCGCACCGACTGATGTTGAGGATATCAAAGGTGTGAATCCTGATGACCCTGAACAGGAAGACAGCCGTCCAAGCAGCGACGACGCGCCGTTCAGTGCGCTGGCGTTTAAGATTATGACCGACCCCTATGTCGGTAAATTATGCTTCTTCCGTGTCTATTCGGGCACGTTGGCACAGGGTTCGGCGGTGTATAATTCATCGAAAGACAATCGCGAGCGTATCGGCCGTATTTTGCAAATGCACGCAAATGATCGTAGTGATATCGACGTGGTTTATGCCGGTGACATCGCAGCGGCCGTTGGCCTTAAAAATACCACGACAGGCGACACGCTGTGCGATGAAAAGAAACCGATTATCCTCGAATCAATGACATTCCCTGAGCCTGTTATCCGCGTAGCCATTGAGCCACGTACCAAGGCAGGTCAGGAAAAAATGGGCATTGCATTGTCGAAATTGGCGGAAGAAGATCCGACTTTCCGTGCGTATACCGACGAGGAAACGGGTCAAACCATCATCGCCGGTATGGGCGAACTTCACCTTGAAATCATTGTTGACAGACTGTTGCGTGAATTTAAGGTCGAAGCCAATGTTGGTAAACCGCAAGTTGCGTACAAAGAAACCATTCGCCGTGCGTCAAGTTCGGATATGAAGTATGCGCGCCAGTCGGGTGGTAAAGGCCAATTTGGTCATGTTAAAATTGACATTGAGCCGAATGAATCGGGCAAAGGCTACGAGTTTGTCAACAAAATCGTTGGCGGTGCCATTCCCAAGGAGTATATTGGTGCTGTTGATGCCGGTATTCAGGGTGCGATGCTGTCGGGCGGCCTGGCGGGCTACAACGTGGTTGATGTTAAAGTCACACTGCATGATGGCTCGTATCATGAAGTTGACAGTAGTGAGATGGCATTCAAAATCGCCGGTTCGATGGCGTTCAAAGACGCCGCGAAAAAAGCCGACCCGGTGCTGTTGGAACCCATTATGAAAGTCAGCGTTACCATTCCTGATGATTATACCGGTGCCATTGTCGGCGATTTGACGGCGCGGCGCGGTATGGTGCGGTCGATGGACGCACGCTCCGGCGGTACGATTATCAACGCCGATGTGCCGTTGAGCGAAATGTTTGGTTACGCGACGTCGATGCGGTCCAACACGCAAGGGCGCGGACAGTATACTATGGAGCCCAGTCATTATGCTGAGCTACCTAAGAGTGTGACGGAGAAACTGATCGCAGGGAAAGAGTAGAGCTGCCGTATACAAGGCGGGGCAAATTTCCCCCTTGACAAAAATTCCCTCATCGTATACAATAATTTATAAATCACAAAAGGACATGAAAACTAAGGAGGATTCACCCCATGGCTAAGCAAAAGTTCGAACGTAATAAACCACACGTTAACATCGGCACCATCGGTCACGTTGACCATGGTAAAACCACCACCACAGCGGCAATCACAAAAGTGCTGTCGTTTGGCGGTCAAGCCGAATTCCGCGCGTATGATGCAATTGACAAAACACCAGAAGAAAAAGCTCGTGGTATTACCATCAGTACTGCTCATGTTGAGTATGAGACGGCAAACCGCCACTATGCTCACGTTGACTGCCCCGGCCACGCCGACTACGTTAAAAACATGATCACCGGTGCGGCGCAAATGGACGGCGCAATTTTGGTTGTCAGCGCGGCTGACGGTCCGATGCCTCAAACGCGTGAGCATATCGTGCTTGCTCGTCAGGTTGGCGTGCCGCACATCGTTGTTTTCTTGAACAAAGCTGATCAAGTTGACGATGAAGAAATGTTGGAGCTGGTTGAGATGGAAATTCGTGACCTGCTCAACAAGTATGATTTCCCTGGTGACGATACGCCAATTATCCGCGGTTCGGCTAAAATTGCGTTGGAATCGCCTTCGACAGACCAAAACGCACCCGAGTACAAGTGCATTATGGACTTGATGGCAGCTGTTGATGAATTCATCCCGACGCCGGAACGTTTGGTTGATTTGCCGTTCTTGATGCCCGTAGAAGATGTTTTCACCATCACCGGGCGTGGCACGGTTGCGACCGGCCGTGTTGAGCGTGGCCGCTTGACAAAAGGTTCGGAAGTTGAAATTGTCGGCATCCGCGACACGCAAAAAACCGTTGTTACGGGTGTTGAAATGTTCCGTAAAGAGATGGATGAAACTGAGTCGGGTGACAATGCCGGACTGTTGTTGCGCGGTATTGCCAAAACTGACATCGAGCGCGGTCAAGTGCTTGCTGCGCCCGGTTCAATTAAGCCGTACACCAAGTTCAAAGGCGAAGTATACGTCCTGTCGAAAGAAGAAGGCGGTCGACACAGCCCGTTCTTCGGTAACTATCGTCCGCAGTTCTATTTCCGTACAACCGATGTTACCGGCGTTATCGAATTGCCTGCCGGTGTTGAGATGTGTATGCCGGGTGACAATGTTACCATCGGTGTTGAACTGATTACGCCGATTGCTATCGAAAAAGGTCTACGTTTTGCTATCCGTGAAGGTGGTCGTACCGTTGGTTCGGGCGTTGTTTCCGAAATCGAGGGCTAAGAACTTAAAATTCAACAAACGCCTCCTATGATTAGGGGGCGTTTTGCAAGGAAGTATTCTATGATTACTTGGTTACAAGAGACATGGCTAATGAGCTCAACAGCGGGACAAATGCTCCTCGTATTTATTGTTTCGTTGACGCCAATGGTGGGAGTGCGTGCCAGCATTCCGTTTGGTGCACTTGTGTTGGGGTTGCCTTGGTATATTGTTTTTCCTGTCGCTGTTGTGGGAGATTTCTTCCCCGTGTTCTTTATTATCGTATTCATCAAACGCATTTTTGCATGGTTAAAGAAATGGGGTCGATTTGGTGCTTGGGTAGAACGAACTGAGGAAAAGGCATTAAAGAAGTCGGAAAAAGTATTGAAATATAAGCGGCAGGGATTATTTTTCTTTGGTGCATTGCCGTTGCCGGGCACAGGGTCGTGGATGGGGTCACTGGTCGCAGCATTGCTCAATATGTCATTAAAAGAAGCTATGCCGCCTATTTTTGGCGGGGTAATAGTTTGTGCCGCGATTTTAACGGTGATTAGTTATAGTGGCGCGGCGGCGTTCCAGTGGTTGTTGGGGTAGAGTTGCGTTGAATAGGCAGCGAACGCGTTCAAACCTTTTGTGGTTGATCGTATAAGCCATACACGTTGAAAGGCGTGATTCCATACTATCTGCTCGGGGCATAAGCGCTTCGTTTGGCATACAATGCCTTAGGAGGCGATTTGTATGCGTTTAGTCTACGAAGGATTGTTTACGTTGCTGGCGGCTTACGGCCTTGTTGCGCTGGTTTGGCTGCTCATAGGCATGGTTGCGCGGCACAATGCGCGGCTCATTTATGCTGTTGTCAATGCCGACATGCTTGACGAGCAAAGCTTGCGGCAGACATTGGCATCTATTGCATGGATTCAACAATGGGGCATTGTTGAATTGCATCCTGTTATCGCGACAAATAAATATGACAGTTTGTTGTCGAAGTTGGCGCTGCAATACGACAGCCAGCTATGGGTCATGCAAAATATGTCCACTGAATAAAGGTAAGACGACCGCTTTTGATTGACAAAGGACGGTCGTTCCTTTATAATGATTTTAATGTTCGTATGAGGATAGTTTTATGCAGCTGATGGAACAACATGAGCAACTTCAAGGTGAAATCGTTGCCGTTCTTTTCAAAAATGAGGAGAACGGCTATGCTGTTGTCAAGTTACACACCACTGAGGGTGCCGATGTGACTGTCGTTGGTACAATCCCTTATGCTGCACTAGGTGAGCAGTTGGAAGTTACGGGAACGTGGGCGCACCATCGCAAGCATGGTGCGCAATTCAAAACAAGCGTTGTTACACGTGCTTTGCCGGCGACTGAGTCAGCGATGTTGGCATATTTATCAAGTGGTGTTCTTAAAGGCATCGGTGCGGCAACAGCTGAGGCGATTGTCAGGCGGTTCGGTGCGCGGAGCCTGGAAATTCTTGATCAAGAGCCTGAATTGTTGGCAGAAGTGAAGGGCATATCTAAGAAAAAAGCCTCCGAAATGGGGCAAGAGTTTGCCAAGCAAAATACTGTACGTCACTTAATGGAGTTCTTAGACGCCAATGGCTTTATGCCGCACATTGCCATGCGGTTGTATCAAGTGTACGGCGACATTGCGTTAGACAAGCTGCGTACTAACCCATATTTGGTATTGGAAGGGCAATACGACAGACAGTTTCCGCAAGCTGATGCCATGGCGTTATCGATGGAAATTGACCGCGCAGCAAGTATTCGCATTGATGCAGGTTTATTGTGTCAAATGTATTTTAATGTCAACCAAGGACATTGCTATTTGCCGCGTGATGCACTGGTATCAACGACGGCACAATTATTGAATTTAGATATTGAGCCGGTTGAAATCGCGCTGGATAATATGATAGACGGCGGGCGATTTATTGCCGAGCCGCACGGTGTTTATTTGCCACAGCTGTTCGCGGCTGAGATTGATGTGGCGCAACGCTTGATGACTTTGCATGAATCGCCGCCACCGCCTGTCGGCGCGTGGGAAACGCTTGTTGAAGAGATGGAAGGTGAGTCGGGACTGGCATTGGCCGATTGTCAGCGTGAAGCAGTACGTGCTTGTGTTGAAAACGCATTGTTTGTGCTGACCGGCGGGCCCGGTACGGGCAAAACAACCACGATTCGCGTTGCCGTTGATGTTTTCAAGGCGTTGAATTTAGATGTTGTACTTGCTGCGCCGACGGGACGCGCCGCCAAACGAATGAGCGAGCTTACAGGGCATGAGGCCACCACCATCCATCGCTTGCTGGAAATATGGTTTGACAGTGCCGACGAGGCGATTCACTACCGCTATGATGAGGATAATCCGCTCAGTGCCGATGTTATTGTTGTCGATGAAATGTCGATGGTTGATATTCAGCTCATGCAGGCGTTGCTGACGGCTATCAAACCTGACGCACGGCTGATTTTGGTTGGGGACGCCGACCAGTTACCCAGCGTTGGCCCCGGCAATGTTTTGCGCGAAATTCTAGATAGTGAAATTTTTGCAGTCACGCAGCTGACTGAGATTTTTCGTCAAGCTGCCGAGAGCCGCATCATTGTTGCAGCGCACGAGATTAACGGGGGTGATACGCCTAATATTCAAAACGACGGCGATTTGTATTTGCTTAAACGCGGTCACGAGGATGCTGTGATTGACACACTCAACGAGCTGTGTGCGACACGGCTGCCTGAAAATATGGGATTCGCGCCCGAACAAATTCAGGTTATTTCGCCGACGCGGCGTGGCGTATGCGGCACAATTCACCTTAATAAAATGTTGCAGCAAACACTTAATCCATTCGATGCGCAAAAGGCGGAACGGCGGTTTGGTGATACAATATACCGTCTCGGCGATCGCGTTATGCAGGTGCGCAATAACTATGATTTGGAGTGGGTTGATGGCATTAATGAGGTGTCGGGGCGCGGCGTTTTCAATGGCGATATTGGTCTTGTTACGGCTGTCAGCCCAGGCACGGATTCGTTAACAGTTGTGTTTGCCGACAGAGAAGTGGAATACCCCTTTGATTTGCTTTATGAGTTGGAGCTGGCATATGCTATGACGGTACACAAGGCGCAGGGTAGCGAGTTTCCGGCAGTACTGTTTGTTGCCATGCCTGCGCCGCCGATGTTGCTCAATCGTAAGGTACTCTATACCGCTATGACGCGGGCGCGGGAGCTGATGATTGTTGTAGGGCGGGTAGAGGTGTTGGAGGCGATGGTGAAAAAGAAACAGAGCGGCAAGCGGTTTACGTCACTACGAACTCGGTTGGAAGAACTTTCTTAAAATGCTTGACATGACGTAAAAGTTCAGCTAAAATGTTTTCAATCTCCTGTCGAGCTTTGTCGAATGTTTTCATAATCATCATTGGTAGACAGAAAGCAGACAGGCTCTAGGCCACTTTTTTCGTGCACACAAAGCCATAACCAAAATTGCAACCAATTGACATAAAATAAAACGAATATCCAAGAAAATGCGAAATGGCTCGCATTTTCTTGGGTGCATGCCCTGTTTGTCGAATAAACACGATGAAAAAACGCTGTTTTTCCAAAAACATGTCAAAAATCCCCTTGAAGACTCGACAAAAAACATGGTATTCTTTTCTCGTTGACAAGGCCTGTCGCAGAAAAGAGAAGTTGAAAAACACATTCTCGACTTGCAGTCCGCGCTGCAGTGCGGGTAAGTTGCCGAGTTTAATATTTTGGAAGCGTGCAGTGCCGAAAAATGATAAACTTGTCGGTCGATAAATTGTTTTTCAACATGCCAAGAAAAAAACAAAATAAAGTAAGGGGTATGACAATGCACAACAGAATTAGGGTTTGTATTGGAGACAGTAATGCAGAGTTCCGCGCTTTTTTGGCGACAACGCTGGGTGTAGAGAAAGACATAGAGGTTGTTTCGTCTACCGGCGACGGCGAAGAAATGTTGAAAACACTTGAAATCGAAACGGTTGATGTTGCCATCGTGGACACGTTGCTACCCAGTCGTGACGGCACTGAAATTGTACGGCGCGTGCGTGAAACAAAAGGGCAAAATGGTGTGGCATTCATTGTGGTGTCGGCATTCCTGCCCGACAACATCGTGATGGAACTCAAAGCACTCAACGCCTATTACATATTGCATAAGCCGGTGAATATGACGCTGCTGATGGAACGTATCCGTCAAGCGGCGCGGCGCGGACGCGGCAACAGTTATAGCATGGCACTTGTGCGCTCGGACAACGATGTTGAGGCACGTGTCACCGATATCATCCACGAAATTGGCGTACCGGCGCATATCAAGGGCTATCAGTATGTGCGCGAAGCGATTGTCTATTGCATTAAGAACAAAAAAGCGGTCAATAACATTACAAAGATTCTCTATCCGGCGGTTGCGGAAACATATGGTACAACACCGTCGCGGGTCGAGCGCGCCATCCGCCATGCCATTGAGGTGGCGTGGGACAGGGGAGACTTGGATACTTTGCAAGGCTTTTTCGGCTATACCGTATCCAACACCAAAGGCAAGCCGACCAACTCGGAGTTTATCGCCATGATTGCCGACCGTTTGTCGCTGCAATTGCGGGGCAGTGCTGTCAACTACGAGAATTAGCAAAAATTTTCACAAGTTTTTTAGTCAAGTGTTGCAATTTAAGATATAGTGTGATATTATACGTACAATGATAATTTATTTTAAACTAGGGGGGGATATTATGAAAAATACAAAATTTATCGCGCTGTTTCTGATTGCGGCTATGCTTGTCGGTGCTACACTGGGTGCTTCGGCGAACGCGGCAAATGTAAATTTGCTGACGGAAGCTGACTTTACAGCTCTGCTTATTGAGGGCGTAACAGACGGCATTACTAGCCAAACATCCACCACGGGAAACACGGATGGCAACCCGCACGCGATTCCGACAGCGCAAGGCAATGGCATTCGTGTGACACTGCAAGAACGTCCGTTGAACGACGGGCAAGGTGTTGGTACGCTGTTTCGCGTCTTTTTTGATGAGTTGGAAATCAATTTGACACAAACGCCGTATTTGATTTTCAACATTACCGGCGATGTTCCTAATTTAATTTTTGCGTTCAACCAACCGACAGAGCTTCGTTCAAATGATTCAGGCAATGAAGTCAGCATGGGCATCGGCTCGGATGCGCTTGTTGGCGGCGGCAGAAAAGCCATCAATGTCAACGATTTGATAACCGGTAACACATTGACGCTGGAAGAAGTTCGTTTCTGGGTCAATCCGGACGGCACAAATGCGCACGCGGGCAGACAATTCACCATTGAATATTTCTATTTTGCCGCAACGGCGGATGCAACACCTCCGACAGACACGCCTCCTGCCGATAACGGAACGCCTCCGCCGACTACGACACCTCCGGTCGGTGCCGGAACGGGTACACCCGCACCCGGACAAGGGAACCCTAAGACATTTGACGGTGGTGCTGCAATGATTGTTGTAACAGGCTTGGCAGGTTTGGCAGGTGCAGGCGCACTGGTTGTGCCGAAACTGGTAAAAAAAGAAGAGAAGTAAACGTTTAGTATCGCGATAAAAAGGCAGGGCTTGCGCCCTGTCTTTTTTTTGTGAAAAATTTTCTGAAAATTTCCTCGATTAACTGTTGCAATTTGCGGTATACTATGGTATCATGTGTGTAATGATGTCTAAAAACAGCCGCTATTTTGTGTGGTGAAATGGACAACAACATATTATTTAGGAGGACATGATGAAAAAGACTAAATTTATCGCATTGTTTTTGATTGCCGCGCTGCTTGTGGGCGCAACTTTGGGGGCTTCGGCGAGTGCTTCACTGCCCGCTGATATCCTTACGTTACCGACAGCTTCGTGGACAGCAGCTGATGAAACAGCATTGCCTGCAGGTGTAACTGTCACCGGTGGCGGCAACAACCCGCTTGTCTATACTGGAAACTGGGCGCCGTGGTCGCGTGTTAATCTCGCTACTCCAATTGAAATCCCTCACACTGAATTAGGCAACACGTATGTTAGCTTTGACATTGATGTTGCGCAAGGTTCTGGTGCTGAAACACGTGCTATGTTGGGCTTGATTGTTCAGCTTCAAACAGGCGAAAATACTTGGTCGGGCAACCTCCACTTTTTCCGTGCTCATGGCGATTTGGATCCCATGGGTGTCGGTGCTCACGATGACAGCCACAGCATAGATTACCTTCTTGATATGGGCCTTGATAATATGCCAGATGCAGCTGTGGTTACTCAGATGCGTGCTGTCGAAGGTGGCGCATTTAGAATTGTTGCTTTCACTGTCATTGCTGACACAGTAGTTACCATCAACGAGTTCCGCGTCCATGCGGGTGAAAATGGAAATGGCGGAAATGGAAACGGAACGCCTCCGCCGACTACGGCTTCACCTTCGCCGGCAGCTTCGCCAACACCTCCCGCTGGTGCGGGCACAGGCACACCTGCTCCGGGCACAGGAAACCCCAAGACCTTTGACCCCGGCGTGGCAATGATTGTTGTCGTTGGCTTGGTAGGCTTGGCAGGCGCAGGTGCGCTGGTTGTGCCAAAGCTGATTAAAAAGGATGAGAAGTAAAAAACATTAAAAAAGACAGGGCATAAGCCCTGTCTTTTTTCTTGTCAATGAGCCAATTGTGTGATATGATGAGGGTATCATCGCGAGGAGGTGCATGTCGTGAAAAAGCCGCCGGAATCGGTTGAAAATTATTTGGAGGCGATTTTAGTTTTGCAGAAACGAAATGGCTCGGTGCGATCGATTGATATTGCGCGTGAAATGGGTTTTTCTAAGCCGAGTATTAGTGTTGCCATGAAAAACTTGCGGGCAAGCGACTATATTGTTATGCAAGACGGGCAGATTACGTTGACCGAGAGCGGGTATGTGATTGCTCGGCGGGTGTACGATCGGCATATGCTGTTGACCGAGTGGTTGATAGCACTGGGTGTAGACGAGCAAACGGCGGATGAAGATGCTTGTAAGATGGAGCATGGGCTGAGTGAGGAGAGTTTTGTGGCAATTCAGCGGCATATTGAGATAACAAAAAAAACGCTCGAATGAGCGTTTTTTTGTAAGAGTGTTTAGACATTCACGCAGGGCAATTCGTCCAGTGCATTTTCAACAGCTGTGCCGCTATACTCAAAATCTTGCATATTGCCGCTGAAATAGGTGTCATACGCTGTCATGTCAAAGTAGCCGTTGCCACTGAGTGAGATAAGAATGACTTCATCTTTGCCGCTTTGCTTACATTCGTTGGCGTGGTCGATGGCAGCACGGATGGCGTGCGCGCTCTCGGGGGCGGGCACGATGCCCTCGGCTCTCGCAAATTGCACCGCTGCATCAAACACCTTGCTTTGTGGATAGGATTTTGCCTCAATAATGCCGTCATGGTATAGCTTGGACACTAATGCTGAATCGCCGTGATAACGCAGGCCGCCGGCATGAATGCCCTCCGGCATGAAGTTGTGGCCCAGCGTATACATTTTGGCGATGGGCGCCATTTTGGCGGTGTCGCCATAGTCAAAGGCGTAGACACCTTTGGTCAATGTTGGGCAGGCGGTTGGTTCAACAGCGACAAGTCGAATGTTTTTGCCGCTGAGTTTATCGGGTACAAAGGGAAAAGTCATGCCGGCAAAATTGCTGCCGCCGCCGCAGCAGGCGAAAATGATATCGGGGTATTCGTCGACCATTTCGAGCTGTAGTTTGCTCTCTTGGCCAATGACTGTCTGATGTAGGCAGACATGATTTAGCACACTGCCCAGCGCGTAGTTGGTATCGGTGTTTGTCGCCGCATCCTCAACGGCTTCGCTGATGGCGATGCCGAGGCTGCCCGTGCTGTCTGGATTTGCCGCGAGAATGGCGCGTCCCGTGTTTGTCAGAGCCGACGGGCTGGCGTTGATTTTAGCGCCAAAAGTTTGCATGAGTGATTTTCGATATGGTTTTTGCTGATAGCTGACTTTGACCATGTAAACACAGCATTCCAGGCCGAAGTGCTGCGTTGCCATTGCCACGGCGCAGCCCCATTGCCCAGCACCTGTTTCGGTGGCGATGCGCCGAATGCCGGCCTCTTTGTTGAAAAATACTTGCGCCAATGCCGTGTTGAGCTTATGGCTGCCCGTGGCGTTGCCGCCCTCGTATTTGTAATAAATACGCGCCGGGGTGTCAAGTTGCTTTTCGAGTTGCCGAGCCCGGTAGAGTGGGCTGGGGCGGAAAGACTTGTAAAGCTCGCGAACAGGCTTAGGGATCTCGATGAATCGTTCGGATGAAACCTCTTGTGCAATCAATTCATCGGGGAAAATGACTTGCATATCTGCTGGGCTAAGAGGATTGAATGTTTGCGGATTATAATATGGCTCGGGCTTGTTCGGCATATCGGCCACGACGTTGTACCAGTACTTCGGGAGATGAGCGTCCTCTAACATAATTTTTACGACGTTGTTTTTGTCTAACATGATCTTATTTCCTTCCTGTTTTGAGATACAAAAAAACACAGCGAGCGAATTTCACCGCGCTGTGCCTTGCTTCAAGTCATGACAATCACATTTTTAGCAGTAAAATTCAATTATGAATACGCCAAAAACGCCATTGCCAAGCAACCGCGCCGTTCATAATTGAAATTTTGCTGTGTGTACGCATAGTTTGGATAAACTCCTCACTGTGATTTTTGTTTAGTACAGTATAGCATGATGTGATAGCCTTGTCAAGTGTTTTTTGGAAAATGGTAAATTTTTTATTGTCGCAGGGGGATTAGATTCCTTTACAACCAAAGCGCGTTTGTATTGGCGTCCTTATGGTGGCTGTCGCGGCACATTACGCGCACATATCCTTCGTGGCCCGTAAGGTCAAACTCGGCGTGATTTAACTTTGCGCCTTTGCGAGTATAACATACTCGCCCTTGGGTGTAGACGGCAATGAGGACAACGGCGGAGCATTTGACAATTAATTTATCATCTTGCACATACACCTCGTAGATTTCGGGGCCTTGGCTGGCATAAAAATCGCCATCGCTAAGTGCCGTTATGACGTCTTGGTATTGCAAGCTTTCGCTGTTAACGACCACCCAACCGCCGAACGAGTCGCAGTTGGCGCTGTACAGGGGGTGGATATTATGATTATCATCGGTCGAAACGCAGAAAATATTGTTGCTTGTGCGCAGCTTTTCGTCGTAAGACTGCGGGTTATAGCCGTTGTATGCCTCGATTTCGCCGCTGTGGTTGTAGATTTCCATCGCCCAGCAACCTTGTAGTTTTTCGTAATCATCATAAGTTTGCAGCGACCAATAAGGGTGGTTGTAGCATACTAGAAAACCTTCAATTGTACGGTTTTGGATATATTGGTTGATGGCGTCGATGTCGTCGTAGGCCATGTGCGGGAGAGGAGGCGTTTGTGTGACATTTGGGTCTGTTGCATATAAATTGAGGTGATAGGTTTTGCAGCGCGTATAGTTGATGTCTTGGGTGACGCTGACTTCGCAGGCGTTGATGGCCAGGAAGTTATCATCGTTCAAGCAGGCTTGTGAAACTAACGCGTCATGCTCGGTAAAGGCGATAATGCTGTATCCCTCGGCTTGATACATAGCTTTGGTTTGCTCGGGCGTATATTTGCCGTCGGAAACAGTGGTGTGGCAGTGAAGATTGGCTTTGTAGGCGTTTTTGTCGCCTTTGTATAGATATTGCTTCATGAATGCCTCCATGCATGTTGTGTTATTTTATTATATAATAGGTTATTAGGCGATGTCAATTGCGACAGTTGACAAAACGGAATCATCCCTTGGTTAAGGATCATTCCGTTTTGTCTAGTTTGCACATGAGTTAGCCTAAGAGCGCTTGATCTCCCGCGAACGCCTCGCCGCTGGCGTGGCTGAACTTGGTAATGAGATTTTCCACTGTCAAATTTTTCTTCTCCTCGCCCGAAGCATCTAGCACAATGTGCCCACCGTTCATCATAATGAGGCGGTTGCCGTGGCGGATGGCGTCGCGCATATTGTGCGTCACCATCATGGTTGTTAGTTTATGCTCTGAGATAATTCGGTCGCCGATATCCAGCACTTTAGGTGCTGTCTTAGGATCGAGTGCGGCAGTGTGTTCGTCGAGCAACAATACTTTGGGTTGCTTGAGTGTTGCCATTAAGAGGGTCAATGCTTGCCGTTGCCCGCCGGAGAGCAACCCCACTTTGTCAGTCATGCGGTTTTCTAACCCCAGCTCCAATGTGGCAAGACGCTCACGGTAGATTTTACGCTCTTTTGCCGTGATATACCAGCGCAAACTGCGCCGCTTGCCGCGTCGGTAGGCGATGGCAAGGTTTTCTTCAATGTTCATGCCGGCGGCCGTGCCCATCATCGGGTCTTGAAAGACGCGTCCGAGGTATGGCGCTCGCTTATGTTCCGGCAAATTTGTCACATCGACATTGTCAATGGTAACGCGTCCGGTGTCAGACATGAACGTACCGGCGACACTACTTAACAGCGTGCTTTTGCCCGCGCCGTTGCCGCCGATGAGTGTTACATAATCGCCGCTTGCAAGGGTCAGGCTGACGCCGCGCAAGGCATGGTTGGCAATAACAGTGCCGGGGTTGAAGGTTTTGTTTAGGTTTTCAATGTGTAGCATTATGAAGCTCCTCCCCGCACTTTGCCGAACAGCCTTTTGAGCCAGTCGCGCGTTTGCGGCAACACCAAGGCGACGGCAACAGTGATGGCGGTAAGCAATCGCAGGTCGTTGGGATTCATACCCAATTCCAATACAAGGGCGATAACGAGGCGATAGATAATTGAACCCAAAGCAATCGAAATCAACCGCCCCCAAAAGCTGCGGAACTTAAATAACACTTCGGCAATTACCACTGCGGCAAGACCGGCGACAATTGTGCCCGCACCCATGGTGACAACTGCAAAGCCTTGGTATTGCGCAATCAGCGCGCCCGATAAGCCGACCAGCCCATTGGAAATCATCAGACACAGTACAATCATGGCATTGGTGTTGACGCCTTGCGCTTTGACCATCTGTAAGTTGTTGCCGCTGGCGCGCATGGCAGAGCCGATTTCGGTACCGGCAAAACAATAGAGGAGCACACCAATGGCGATGGCCACGATAACAGAGAAGATAATGACAATGGTGTCATAAGAAACGGCTATCCCCAGTGATCCAAGCAGGTTTTCAAATGCCGCGAAGACAGAGAATGTACGCCAGCGGTTCAGCGGAATATTGGGCTGTGACATGACACGAAGGGCGACTGAGTAAGAGCCGACCATCGTCAAAATGCCAGCCAAAATTGACGGTATTTTGAGCTTGGTGTGTAAAATGCCGGTGACAAAGCCGCCTGCCGCGCCAATACATATGGCAAGTAATGTGGCCACAAACGGATTACCGCCGTTGGCAATCAGCCGCGCTGCCAATCCCGCGCCCAGTATCAACGTGCCTTCGACGGACAGATCGGGCATATTTAAAATGCGGAACGTATAAAAAACGCCGACCGCCATCAGCGACCAGAGCAACCCCTCTGAAACAGCTACTTGCAAGATGGAAAACATATGATATGTCCTTTAATTAGTGATTATTCGGGTATGTTGAAACTGCCTTTCAACACTTCTATTATTCCGGCATGCGGATAAATTCTTGGAAACGCGTGGGGACATCAATGCCCAAACGCTCGACCATATAGCCGTTGACAGTGTAATTGTATCGCTCTGCCGTTTGAATCGGCATCGTTGCCGGGGTTGCGCCTTGGAGTAGAATTTGCGCTGCCATACGGCCGGCTTGCCGCCCCAGCTCCTCGTAATTGACGCTGAGTGTGGCAACGCCGCCTCCCATGGTCATGTTTTCTTCGCCGGCGAAGAACGGTGTGCTGGAACTGTCGCTGACTTGTTCAATGACACCCATTGCGCCGGCGATGTTGTTGTCAGTTGGTATGTAGATGGCATCTACACGGCCAGCCAAGGATGTAGCGACTTGGCGCAAGTCGTTGACATCGGCGATAGTGGCCGAATCGCTGGTAAGCCCTAAATCCTCGATAACATCCCGTGCCAATTGCGCTTGATACACAGAGTTATCCTCGCCCGATGAATACAGCAAGCCGATAGTTTGGATGTCGGGGAAAAACTCCAAAATCATTTCAATTTGCGCACGAACGGGGTTCATGTCGGATGCGCCGGTAATATTTCCGCCGGGTGCTTCGTTAGAGTCAACTAAGCCAGCACCGACAAAGGTAGTAATCGATACACCAACGATAGGGATTTCGTTGGTTACATTGGCCATTGCTTGTGCGCTGGGCGTGGCATTGGCAAGTACCAAGTCTACCCCGCGCCGCTCAAAGCCGCTCGCGATGGTATTTAGTGTGGCGGTGTCATTTTGCGCGTTTTGCAAGTCAAACGTTACGGTATATCCCGCGGACTCTGCCGCCGCCGTCAGTTCTTCCATAAAGCCGTTGCTGGCAGCGTCTAGTGCCGGATGCTCTAACAATTGAATAATACCGATGCTGAAATTACCGTCGTCAGAACCGCCTCCGTTCTCACAAGCAGAAAAGCTGGCAGCCGCAAAAGTGACAACAAGAAGCAACGCGAGAAATTTGCACATTTTTTTCATTTCGATACAATCCTTTCGATATTTGTAGATGTGGCTTTCTCCTCACTATACCACAAAAGAAAGCAAAGAGCAAGTTTTTGACAGTGCTTATAACAAAGGCACATATGATATGTCGGTCAATGTATGCTTACCAAAAGCGAGTTAGTATGTAAAATACTTGACAAAGAGTGCGGAAAATGATAGCATGAAAATAGACCGACCGACGGTCTACGCTGTGTTATCATACTATATAAGAAGGAGGTTGTACACATGGCACGAGTTATTGACCCACAAAAAACGATCAATACCATTCTATCTGTTTCTGAAAAACTTTTTTTGGAAAAAGGCTATGAAAAAACAACGACGCAAGAAATTGTAAACGAGACAGGGCTGTCTAAGGGAACAATTTTTCACCACTTTAAGTCGAAAGAGGATATTTTAGCTGCAGTACTAGACAAACATAACGACTCCACGGCACAGGATATGCACAAATGGCTCTCTGACATGAAAATGTTGACAGCTAAAGAAAAAATCGTGGGTCTGTTCAACAGGTTCTACGACGATGCTGAGAGAACGCCGTTATCAAAAATGGCACTTACGTCTCGAAGCCCCCGACTTATTATTGAGGATTTGAGAGCATGGGAGAAAAAGATATCGCCAATTATCACTGACATCATAAAAGAAGGAAATCAAGATGGTTCGGTAAAAACAGAATTTCCTGAAGAATGCGCTCAGCTATTCAATCTCTTATTTTGCATATGGTGTGACCCTGTTACTCTTGAGTGCAGTGCAGAAGACTTACATAAACGCTTACGGTTTGTCCAGCATATGATGAGACTCTTGGGTGTAGATGTTGCGAGTGATGCATTTATAGCAAAATCTAAGAAGTTTGCAGAAGGATTATATCCAATAAAAAGTGAGGAATTGTCATGATTGAAGCAAAAAAAAGCAATATATGGTTACTCGGCGTTATCTTGGTGAGTTATTTTGTTGTTGGATTTCCCGATGGTGCATTTACTGTGTCATGGCTTGGCATTGCAGATGAAATCCGGGGAATGACGACAGCCCACACAGGATATATCTTGGTGGGATATTCTGTTACCTACACATTAGCCGGGATCATCTTATCTAAACTGAATCGTTTTATGAAGTTGCAAACGGTTTATTTATATGGTCTTATCATCATGAGTTTAGGCTTTATTGGCCTTGCCTTGTCGCCGAATTTTACATTAGTGCTTGCAACCATAACGATTTATGGGTTTGGCACTGGATTAATGGCATCCAGCATGAACTCGTATATGGCAAAACACTTTACCGCTAGGCACAACAACTGGATGCACTGCTTTTGGGGTGTTGGCGCTACGTTAAGTCCTATTATTATGGGTCAGATGATGGCAGTGCTAAGTTGGCGCGCGGGATATTTTGTGATTACCGGTATTTTGGGGGCAGTGGCAATTATGCTTTTGCTTAGCATGTATAAAAAGATTTGGATTGATGATAATGAGTCAGCTCAGGGCGAGTTAGAAGAAAACACAGAAAAGAAACGATATTTAACAAAACGGTGGCATCAGGTTGTGGAGATATTGACATTCTTCTTCTTGGGCGGCACAGACTATACCCTCGTGTTTTTTACCGGCGCAGCACTGATTGCGCGCGGGCAAGAAACGACTTATACAGTGGCAATATTTTCAGCCGTTTACTACATATCAATGACGGTCAGTCGAGTGTTTTTTGGCTGGGTCGCAAAGTGGTTAAAGGAAGTTCCGATTGTGCGTATTGGCGCGGGTGTAGCCGTAGTGGGAGTTATAGTATTATATTTCGTCGGCAACGTTTGGGGCATGGCTTTGGCAGGGCTTGGACTAGGCCCGATGCTTCCAACCTTGGTCAGTGATACATCCAATCGATTTGCACCCCACACTGTGTCTAAAATTGTAGGGTATGAACTTGCGGCTTTTGGTGCCGGGATAGCAGTGTTATTCTTTATGACCAGCCAAATCATGCATTTTATCTCTTATGAGGCGCTTTTCCCTTTGGGCTTGGCTTTTGTTGTTCTTGTATTTGTGTGCAATGAAATTTTAGCGCGCGCACTAAAGGCAGGCAACAAAACATAATTAGGTTATCAAGTTTTTGGGTATCTACTGTTAAAATTTGTCTGCAATAATAGTAAAACAAAAGCGTTCTTATCAGCGTTTAATATGCTGATAAGAACGCTTTTGTTGGCAACAGAGGTAACTAGGGATACAGACTCATTAAGACTAATGGTCGAGGTGACAGGTCGAATTTGCAAACAATTTTAATATATTCGCCAATCACCCAAACCTATTATAACCTATTCATATCAATGTGTTCACGCATTTTGCCTATTTCGCAATATTTTGATATTCGCAACAATTTCACAATATTGTGTTAAAAATGTGTTACGTTTCGTCATGCGATTTCGTACAATCGAGGACGCTTGTTCGCATTGTCGATTTTGTTAAATACATCAACGGCAATTTCAACATCACGAGGATATAAGTGCGAATATGTGTTCCGTGTTTCCTCAACTCGTGCATGACCCATTCGTTTTGAAACTTGCTGAATATTCACATTTGCATTGCATAAAACAGAAGCATGAGAATGTCTGAAATCATGTATGCGTATGTGCTTTAACTGTGCCAATTCCGCATATAAACTATTTCGATTTGCAACTGAACTATTACGCAATGAACGCTCAACGCCTAAAATGAAATTGTCATCGCTGAAATTGTGTAATTGCTGTTTGCGTTTCTTGTGTTCGTTCAAAATGTCAATCAATGCTTGTGGCATTTGCATTGTACGATATGACGATTTTGTTTTAGGGGGTTGCACAATATCAACATTTTTGATTTTCTGTTGAATCGAACGCCGAACACTTAACATATTACCACAAATATCACTCCATTGCAACCCATGAATTTCACTTTTTCGCAAACCACAATAAAACGCAATATTGAAAAATACATAATACTCATACTCCGACCAATCGTGATTTTCTCGCTCGTGTTTTATTGCTTGTGCTTTCGCAACTTCAATAAACTGCAAAAATTCGTCCGACGTGTAAAAATCAACTTCCTGTTTCGTGTACATTGCATCTTTGAAATTGCCGACAATCAACAATAAATTCTGATTGATGTACTGCATTTTGACCGCATAATTTAACAACGCTCGTAAATTACCGTACATATGCTGTTTTGTTTTCAACGCCATTCCTTTTGATTCAATTTGTGTTTTCCAATCCTGCAAAATCTGCGTTGTCAACTTGCTAATTCGTATATTGCCTAAAATCGACTGAACATGATTTTCATATTGTCGCTTATGGGTATCCCATGTTGATTCACGAATTTCAAACCGTTTCTTTGCCATGTATTCATCAAATAACTGCTGAATCGTCATTTTTGAATCTATATCATGTTCATTTTTTTGTTTTTGCAACTGAATTTCTAATTCTTTTGCATTTTCTAACCCATACGCAATTTTTGTGAACTGCTTATATTTGCCTGTTCTGTTGCACATGAAATTTACACGAACATGATACTTTTGCAAACCGTCTTTTGATTTGCCTGTAATCTTTTTAATCGACATATTTTTTTATCCTTTCCTGTCGATTGCTTGTGAACGAATTATAACACATTGAAAAGTAGTGTCAACACCCATTTACAAGCAATCAACATCATCATATTTTTATTTACGCTAATTTCAACTGTTTAATCTTTTTCATGCGATGCTCTAAATCCTTAACGTCAATACCCCAAACTTCAAACGCAACAACCGTGTTGACCGTGTTTGAACCAAACGACATCATTTCACGTTCTCGCATTTCGTCCTTTGCAATCTTTTTCAATTTCGACAACGTGTTCGGGGAACGCTGCCCGAATAAAATTGTTATCTCTTTGTTGCCTAATTCTGCATGACGATAATAAATATGTAATGCGTTTTCAATACTCGTTGTTTGCGGAATATTCATGCGTTTTTCCATCATATTAAATGTACTTCCTTTTTTGTTTATTTTATACATTTATTATACTATTCTGACTTGAAAAACCGCCCAAATAAAAAACGAACCCGACCGAAGTCGAATCCGTTTCTTGTATAATTTCTTATTACTTCTGTGACTGTGACTAACCAAACCTAACTCGCTAAATCCTCGCCCCATAAATCGTCGCAATTATCGCCCATACAATCAAATTCGCCACATATACTACAAAATCCCGTTTGTTTCTTACTTTCACTCGTCGCAAAACCATTGATTGATTTGTCGTGTTCTAACAACTCAAAATATTCACTTGTCGTGTATTCGTTGAATTTGCAAAAATCTGTGTAAACCATAACTTTATCAATTCTGCGAATGAACGTGTCGTAAAATGCACGATTGTCTTTTTTCAATTTTTCATATTGTTTTTCTAACGGCAAATTCGATACGATGTATATTTTTTCATAACACACCGTTCTTTTGTGATACCTCGCACTCAATTTTACTTTTCGCCTGTCAATGTACCCATTCAAAATCGAATATGTAATGCTTGAATCGAACTCGTCTAATAACAAAACCCTTTCGCCCATATAACTATCGAATATTTGATTTTTGTTTTCGTAATCAATAATGTTGCATACTTCATCATCGCCATATTCATCAAATACCCATGTTGTTTTACCCAAATTCGTGCGACCTTGAATATATGTTACATACGCACGACCTTTCATTTGCCTGCCCCTTGATTTCATATGCAACATTTCATTTTCTAATATATTACGATAACGCATTAAATGAGGAAACGTATCAATAATACTATCAACATCAAAACCATCATTTAACATTGTTCGTGCATCGCTCCAATCGTTGCGTTTGCCTTGTGATTTGTCTTGCGGAACTTGCCCCCATTCATAAAACGTATTTTCAACAACTGTGTCATGTTTATCAAAATGCCTACCATCTTTACGTATGTAATTACGACAATCAAATCCCGTACCAAATTCATGTATTTTTTGCACATGACCCCCATTGAAATTGTTAATCATTGTACTAAACCGCATTGCGTTGTCTAATTCTATGTATATATGCGAATGTAAACGCTTACTTTCGTTACCGATTTCATCTGCAAAACAAAAATATCTAATTGTCGGAAACTTCTCGCATACATCACGAATTTTATCATGTGTCCATTCTCGCACGTCTGAATGATTTATTGTGATAAAAAATCTGCGTACACGTTCGTTTTGCATTTCGTTCATGCAATCATTGGGAAAATTATTGTTACTCATTTTTTATAGTATCCTTTACGTTATTTTATTTGCACATAAAATTGTGCATATTGTTTTCAATGTGAACTTGTGAACTTTATATCTGTGACTTTCTAAATGTGTCACAAAACACCTATGTATTGAATGTAGTAATCCAATTCAATCGCTTCGCACGATTTGCGTACCCTCACGCAAAATCTTTTATCGTTATGTAAATCCCATAAAAATTTTTCTCCTTTAATTTGATTATTTATATACTCCTATTATACTATTTCAACTCGAAAAACCGCCCGAAATCGTCCGTCAAATTGCACAAACTTCAACCACTTTTGACCCTCATTTTATACAACATGACGAACCCCAAAACGCTATAATTTCTTATTACCTCTGTGACATTGTGACATCTGAAAATCTGCGGCACACTTGCTAATTTTCGCAATCAATACACAACCATGACAACACATGAACCAATCTGTTAAACCGCAAAATTCTGTGTTCTACCGCAACAAAAAAACACGCTCAAAATCTGAACGTGTTATAATATCGTTTTCTAAAATTATGATAACGCTTGCTTGCAAATTCTCTTTATATTTTCCATGTTTTCAACTTCGCCAACTTTGATAAAATGCAAATCTGAACCAATTACGCACGAACCCTCGCCACAACCGAAATTATGATTGTCAATTTTCATTTTGACGGCGTCGATGTGTTCCGGCATTAACATATCATAAATTGATTTGTTAAACTTACCTAAAATAATGCAAATTTCATAATTCAATCTTGAACCAAAATTGAAAACGGCGGCATCGGGACGCTGGCATGAAACAATCAATCGAACACACATTGAACGACCCATCATCAATAATTCTGATACTTTATTCATTACTGCTTGGGCGTGTTTCTTGTATTCATTCAACAACGATAAAATATTCGCTACATACTCATCAAAAATTAACGTTATTTGATTTCTTGATTTATCTATACCGCTCATTCGTTGCTGTAACTTCTCATGCACAATGTCTAACGCTTTGATTGTGTTCTTGTACGAATAATAATTTTTGCAATCCCTTAAATGGGCAAATGAATCATCGCCTTTGAAATCTGCAAAATAAAATTCGCCGTTGGGTTCTGCCTTGACTAATTTTGCAAATAACTGATTCAAAAAATATGACTTACCACTTCCGCTCATGCCACAAATGACTGTTTGTGAATTTGTGCTTGATGAAATATCTGCCGTAATGTATTTTTTCTCGCTGTAATCATTCCATGCTTGCAAATCATATCCAACATTAAACATCATTCTCAACTAACCTCGCTTGATTTGATTTTGTCCGTCCTTTTCGTGCGTTGAAATAAACGACCGACCAACAATTTTTTGAATATTCTATATCTCCAATGATTGTATAATTGATTGCCGATTGAATCGCATTGCGTTTCGATTCCCATACATCTTTGGAAACACCCTCCGCACGAAATGCCAACGTGACGTAATCCGTATTTGATAATTTATACGAAATCAATTTTGCCGTTGTTATCTCTTTCAAACACGCCGTATTTGTGATTTTATCCTGTATTGCTTTTCGTGCGAAATGATTTGTTGCGAACACATAAATCATAACGAACAATACAACGATAGCGAGCGCCGTTAGAATGACGTGTAATGCGATAATTGGCAATGTTCCGATACGAACATCATCGAATATATGAAAACCGCTAAATCTGCGAAATACTGCGAACATGATAATCATGTAACCAATGACAGCGCCGAACTTGACTTGTTTAATTTGTTTGTTGCTCATAAAATGCTCCTCATAAATTTAATGGGCGAAATAAATCGCCCATTTTTTCGTTATTGTTTCGCTTGACTGATTGCGATGACTTTTCCCTTGTTATTGAACATCAAATTCAAAATGTCGTTTTGTTTGATTCCTTGCGGAATTTGAACTTCTTGTTTGACGAAAATTTTATCCGTCATTAAACCGTTTACACTCTCATCATTGTATGTAACAAATAACTGTGTGCCTTTGACATTTTCGCCATTGTCTGATTTGAAATCTAATGCTCTAATTCCTTGTAATTGCACCTGCATATTTAATACCTCTTTGTAATAAAATTTGCCCGCATTTTGCGAACCAAAAAACAATATCAAAACTTTCTGAAAAATAATCCTCTCGACCCTCTGAACACCTTGTGCTGTCTGCGTTTGCGACTTTATTTTTCTTTTCAAAAATCATATACTTTTGCTTGATTTTATGTTATAATATATACATAATAAATCGTTGAGAAATCAACGAAATTTACATTAAAAAGGAGTATTATCAAATGAATAATACAAACAAAAATCTCTCGAAATCTGCACAAACTCAAATGCAAAACGACATCAACGAAATGATGAAATTGTATCACGAATCAAAAAACCGTGATGACGAAAAATGCAATGACATTCGTTGCACGTGTGATTTAATTGCATACAATGAAAAACACAATCAATTGTCATATTCGATTATTGCAAACGCATTGAAACACGCTGATGAAATCTATCAACAAAAACATAATAAACACGTTGGTGATTTGCATGATGACATATTTTTTGCAATCGTGCATTGTACGAACATTGTTACTCATGCAATGTATCAATTTATGAATCATTGTAACAAAACGTATGAAATCAAAAAATCTGCATAATTATTAAATTTTATTTTCCTTTGAACACAAAAAACGCAATGTTGACAAAATCGACATTGCGTTTTTATTTATCATTGTGACCGCTAATTCTGCGGTTTAACCGATTATCCACATCGTCAACACGTTATCATGTTCACATATGAACTAAACGGTTCTACTGTGGATTGTGCGTGTTGTGATTATGCACTCACAATCAAATCCCCATCAAAACCACTCCATGTTGAATCGCCTGTTGTCCATATACCGTTGACTAAATAAAATTTTCTAAATCCCCAACCTGTTGAACGATTTTCATGTGCCCAATTTTCATCGCCTTCGATAAAATCCCATAACGCTTGCTCTGTTCCAAATGCTTTATTTCTTGCCCACCCATTGCTAATTCCTCCTACCATTTTTGAACCCCTATCAAAACTCGCACCCTCGTTGCCATTCCAAACTGCCGAAACATGACTTCCTGCTAACCAACCCCAAACTTCTTGACCAACCCAAACATTCTCTAATACAAAATTTCCGCTGTTATCTGTAAATCTACTATGCCATGTAACCTCAACCGCCGTATATGTCGCAAAATTTCCATTGTCAAATACATTCCGCATTGCTTGATAATTTTCAAATGCCTGTGTATTTGTTGTGCCAAAAGTTTCACGAATTACATAAATTGTTTTTGTCTGCGGTTCAACGTCAATTACACATTCACAATTTCCGAAATCACACAATGTATTCAATGTCCGTACAACGGCAATCGTCATTTGTTGTGTCGGAAATGTCATCAACGGTCGAAATAAATATCCGCCCTGTGAGCATGTATTTCCCATTATTCGAGTCGGTTGCTGATTGTACAAAAAATGAATATAATTTCTTGCCCACGACGGCAAATTTTCCTCAAACGGCAATTGTTCGTTTGTAATGTTCGACGGAATTGCACCACAAAATAACGAAACTAAACGCCCCAATAATGTTGACGCTTCTTGTCGTGTGATTAAATCATTTGCCCTAAATTGCAAACCCGTCCAACGATATGACTGCGAACCCCGAAAAATGCCCAATCGAACCATCGCATACGCATCACTATCAAACTCATACAAATTTGCAATGTCATATAAATCGGGAATTTCGTATAAATCATCATCGTCAAGCGAATCAATGAATTCATTGATTGTCATATTTGTATAATGCTCGATAAACCGTGCAGCAATGTCTGCAATGTGTAAACGTGAAATTCCTGCTTGCCATGTGTTATTTTGCAATACACGACTTGACAGCATATTAAAATCCCATGCCGTTTCTATGTAATCTCTCGCCCATGAATTTGCGTTTGCTCTTGCGTCATAATCCCATACTGTGCGTTCGACATCACAAATACATGGATTCCAATAGCAATCTGGACAAAAAACAGGTTCGCAAACGCAAGGAAATTCATTGCAATCATCACAGCAAGCACAATCACCTCTACCACAAACGTCACAAACGAAAACATCGCAATTACATGGAAGTTGACCTGTAATCGTGCAAACATTTGCTAATTCGGGCGGATTTTGATTTTCGGGTACCCATACAGGCATTATTGTTATCATATGACGTTCAGCAAATTCGTCTTGCCCTAACGTGATGACTTGACCCTCATAAAAAAATTCAATCCATTCAAATTGAAATGTTTCCATGTTCATCATACGAATTCCCCATGCGTAAAATTCGTGTCCTTCATTGTGAATAAATGGTGCAATTCCACGAATTGTATGCGATTGTCCTTGTGCGACTTCATCAATTTGTCCGCCAAATAATTCAATATTTTCAATCGTGAAATTTGCAATTTGATTTGGAATATATGTAATGCTTGAAATCGCACCATTCGCCCCCGTTGTCAACATCGCACCTGTCAATGAAAACATCATCAACATTGCAAGTGCCAGTGATAAAATCCGCTTTTTCATAAATCGTGTTTCTCCTTGTCATTTTTACATATTTTGTCGATTTCGACAATGACATGGTAACATGATTTTGGGCGTGTGTCAAATTTTTGTGACCTGCACAGTCACATACACCCTTTGTTGATTTATGTACAATTAACGTGGGGTGATAATCAATGCGTACATTTGATTTCGATGATGACATATATTTGACCATTCGCAAAAACATCAAACGTTATCGTAAACAAATAAAAATGACTGCGGCAGAATTATCTGAACTCGTTGATTTGTCACATGATTATATCAGACGACTTGAAAGCAACAATGATAAATTCACAATGTCAGTTCGCACGTTATATAAAATTTCGATTGTGTTGGGTGTCAAAATTGATGATTTAATTTCAAATGTTGACCATGACAACACCGAATACCATATTTGATAATGCAATGAAATGAATCCGTAATGGGTTCATTTTTTGCATTCACGGCATAACACAGAAATTCGCAGTTTTACAGCATTTCAATCGAACGCATAGTTGACATTGCAAACATTGTTTTCATCAGTTAGCGGTTGATTTTGACGGTTGTAGATGATGTGTGAATTGGGTGCAATGGCGAACGCAATTAAAATCGAAAATGGTATAATATAATGGGTGATTTTATGCACGAATGACAATTGGGAAATCAATCGACATCACACAATGCGAACATATGTACACAAACAAAAACGACACCCGATTTGAGGTGTCGTTCGTTGTACAAGCAATCGATTTTTATGTGTTACGAATGTGTTACGGAGCGTTCTGTAATCGCCGTAATCGTTGTGTCGCAACGTGTTGAGGGAATCATGGTCGAGGTGACAGGATTTGAACCTGCGGCCTCTGCGTCCCGAACGCAGCGCTCTACCAAGCTGAGCCACACCTCGATTTTTAGCTTAGAATATGAGGGCGTCTGACTTCTACCCCTCAACGGTAATGCTTGTCTGATAAAGCAGTATAGCATTGATTTATTGGGTTGTCAAGAAGAATTGGCAGACGAGTCGACAGTAGAAAACTTGACTCTAGACTATAATAAAAAAGTCGCATGGTGTGCATTCTGTGCCGCTTTTCAAGGTTTGGCTGTCGGAAGATGCTGCAAGTGAAATGTCGATGATGCGATTTTTTTGATATTTTTTATCCTTTTGGGTGTAGTATTACTCTATGAAAAAAGTATAATTGAAATGTATCCGTTATGTAATGAAAGGAGAAGTTTCAATGTATTTCCCAAATGAAAAAAGAAAAAAAAGATTTTATTTGCTCAGTGTTCTGGCTCTTTTTTTGGCTATAAATCTCATTTTTGTGAGTTTTATAGGTACGACCTATGGAGATAATATTATTAATAGTAGCGACGATAGCGATAATGCTATACATGACGACTATGAGTTATATGAGAGCGACGAAGTTGAAAGCGAGTTCATAGAAAGTGAAATTAGTGAAGAAGAGGTCGAAAGTAAAACGGAACTTGAAAAAAATGACCTAGATGGAAAGCAAACCGAAGAAAGTAATGAAAATGATGCAGGACACGATGGTTCCATAGAAGACGCCCTCTCTGTAGAGTCGCGGGACGAGGCTCTACCCGGTCTTCTGCGAGCATCGCTGACTGTGCATGACTTATTTACACAGGAAGAGATAGATGATCCGCGCATCTGGTATGCCAGAGAAACAAACTATCGCATTGTTGAGATTGCTCCTACCCCGGCAAACACTATTTATACAAGGGTGCTGAACGCAATTACAGCGGCAGCGACTGCAAACACAGTTACATATGTCATCATCCCGAGCCATATCAATACAGGAAATGTCGGCGCTGCCAGCAGAGTAGAGGTTCGCAGCGGGGCAACAGTTGTTTTGGTTGGTCGTCACAGTGAAACCTTTGATCTTGACGCACGTCTTGCGGCGGGAGAAATCACACAAAGCGAATACGATGCAACGTTATTGCAGCATCGCAGTTATGAACCGGGTCAAATCGTGCTCACCGACACTTCTACCAATGCGACCGGCCACACGCGGCCGTTTATGGTACGGAGTGCAAACAACGCGAACAATGACGCCGCACATGATGACATCGGCGAGCCGGGAAACCCTAATCAATTCGGATTAGTGATTCGAAACTTTGTTATGCAATATCGCGCCACCGCTGTCGGACAAGGCGCTCCGGCGGTGCCGCCTGCCCCTATCGACTGGGATGTAACTGCAATAGCTGGCTTTTCAGGTGGCGGTGTAGCAATAGAGCCAAGAGCTGCCGGCAACACTGGCGGTCACTTTATCATGTGCCGGGGTGCAGTCATCAGAAACGCCGCAACGAATAACAGCGGCGCGACAGATGTACAAAGGGGTGGCAGATTAACTTTGATGCCGGGCTCTCTCATCCATTCCAATCATGCGCAAGCTGCCGGTGGTGCTGTACATGTGCGCGGTGCCGGAGCACTGATTATGTATGGAGGAACTCTTCGAGATAATATTGCTAGAGGAGCAGGTGGAAATAATTTTGCACAAACCGGTGTAAGAGGAAACGGCGGTGCTGTAAATCTTGGACAGGATGCTACTATGGCTCGATTTGTTATGTTTGACGGAGTTTTGGAAGGTAATACAGCCAGAAATGCCGGCGGTGCTATCAATATAGGAACGGATGGAAGCGAACACGGTCAATTTATCATGTATAACGGCGTCATTCGAAATAATCGTGCTATCGGGACAGTTATCGACGCTTCTGTTGATCGGACAACGACAAGGAGTAACGGCGGTGCTGTAAGCATACGAACAGGTGGCACATTCACGATGCATGACGGTGTAATTTCCGGAAATTATGCCGGGTTAACTGTAGCGGCTGACCCAGGGGCAACAGGAAACCTTACGGCAACTGTCGTATCTAACGGTGGAGGTGTATTTGCACAAGGGACAAACGCTATCTTCAATATGTATGGCGGCGAAATTAGCGGCAACCGCGCTGAGCGGGTGCGAGTTTCCAACTTGTCAAATGTGGTCGCGGGCAATGGCGGTGGTGTATTTGTGGCCAACGGCGCTACCTTTAACATGGGCAGCCAGTCAATGCAGAGCACCGGGGTGATTCGTGATAATATTGCTACGGCGGCGGTGACAGGCCACAGTGCTGTAACTGCCAATAACGCAAGAAACACGTCAAACGGTGGGGGTGTGTTTGTTTCGGGCGCGAACAGTACCTTTAATATGAATGGTGGTAGGGTTGAGGGCAATGCAGCCATCAGAGTGCTGAACTCTTCGGCTACCGGTGTGGATGTGTTTGCCGGCAACGGCGGTGGCGTCTATATTGCTAATGGCGGGCGTGGCAACATGACTAATGGATTGATTATTGAAAATCAGGCTGCGGCCGCAGGCAGTCCTTTCAATTTTAATTTGGAAAACGGCAGCGCTAACATGGCCAATGGCGGCGGTGTGTTCGTTTCAGGCGAAAACAGCCACTTCACCATGCGTAACGGCAGAATCGAAAGTAACCACACCGAAAATGAAAACATTGCTACAGGCAGTACGGTGGCAGGGAACGGCGGCGCGGTCTATGCAGCTGACGGCGGTACATTTACTGTAGAAGACGGGATGATTGCCGAAAACCGGGCAACATCAACCGAAGCGTCGTTCCAACGAGGCAACGGCGGCGGCGTGTTTGTGCGCGGCGGCATCGTTAACCTGCGTGGTGGCCATATCGTGAACCATGTCGTGTCACGCAATGGTGGCGGTATGTTTATCAGCAGAGGAACAGCTAACGTCAGTGACGGCGTTATCGTGTCGGGAAATCACAGCGAGACCAATGGCGGCGGCATTGCCGTAGAGTGTCCTGCGTTTGCTGATGCGTCAACGCAAGCCAGCATTCTCAACATAGCTGATGGTGGAATTGTACGCGACAACACGGCTCGGAGCGATGGTGGCGGTGTGTGGGTATCAGGAGCGGGCAGCAGATTTGATATGTCAGGCGGTGTCATCGAGGGCAATACAAGCACAGATATAGAAGCTAACGGTGGTGGCGTGTATATTGGAGATGACGCAAGTGCTACCATGAGCGGCGGCGAGATTTGCATGAACACAGCTTGGAATGGTGGCGGCATGGCTCTTGATGACGGAAGATTCATCATGAGTGGTGGTACGATAGAACAAAACTGCGCCCCAATGGGCGGAGGCGTTAATATGGCTAATGCAACTATATTCAATATGTCCGGCGGTAGGATCCGCAATAACCGTCATGCCAGAACCGACCCTGTGACAGGCGCGGGAACTGGCACCATCACAGAGGGGAGCGGTGTGCGTGTCAATGGCGCAAGCAGCGTCTTCACAATGACGGGCGGCATTATTGGAGACGAAAACCCCGACTACGGCAATCGTGCATTACGAGGCGGCGGCGTTGTGGTCGTGAATGGTGCAAGATTTGTGATGGAGGCCGGCGGTACAACCACGAATCCGACGAGTGGCCGGGTTGTGGGGAATGAAGCTGTGGGCAGCACAACAGAGGGGAATGCCCAGGGCGGCGGCATTTATGTTATGCAGAACAGTTCATTCAGCGGGACGGTGGGGTCCATAGCAGATAACACAGCAGGTGACGGAGGTGGTGTTTTTGTGCCCCATACCAATCTCAATCTGATCACTATCGGACAGGATTTTACCTTTACCGGAAACATGGCGCGCAATGGGCTGCGAATCGATACGCCGATCGCTGTTGCAAATCCGCAAGTTGAACCGGGCACAACAACAATAGAGCCGTGGTGGGAGATGGATGTCAGCGGAAACGGCGTTGAGCGAAAGCATGCTTTTACAAACCATGACATAAATGCGGAGGGACCGGGGATTTTTCGGGTAAAATACAATGTGCGTCCAAGCGTCACGCTTATCAATGATGGCGGCGACATTGACGCGTATATTGGCAAAACACGCTTGCCAAATGATGTGTATGTGCTGGAGAACACGACAGTGAGATTCGAGGCAACACCTTATGGTGATGATGAACACCAAGTTTATGCGTGGTATTTTAATTCTGATAACGACTTCACTAACCTCGCCGGCGATCCGCCGGGCACAAGCCAAACTTGGGCATTCCCCATAGTAGAGGATTCCCACGTTGTAGTTGAATTTGAAGTAGCTGCGCTTTCGTTTTTATTTCAGAAGACAGGGCAGGGGATTTACAATGTACCTGATTGGGAGACGCCGGGCTGGATAGCGAGCGTGTTGCGTAGTGGTGCAAGGTTTTCGTTGTACCGCTACACGG
>Ga0131853_10000603_pt1 | contig 64621 bp, 62 predicted proteins | sample TergutLab28metaG_FD_92764 | JGI IMG/M metagenome (GOLD analysis project Ga0131853, IMG submission 92764) | Labiotermes labralis P1 segment gut microbial communities from Petit-Saut dam, French Guiana - Lab288 P1 (version 2) (version 2) | ecosystem: Host-associated > Arthropoda: Insects >... | reverse complement strand
TTTGCGTTTTGGTTTCTGTGCCGTCTTTGTCATAGACGATGGCGGAGGCGGCAAATATCTGCGTCCAGTTGCCGCTGTCGTCTACGAGATGGACGCCGCCTCGTGCGCCCACGTGGTTTTCCAGTCCCATGTCCCGGAGGAGATCGTGGATTCCTGTGTGGATGGGGCGGCGATAGTCGCCGCTGTCGGCTGTGAGGAAAACGAGATCATAGTGCAGGCCGCACTGACGCAGGAAACTGTACCGGCGTATGAGCCGCTCGGCTATCTCTAGGGTGTCCGCTTCCCCCATTTGTGCTGTGACAAGAGGGAGATCGCCGGAGATGCCGTATACCCATAGGTCGCGCTGACCGCCGGATTGGGGTGTGATGTGCTTGCCTCGGTCAGACGAGCCGGTGAATGGATAGACGAGGGCGGACACTGTCGCCATGGCCTCGGTGATTTCCTCTTGACTGAGGCCTAGGGTCTGAGCACGCCCCTCGACGAAGCGTTCCGTCTCCGCATATTTCCCGGGTGATGCGATTCTTCGCGCAGCTTCGACGGTTTCTGTCCGTCTTTTTCCCACAGCCAGCGCGAATGTGACAAATTTCGCTTCACCTGCTGGGATTTCCAGGGTCATGCGGGTGAGGATGCAGGGGTCTAGCACCGTGCCCTCCGTGCTCTGTGCGTTTTGTTCCATTGCAGTGTAGAGACCGGCGCGTCCGAGGGTTGCCTCCCGGGATGTGTCGTAGCGTAGGGGCGGCGTCTTGCCGCCCGCGGGCGAACGCAGTTCGCCCCTACAGGCTACGGTGAGTGCGAGGTAGGATTCGGGGCGTATACCGTTGCTGCGACGGCGGACTAGGAGGGTGGGATGGGATTGATGGGACTGGGCGGATGGGTGGGACTGGGCGGATATGGAATCCGCCCCTACGAGTTCGGTTTCCATGGAGAGTTTGGAGAATGCGGGGTGAGCGAAGTAGTCGGCGGGCGGGGCGAGGGCGGGCTCGGTGTAGCAGATTAGTTCGCCCTCCAGTGGGGTGTCACCTTGATTGCGGAGGGTGACGGTACGCGCCTCGCCCAGTTCGTCCGGCGGGACTGTGATGCGGATTTCGCTTTCCAATCCCGGACGGCTCACGGTGAGTTCTGCCGCTTCGCCTGTGAATCTGGCTTTGCGGCGGGCGTCTTGATCGAAGTCCGGGGCTGTTTGGAGGGGGTAAATGCCCTCGCTTGTTTTCCAGTAGAAACCGATACCCTGTACTTGGCCGTCTTGCCGGGGTTCAAAGCGGCATACCATGGTCTCCCCTGCCATACTGCGACTGTGACCTGTCTCTGTGACGACGACGCTATACGCGCCGTTTGAGAGAATGGTACTCGCCGGATGGAACACGTTTTGCTCCGTATATTCCACCGACCAGCCGTCCCCGGCAAGGCGTTTCGGCTTCTCCGGCACTTCCCGGGCAGGTTGCCGCAGGGTGACACCGCCGATGGGTACTTTTTCTTGCAGTAGCTCCCGATACGCAGACATGGCGCGGTCTTGCATGAAGCGGGTCTGCATGGCGTTGTCTGTCAGCAGATTGGAGATGGCAAGTAGGCTCATGCCAAGGTGATGCACCATGTAGGTGCGCACGATTTGGCAGTCCCGCCCGGCTCTTCGCGTGGGTGTGAAGTCTAGCGCTTCGTAAAAGCCGTACTTCCCTTTCGCGCCGTATTTTTCCAAGCGGCGCAGGTTGCCGATGGCGGCTTTCAAGTCCATGGGGAGGGCGAGGAATGTGGAATAGGGCGAGATGACGAGTTCTTTGTTCATCCCTCGCTTGAGTGCCAGTCGTTGGACGCCATGGGCTTTGTAGCTGTAGTTTAGGGCTGGGTCAAAGGCGTAGAACGCGCTCTCTGATATCCCCCAGGGGGTACTGCGTTTCTTTTGGACGTGGACGCAGAATTTGGAACTCTCGTACAATAGACTGTCTTTGTAGCACGGCATCAGCAACTGTGGCATCAGGTATTCAAACATCGTACCCGTCCAAGAGGCCATGCCGCTGTATTGGTCTTGGCTTACAAGGGAACGCCCCAGTCTGCGCCAGTGGCGTGGCTCTACATCACCCCGGGCGATGGCGATATAGCTTGTCTGCCGGGCTTCGGATGCTAAGAGGTCATACCAGCCCTCTGTGGGGGCGTCTTTTTCTAAATCCCAGCCGATGTGGAAGAGGCCGCGCTTTTTGTCGTAAAGTTTGTCGAATGCCATGTCTGAAAACAGCTTATCCGCCCGCTGCGCAAGCTCTATTTGCCCCATTTCGTACAGTCCCTCCCGCAAGACGAGCAGACAGCCGGAGAGGTTGCCGCTGTCTACGGCGGAGACATATACAGGATGCAATGGCTTGAGACTGCGGGTGTCAACCCAGTTGTAGAGGTGGCCGTTCCACTTCTCCATGCGTTCCATAGTTGCCAACATATTTTCTATCATACCCAAAGGCTTGTGTTTGGGGCACAGCCCCAAGTCCAAGGCCGCAAGGGCGGAGAGTAAGGCGAGGCCAATATTGGTGGGGCTCGTCCGATGGGCGATTCCGGCGGCGGGTTGTTCTTGCCAGTTGTCCGGCGGGAGGAAATGGTCTTCCGGGCCTATGAAATCTTCAAAATAGCGCCAGATCTCGCCCGCTTGCTCCAGCAGATACTTTTTATCCGCGTCTGTCACCTTGCGGGTGTCTTTCCGCTCCCGGCTTAGGCGCAGGGCATACAGGGGCGAGAGCAGCCACACGATGCCCACTGCAATTTTAAACGGACTACCCGATAAAAAGATTGCCGCACAGGCGATGAGCACTGCCGGGAACATCTTGTAATAGTGATGGATAATCCCCGTCCCCGTCTTCGCTTCCGCGTCTGCTGAGGTGACCCAAGAGAGCATGTTGCGCTTGGTCACACACATACGCCAAAGGGCGGTGAGTGCGCCTGACAATGTGATATAGGCATGATAAGGCAGGAAGATGAGACAGCTTACGGTCTCCAAGAAACCCCCTGCAAATCCCGCAATGATAGTGGAGTGATAACGGACGCGCTGTTCACTCTCCCGCCTGAGTACACGCTCGGCGGAGGAAATGAGCAGTCCCGACAAGGGAGAGAGCACCGCTATCACCCCTGCCCAGAATAGGCTTCTGGTGGAAACAAACATGGCAGCAAGGAGGGCGAGCATGGTAAACACCGGCACCATACTGCGGCGGAGGTTGTCAAATATCTTCCAGCGATTCACTAGATTCAAAGGATTCTTCACCCGTCTGCCATCTCCGCGCCGGACTTTGCCTCTGATCCAAGGGGCGGACTGCCAGTCTCCCCTTGTCCAGCGGTGCATACGGGTAAAGTAGCTGAGCACTTTATAGGGATATCCGTCTGTGAGTTCCACATCTCCCAGATAGCCCGCTTTGAGATACGCGCCCTCTAGCAGATCATGGGAGAGGATGCGGTTTTCGGGAAAGGTTTGGTCTAGGCATAGGGAAAAGGCGTGTACGTCAAATATCCCTTTACCCGCGAACGATCCCTCACCGAAAAGGTCTTGATATACGTCTGAAGCGGCTGAACCATAGGGGTCAATGCCGCCTTGGCCTGCGAATATGCGGGTAAAATCTGAACGGCCGGCGGCTTTTAGGTCTACCCCCATCCGGGGCTGCAAAAGCGCTGTCCCCTCCCGGACTACACCGCGGACTTCGTCGATGACCGGCATATTGAGGGGGTGGAGCATCGCGCCGATCATCTCGCGCGCAGCACCGACATTCAGTCTGGTATCTGCGTCCAGTGCGATGATATAGCGCACACCCGCCAGGGCAAGCTTTGATCCGGCTTGCACTTGCAAGTTATGTTCCTTTCCCGTAATGAGACGTGTGAGTTCTAAAATTGCGCCCCGCTTGCGCTCCCAGCCCATGTAGCGTTTGCTTTGGGCGTTGTATTTGCGCTCCCGGTGGAGGAGTAGGAATGCGGCGTCATGCTTCTTGTTTAGTCCCTCTAGGGCGGCTGTGGCTCTGTCAATCCAATCCTTTGCATCCGGCAGTGCGGCGTGTTCCGATTCGGGGAGATCTGCCAGTAGTCCGAAAATCAGATTTTTCCCGCAGTTACGATTGGCAAGGTAATATTCTTCCAGCTTAGCGGCACTCGTTTCCCCTGCCTGTTCACTGTCTAAGAGCATGGAGATCACGCAGAGTGTCCGCCCCTCGTTTGGCACGCCCTCTTTGAGGGCTTTGCGGGGTATATGTCTCGGGCGTGTGCTCTTAATGACGCAGAAATCCGCCAAATTTTTGATGATCTCCGAAATCGGCACGACTAAAAGGGCGGCGACTAAGATGCTGCGTAAGAGCGCACCCACAAAGAGGGCTAAGAATAAGCTCCCCACCACAATGCTGCCGATATAAAAACTGCCGCGCCTTGCCCGCATCCGCTTTCCTAACGGACGGGTGAAGAGATAATAGCCCACGTGTCCCGTTTGCGCCTCACCTGCTTGGGCAAGCTCTAATACACGGCGTGCCACCTGATGTTCTTCCATCTTGTGCCGCCGGGCTAAATAGGAGATTTGTCTCCGATAGCGTCCTCGGGTCTCATCGTCCATCCGGGTATAGACCCCTGCCGGATCAAGGCGTAAGATCTGCTCCGTTTGGCTGATTTCGTCTAAATCTTCCCGTAGGTCGAGGCTTGCCAGTAAGCGCAGGGAGGTAAATACACGGTTCATTTGGTCTGCAAGCCCCTCTACCGTCCCGCTTCGCAGATTGCCGCTTAGACTCATCAAGTGCGCAATCAGCGCCGCTTTTAGGGCAGACACTAAGAGACTTACCTCTTTTTCACTAAGCAGGTAAACCGCTTGCACACCATCGAAAAACCTTTTGATACAGGCCAGTGTTATTGCACCGTCCTTTTCTCCCACCAATCCGCGGGACAAAGCAGAGAGCACAGATTGTCCGTTGGGGACGCCTCTCAGTTTTGGTACGTCTTTCAAGCGCAGGGCGGCCTCTTTCCCCTCCCGCTCGGCGATGTACCAGTTATCTAATAGCCACTCCACTTCCTCGGGAACACTTCCCTGTTCCGCCGCCTCGGCTGTTAGCTTCTTGTATACAGCTTTAACCCTGCGCAAATTTGCAAGAATCCGCCGGGCTTCGCTTCTACCGTGGATGCGGCCTGTGGGCTTGAGACTTTCCGCAATCTCACGGCCGAATGCTTGTAAGTTGGCTTGTCCAATGTCACGCTTTTCTTCCATGGGGTATCCTCCCGCTGTCAAAAGACAGTAATCTTGGGTATTTTCCCCATGGCCGGGTGGAAATATTCACTTGAGCTTCTCCAAATTGGTTGACATAAAATATGATATGCAGAAACATTTATATAAAAGTACGTAAAAAGCCTCCTTTTGGCGAAGCCTGACGGAGGATTCATTCCCTTGTAGGGGCGACTTGTAGTCGCCCACGGGCGGCAGAATGCCGCCCCTACGCGTTGAAAAATGCTGAAAGGGCAATCCTCAGTCCGCTTCGCGGACAGTTCCTTTGGAAAAGGAGCCTATATGCCCCTTGACAAATCCACCAATTACAGTTACAATGATCAGGCTTAAAGTATTTTCCCTTTACACGGAGGTTTCCTGTGGAAAAGCGGACTATCGAAATTTCTCTGCTGCTGGACTTTTACGGTGAGCTTCTCACGGAAAAACAGCGGTCGTATTTGGAACTCTATTACAACGAAGATTTCTCCCTTGCCGAAATCGCACGGCTGGGCGCAATCACCCCTCAAGGCGTACGGGATGCCATCTTGCGCGGTGAGGCGACGCTTGTGGAAACAGAAACGAAAACCGGCCTTATGGCACGTAGTCACCAAGTGGCAGACACTGCCGGTCGGATTGAGGATGCCTTGCGGTCGATTGAGACGCAGGTTGATCGTACGGATTTGACTTCGATTTTTGCGGCGATTTATCAAGATTTAGAAAGTTTGCGTTAAGCAGACGTAGGGGCAGACCTTGTGTCTGCCCAGAATCGCAAAACCAGACAGGGCAGACACAAGGTCTGCCCCTACGCTAGGAGGTGCACCATGGCTTTTGAAAACTTAGCTGACAAGTTAAACGCAACGTTTAAGAAACTGCGCGGCAAGGGTCGTCTGAATGAGGCTGATATCAAAGAAGCCATGCGGGACGTGCGCTTGGCGCTCTTAGAGGCGGATGTTAACTTCAAAGTGGTAAAAGACTTCGTCAAAACCGTAGGCGAACGCGCCGTCGGGGCTGACGTGTTAGAAAGTCTGACACCAGCCCAAATGGTCATTAAGATCGTCAACGAAGAACTCACCGCCTTGATGGGCACTGAGAACGCGAAGATTAATATGGGCTCTAGTTCCCCCGCTATCGTCATGATGGTGGGTTTACAGGGCGCGGGTAAGACAACGAATACGGCGAAACTGGCGGGACTGATGCGCAGCCAAAACGGCAAACGCCCCCTCTTGGTGGCCTGTGACATTTATCGCCCGGCGGCGATTAAGCAGCTTGAGACTGTAGGTGAACAACTCAACATCCCCGTGTTCCAAATGGGACAGGCGAACCCGGTTGACATCGCAAAAGCCGCTATCTCCCATGCGAAAAAGCACGGCAATGATATCGTGTTCCTCGATACGGCCGGACGGCTACACATTGACGAAGCCCTGATGACAGAGCTCAAAGATGTGAAAGCCGCTGTAAAGCCCTCTGAGATTTTATTGGTGGTAGACGCCATGACAGGGCAAGACGCGGTGAGCGCGGCTTCCGCTTTCAACGAAGCCCTAGGCATTGATGGGATTGTCCTCACCAAAACAGACGGTGATGCACGGGGCGGCGCTGCTCTGTCAGTCAAAGCCGTTACGGGAAAGCCTGTTAAATTCATCGGTACAGGTGAAAAGCTTGACCAGATTGAGCCTTTCCACCCGGATCGTATGGCTTCCCGCATTCTCGGCATGGGTGATGTGCTCACCTTGATCGAAAAAGCAGAGCAAGCATTTGACGAGAAAAAAGCGGAAGAGATCGCGACTAAGCTCCAGCAAAACAAGTTTACCTTGAGTGATTATTACGATCAGCTCCTCCAACTCCGCTCCATGGGCGGTATATCAGAGCTTGCCGGTATGATCCCGGGTATGGATGCAAAAGCCCTCTCCGGCGCGGCATTTGATGAGGCTACCCTCAACCGTACAGAGGCGATCATCCTCTCCATGACACCCCATGAGCGGGATAATCCATCCTGTCTCGGTTCAAGCCGGAAGAAACGGATTGCCCGTGGCGCAGGTGTGGAAGTGGTTGACATAAATCGTCTGCTCAAGCAGTTTGAGATGATGCAGACCATGGCAAAGCAAATGTCCGGCAAGAATATGGCACGGGCAATGAAGCGGGGCGGCAAGGGCGGCGGTATGCTGGGTGGCCTAGGTAATTTGTTCGGTTAGGATATCTCTGTAGGGGACGACGACCCGGCGCGCCGGTACATGTATCAGACAGTATAGCAATAGATGAAGCAAGCGGCGCGCCGAGGTCGTCGCGCCCTACAAAGTTCGGGTTAACTACTGGCTTTCAGTATTAGCTATAGATAAATATAATCCTATAGGAGGTGAATGTGAGATGGTAAAGATTAGACTACGTAGAATGGGTGCAAAGAAACGTCCTTTTTACCGCATCGTTGTGGCAGACTCTCGCAGCCCGCGTGACGGTCGTTCAATTGAAGAGGTTGGCACCTACAATCCGCTGACAGATCCGGCTGAGATCACAGTCAAGGCTGATCGTGTACAAGAGTGGATCAAAAACGGCGCACAGCCGACCGAAACAGTCCGCGCTCTGCTGAAAAAAGCCGGCGCACTGTAAGAGGGGGTAGCAGAACATGAAAGATCTGCTCATCTATATCGCACAAAACTTGGTGGACAACCCCGATGAAGTCAGCGTGACCGAGATCGAGGGCGCGGGCGAGACCACGTATGAACTGCGTGTCGCCCAGTCTGATATGGGTAAAGTCATCGGTCGTGGCGGCCGGATCGCCAAGGAAATTCGCGCACTGATGAAGTCCGTCGCCCAAAGACAGGGTAAGCGGATTTCAGTGGATATTGTCGATTAAGATTAGTCACTGTAGGGCGCGACGCCCTCGGCGCGCCATGTTGAGGTTTCAATGGCGTACCGGGGGCATTGTTCTATCATGCCATACGGGCGAACACAGTTCGCCCCTACGAAAAACCTTGCCCTTGCAGGGGTGACCCTGATAATATCGATTGAAACGCATACAGGGCGGCCACATAGGGCCGCCCCTACGAGTTCGGAGGCAACTTGTTTATGAAAAAAGAGTTTTTAGAAGCCGGAAAGGTTGTAAACACCCACGGTGTCCGCGGTGAGGTCAAGATTGTGCCTTGGGCGGATTCGGCGGCGTTTTTGCAGGATTTTGAAACCTTGTACCTTGACGGCGTACCTGTGAAGCTGCTCTCTTCCCGTGTACACAAGCACATGTTAATTGCGAAATTAGAGGGCATCTCCACCATTGAGGGGGCGATTGCTCTGAAAAATAAACTGGTCACCATCCGCCGGGCAGACGCACAACTCCCGCCGGGGGACTTTTTCATCCAAGATATCTTGGGACTAGCTGTCATAGATGAGGATGGCGCTTCCATCGGCGCACTCAAAGAGGTGTTGCCGCGTCCGGCTGGGGATGTATATGTTATCGAATCCGCAGATGGCACGGAGCGTTTGATCCCCGATGTGCCGGCGTTCATTTTGGAAAAGAATCTGGACGAGGGCTTCATCCGCGTCCGTCTGATTGAGGGTATGTAGCCCATGACACTTGATATTCTCACCCTCTTCCCTGAGATGTTTGACGCACCTCTGGGCAAAAGCATCATCGGACGTGCTGCGGATAAAGGAATCCTCACCATCCGCACCCATCAAATCCGGGATTTTACAACCAACCGGCAAAATCAAGTGGACGACTATCCCTATGGCGGCGGGCGTGGATGCGTCATGACGGCGCAACCTCTGCACAGCGCGTGGGAACATGCCCGCGCCCTGCATGATGGCAAAACGCGGACGATTTACTTTTCACCCCGCGGCAAGGTGTTCACCCAGTCTGATGCCATCCGGCTGTCCCGTGATTATGACCGTTTGATCTTCGTCTGCGGACATTACGAGGGCGTGGATCAGCGGTTTATTGAGGCCTGTGTGGACGAGGAAATCTCCTTGGGCGATTTTGTCCTGACCGGCGGTGAAATCCCCGCCATGGCTGTAGCAGACGCGGTTTGCCGTCTCGTACCCGGTGTACTTGCAGACGAAAGTTGCTTCATGGAAGAGAGCCACTGGGCAGGGCTTTTGGAGCACCCCCACTATTCCCGCCCGGAGGTCTGGCAGGGTCGGGTCGTGCCGGAAGTGCTCCGCTCCGGCGACCATGCTGCCATCACAAAATGGCAACGTAAGCAGGCTTTTCTGGCTACCCTACAACATAGACCAGACATGTTTGAAAGGCTTTTATTCTCCCGCGGGGATTTAAAGCTCCTGGGCGAACTGCTGGATGAGACGGATGATCCTGCTGTCCGCGAAGCACTTTCCGTGTTCCATACAGGTCGCATCACCGTGCGCGAGACCAGTGAACGGGACGTGAAAGGCTTGCGCAAACTATTTGCCGACCCCGCCGCCTATGTGGCCTCCCTCGCTCCTCCCGCTCTCACAGACTATTCCATCTATGCCGATGACCACGGCTTCTGCGGACATGTGGGGGTGCGGTTGGAAGGTAACATTGCACTGCTTACATGCTCCATCCTCCCCCACGCTAAGGGTAAAGGGATAGATACCTTTGCGATTGCAGAGGTGCTGGGCAAGCTGTTTGCGCTGGAAGATGTGACTGCCTGTCACTCAGCAGATGATCTGTCGCCTGATTTAGTGCGGCGGATTGGGTTTCGGCGCGATGAGACGGGGATATTTGTTCTGACGCGGGATGCTTGGATGGCATACCGCACCTCGTAGGGGCGATTATCAATCGCCCGCGCCCTTTACGCCCTTAGGGCATTTCTTCAAACCCTCGAAACAACGCTAAAACCACGGGCGATTGATAATCGCCCCTACGAAAAACGAACCAGACTTGACGGGCTTTGCACCTTGTCAAGTCTGGTTTTTGTTATAATGTGTTTATCCTACTTCACCTTAACTGACACAAAAGGACTATCCGTCAGCGTAAACCGCCAAGGATAGTGCACTGCCTCCCCTGCGTAACCGATGTTAATACGCGGGGATGCCGTAACTTCGGGACGGTCGCCCGGGTCTTCCAGGTAGAGTGTTTCTCCCGTGCAGAGATCCCTGCCATTTAGGCTTTTGGGCGTATCCAGCGCAATACAGAGCTTCCCTGGGCCGGAGCATAGGTTTTTGTGTTTGTCCGTACCACGCCGTTCATGCATGTGGTGCAAGCCCTCCTTGGGTTCTAATGCGCGGATGAGGACACACTCGGGCTCTCCCGCTAGGCCGCTGGTTAGGTTTAGGCAGTGATACATGCCATAGATCAGGTAGATATACGCGTGTCCTTTCCCGCCAAACATGATCTGTGTCCGCTCGGTTTTCCCCTTGTAACTGTGACAGGCCTCATCAAATTTGCCGCAATATGCCTCTGTTTCCACAATAATACCAGACACCCGTGTACCATCTTCCCCGCACCGCACGAGACGTTTGCCGATGAGATCCCGCGCTACTTCTAAGGTGGGGCGTTCAAAAAATCCTCGTTCTAATCGCATACCGCTACACCTTGAACTGTTCCACTGGCAACCCAGTCAAGTAACGGCGGGTCATATCTAGGGCATGATGTACCGCCATGATGCGAACTCTGGTGCGATCCGCACCGAGATTGAGCTTGCGGACAAAGGTGCTATTTGGGGTTTCGAGAGCTACAAATACTGTCCCAACGGGTTTTGCTTCCGTACCGCCCCCCGGCCCTGCGATGCCGGTGATGCCGATTCCGATATCTGCACCAATCCGCTCTCGCGCACCTTTTGCCATGGCGCGGGCGACAAGATCGCTGACTGCACCCTCTGCTTCAATGAGCGGCATGGGCACACCAAGCAGACTTTCTTTCACCTCATTTGCATAAGCGGACACCCCGCCTAAAAACGCGCCGGACGCACCGGGTACGCGGGTCAATCGGCAGGAAAGCAGTCCCGCTGTGCAGGATTCTGCCGTGGCGATGGTCTTCTTTTGCTCTAGCAAAAGCGCCAAAACCCGTTCCTCCAAGCTACCTGCGTCTATGCCGTAAATCACGTCACCCAGCACAGCTTGCACTTCCTCCAATACCGGCTGCATGAGTTCCCTTGCCTCGTGCTCACAGGACGCTTTGGCTGTCAAACGGAGCATGACCTCCCCTGTTTTGGCATAGGGGGCGAGGCTTGGGTTTTGCAGACCTTGCATGAGGTCTTGGAGCTTTTCTTCTACCGCACTCTCCCCCATGCCAAAGATGTGGATGTTTTGGGAGATGATCTCTTCGTCGCTGAGGGCTTTTAGATACGGCACGGCGCAGTTATCAAACATGGCACGGCATTCCCGGGGCGGGCCGGGCAGCATGAGAACATGTTTATCCGCCGCAAAGAACGCACATCCGGGCGCTGTACCGCAGTTGTTTGTCAGGATAACAGACCCCTCCGGGAAATAGGCTTGACGCAAGTTGCTCTCCGGCATTGGGACACCGGGTGCACGGCTTTCAAAATAGGCACGGATCTCATCGCCGATTTCCTTGTGATAGACGAAGGATTTACCAAAACAACTGGCCAAGGTCTCTTTTGTCAGATCGTCATAGGTAGGTCCAAGGCCGCCGGTGGTGATGATGATATCCGCCCTATCCCGCGCGATCTCCACCGCACGGCGCAAGCGTTCCGGATTATCGCCCACTACGGTGTGGTAGAAAACGTTAATGCCAAGGGCTGAGAGCCCCTCTGATATGTCACGGGCATTTGTGTTTGCGACGTTGCCGAGCAAAAGCTCCGTACCAACGCCGATGAGTTCTGCGCTGTATGTCATGGTGTGGTTTCCTCTCTAGGTCGCCCGAAGAGCGGGCGGTATTTGCTTTGTTGTGTAGTGATAGATATACCCGTAGGGGCGATTATCAATCGCCCGCGCCCTTCACGCCCTTACTGCCTATAACACTGAAACCACGGGCGATTGATAATCGCCCCTACAAAGGGCACTGCCTCTATCTACGTAAGCACCTTCAACATAAGCATCTCTTGCGGTTGCGCAAGTGGCGTATTGTCCAGACAAATACTCCCTCTATCTACATACCCGAGCTTCCTATAAAAATGCTGCGCTTGTTCGTCAACTTGCGTGGAGGTCATGACCATTTTATATCCAAGCTTACGCATTTCGTTTTCCCAAAACAGCATTGCCTGTCTGCCAAGACCTTTCCCATGCGCTGATTCTTCAAGTTGAATCAGCGTGAGGAATGGCGTGTTGTCCCAAAATAGATTGTATCGCAGTATCCCAATCGGAGTATCGCCATCACTGATGATGTAAGCGCGTTTATCCCTGACTTTGCGTTCAAATTCACTTTCGACCATATGTTCATCCAATGTAAACCAAAATGATCTATCCTGCTCGGAGGCATATCTAATTTTGAACATCTTCACACCCTCCAAAGATAAAATCACATTGTTCCGCTATGCCGCATGATTCAAAGTAAGAGTTCTCCATAGGAATCCATTCCCGAGCAAAGCGTTCTCTCAGGATTGCCCCATTGCGGGCTTCTATACGGTGCAATTGCTCTCCCGGCGTGACGGCTAGGAACACTTTGATGTGATACATATCCGCCAAAGTCGGGTGTAGACTATATGCACCCTCTATGATATTCAGTTTACATGGCGTTCTGTTAACTCGGTCGTCATAACTCCCTGTTTTACAGTTGAATGGACGATACGCAACCGCTTCCCCCGTCAGAAGCGGTGTCTGGACTTCCGCCTTGAAGCGTTCATAGTCCACATTGCCCCCCGCCTCTGCGAGACGTGCAGGCGTCCGTTGTTCCGGGCGTAGGAAGAAGTGATCCATGGGGATCACGTTCGCGTTATATCTCTGCTGCAAATATGCCGCAAGGGTTGACTTCCCGGCGGCGGCTTGCCCGTCTATGGCGACATAGACAGGTGTTCTCCCCTGCAGCAACTCGTCAATGCGTGTAAGCAAGGGGTTGTAGACATCGTATCGCATCATCCCTACACCCGGACGCGTTCAATGTTGGCAAGGGCTTCTTCGACCAAAGCTTCGATATCCAGCCCTGCTTCCGCCCGCTCTACTTGACCGGGTTTGGGCTTGGTTTTGGGATGTTTCGGCGTGAAGACAGTGCAGCAGTCTTCAAAGGGCAAAATCGAGGTCTCAAAGGTGTCAATCCTGCGGGCAAGGCGTACAATTTCTTCCTTATCCATCCCCACCACCGGGCGCAGGACGGGGAGGTCGATACATGCCTCTGTCGCGGCCATAGCCTCCATGGTTTGGCTTGCCACTTGACCCAAACTCTCTCCTGTGACAAGGGCTTTACAACCGTTTGCCTCGGCGATCCGCTCCGCAATACGCATCATGATGCGGCGCATGACGAGGGTGTAGAAATCCTCCGGGCAGACTTTGCGCATGGCTTCTTGGACATGGGTAAAGGGGACGACTTCTACGGTCATGTCACCGCAGTAAGGCGTTAGTTTTTTCGCAAGGGTGAGCACTTTTTCCTTGGCTTGTTCGGATGTATAGGGAAAGGAGAAAAAGTGGACGGGGATGATCTTGATGCCCCGCTTTGCGATCATATAGGTCGCCACAGGGCTATCTATCCCGCCTGAGAGCAGAGACACTGCCCGTCCGTTTGAGCCAACGGGCATCCCTCCTGCCCCCTGTACAGGTGCGGCGTGGACGTATGCCTTAAAGTCTCGGACTTCGACGGTTACCAAGAGTTCCGGCTTGTGGACATCCACTGCCACGTCCGGGAACGCTTCGTTTAGCTCCCCGCCCACGTATTGGCTGAGTTGGATGGAAGTCATAGGGAAACGCTTGTCCGCGCGTTTGGACTCCACTTTGAATGAGCGTGCCTTGGCAAAGTCGTCTTTCAGATAGGCGATGGCTGTTTGCAAGATTGCATCCTTGTCTTTCTCACAGGCCGCCGCCCGGGAAAGCGAGGACACGCCGAACACACAGCGCATGGCAGCAAACGCACCTGTCACGTCGCACGATTCGCTTTGGGGTTCTACGTAGACCGTGGACTGGGCGGTGTAGACTTTGAAGTCACCAAAGGGCTCTAGGCTGCGTTTGACGTTTTGTACGAGCTTTTGCTCGAAGTAGCGTTTGTTTAGTCCCTTGAGGACGATTTCGCCGAGTTTGAGTAAGATGATTTCTTCCAATGTGGTGTGCTCCTTGTTGGTTTATAGGGGACGCGCCCCTGCGCGTCCCGCCCTTTTCTTTGTGTGTCAATTACGCCAGCGCCCTATACGCAATATTTCGGCCATTTCATCCATATCCAGCAACAGATACACCTGCCGCATTGCGCTCCAATTATCTGCGAAATCTTCAATCGTGAGTGGGTAAGAAAATCCGAAGTCTGCGAGGTTGATCGGGGTTAAGCGAGCGTATCTATTATGTGTTTCACTTCGCTCTTGCAAATCAGATTCAGTCCTCACAAGTGCTTCATTGAAACGTTCAAAAATTCCTACTGTGTCCTCACTTGGAACGAGGACAAGAGTATTCTCTTCCATGAGTGAATCCGCCTCCTCTTCACGCAGTGCAACAACAACGGTAAAAGGCGGCAAGTGCCCAAATGGAAGCTCACGAAAGGCGGGTGGATACTGTTCATCAAAACCCATCGTCATAGCAAAAAAGCGCAAATTTGAATTAAGAAACTCTGGTCCAGTGGAAAACTTCATATCGTTATTTTCCGCAATATTTCTATAAACGAAAAGTCCGGCTACGATAAGAAGCAGACAAAGTACAGAAATAATGATTCGTTTTTTCATGAATACTCTCCCAAATATCTGGTTTGAAGATTCAGAACCTTTTCCAGTCCATAGATTTTGACCTTAAGCTCCTTTTGTAAAGGAGCTGTCAGCGTAGCTGACTGAGGATTGTCCTTTTCAATTTTCTTGCCGTGTACGTAAATCCTCCGTCAGGCTTCGCCTGCCACCTCCTTTACGAAAGGAGGCTTAGGCTGTACACGGGACGCGCAGGGGCGCGTCCCCTACGAAGGGCATTTCCATACCATCACCCATTCCGAAAGTCATACGTCCGATACCCAATGGCCTCCGCCAAATGCCCTGCCTCAATGTTCGCACTCCCATCTATATCCGCAATGGTGCGGGCGACGCGGAGGATGCGGTCGTAGCTTCTGGCGGTTAGGCCGAGACGGTCGAAAGCGCTTTTCATGAGGACTTCTGCATCGTCATCCAGCTTGCAGTGTTCTTTTAGCTCTGCTGTCCCCATGTGCGCGTTTGCAGTGATGCCGCGATCTTTATAGCGTTCGGTCTGAATTGCCCTGGCTTGATTCACACGTTTTTTGATCTCCGCGGAGGATTCCGCCGGGGCATAGGTGCGGAGTTCCTCATATTCTAAGGCCTGTACCTCTAAAACCAAGTCCAAGCGATCCAACAATGGCCCGGAAAGCCTACTGTGATAGGTGGTCACGGCGGCCTCCGTACAACGGCAACGGCCGGACGGGTGGCCGTACCAACCGCATTTGCATGGGTTCATGGCACAGACCAGCATGAGCCTGCTGGGGAATGTCACAGTCCCGGATACCCGGGAGATGGTCACCTCGCCATCCTCCAAAGGCTGGCGGAGGGTTTCCAGGACGCTTTTGCCGAATTCCGGGAACTCATCGAGAAACAGCACCCCATTGTGGGCGAGGGATATCTCCCCCGGTTTCGGGTTAGACGTGCCGCCTGTCATGGCGGGGGCTGAAATCGTATGATGGGGTGCACGGAACGGACGGTTGGAGACGAGAGGACGCCCCTTCCCCGTCATACCTGCTACAGAGTGAATCTCTGTGATCTCCAGCACTTCTTTCCGGCTCATTTCCGGCAGAATAGAGGGCAGACGCTTGGTGAGCATACTCTTCCCCGCACCCGGCGGGCCAACGAGCAGGATATTATGTCCACCTGCGGCGGCGACTTCCAGGGCACGTTTTACGTGTTCCTGCCCTTTCACATCGGCAAAATCTAAGCCCGGCATGGCTTGTTCCGGTATCTCCGGCGGTTTGACGGGCTGAATCAACTCATCACCCGATAAATGGCTTATCAGTTCCGCCGTGCTGGCCACCGGGTAGACCTCTAATTCCTCCACAAAGGCCGCTTCGCTTGCGTTCTCTGCCGGGAGGAATAGCTTCTTGATCCCCAAACGATGCGCGCCCATTGCCATGGGCAAAGCCCCTGTCACCGGGCGGAGGTCTCCGCTGAGGCTGAGTTCCCCGATAAAGGCCGCGTCTTCCGGGAGCTCATAGATGTGGTCGGCGGCGGCCAGGATGCCTAAAAAGATGGGCAGATCATACACCGTACCCTCTTTTTTCTTGGCGGCGGGGGCTAGGTTTACCGTGATCCGGCTGATTGGAAACCTGAGATCACAATTCTTCATCGCCGCCCGCACACGATCCCGCGATTCCTTGACGGCGATATCCGGAAGCCCAACAATATCAAAGCTCGGCAGCCCGCCGGACAGGAAGCACTCGATGGAGACCTCATAGCCGGATAGCCCGGAAAGTCCCATGGAGCGGACGTGATGTACCATATTTTTACTCTCCCCACATGTTTGTATTGAAATTTGCAGTGCAATTGTAGGGCGCGACGCCCTCGGCGCGCCGTTCGGCAACATATCGGTGGTGCTGTTTGTTACATGTACCAGCGCGCCGGGGGCGTCGCGCCCTACGTGTTACCCTATTTCACCAATTTGGAAATCACCTTAAATTCATCCGTACCCGCAACAACGCAGAGTTCAAACAGTGCCGATTCCATGGTTGTAAGCAGTACATTTTCCTGCTGGGCGCGGCGTAGTGCGATTTTCTTGTCATAGAGATTGCGGGATGTGACACAGTCTGCCACCAAGAGGGGCTGGAAGCCTGCCGCAACCAGATCAATACAGCTTTGCAGCACACAGACATGGCTCTCAATACCGCAAACTAACACGTTTTGGATGCCTTGTTCTTTCAGCCGCGTAAACTCCGCTACGATTGCATCGTCTCCCATGGCACTGTATGCCAGCTTATCAAAGGGGACGTGGTCGCCCATTGCCGCTCTCAACTCCGGCACAATGTCACCCAGGCCTTTGGGATACTGGCGCAAGAACACCATGGGAATGCCCATGACTTTTAGCCCCTCTAAGAAAATCCCACTACGGCGGACAAGTTCTTCGCCGCCATCCATGGCGGGGACAAGGCGTTCTTGTATGTCTATGAACAGTGCGGCCGTGTTTTCTTTGGTGATGCGCATGTTTTTTTGTCCTCCTTTGCTTCCACTTCTTTTGTTTTTTAGTATACAGGAGATGCGCTTAGATTACAAGTTAGAAACACCCCTCTACAAGGGCAAATACACAAAGGCAAACCTCCGCAAGGGTTTGATTTTTCCTTGCGGGGTTCGCCATTCTTATGGGTGGTGCTGTTTAAAATATGGCTTGTCTTGTGGTAGTGGCAGAGTGTGTCCTGTTGGGGTTTAAACTATAAACTTTCTCGCCTACAAAGCAGATTCTAATGCACTTCCGAAAATAATACTACTCCACCATATCAATGGCAGATCCGCAACACTCCACAGCACAAAGGCCGCACTCGATACATTTGTCATAATCAATAATAATCCTGCCGTAAGGTGTCCCGCCACAGCTATACAAATCATCGCCACATTCACCCTCACCGCATCCACAAGCGTTTGTTTCTTCCTCTGCCGGGGGCGCGCAGTTGCACGATAAGGTTTTGTCCAAAATTGGCTCGTCAACCTCGATGTAAGAAATGGCATCTGTAGGGCAACATTTGATTGCTGTACAAACGCTTTGGCTTGCAAAGCAACGTTTCATATCTACGACTGGTTTCATGATTTCCCTCCTATGAAATAGAATTTTTCAGCTCTAGTATTTTGGCTTCAATAGTGGATATTACTTTTAAAAACTCGTCATCGCTTTTTCCACTTGGATCATCAAGCCCCCAATCCTCACGGTGTTGACAGGGCAGAAATGGACAATCTACATTGCACCCCATCGTGATTACAATATCAAGTTCTGGTATATCGGCAAGTAGCTTGGAGTGTTGTGTCTGCTCCATATCAATGCCGTATTTTTCTTTCATAATCCGTACGGCATCTTGGTTGATTCGGTCTTTGATATGCGTTCCTGCACTGTAACTCTCGAACACATCTCTTGCCAAATGTTTGCCTAAGGCTTCGGCTATTTGGCTACGGCAAGAGTTATGGACACAAATAAAGCCTACCTTCGGTTTTCTTCCGCTTACGTTTAGCTTTTCCATCTTAGTTACTCTCCTTGCACTTTTCTTTGCTTGTCCCTGCTTTGCAAACTGCAACCGCTGTTCGCTTCCGCAATAGGTTCTCTGCATGTTCACTTCCTGAAACGCTGATAGAGTAATGTGTCCATTTCCCCTCTTTCCGAGCAGTCACAATGCCACTCTCAATGAGAATTTTCATATGATGGGATAATGTAGACTGGTTGACATGCACCTCTTCCAAAAGCTCACAAGCGCATTTTTCACCGCTCTGCAAAAGAGATAAGACCATAAGCCTAGTCTCGTCGCAAAAGGCTTTGAAAATTTTTGCATCTTCAAAATGATTTCGCTCCATAGAAAACCTCATATTCATAATTTTCGATATGTCACAGTATATAAGACATATCGAAAAAAGTCAATGTGTTTTTGGATATGGAGCGTTTTCTCAACCGCGCCACCCGCATATAGCCAAGCACCCATCCATCCCCCCTTACATAGACTGAACTGTAGTGCTTTGAATCACGGAGGTTGGGCTTATGAAAACGCGTCGGTTTGCGGTCATCGGCGGGGATATGCGGCAGGCGAAGCTTGCGCATTTACTCGCCTTAGACGGTCATCCAGTCTCAGCCTTTGCCATGGAGCAAGCCCAACTTGAGGGAGCGGCATTAGCGCCATCTCTCCACAAAGCCGTATGCGATGCAGACTGTGTGCTTCTCCCCTTACCGCTCCTTGATACGTGCCAACAGATCAATACGCCGCTGAGTGACGTCGCCTTGCCGGTAGATGAAGTCTGTTCCCAGCTTACCTCCAAGCAAATCATCTGCGGCGGACGTGTGCCGGAGGCAGTTTTGAGCACAGCTTCGGCACAAGAGCTTCAACTGGTGGACTACTTTGCCCGGGAAGAACTCGTCGTCGCCAACGCGGCAGTGACAGCGGAGGGCGCAATCGGGGTCGCCATGGGGGCGACTGCTATTACACTCCTAAATTGCCCTGTCCTCATCCTGGGCTTTGGGCGGATCGGCAAACTGCTTGCCCACAGACTTTCTGCTCTGGGCGCTGATGTGAGCGTTCAAGCGCGGTCGTTTTCTGACCTTGCTTGGATCGCGGCGCTCGGTTATAAAGGCATACACTTAAATGAGTTAGACACCTCTCTTTCCGGCTTCTCTATTCTCTTTAACACCATCCCACATCCCGTGCTGGACGCCGGGCGGCTGGCACGTTTAGATTCCGCCACACTTTGCATTGATTTAAGCTCCAAACCCGGCGGTATTGACTTCCCCGCGGCGGCAGCCCTGGGACTGCGTACCATCTGGGCGCTGGGGCTACCCGGTGAGGTCGCGCCTGTGACTTCCGCCTCAATCATCCGTGATACCATTTATAACATACTCTCTGAACAGGAGACTGCTTTATGATAAAACCCAAGATGGGGTTTGCCGTCTGCGGCTCTTTCTGCACCTTTTCCAGAATATTAAAAATGCTGGAAACACTGCGCCAAAGCTACGACATCACCCCAATTTTATCCGAGGCTACCGCGTCAACTGATACCCGTTTTGGCAAAGCTTCGGACTTTGCCCATCAGATCGAACAACTGACGGGAAAGCCTCCTATCACATCCATCCCCACAGCCGAACCCATCGGCCCGAACCAGCTTTTTGACGTGCTCGTAGTTGCACCCTGTACCGGCAACACCCTCTCTAAATTAGCCCTCGGCATTACAGATAGTGCAGTGACCATGGCTTGCAAAGCGCATCTGCGCAATGAACGTCCGCTGGTGCTGGCCATTTCCACCAATGACGGTCTCTCCGGGAACGCCGCTAACATTGGAACATTGCTGACGCGGCGGCTTGTGTATTTTGTGCCCTTTACGCAAGACGATCCGGCAAAGAAGCCCAACTCATTGGTTGCAGACTACTCCCGGATCAATGAAACGGTAACGGCTGCCCTAGCGGGTAGACAGTTACAACCTTTGCTTGCTTAGTTTTTTTCTACAGTGGATGAATGGCTTGATTCGTAGGGGCGGATTCCATATCCGCCCTGTCCTTTGCGATTACAAACATGCTGGGCGGATATGGAATCCGCCCCTACAATTTGAATTTGCTCATGAATGCTAATCTTATTCTTTTTCAAATTCATTGAGTACACTCTTTATTTTGTTTCAAATATCCTTGCAGATATAGTATGGCCTTGCGATATCCGGCTATCCCTTGCCCTGCAATGCTTTCCACACAGGCAATGCCTGCGTATGATATCTGTCTAAACGGTTCACGGCTAGCTATATCCGAGATGTGCACCTCTACCGCCGGAATCCCCACTGCGCTGAGTGCGTCCAGGATGGCGATGCTGGTGTGGGTATAGGCGGCGGGATTTATGATAATGCCGTCATAGACCCCAAGGGCTGCTTGGATTGTGTCTACAATCGCGCCCTCGTGGTTGGATTGGAACAGGGTCACCTCGATACCCTGTTCGGCGCAGGTGTCACGGACAAGCTGTTCTAAGGCCTTAAAGTCTGCCTGTCCGTATATGTCCGGCTGGCGGATACCGAGCATGTTTATGTTTGGGCCGTTAATCACAATGAATTTCATCGAACACCTCCAAAATTTTGTCTGCTACCACATCGGGTTCGCCTTGATTTTGTATCGTACAATCCGCAAAGCGCTGATATTGCGGGAGACGCCTTGCGTACATTTCGTCTAAATCCCCCTGCGACAGAGGACGGCCTTTGCGCGCGAGCTGTGATATGGGTCTTTCTAAGAAAAAGATTGTCCCGTTTTGGTGCAGATGCGGATAGTTCTCCTCTCGGGTGACAACTCCGCCGCCGGTGGCGATGATGAGGCCGGATTCTTTGCCCCACTGTTCCAAAACCGCTGTCTCACGGGCACGGAATCCTGCTTCTCCCTCTCGCCGGAATAGCTCGGGGATGGATATGCCCGCTGCTTTTTCGATCTCGTGGTCGGTGTCGACCAGTGGGCAGTCTGTGCATTCGTGTAGTAGATAGCCTATGTGGCTCTTTCCGCTGCCGGGCATCCCGATTAGGATGATGTTTTCTGTTTGGCGGCGGAGGAGATTTACAATCGCATTTGGCGTGGTGGTGGGGAGGGACGGCGCGCCGAGGGCGTCGCGCCCTACGAAGCGTTTTGCGGCGGCGTGGGCTTGGCCGACTAGCATGGGGAGGCCGCCTTGGTGGGGCATGCCGCGTGTTTCTGCGTCCATGAGTAGACGGGTGCGGGCGGGGTTGTAGATGAGGTCTAGTACGCCCTCTAGGTGCGGAAATCCCGCGATATTAATTGGAGATTGATCTGTGTGGGGATACATGCCGACGGGTGTGGTGTTTACGATTATCTGTGTGTCTCTGTGCCGATCTAGGGTTTCATATGTGTGCTCACCGTGGCGGGAGATGACGATGATCTCTCCCGCTCCCTGCTCTTGCAGGACGTGGCAAACCGTCAGGCTACTGCCGCCGCTTCCTAGAACCAATACCTTTTTTCCTCTCACATCTATACTACTTTGTTGTAGCATAGCCAAAAAGCCTGCCGCGTCTGTGTTATCGCCATATAGGCTGCCGTCCGGGCGGCGGGTGATGGTGTTCACGCTGCCAATGGCTTTTGCCGTTGGGGACAAGTCGGCGCAGAATGGGATCACCGCTTGTTTGTAGGGGATAGTCACATTCAAGCCGTCCCATATGTCGCTTTCCATGAACGTACTGAGATCATCCGGCTCTATCTCGAAGAGCTCGTAGCTATACCCGCCACCCAAGGCCTTGTGGATTGCCGGGGAATAGCTGTGTTTGAGGGTTCGCCCCAATAAGCCGCAACGCATTAGATCACCTCTGTATAGCTGCCCAGATATTTGAACTCATCGCAAGTCTCCTGCAAGCTGTCCAGAAGCTGGGCAAATTCCGTGGAATAGACGGAGGTCTCTAAATCGAAGTAGAACATAAACTCAAAGTCTCGATTCGGTAATGGGCGGGATTCTAGCTTGGTGAGATTCATACCAAGTGCATAAAAACGGGCTAAAGTCTTATAAAGCGCACCCGATTTGTGGGGCAGTGCCAGCATAATACTCGTGCGATCCGCCCCCGGATAGATTTCCAGTTTTTTCGAGATACAAATAAAGCGGGTGTAGTTATTGTCACGATCCTGGATGTCCCGGGCGAGGCAGTTTAGGTCGTAGAGCTCAATGCAACTGTGGGAGCATACGGCTGCGATATCGCGTCTGTCCGAGTTCGCCACAGCTTCCGCCGCGCCTGCCGTGTCCTCATAGCTAGTGATTTTCACATCCGCCCCGAGCTTTTCTAAAAACTCCGCACACTGGGCAAGGGCTTGCTCGTGGGAGAAGATTTCACGAATATCCTCCAGCCGTACCCCTTTTTGCGCCACCAGATTATGATTCACTTTGAGACGCAGACTGCGGACGATCTTAAAATCGTAGTTTTGCATGAGGGTATAGACCTTTGTCACAGACCCCGCCGTACTGTTCTCTAGGGGTAGGACGCCATAGTCACAAAACCCGCTGTCTAGGGCGGCGAAGACTGCTTCAAAGGTTTTGAATGGATGCACAGTTGGTCGTTTAAATAGCCGTTCACAGGCAAAGGCGGAATACGCCCCCGCTACCCCTTGATATGCCACATTGGCGGACTGGGGGAATAAGGCCGGGGTGTGTTGGATGGCGTCTTGAATCTCCGTCACTAAGGGCGAGTGGACATTTCCGCTTGTTTGATGGAAACGGGAGAGTTCAAACAGGGTATCATATAAAATGTGCGCGTATGGTTCAAGCGCCGGGCTTACTTTATCCGTGAGAGCCGCTACTTTCTCATCCTCGCGCTTTCTGTCCAGCACCGGCAGTCCCTGCTCCTTTTTGTATGCGGCCACTTGGGCGACGGTTTCCATCCGTTCCTCAAATAGGCGGAGCAGTTCATCGTCAATGTGGTCGATTTTGCCTCGTAGCTCGTCTAATTGCATGGTTTTCTCCCCTCCGTTTCTAATATTGCGTCGTATATGGCAATCGCCGCCACCGCTTCGATACATGGCACAGCGCGCGGTACAATACATGGGTCGTGGCGTCCCTCTATCTCAATGGTTGTAGCTTCCATTTTTTCAAGGTTTACACTCTCTTGCATTTTCCCAATAGATGGCGTTGGTTTGATGACCACACGGAACACCAATGGCATACCCGATGTAATGCCGCCCAAAATCCCGCCGTGATGATTGGTGCGGGTTTTTACTGTGTCACCGTCTAGGTAGAAGGGGTCATTGTGCTCGCTTCCGCGCATGTGAGCCGCGGCGAATCCTGTGCCGAACTCGATGCCTTTTACGGCGGGAATTCCGAAGACGAGACTTGCAATACGGTTCTCCATCCCGTCAAAGATAGGGTCGCCAAGACCTGCAGGTAATCCAGTTGCGGTACATTCGATGATGCCGCCTACGGAATCCCGCTCCCGCTTTGCTGTCTCCACATCACCCATTGAGGCGATGTGCGCTTCTACTGTAATGCCGCGCCGTTCCAGTATCTGCAAGCATATCCCGCCTGCAATACACAGGGGCGCTGTGAGCCTGCCGGAAAAATGTCCGCCGCCGGCTGTGTCTTGATGTCCGCCGTATTTCTCCTCGGCCGTGAAGTCAGCGTGACCGGGTCTTGGGATGTTGCGCAACTTGCCGTAATCCTCGGAGCGGGTGTTTTCATTGCGGATGATGGCCGTAATGGGTGCGCCTGTGGTTTTGCCGTCTTTCATGCCGGATAGAAACTCCGGGCTATCCGCCTCTTTCCGCGGGGTTGACCAGGGGGACTGTCCCGGCGCGCGGCGTGTTAGAAATGCTTGAAGCGCTTCCATGTCCACTGTTTCCCCGGCGGGGAGACCGTCTAAGGTCATGCCGATGGCAGGGCCGTGGGATTCTCCGAAGATGGAGAGGCTTAGATTTTTGCTCCATGTGCTGGCCATGGGATGACCTCCTTGTATCTTTCGTAGGGGACGCACACCCGGGCGTCCCGCGGTTTATGTTTGCCGGCATGTAGGGCGCGACGCCCTCGGCGCGCCGTTCGGTATACCGATTGGTTGTGCGGGTTGTTACATATACCGGCGCGCCGAGGGCGTCGCGCCGTTCGGTATGCCGATTGGTTGTGCGGATTATTACATATACCGGCGCGCCGAGGGCGTCGCGCCCTACGGTATGCCGATTGGTTGTGCGGATTATTACATATACCGGCGCGCCGAGGGCGTCGCGCCCTACGGTATGCCGATTGGTTGTGCGGATTATTACATATACCAGCGCGCCGAGGGCGTCGCGCCCTACGGCGTAATTTCCAATCGTTTTTGCGGAGCGGGCGGATTGCCATCCGCCCCTACGATTGTCACATGTTTCCCCAGTCGCTCCAATTCACGCCAAAATTGGGGGTACGACTTCCGCACCGCCTCTGCACCTGTGATCGTTACCGGCTCGGTACACGCAGCGGATGCAATGGCCGCCATCATGGTGATGCGATGGTCACCCCAACTGTCCACTGTGCCGCCTGTGAGATGGCGTACACCCTCAATTTCCAGTCCGTCCGCTTGTTCTATGACTTTCGCACCCAGTGCGTTTAGGGTTTGGGCGGTGGCGGTTAAGCGGTCTGATTCTTTCAGACGCAGTCTGCCTGCGTTGCGGACGATGGTCGTTCCCTCGCTCACAGCGGCCACTGCTGAGAGGACAGGGATGAGATCGGGAATCGCCGTTGCATCTATCTCCACGCCTTGTCGCAGTCCCTCGGTGACGCTAACGATGTCGCCATCCCAGCGTACGTTTGCACCCATTTGTGTGAGTACGCTACAAGCTTCTTTGTCGCCTTGTCTGCTTTTCGGATTCAGACCTCGGAGCTTGACTTCCCCACCCGGCATCGCTCCCGCGCAAAGCCAGAATGCCGCGTTTGACCAGTCACCCTCTGCGCTTACAGTGCCGGGACTTTTGAAGCTGTCTCCGCCTTTGATTTGATAACTGTTTTCGACCTTTGCAGGTATTGCGCCAAATGCCGCCAAGACCTCCAGCGTCATTTCGATGTAATCCTCTGATTCTATCGGCGCGTGGATCGTAAGCCTACTATCCTCCGCCAAAAGCGGCAGTGCCAAAAGTAGGCCTGTAATGTACTGGGAGGAAATATCCCCGGGGATTTCAAAGTTACCGGCCTGTAGCTGTCCCGCACAGCGTAAAATGTCCGGCTGTGGTCTTGTGAGGTTTATGCCCTTTTTTATGAGTTCGCTATCCAGCGGATGCATGGGACGCTCCGGCAGACGGCCTGCCATGTGGAACTCCCCGTTTACGCCGAGTGCGCATACGACCGGAAGCATAAAACGTAAGGTAGAGCCGCTCTCTCTCACGGGCAAAACTGCCGTTTGAGGCAGGGCACTACGGTCTATAGGCCGCACCTTGAACCCATCTGCCACGCGTTCAATCTCTGCACCCAGTGCGCGTAGACAGGCGCATGTCGCCTCCACATCCTCGGCTTCTGTGCGGCCGGAGCGGATCTGTGTCTCCCCGTCTGCCAAGGCGGCTACAATCAACAGACGGTGCAGGTTTGACTTGGAGGGGATGATGGTCACATCCCCCGCTATTTTTCCGGGCTCTATGCTTACTTGCACGGTTCTAAGCCCCTTTCTATCCAGTCATGCAGTTCTGTGACCGGGATTTTCTTCAGCGTACATTTCCCGATGGCGTATGGAATGACAAGTGTGATCTCGCCCCCGGTGCGTTTTTTGTCCTGTAGCGCTTTTTGGTAGAGTTCCTCTGCACCGTAGTCCGTATGTGCCGGCAGGTCAAAGTGTTCTAGCAGACTTTCCAACAGGTACATACACTCCGGCTGTGCAAAGTTCTGTCTAACCGCTGCTCTCGTCTCTATCATCATCCCGATAGCAACAGCTTTTCCGTGGGACATAGTGTACCCCTCAAGCAGTTCAATGGCGTGACCGACTGTGTGGCCAAAGTTGAGCAATTGCCGCTCCCCACGGTCGAACTCATCTTCCTGCACAATATCGCGCTTGATGGTCACACAGGCGGCGATGATATGGTCATAGTTCCCCGCTAGGGGTTCATTCAATAGTTGGTCAAGCAAGCGATCACTGGCGATCATGCCGTATTTGATGACTTCTGCTATCCCATCATGGAGCACCTGTTTTGGCAGGGATTCGATCACATCTGTGTCACAGAGGACAAGGCTTGGCTGATAGAATGCTCCCGCTAGATTCTTGCCGGCTGACAGATCAATGGCCGTTTTCCCACCGACGGAGGAATCTACCATGGCCAATAGGCTTGTCGGGACTTGAACATAGGGCACGCCGCGCAGATGGGTTGCGGCTACGAAGCCTGTCAAATCACCCACCACGCCGCCGCCTAGGGCTACGATCACATCTCCACGGGTGATTTTATTTTCGGAAAGCCACTCTAATAGGGCCAGATACTGCGTCCCACTCTTGGATATTTCTCCCGGTGGGACGGCATAGGAGCATACCGCAAATCCAGCTTGTTTGAGGGATGATTCCACGGTTTCCAAATACAAATCCCGCACATTTTCATCTGTCACGATGGCAACTGTTCCGCTCTGGGGGTGCAGAGCCCTCATATGTTCGCCGATTTGCTCCAAAAGGCTCGATGCGATCAAAATATCATAGCTTCTGCTGGCGTTTACTTCCACTTTCATCATGGCCCGTCCACCTCTTTCTTGCGTCTGCGTCCTTCGTCTAAGAGCTTCCACAATGTGTCTGCGTCCTCTGTTTCTATGGCGTTTCGGTATGCTTGCATGGAGGTTATGAATCCGTCGATCTCCCGCAGGAGGTCGTCTTTGTTTTCGAGAAAGAGTTCTGTCCACATGTCGGGATTTAGCCAAGCCACGCGGGTTAAGTCTTGATAACTGCCGGCTGAATAGCCTTTGTGTTTGCCCGCTGTGGGGCTTTTGATAAAGGCATTGGAGACCACATGCGCCATTTGGGAGGTAAAGGCAATTACCTCGTCATGCTCTTCCGCTGTCGTCACGGAAATCCGTCCGAAACCGACCGGTTTTAGGAGGGTTTGTATTTGATCGAACAGGCGGATATCCTCAAAGGATGGGGGTACGATGACCATGGGCTGTCCCTCGAAGAGGTCTTCCCTGCTGTACTTAAAGCCGGACTGCCACAGCCCTGCCATGGGGTGACCGCCGATAAAGGTAAAGCCGTACTCTGCGGCGATTGGGAACAGCGCCTCACAGATACGCCGCTTTGTGCCGGTACAGTCAATCACAGTGGTGTTTGCAGATAGCAGGGGCGCTTTTTCTGTCACCCAGTCGATGACTCCTTGGGGATAGGTTGCCAATAGGATTAGGTCACATTGGGCTATGGTCTCATCTGTGAGTTCCCCGTCAATGGCTTGGGCGAGACGGGCAAAATCTAGGATAGATTTATCCCGGTCAGCACCCAGGACAGTGATCTCTTCTACCCGCTTATATGCCTTGGCGAGTGAGCCGCCAATGAGACCAAGACCAACAACTCCGACTTGCATTAGCGAATCGCCTCCCTGATTCTGAATATCTTCTCCGCCGTGTCTTTGAACTGCTCCGGCGTGAGAGATTGCGCACCGTCACAGAGGGCTCTGGGGGGATCATTGTGGACTTCTACCATGATACCATCCGCCCCCGCTGCTACAGCCGCTGCCGCCATGGATGGGACGAGCTCCGCTCTGCCTGTGGCGTGGCTGGGGTCTACGATTACGGGTAAGTGGGTGAGGTTCTTCAGAATCGGCACTGCAGACAAGTCTAGGGTATTTCTCGCGTAGGTGGATTCATATGTCCGAATCCCCCGCTCGCAAAGGATGACGTTTTCATTCCCGCTTGCCATGATATATTCCGCACTCATGAGCAGCTCTTTTAACGTTCCGGCTAAGCCTCTTTTGAGGAGAATCACATTATTCACCTTGCCCAGTTCCCGGAGGAGGTCATAGTTTTGCGTGTTGCGCGCGCCGACTTGGATTACATCCACCTCGTCAAAAAGTTCCAGACTACGAATATCCATCAGCTCTGTCACAATGGGTAGTCCTGTGGCCTTTTTCACTTCCATGAGGAGCTCCAGCCCCTCTTCGCCCAAACCTTGGAAGTCATAAGGGGATGTCCGGGGCTTAAACGCGCCGCCGCGGAAGAAGTTCGCGCCAGCCGCTTTCACGGCTTCCGCCACAAAGGTTACCTGTTCCCGGGATTCTACGGAACATGGCCCTGCGATCAAGGCAAAGTGTCCGCCGCCGATGGATGGGCCTTTGCCGCCCATGGTAGGTATCACCGTATCTTCCGGGTGGAGCGCACGGTTTGAGGCCTTAAAGGGGTCTCGCATTTCCGCCACTGATTCCACAATGTCAAGACTGCGGAGCATGTCAATATCAATCTGTGCCGTGTCGCCGATTAGTCCCAATACACACTGCTCTTGGCCTTGGAACTCCCGTACCAGGAGTTCTTTCTCTTCCAGCCAGTTTCTCAAATGTTCGATTTTTTCCGGCTGTGTGTCCGGCTTGAGTACTACTACCATGTCTAAATCCCTCTCTAAATAAAAAATACCACCCAGATTTGGTATCTGTGTGGTGTCTTTGTCTCTCGTCCCGTTTATATGGACGCTACCTTGCTTCTCTCACGCAACACAAATCACTATTACTCTTTGTTTGTAAAAAAGTAATAGTAGCTAAATGCGAAAGTTGCGTTTCCTGCATTCATTGGGTTTCGCCCTCACTTTTGTGCTTTGGAGTAGTGTATCATGCCGTTTGGGCGTTGTCAACATATTTAAACTCTATGGAGCGGCCAAGTGGGTTGACCTAACTATGTAGGGGCGAACTGTGTTCGCCCGCCATAATTGCGACCACTACGGGCGAACACAGTTCGCCCCTGCATAAATTTTCCCACTCCCAACTCTATGGCAGAGCTAAAGCAGCGGGCGGCCTAACGCCGCCCCTACCTTTGACCCTAAGCTCCTTTCGTAAAGGAGCTGTCAGCGTAGCTGACTGAGGATTGTCCTTTGTGCGGCAGTGAAACCACCCCGGCGCATTCGCGCCACCCCTCCAAGGAGGGGAATTTGGATGTACCGCGCACTTAATTCCCCTCCTTGGAGGGGTGGCACGAAGTGCCGGGGTGGTCGTACCAATCCTCCGACAGGCGACCCCTGCCACCTCCTTTGGGAAAGGAGGCTTTTAGGGCGAGCATCATTCCATCATCTGCACATACCGCATGAGTATCGTCGCACCCATAGCGCGGTTTGCGTGGTCATTGGGTGCAAGTGCGGCCGCGTTTACGCCGGTGATAAGGCCGTGGTATACGTTCCAGCGCATGGCATCCATCGCCCAATCCGCTATCTGATCATGGTCTGTGTAGGCCGCTAGGCTAAAAGCTTCCGGCACTGTCATGTCCTCGTCTTGGGATTCGGCAAAGCGGTGCAGCATGGTTGCAAATTCTGCGCGGGTGATTGCAAGTTGCGGCGCGAATACATCGGGGCTGCCGCGACCTTGTATGATCCCCAGTTCGCTTGCCCATGCGGCTGCGTCGTAGAACCAGGCATCCGCCGGTACATCATGAAATGGCGACAGTTCGCCGGGTTCTGGTTCGCCTGCTACACGGTGGAGGATGGTAACCACCATCCCGCGGCTGAGCTCTTGTGCTGGTGCAAAGGTCATGCCCCCTGCCCAGCCGCTCATGATTTCCTGCTCAAACACGACTGCAACTGCGTCGTAAAACCAGTCCCCATACCACACATCTTGAAACGGTGTGCGGGATAGGGTCTGGGTGACTGTACCATAGAAAGGCTCTACAATGTTCCCGACTTTGATCTCCGCAGCAAAGGTGTAATATACCGTGCGGACGTCCGCTGTCACCTCTGTCCAGTTGAGGTTCGGTGCGTCATATGTGCCGTTTTCGCTGATTGTTTCGGGTTCAATCCACACGCCGTTCGGATAGCGCAATACATTTTCCTTTTCAAATGGATTCTCACGCAGACTTTGTGGCAAGTTCACACTTTGTCTGCCAATCCATAGGTTTTCCAGTCGCACCAGCGGATAGAGCGGTCGCAGGTCTGTGATTTGATTGTTTACTAACATGAGATTCTCTAGGTTTGTTAGCCGTCCTAGTGGACGGATGTCGCTGATTTGATTTCTGCCCAGCCAGAGTGCGTTCAAGCGCGTCATGTTGCGGAGGGGTGAAATGTCTGTTACTTGGTTGACCCATAGGGTGATCCATTCTAAGTTTGTGAGGTTTTGAAGCGGCCTGATGTCCCCCACTCGATTACGATCCAGCCAAAGCCTTTGTAGGCGTGTAAGGCCTGCCAGGGGTGTTAAATCCGCGATCTGATTGTCGTCCAAGAGCAGGTGTTCCAGTGTTTGAAGTCCGCGCAAGGGTGAGAGATCGTGGATCTGGTTATTGTTTAGATTCACCTCCCGCAGTGAGGTGAGATGCTGCATCCCCTCTAGGTTGCGGATGCCTCTGCCCTCGGCGTTAAAGGCAAGCACGCGGTTTAAGTCCGCTTGGATGAGTACAGCGTTTGTCGGCACATTGAATGCATTCGCGATCACCTGGGCAAGCGCCGGGTCCGGGAAGAGTTCCCATATTCTGCCTTGCAGAGGTCTGTTGTGGAGATAGATTTCGTCCTCCTCTGTGGGTTCTGCTAGGCGCGTGACGATAGCCTCTGCGTCTTTCTCCCATGTCTGCTCTGTTGCCGCTCTAGCGGATAGCGGGAGTAGGGTGAGTAGGAAACAGCCTGTCAGTAGCAAGCTGATCACTCGTTTTGCTGTCATGTCTTGTCCTCCTTTTTCACGTTTGCACTCCATTATGCAGGGCGCTTTGTGAAAAGTTTAGAGGAACTTGACGGTTTATCTGAGGAACACAAAAATCGTTGCCACACACGCACCCCAGATCGCCCCTGCGAATACTTGAATCCGGGTGTGACCAATGGATTCTCTGAGCTTTTTCGCCTCTGCCCCGTCCTTTTCTGCCAGCTCATTGAGCGCCTTTGCGTGTTTCCCCGCTTGCAGACGAACCCCGCTTGCATCGTACATGACAACCAGGGCAAAAACCCCGGCAAGGGCAAAAATATAGCCGTCAAACCCGTGCAGTAAGCCTGCGGACATGGCTAGGGCGCATACAGTCGCCGAGTGGGCACTGGGCATACCGCCTGAGCCCCAGAGGTCTGACCAACCTCTTTTGCCCGCATAGAAAAAACGAATAATGGTTTTGACGATCTCAGCCGACGCCCAAGCCACCACTGCTGACCAGAGCATTGTATTTTGAAAAACCCCGCAGATTGATCTCAGGTCAAAGATTGATTCCATATCTATTTGCCTCCGCTTTGCGTTTTCTGCTGTTCTCTAGCATAGCGCAAATGGGGGGAAATAGCAATCGGAAAGTGTGGGAAGGAGAGACCAAGTGTGTTGACGTAGCTATGTAGGGGCGAACTGTGTTCGCCCGCAGTAGTCGCAATTATGGCGGGCGAACACAGTTCGCCCCTACATGTAATCAACGCACTTGGCCTCTCCCGTGTGGGATAACAGGGCAAGGTAAGGATTGACATATTTGACAACAACAAATACAATGGGATTATTTAGCAACACTAAAAATTATAAGAAGTGAGGAAAGGTATGAAAATTTGGAAGAGAAGCATTAGTTTGTTGTTGGCCTGTATTATGCTATTCACCCTCGTACCCATGGCAGCGGCACAAGGCGAAGATTTGACTTTGAAAGACTCTGTCATCCAGTCCGCACAAGCACTCCCTTTCACCGATGTGAACACAGGTAATTGGTTCTACTCCTATGTCCGTCACATGCACACAAGCGGTGTCATGACCGGCATCTCATCAACTGTTTTTGCGCCCCACGGCACATTCACACGGGCACAAGTGCTTGCGACCCTGTTTCGCATTCACACCGGGCGCGCCTCAAACGCCAGCGATCCGCGGCAGAATAATTTCACTGACGTAGCCGCTACATCTTGGACTGCTCCCTATGTCACATGGGCAGCCGCCAACGGTATTACACCCACAACAAGCGGTACATTCGGGCCAAACCAAAGTGCAACACGCCAAGAAATCGCGCTTTATATCCATCGCTATGTCATCAACCTAACTAGCGCGAATAGCTCCTCTGCCGCAAACGCGCAGTGGAACGCACTGATTGACCGTAATCAGATTAGCGGGCAACAAAATTATAACGCCCTCCGCTGGGCGAATAACAACGATGTGATCCGGGGCAGGGATGGCATCGCAATCGTCCCTAACGGCACTGCAACCCGGGCAGAAGCTGCGGCTATGCTTGTCCGCTTGATGAACGTATTAGGCATCACTGCACAACCGCCCGTGCAACCGTCCTTGGTGGGAACGTGGAATTGGCTGGGCGTCCCCTTTTACAGATTCGATAACGGCGGCCGGGGTGTAGTACTCCCGGGAGATCCTTTGGAAGCTGATATCCGCTGGTGGACACGCAGCGGCGTGCTGGGCATTTGTATTACGCCTGACTTCTGCGGCAATACATGTATTGCGCCCGTTGAATGGTATTATGTATTTGCCGGAAATGGAAATCAACTTATTTTAACCAGCCGGCTCATGCCTGAGGTTTCCTATCTATATACCAGAAGATAGACCAAACTGTAAATAAAAACCAGCGGGAAGAATTACCCATTTTAGGGGCTGATTCTTCCCGCTAATTTCGTCTATGCACTCTATCTCTACAACCCCATCATGTCCGTCACATTGTCTACCACGTCGCCGATGGCCTTTATCGTATGATTCTTACACTTCTTTTTCCGTCTGCGTCCAGAGGACATTGCCATGCTGATGGCACTCCCCAAGGCAAGTCCTATGCCGATCCCTTTTAACATGTCGCGATGATCCATCTCGACACCTCCCTGTTTGGTTTTTTCTCTTCTAGTATGCCCTACAATTTTCTTGTCAATTCATTCTAGTTAGAGTAGAATAGTAAGGGTGGCGTTAGGCCGCCCGCCGGTTCTTCACAAGAAATGGAGTTGATCTCATGATTATTGAACAGGTTCGTGTCATTGATCCCGCGCAGAATCTGGATGAAGTGCGTGACCTATATATCGCAGACGGCAAAATCACCGACACGCCCCCTGTGGGCACAAAGGTAATTGACGGCCGCGGTCTTGTAGCAGCACCGGGATTCATTGATCTGCACGTCCACCTGCGCGATCCGGGACTTACTCATAAGGAAGACATTCTCACCGGCACGATGGCAGCAGCAGCCGGTGGTTTCACCTCTGTCGCTTGTATGCCCAACACAAAGCCCGCCCTAGACACGCCGGAGCAACTGGCCTATGTCATAGACAAAGCCCACCATGCCTCCGCCCGTGTGCTCCCCATCGCCGCTGTGACCGTGGGACAAGCCGGGGAAACCCTTACTGATTTTAAAGCCCTCCGCGATGCCGGGGCGATTGGGTTCTCTGACGACGGCTTCGCTGTTGATAGCGCCGCCCTTTTGCGGCAAGCCATGCTGGAGGCCGCCGCACTTGATATGCCTCTCATCAGTCATTGCGAGGACACCGAAATGGTGCAAAATCATGCTGTGAATGAGGGTGTGATCTCGAAGCGCCTCAAGATACCGGGCAGACCTGCGGTTGCCGAAACCATCCAAGTTGCCAGAGACTTGCTGCTGGCGGAAGATGCCGGCTGTCATGTCCATATCGCGCATGTAAGCGTGGCAAAATCGGTGGAGCTCATTCGCCGCGCAAAGGCGGACGGGGTACGTGTCACAGCGGAAACTTGTCCCCAATATTTCACGCTCACGGAAGATGCCTTGCTGGAAAAAGGCACACTCGCCCGGGTCAATCCCCCGCTACGAACAGAGGCTGATCGTGACGCTATCATGGCGGGACTACTAGATGGCACGATTGACACCATCGTCACAGATCACGCGCCCCATAGCGTGGAGGAGAAGGCAAGACCATTGTTGGAAGCCCCAAGCGGCATGATCGGCCTTGAAACCCTGCTGGGACTTAGCCTCACGGCTTTGTATCACACCGACAAAATGGATCTCCCCGCGATTGTGCGTCTACTGAGCACAACACCTGCTGAGATTTTCTCTCTGCCATATGGCACGCTCCGCGTCGGCGCACCGGCAGATGTGATGATCTTCGACCCCGAGGAAACTTGGACGGTAGAGCCTGAAATGTTCCATTCCAAGGCACGTAATACGCCATTTGGCGGCATGGAACTCAAGGGACGGGTGCGGTATACGATCTGCGATGGGGTGTTGCGATACGGGCGGTCAGTGTGGTAGTATGTTGATGTGAGTTGTGCCCTCTGGCACGCAGTATTTATATTCGGTGCAGCACACTTTGTAGGGGCGATTATCAATCGCCCATGCCCTTTACGCCCTTACTACCGACAACACTGAAACCGCGGGCGATTGATAATCGCCCCTACGGGTGCACCCTATCATTGTAGGGGGCGATGCCCATATCATGCCCTGCGGGTACATCGCCCCGTGTCCCCAATTTGCACCGAAACCGAAAGAGCGGGACGATGTGGGCATCGTCCCCTACAACGTAACGAATAAGCATACTATCCCCCACAGGTAAACCACCCTAACAAAAACTATTTCCCCGCCTTTTAAGGAGGACACTATCATGTCCATAGATCGCCTGCAAAAGCTAATTATCGAAAAGAAAAATCCCACCGTGGCAGGGCTTGACCCGCGGCCTGAGTACCTACCGCCCGGTCTCTTGGCTGAATATGTCAAGCCGGGTGCGGAGACTTTGCAAGATGTGGCTGATGCCTTTTTTGCCTTTAACTGCGGTCTCATTGACGCGCTTTGCGATATCGTACCCGCTGTGAAGCCCCAGTCTGCCTATTATGAACTCCTCGGCCCGGCCGGTGTATACGCTTTGCATCAGACGGTGCAGTATGCAAAATCCAAGGGGATGTATGTCATCCTAGACGGCAAACGTAACGATATTGGTTCGACTGCGGCGGCCTACAGTGACGCCTATCTCGGGCGGGTCACTGTGGGTGAGACTGAACTCACACCCTTTGACGCGGATAGCCTCACGGTGAACGCCTACTTGGGGTCAGATGGTATTCTGCCTTTTGTGGAGAACTGCAAGCGTTTTGACAAGTCGATCTTCGCTCTGGTTAAGACCTCCAATCCCTCTTCCGGTGAATTGCAAGACCTAATCTGCGGTGATCGGAGCTTGTATACCGCAGTGGGCGATCTGCTTGCGCGTATCTCACAAGATACCATCGGCGATTACGGCTATAGCGCCGTTGGCGCTGTGGTGGGGGCTACCTATCCCTCTGACGCGCGGGCGTTGCGTGAGCGGCTCAAGCATACGTTCTTCCTCGTACCCGGCTATGGCGCACAGGGCGGTGGGGCTGAGGATGTCGCCCCTTGCTTTGATCGTTTTGGGAGAGGTGCAATTGTGAACTCCTCCCGCGGGATTATGTGTGCGTGGAAGAATACCGCTGCTGGGGATGGCTCTGATTATCAAGAGGCCGCTCGTAATGAGGCCTTGCGGATGCAGCGGGATATTGCACAGGTGATCACGATCTGTTAGGATATGTTGATGCGTGCTTGTAGGGGCGAACAGTGTTCGCCCGCATGTCTCAATTTCGTTCGCATCACCAGTTGTGCAGTCGAAACCGTGGTTCACGGGCGCACAATGTGCGCCCCTACAAAAATAAAAAACCGACTCTCTTACCCCCCTAAGATAGTCGGTTTTTTATTTTTAGTAAACTCAATTTTTAATAGATTCTCTATAAAACGCATTCATGAGCACACTCAAATCATCGCATTTATAGTTTAATCCGCTTCCTCGCCTGCTCAAAAATCTGCGCTAGTTTCTCCACCCCAACATCCTGTACAGGACGCACCGCCTGTGGGCTTCTCTCATGGAGTGCAAGGCTCTTCTCAAAGTATGCCAGATCACGCCATCGGCCGCCTTTGTACGCCGCTTCCCGCAAGCGTCCCACTTCTGAAAAACCCCGAGCCAGATGGAAATATTCGATTTTGGCATTGTAGATCACTACGGAATAGAGATTCACCACGCCCATGGCACGGAGGGTTTCTTCCATTGCGTCAAGCAACGCACAGCCGATTCCCCGGCCGCCTACTTGTTTCGATACGTAAGTGGCCGCGTTAGCGCCCCAATTGAAGACGTCGCCCTCTAAATGGCGACAAGCGTAGGCATAGGCGACTACTTTGCCGTCTACCTCGCAGACCAAGAATGGATAAAATTCACCGCAATCGCAGATTCGACATGCCATTTCATGTCCTGTGGGCGGTTCGATTTCCGGCGTGATGGCCTCGTCTGTCACATGTTCGCGATAGATGGCCGCAACTGCCTCTGCGTCCCCTGCTTGGGCTAGTCTGATTTTCACATCTGCCATGGTCTATTTCTCCTTTCGCAGTCGATTTACAAGAGCTTCGTCCGGGTCAACGTATATCGTCTTGAAGTTTACATAATGTGTCTCGCCCGGTTTTGCGCCGGATGGCTTTTTGACATGCTTCACAAGGGTATAATCCACCGGGATTTTCGCCCCTGCCTTGCCCTCTGAATACCACGCGGCAATGATGGCGGCCTCCTCCAAGGTCTGCGCATCCGGCTCTGCGCCGCCTGTTGCGATGATGACATGAGAACCGTGGAGATCTTTTGTGTGCAGCCATACATCATGCCGATTTGCGGTCTTAAATGTGAGTTGGTCATTTTGCAGGTTGTTCTTGCCTGCATAGATGGGGATGCCTGTGCCGGATAGAAAGGCAAGGGGTTTTGACGGCGGTAGCTTCTGCTTCTTCACCGCACTTTGTCTGAGCAATCCCGCCTCGGTGAGTTCTTGCCGAATCTGCGCGGTATCGCTTGTTGTCTCTGCCTTTTGCAGGGATTCGAGGACACTATCCAGGTATGCCCGCTCCCCTGTTGCACGTTCCATCTGCTCAATCAGATGATGCTCCGCCGTCTTTGCCTTGGTATAGCGTTTGTAGTAAGCGGCGGCGTTTTGCTGGGGCGTTTTGAGGGGGTCTAGTTTGATTTTGATTTCGCCACCGTCCGGGTCGTAGAAGTTTTGGGCAATCAAACTCTCTTGCCCACGGGTGAGTGTATGGAGGTTCGCCGTGATTATGTCACCCTGTTCCCGGTATCGCTCCCGATCTTCCGCTTGGGCGAGTTCTTCTCTTTGCAGTTCCAGTTTCCGAGCACTTCGGTCACGCAGATTAGTGACGGTCTTGACCAGTGCGCCGGCTTGTTGTCTGTGCCGATCGAGGCGATCACGGGTTTCGTAGAAGTTATCCAGAAGAGCGGAAAAGCTCTCTTTTCGTTCACAGATGCGCTTATCGCCATATTGGGTGATGTCCGTATAGCTAAAGTCCACCGGCCCTGTCTCGTCGCGGAGTTCGACTGGGATGAGATTGCCTGTTTTAATCCGGGCGAAGAATGATATTATGTCATCTAAAAATGCCTCTCGCTGTGGGGAGGATGCTTCCTCTAGTCGCGCATCTGTTTTACCGAAGCTTCGGTTTACTAGTTCTCTCGCAATCAGTGGCGAGAGACCGAGGAATGTATCCAGCAACCAACTATCCAGCCGCTGATCACCCGCTATCTCACCGAATAAGATGCCTAGCTTATCTCGTGTTATCTCCAAGGGACTACACTTCCCCTGCGCTTCCGGCTCACGCCAACGGAGGCCGGGGAGGATGCGGCGGGCGGCATTGTCATCGTCTATACGCCTTATCGCATCTAGGATGATGCCCGCTTCGTCCACTAGGATGAGGTTGCAGAATTTACCCAGCAATTCCAGCACCAATATCTTCCGGCTTGGCTCGCCGAGTTCGTTGTAGGTGTCGAATGTGAGTTTGACCAATCGCTCCATAGGCGGCTGGGTGATTTCTGCTAGTCTCGCACCCGATAGGTGCTTGCGCAGGAGCATACAGAACATGGGCGGGCTTTGGGGGTTTTCGTAGCTCCGCGTGGTGAGGTGCAGTCTGGCGCTACCTGTCCCCGCTGCGAGGAGAAGCTTACCGCCTGCGTCTTTGCCGCGCAGGGTGAGGAGCACTTTATCCCGTTCGGGTTGCTGGATTTTATCGATCCGCGCGCCGATGAGTTGCGGGCGGAGTTCTGTTCGGATGCCGGATAGGCATATGGCGTCTAGTGGCATGGGGTGGTGTCCTTTCTTGGGGGTGGGGGTTCTTAATAGCTCCTTTTCCAAAGGAGCTGTCAGCGCAGCTGACTGAGGATTGTCCTTTGTAGGGGCGACCATTGGTCGTCCGCGGACGCGCAATGCGCGCCCCTACGAAGTGCCGGGGTGGTTGGCACAAATCCTCCGTCAGGCTTCTCGCCTGCCACCTCCTTTGGAAAAGGAGGCTTGGTCTTTGCGCCATACCTAGTGCTTAATTTATGGGATACGCCTTTCGTAGGGGCGACCGACTCGGTCGCCCGTGCCCTTACCACCAACGACCCATACGCGGGCGATCGGGTCGATCGCCCCTACAGTGTCCATCACACAACATATAAATTTTCTAATATTACACAACAATGGGGGCATCATCCCCCACAATCAGCCCAAACAATTCCCCGATCCGCTCCGTCGCGCCTTGCAGATACAAATGCCCAAACAGTGCCTCCAACCCCGTAGCAGCATGATACTCCTCATGGCTTGCCTGCTTGGGGACGGCGCTCACACGGGCGTTTCTGCCGCGGCGATAGATAGCTTGCTCCGCCTCCGTCAAGTGAGGCAACAGCTTCTCCATCGCCTTTGCCTGTGCCGGTGCTGAGACGTGCGCTACGGCAGCCTTATGTAAACCTTTTGCTGTCGCTTTCCCGTTTTTACAGAGCCAAGCGCGCACAAGGAGTTCGTACACCGCATCTCCTAAATGGGCGAGGCCGAGGTTGGAAATTGCCCCAATCTCGGCCGTTGTCATGGACATGTGAAAATAATCCGCCATGGGCTATTCTCCCGCTTCATTTTCCAGGTCTGAGAAATCATCCCTTGGGATATCGTCAAAACTATCATCTGTCGCACCGGGCGTGTCGCCCCCTGCTTGCATGGCTTGCCACTGGGCGCGGGAGATGAGCACCTGCCGGGGTTTTGAACCCTCAAATTGGCCGACTACACCCGCTTCTTCCAACTGGTCAATCAGACGTGCCGCACGGGAATAACCCAACTTTAGTTTCCGCTGGAGCACGGATGTGGAGGCTTGTCCCAGATCCAGCACCACACTAACTGCATCGCCGAACATTTCGTCATAATCAGAGTGCGTCCCGCCGTCATCGCCGGCGGACTTCCCGCCTTTTTCGTCACTTGCGGCGCTTTCGATAAAGGTATCGACTGCATCGTCATATTGGGCTGTGCCGTGTTCTTTTAGGAACTCAATGACTTGATCCCGCTCTTCATCTGAGACAAAAGTACCTTGGATTCTGGTGGGCTTATTCACGCCGATGGGTTTATAAAGCATATCGCCGTTACCCACAAGCTTTTCAGCGCCCATGGTGTCCATGATGATCCGGGATTCCATGGAAGACGCAACAGAGAGCGCGATCCGGGATGGGATATTGGCTTTCATGAGACCCGTAATGACATCTGCCGATGGTCTCTGTGTGGCAACAACCAGATGGACGCCGGCTGCACGTCCCATTTGGGCGATGCGGCAGATGGATTCTTCCACCTCTTTGGATGCAATCATCATCAAGTCCGCCAGTTCGTCAATGACAATGACAAGTTGCGGGAACACCTGTAAATCCTCTTCCGATTCTTTGGCGTAGTTGTTATATGTGGCAAGGTCTCTCGCGCCGGTTTCGGAGAAAACTTTATAGCGTTTTAACATCTCCGTCACACCCCATTGGAGCGCACCGGCGGCTTTTTTCGGATCGGTGACAACGGGGATCAGCAGATGGGGAATGCCGTTATATGCACCGAATTCCACCATTTTTGGATCTATCATGATGAACTTCACCTCGTCGGGGCTCGCCTTATAGAGCACGCTGAGGATGAGGGAGTTCATGGTCACAGACTTACCACTGCCCGTTGTACCCGCGATCAGCAAGTGGGGCAGTTTTGCGATATTCCCTACCATGCATGTACCGCTGATGTCTTTCCCAAGGGCAAAGGTCAACTTCCCGTCCGGGCGCTCGAAGTTGTCTGACTCAACCACTTCACGGAGGGAGACAATGCTCACATTTTTGTTGGGCACTTCGATGCCGACTGTGGAGATCTTATCCGGGATCGGTGCGATACGCACACTGGCCGCACCCAGAGAGAGGGCTAGATCGTCCGCCAGATTTGTGAGCTTATTGAGCTTCACACCGGCTTCCAGCTCCAGTTCGTATCGCGTCACAGATGGACCGCGGGTTACGTTTACAATGTTCGCCTCAATCCCGAAACTTGCAAGGGTCGAATCCAGACGCTGGGCGTTTTCTTCGATCTCTTGTCTGCCATCTACTGTGTTTTTCTTGCCCACACGCAGTAAGTCAATGGGCGGAAACTCATAGTCAGACTGGGGCTCTGTCAGATTCTTCTCGATCTCTTTTGCGACGGCTTCTTTTTCCTTTGCCACCTCTTGAGGCTTCGCTTTCCCCGGCTCTGCTGCAATTGGTGACATTTCGGCTTGTTTTCTTTTTTGGAACGGGGTTAAATCTGGCACATCCGGCGCTTCTGACACGGGGGGAATGTGATCGTCACCCAGCGGGATATCAAAGGCCGCTCTTCTTCTGATTGGCTGCTTCGGCGCGTCTCCACCGTCCCCGTCATACATTTGATCCGGCGCGGCTACGTTTGGACTGCCTAATTTGAACGGTTTCTTGCCCATGATACCGCCTGCGCCTCTTGCTTGCCGCTTTGTGCCAGACGGCGGCGTCTCGCCGTCTAAGGGAATATCAATCGACCCTCTGCGGCGGGGTGCATTTGCTTGCATTGGCTGAGCGGTCGGGGATGTTGCTTCTCCTTGATCGTCATAGTCGTCATATGCGTCCGGGTCATAGGCGCGGCGTTCGCGGTTTTTGAACCAATCCACAATGTCAACAGGGGTTTTGTTGCAGACTAAGAGCGTCATCGCGCAAAGGCCGATAATCAATAAGATGGCGGTGACAACACGGCTCACCATATTCTCCAGCACGTCGGCAAGTAATCCCGAAACCACACCGCCGGCACGCATTTCTTGTCCGCTGATCCAGAATTCTCTCACGATGCCCGCGTCTGTGTTCAGATAGTCAGGCGACAGGAAGAGGTGGAGGAATGCACCCAGCAGAACCGGGATCAATACCGCCGCCGTCACCCGGAGACGTACCGGTCTGCCCCGGTGGAAGAAGAGGATAAACGCAATCACAAATAAAGTCGGCGGGACGGCAAAAAAGCCCCAGCCGAGCAAACCACTAATTAAGCTGCGCAGGTGGACAAGCAGCCATCCACTGGTGTTGGCATAGGCTGCAAATGTAAAAATGCCCAGAATAAGGCAGAGAAATGCACCGATTTCTCTGCGTTTGGGAGCGCGTCCGCTTTTTCTGGTCTCTTGCGGGGACGGCTCCGGGGCTTTTCTTTTGCGTTGCGGAGATTTTCTTGCTGCTGGCATTGGTTTCACTCCATGTTTCTCTTTTGTGGGGGGATTTGTTTGTATCGGTTACAAACCGTAGGAGACACACACTGGGCGTCCCGTGCCCTTGAGGCTCCTTTTTCAAAGGAGCTGTCAGCGTAGCTGACTGAGGATTGCCCTAATTCCCCTCCTTGGAGGGGTGGCAGGTCGTGCCGGGGTGGTTGTACCCAATCCTCCGTCAGGCTTCGCCTGCCACCTCCTTTGGAAAAGGAGGCTTTGGTCTATCGGTCTATTCATAGATTTACACACCTGTGGGCGACCACGCAGGGTCGCCCCTACTTATGCCTTTACCTTCTCTTTGATCAGTTGGTAAACAAGAGCCGCCAATATTGCACCGGCCAATGGGGCTACGATAAACACCCAAAGGTCTGTCAGTGCTGCACCGCCTGCAAAGATGGCAGGGCCTATGCTGCGGGCAGGATTTACCGATGTACCTGTGAGCGGGATGCCCACAATGTGTACAAAGGTCAGCGTCAGACCGATCACAATACCGGCTACGCTGCCCTTTGCCTTGTCGGCCGTTACGCCAAGGATGGTCAAGACAAAGATGAAGGTGAGAATGACCTCTATCAGTAACGCGCCCCCAACGCCGCCTGCACCGGCAACTAGATTTGCACCTAGATGACCTGTGTGGTCAACACCAACTGTTGTGGCCATAATGCGTAATAGTCCAGCACCTAGGATCGCACCGATCACCTGAGACACCACATAGCCGCAGAAATCTAAAACGCCAATGCGCTTGTCCAGTAGTGCGCCTAAGGACACCGCAGGATTTATATGACAGCCGGACACATTTCCAATTACATAGGCCATTGCCACAATGGACAAACCAAAGGCAAGGGCCACCGCCAAATGCCCGCCGGAGACGTCAGCTCCCAGAAATACTGCACTGCCGCAGCCCATAAATACCAAGACTGCTGTGCCGATCAGCTCTGACACATACTTTTTCAATGTACCGTTTAACATAGCTCCAACACCCCTATTATAAATTTGCTGCGTCTACAACAGTTTTTAGCCGGTTATCGCCGTTACGATCGACACAATAATCGCAACGATACCAACAAACCAGCAATAATATGCAAACTTACCGAAACGCCCTGCGTCTACGATCAGCTTCACAAGGTGGATTGCAAAGAACCCCGTCACACCTGCCACCACTACGCCGACTAGATATCGCGGCAAGAGCGACCAATCTACGTCGGATAGGGAACTGAACAAGACCACAATGTTCGCGCCTAAAATGGCGGGGATGCTAAGTAGAAATGAGAAGCGAACGGCGAATCCGCGGTCCATGCCGCTCATCATGCCGCCGGTGATGGTGATGCCGGAGCGGCTGATGCCGGGTAGCACACCGATTGTGCCTTGGAGCAGACCCACTGTGAGGGCGTTTCCGATGGTCATATTCTTTTCCGTACGCTTGCCTTTTTTCAATTTGTCTGAGTAGAAAAGCAAACCGCCCGTGATGAGTAACATGAGACCGACAAACCACATGCGGTTGCCCAGTGATTCAATCATATGGCGGAATGGAAGCGCCAAGGCTAGCGGCAGCGTACCAATGATGATCATAAAGGCCAGCCGCGCCTTAGATGGCCTGACCGGGTCATCTATCGTACCTCGATTCCCCGTAAACAGTCCAAGGGTCGCGCGCCACATCTCCCTGATGTCTTTACGGTACACGATAAAGACCGCAACAAGCGTACCCATGTGGAGGAGCACATCGAAGAATAAGTGCCTGTCATGGATATCCTCCAGACCGAAACTTTGCAAGAGCGCTAAATGCCCGGAACTTGAAACAGGCAGGAACTCTGTCACACCTTGCACAAATCCCATGAAAATCGCCATTAACCAACTCATAGGCGCACCTCTCTAACATACAAGCTATCCAAACTATATTAACATACTCGGAAGGAAATGACAACTATTATGTAACCCGGTCTCTATCGGTTTGCGAAACTTTATAAACTTTCTGTGAAATCCCTTGTCATTTCTTTCACAAAGCGATACACTGTGGGCATTACTATAGTCGATTCGCTTGAAGATAGTCTAATCGACTATAACTACATAAGGAGGAATTTATCATGTCTTGGGAGCAAGGAATTAACATCAACAATGTAAGTGAAATTATCTGCGGGTCTCACGTATTCCTCGGCGTTGGTGCAATCCAGAAAATGGATTTCATCGCGGAAAAACTCAAAGAAAAAGGCGTAGACAGCGTCATTGTCATGACTGGCAAAGCCGCTTACGCAAAGACAGGCGCTTGGGATCATGTGACAAAAGCCCTCGACAAACACGGCATTTCTTATCTTCTATACAACAAAGTACAGCCGAATCCCGAAACACAACAAGTGGATGAAGCAGTTGCTGCCGCACGGGCGGCGGGTGCGAAAGCAGTCATCGCCATCGGCGGCGGCAGCCCCATTGACGCGGCGAAAAGTGCGGCCATTCTCTTGGAGTACCCGGACAAAACCTGTCAGGATCTCTATGAGATGAAATTCGCCGCAGAAAAAGCCGCCCCTGTTATCGCCATCAATCTGACACATGGTACGGGTACGGAAATCAACCGCTTTGCAGTTGTCACCATCCCGGAAAAAGACTATAAGCCGGCGATTGCCTATGACTGTATCTATCCCATGTACTCCATTGATGATCCGGCGCTTATGACTACTCTCCCGCCGCATCAAACGAGTTACGTTTCCGTCGATGCTGTCAACCATGTGGTTGAGGCTGCGACTACTGTGTTAAACAATCCATTTGCCATCACCCTGGGGCGTGAGGTGACGACTTTGATTGCAAAGTATTTGCCTCAAGCGCTTGCAGACCCGGATGATCTCACCGCCCGTTACTTCTTGAGCTATGCCGCCATGATCGCCGGTTCAAGCTTCGATAACGGACTGCTCCACTTCACACACGCCTTGGAGCATCCCCTCTGCGCCCTCCGCACAGAGCTTGCCCACGGTTTGGGGCTCGCCGTTCTGCTCCCTGCCGTCATCAAGGCGATTTACCCGGCTTCCGGCGCGATCTTGGCTGATCTCTTAGCACCGATGGTGCCCGGTCTCACAGGATGCGCTTCTGAAGCTGACAAGGCCGCTGACGGTATGCGGGCGTGGCTTGCCACAGTCGGCGTAAGTGAGCGTTTGGGTGATATTGGCTTTGAGAAGTCTGACATCCCGCGTCTTGTGGAACTCACCTTTGAGACACCGGGACTGGCAGGTCTCATGGCGATTGCGCCTGTTCCATATGATGAAAAAGTTGTGGAGATGATCTACGCTGAATCATTTTAAGAAACCTTTCTACACACCAAAGCTGTCCATTCCTCGGAATGGACAGCTTTTTCATAAGAGAGTGGGCAAATAATATTGATTACATGTAGGGGCGAACTGTGTTCGCCCGCCCCAACCGCTACTATTACGGGCGAACACAGTTCGCCCCTACAAGGCTATGCCAAGGCATTTGTCCGCTCCTTATTGCAAACAAGGCTTGACAGGTGAGGGTTTCATCTGTCAAGCCTTGTCCTGTGCAAAATCTGGCTTGTTACCTTGTAGGGCGGTTGCATATCCCACTAGGCAAGTGCTTATTATATCCAGTACATATACAAACCGATGCCAAGCATAACTACTCCAACTAAACCAAACACAGTCGAAACGATATATGCAACGTTGTCACCTACGATAACTGCATCTTTTACATCTTTTTTATTATAAATAATTTTAACAGTTTCCCCATCCTCGTATTTTGGCTTTGCGCGTCCTTCAAATTTCACTTTATACATACGTCCATCTACATGATATTTTAACACCGGAACGTATGTAAACCCTGATACGGGTTTAGGGCCGCCAGCACTGCGCATACGTTCACGTATAGTTTCTACTACCACTGCGTCTGCGTATTCTCCATTTTTTTTGATGCTTATATTTCGTACTAACACACGAATGGCGCTAAGAACAAGAACGCCTCCAAAAAGCAAAAGAAACAATTCCAATCCCATCTGCATTCACCCCGCCAAGTATAAATTTCCTCGTGCACCCCAAATCAGGTGATGGGGCGCACAAAAGAATTCTATTGCAAATTGTACCATATGGTCGGTGCAAAGTCTACCATTCCTCGGAATGGACAGCTTTTTCTGTGATATATTGCAAGGCTTGGCAGGTAAGGGTTTCATCTTTCAAGCCTTGTTCTGTGCAAAATCTGGCTTATTAGGTTGTAGGGCGTTTCCGTGTCCGCTAGGGCAAGTGCTTATACTGTGGGGTATGCCCTTTGTAGGGGACGATGCCCACATCGTCCCGCGGTATCAATTTTGCTGCACTTCCGTTTTTGCGGTGCAGATTTGCAACACGGGGCGATGTGGGCATCGCCCCCTACAATGATGGGGTGCACCCGTAGGGGCGATTATCAATCGCCCGTGGTTTCAGCGTTGGCAGCAGTAAGTAAAGGGCGCGGGCGATTGATAATCGCCCCTACATGGATCTCTGTACCTATTATAAATTCCCTCGTACACCCCAAGTCAAGCGATGGGGCACATAAAAGAATTCTACTGCGAATTGTACCACATGGTCAACACAAAGTCTATCATTCCATTCTACGGAATAGACAGCTTTTTCAATGATATATTGCAAACAAGGCTTGACAGATGAGGGTTTCATCTGTCAAGCCTTGTTCTGTGCAAAATCTGGCTTATTGCGTTATAGGGCGTTTCCGTGTCCGCTAGGGCAAGTGCAGATATTAGAATGCACCTGTAGGGGCGATTATCAATTGCCCGCGCTCTTTACGCCCTTACTGCCACCAACACCGAAACCACGGGCGATTGATAATCGCCCCTACAAAGTGCTACTGCATCGAATGTAAATCTCCTCGTGCACCCCAAGTCAAGCAATAAGACGCACAAAAGAATCCTACTGTAAATTGTGCCGCTCCATTCCTCGGAATGGACAGCTTTTTCCCGCATATAGTGAGAGTAAGCTTGTTTACACCTAGGAGGTCAAATGAGACGAGGGAAACGCTTACTCTACAATACGCTCTTACTCACCGCCGCGTCTATGTTCATGCGGGCAGTTGCGGTGAGTTTTCAGGTTTACTTAGCGCGGATTATCGGGGCAGCCGGTGTGGGACTATTTGGGCTCATCGCCTCCACACAGCTGTTGGCTCTGACTGTGGCAAACTCCGGCATCCGATTTGCGACTACACGGCTTGTGTCTGAAGAGCTGGGGCGAGGTAATCCCCGTTCCGTTCCGCAGGTGATGCGCCGTTGTATGCTCCACGCACTCTTTTTTGGCATGTTGGCAAGTACACTTCTCTTTTTCGGCGCAGACTTTATTGGTCGTGTTTGGATCGGGGATGTGCGGACGGTTCTATCCTTGCGGCTTTTGGCTTTGAGCCTCCCCTTTGTGGCCGTTTTTGCCTCTTTGAACGGGTATTTTATCGCGGTATCACGGGTGATTAAATCTGCAAGCGTTTCCGTAATTGAGCAGATACTTCGCCTCTCTTTCGTCGCACTCCTCTTCTTCCTCCGTTCCCCCGATGGATTAGAAGCCGCTTTGGCTACCGTTGTGCTGGGAAGCGTCTCCGCGGAAATCTTCTCCTCCCTCTTACTCTTTACCCTGTACCTATATGACAGACACAAGCTCCCCCGCAAGGGCGTATTACGCAAACAACTCACAGGCAGACTACTCTCCATCTCCATGCCGCTGGCTGCCAGTACATACGCCCGCAGTGCGCTCAATACCCTGCAACACATGCTCGTCCCCCGGGGGCTTCGACGTAGTGGGATAGACGCGGAAGAAGCCCTCGCCAGCTATGGTCTCGTCCACGGGATGGCTTTGCCCGTGATTTTATTCCCCTCCGCCATCTTTTACGCTGTCTCCGAGCTTATCGTGCCGGAACTCACAGCCGCACAGGTGCGTGGGGATCAAGGGCGGATTGATTATCTGGCCTCCAAGCTTTTGCGCTTCTCGCTCTATGCCTCCATCGGACTTGCGGGGCTCTTTTTGGCATTTAGTGCGGAACTCGGACAGGTGATCTATCCCACCGCCCCCGGGGTTGGACCGTATATTCGGATTTTCGCTTTCCTCATGCCTATTATGTTCTTAGATGCAATCACAGACGGGATGCTCAAAGGGCTGGGTCAGCAGGTGTACTCCATGGGGATCAATATTGCGGATTCCCTGCTCAGTGTGATTTTAGTCTATCTCTTGCTCCCCATCTTCGCAATTCGAGGCTTTATCTTCATGGTATTCTTCACTGAATGCTTCAATTTCTTCTTCAGCCTGCGGCGTATTACCCAGATTGCACAGATTAGGCTGCTAATCTCTGATATCCTCAAGCCTGCGCTCTCCGTGTTGGCTGCCACACAGGCAGCACCGCTCCTCTGGCGCACATTGGGACTGCCGCTACAGGCGACGGCGCTTAGTCTGGTGGCACATTTTGTCTTGGCGGGTGTTTGTTATGCGGCGCTGCTTTTCTCGCTAGGTGCAGTCACACGGCAGGATTTGCGTTGGGCGCGGCGTTTGTGGGCGTGATTTGTGCCAAATGACATAGCCAATGGTCACAAACACATAGAGCACGGCATATCCAAGCAGTAGATCCAGTGTGTCACCGGTAAACATGAGCAAAGTGAAATTGAACATGAAGTGTATCCAGATCGGTACAAACAGATTTCTGCAACGATTATAACAAATACCAATGATGACCGCGGCGGATGTAATGCCTGCCATGTATGCAAGAATAAACTGTATGAGCTCTACGCCCCCGTACCCTTGGGTGAACCACAGCGGGGTGTGCCAGAAGCCCCATATAAGTCCAACGATGATAGAAGCCTTGATTACACCATGGCGTTCCTCCATCCGGGGCTGTAAAAATCCACGCCAGCCGGATTGTTCCCCTGTTGGACCTTGGATGAGTGTAAAAACAAAGCCCATTGCAAGCGTTGGGAGAGATAAATCAAGCAAGTTGGGGAATGATACTTCTCCCCTAAGCGCCGCAATCGCCACCCCGCCGAAGAAGGCAAGGAGTTGTATCGTTGTGATGCAGAATAGTAGCTTTACGTTCAAGCGTTCCCGAAAGGCATTTTTATAAAATTCCTTGATCGTTCCGCCCGGATATAGTTTTTTGAACAGGATAAATAGGGCAAAAGTCGGTGTCCAAGCGGCAAAGGCGACCATGAGTTGCATGGGCGCAGTCTCTTGAAACAAAAGTGCGTCCTCCACTACCAGCATCACCACAACACCGATAAGCGAAAATGCAATCCAGAAGAATGCGTAGGCGCATATGATGTATAAAATGGTTTGTTTTCTGTTGGTCATGATTGGCTCTCCTCTTCATACGGGTAAATTAAGGTTTCGTCGCCGTCTAATAAGAGCACAAAGGCGGTGCACAGGCTTTTCATTAGTCTGCTTTTATCGAGTTGCGGAAACAGGGGTGTATTGTAATGGGTGCTGATAATCAAATCTCGTATCATGCCATCGAATGACGTGCCGAGAAATGTGAAAATATCCTCTATTGGCAGTTTGGGTTTGAAATACCCCGCGGTGACTTTCTGTATGACAAACCCAAAGCCCTGTTCTTTGAAATAGGCTTCATCTGCTGTTGTCCGGCTGTTTGAAATGTAGTGTAATAGCCGCTCCGTGTCATTTACATAAATGGTACACATTTCATAAAAAATTTTGCCAACTCCCAGGATATTGTCCAAAACTGTCTTTTCCCAGATTACGAAGAGTTCTCCGATTACACGCTCTGGCGCATGATCTGATGAAATGACTGCATCTACTGCCACTTTGACATCATAGTCCGCTCTTTTTTGATTGATGAGGGCAAGCAATATTTCGTCCAGATTGGAAAAATAGCGATAGATATTTCCCTGACTAAATCCTGTTTCGGCAATGATATCTCGCATAGAGACCTCGTGCATGGGTTTTCTCATGCACACCGCAAATGCGGCGTCTAAAATTTGCCGGCGCTTTTTCTCTAAGTAGTCTTCGCTCATTTTCGGTGGCATAGATGTGCTCCTTTTTATAAATGACAATATGTTCATTTATATTTTAGCGTATAAAAAACGGATTGTCAATATAAAAATGACAACCCGTTCACTATTTGTTTGATTACTTAGTCAGCGTGCGGCAAAATTTCTTTCCAGATCGGAGTCCCACCGCGACCCAAGCGATGATCGTTGGTGGCCGCTATGACGGATGGGACATACCAGCCGGTATCCGTCATATCGGGGAAATCGCGGGCGGCATATGGATTGCGGAGGTAGATCGCTTCAAAAGCTGCCCAGCTGTCTACACGGTTTAATGTGCGGTTGATGGCTGTGGCAACTTCCGCGCGGCTGATGTTATCCAGCGGACGGAACATACCCTGATCGCCCACCATCCAGCCGGTGCGGAAAGCGGTATATACATACTGCCTCGCCCAAACGGAAACCTGATCCCAGTCGTGGAAGTGCGCAAAATCAGCAGCGTACTGGTAAACGTCGTTGATCCGCGCCACCATGGCGGCGAATTCTTGCCTTGTGATGGGATCGTTGGGGCGAAAACTGCGTGTGCCGTCCCCGCGCGGCGGGTCGCCGGTGACGAGTTCTGCCTTGTATGCCCAGGCGATGTAATAATAATGCCAATGATTTGGCAAGACATCGGCGAAGCTATCAAATGTGTCCATTCCGGCGGGGCGCGTTTCGGGTGAAGTGAAGTTGGTGAGCTGTGTCCGCGCCAGCACTGTTGCAACTTCGGCGCGGGTGATGGAGGCGAGAGGACGGAAGTCGCCTCGGTCATCACCGAACATAAAGGCAAGGTGGATTTCATATGCCCCTGTCGGCGGCACATTTATCGGCGGACGCGTTGGCGGCGATTGGGGCGCTGCCTCCACGACAAAGGTCACAGTAAAGGACTGCGGCTCTATATCTGTGCCGGACACCGTCACAATAGCGGTATGCGTACCCACCGGAAGACCTGATGCCGGCACTACTGTAAAGGTAAAGTAATCGCCTGCGTTTTCTAAGCCTGGATGTGATGGCATACTAAGTATGAAGCTGTCCGGATTCTCGCCGGTCAATGTAATCGTCAAATTACCTGTGTCTAAAGCCCCAACGTTTGTAACCCTTGCGGTATGTTCTGGCGGCATCTCGCCTGCCGGCAGTTGCCCAAAATCGTGGCAGGGTGTCAGCTGGATTCCGCGATGCATTTGCCAAGTCCAAGTGCCCGCCATAGGGCTACCTTCATTATGCATAAGTTGAGCAGAGCTTAAGGTTTGACTGGTTTCCAGATTTATCCAGACACCTGTATATGTCGCATTGTTTGGTACTGCCGGCAAAGCAGCGGCAGTGCCGCCTATAAATGCAAAATCTTCTCCCAGCGTAAGCTGACGCAAAGCGTTTGCGCCAACAAACATGCTGGCCATATCCGTCACATTGCCAGTGTCCCAGCCGGACAGATCAAGTTCCACCAGACTGCTCGCATTCCGAAACATGTGAGCCATACTCTCCACATTGCCGGTATTCCAGCCGGACAAATCAAGTTCTGTGAAAGCGCTGCCCATGAACATGGAGTGCATCGTCGTCACACTACTGGTATTCCACGCAGACACACCGCCAATACATGTTAGGTTATGTGTTTCACGGAACATTCCATACATACTCGTCACAGCACTTGTATTCCAGCCGGCCAGGTTAAGACTCGTTAAACTTCTTGCATCCCGAAACATGTGATTCATATTCGTCACACTGCCGACATTCCAGTCGGACACGTCACCAATACTCGTCAAGCTGTGTGTATCACGGAACATATGAGACATGTCCGTCACATTGCCGGTGTTCCAGCCGGACAGATCAAGTTCCACTAGGCTGTTGCCTGTAAGGCTTCTGCCCATAAACATGGAGTGCATCGTTCTTACATTACTAACGTCCCAGCCGGACAAATCTCCGACATGCACCAGGCTACTTGCATAACGGAACATGGAGGTCATGTCATTGTTATCGCCTATTGTGCTGGTGTCTAAATACTCCAATCCTGTTATGGTATGTACATTTGGCAGATCGCGAAATAAACTCCGTAAACGTGGTCCGACGGTAAAGCCCGGTCCATCAAAAATGATTTTTTCGACATCAAGCCTGTGCACATGCCACGGGCTGGTCTCCCCTCCATTCCAGTGAACATGTCCCGGCTGCACCACCAACGTACCGTCACCGTACAGAGTCCACGACGCGCCGCCTGTGCCGATTGTGCCGTCATGAGGAAAGGCCAATGCCTGTATCGGCAGCGATACAAGAATTATGCAGCATAGCAAAAGCAAACAGATTCTCTTTTTCATTGTGATCTTTCCTTTCTTCATTGCCGCTTACGGATTTCCCGATTTCCCACCATACGCCTCATACCGCCGCTTCACTTCCTCCACGGCTTCCATTGCAAAGGGCTTGCATATAAACTTCCTATCTCCCCCGCGCTTCGATGAACCCTTGCGCCAAATACGCAAGATGCTGGATTCGCCCCAAATCCAGTGATTGCGCACTTCGTCTATCTCCAGCTTGGAAATTTCGGAAAAGGGGATTTCCAAATCCCCTTTTTTCTTATGCCAATTCATGATTTTAATCGAATCCCTCGACACATGCCACTGCTCTTTCCTGCCATTGCGGGCATTGGAATATGGTTGCATGGCAACAAGACCGGATGCTTTGTCGATCTTGGAATAGATCGCTTTCTGCTTCGCGGCAAATTCCGGGCTTCGCAGCATTTTCTGGTCAAAGAGTTTGTTGATCTTCCCCGCTTTCCGAGCTTTCCTGTACAGGAGAAACGCTTGGATCAATGCGATAATGAGCACAACTTCCCCTATGCGCACCCAGAACCAAGGGTTAGACAAGGAAACGCCGCCTGACCATAACATGCACCATACCCCCTCGTAGAAATCTCCTAGATTGCAAGAATTTCTATCTTGTCATCCTTTTATACAAATACAAAATATATGCCAATCATCAAATTGAGTGCCAAGTTTGCACTTATATGTACAATTAAGCTTCCGCTTATACTTTTAAATTTCAAGGCTAATGCGTTAAAGATAAGACCGGCAATCACAAGACCCGCTGTGCAAAGAATCAAAATGCCCGGTGCAACAGCTTCTCTTAAAATGGGTATATGATAAAATGAAAATAGCAAAGCGGAATATATATGGGCATACGCTTTCAAATTCATACGATAAAGGGACATAAATACAAAGCCCCTGAAAAAGAACTGTTCTAGCGCAGCATTTATCACTACGATGTACACAAATACGAAAATGGCATTATGCCGTGTTATTCCATTTTCCGCTAAGGCTTCTATAACCGTTGCTCTGTCAAAGAAGGGCTGCAATATGATAAAGGCCAGGACGATAAATGTAAACACGCCCAAACCCAAAAGGAAAGCAAACTTGATATTTTTAGCCTCTTTTAAAGAAAATAAGGAAAACAAGTCTTTCAAATTTCCATCTTTGGATACCTTAAAATAAATAATCGGACACAGGATAAATACGATAACTTTAAATGCAGACGTGTATGCATAGGCATTGAAAGGTGTCTGCAACATCACAGCATGTAAGATGCAAGCTACCAGAGAAAATAGTGTAAGCAACAAGACATTTTTGTTTTTCATCATAGTATCCCTTGCTTTTATTTTCTTACACTGCAAGAATTTCTATCTGTTCATCCTTTGCCGTGAGCCCGATCTTCGTAATGGTCTGCTCATAGTGTTCAATGAGTTCAGACGCGATCTTATCTTCCACCTCGCGCTGTACCAATCTGCGCAAATTCCGCGCACCATAGGTCATGGAGTAGGACTGTTTGACGAGATATTCCAACACACTATCGTCATAGGTGAGGGTATACCCTTTCTCCGCCATGACTTTTTTCAGGTCTTCTAACATGATGACCGCGATTTTGGAGAAGTCTTCCTCTGTGAGCTTGTTGAAGTAGACGACCTCGTCCACGCGGTTGATGAACTCAGGGCGTAAGAAGTCGTTTAAGGCTTTGAGCGCTTTCTCTTTGCCCTGCTCGTTTACGCTTCTGCCAAAGCCGACTGCACCCTCTTTTTTGTCACTGCCGGCGTTTGTGGTCATGATGACAACTGTATTTTCAAAGTTTACCACACGCCCGCCTGCGTCTGTGATGTGACCGTCATCTAAGATTTGCAGCAGGATATTGAGTACGTCGGGATGGGCTTTCTCGATCTCATCGAAGAGAACAACGCTATAAGGTCTGCGGCGGACTTTCTCGGTGAGCTGTCCCGCTTCGTCATAGCCCACATAGCCGGGGGGTGAGCCTATAATCCGGCTGACGGCGTGTTTTTCCATGAATTCTGACATATCCAGTCGGATGAGGGATTCGGGGGCGGTGAACAGGTCTTCCGCTAAGCGTTTGACCAGTTCGGTTTTGCCGACGCCGGTTGAACCAACAAAGATAAAAGACGCAGGCTTCCGCTTTGCGGCGATACCAACACGACTGCGTTTGATCGCACGACAAACGGTGGACACCGCATCGTCTTGCCCGATGATGTGCGCCTTTAGTCTGCTCTCTAGTTCTGCGAGACGTTTATACTCATCTTCCCGAATACTGCTAGCAGGGATTTTCGTCCAGAGTTCGATAACATGCGCTAAATTATCCAGAGTAAGCTCAGGTAATCCTTTATTGCTTAATTGAGTGCGCTCAGTATCGAGTTGCAATTCACGGCTGCGGATGACGGCGAGGCGTTCGTAATGCTCCGCTTCGTCTGCGTCTGACAGTAGCAGTTCACGCTCTTTGACCAGATCGTCACACTCTTTGCCGATCTCTGCAAGTCTTGCAAGGTCTCTGCTCTTGAGGTTTACGTCACTGCAAGCCTCATCAATCAGATCAATGGCTTTATCCGGCAGGAAGCGGTCTGAGATGTAACGCTCGCTCATAACAACCGCTTGCCGCGCCATCTCTGGGGAGATCTTCACTTGATGGAATGTCTCATAATAATGGGCAATACCTTGGATGATGGCGACTGCGTCTGCGATAGAGGGTTCGTTTACAATCACCGGCTGAAATCTGCGCTCTAAGGCCGCGTCTTTCTCGATGTGCTTGCGGTATTCTGTAAATGTGGTCGCACCGATGACTTGGATTTCCCCCCGGGAAAGAGCGGGTTTTAGGATGTTGGCGGCGTTCATGCTACCCTCTGCGTCCCCTGCGCCCACGATGGTGTGGACTTCGTCAATGACGAGGATGATGTTGCCCTGCTTTTTGATCTCTTCAATGAGGCCTTTCATGCGGCTCTCAAACTGGCCTCTAAATTGCGTCCCTGCTACAAGGGCTGTCAGGTCTAAGAGGTACACTTCTTTCTCTTGGAGTTTATAGGGCACATCGCCTGCATGAATCCGCAGGGCAAGCCCCTCTGCGATGGCGGTTTTACCAACACCGGGTTCGCCGATCAAACAGGGGTTATTCTTCTGCCGGCGGTTTAGGATTTGGATGACGCGCTCTAGCTCTTCTTCCCTGCCAATGATGCGATCCAGACGACCGTTTTTGGCTTTATCGGTGAGGGAGATGCAATAGCTCTCTAAAAACTTCCGTTTTTTGTCCCGTCTCTCCTTTTCCTTGCCCCCTGACGCGCCTCCATTTGGCGGACTGCCCGGAAACGGGCGCTCACCGGGCGGGTTGCCGCCGAAGAGCTTATTGAGGAATGGAAAGGTCGCCATGTTGCCGGGTTCGTCGTCTGTGTCACCGTTTTCCATGCCGGTCAAGCTCTCCGCCCCGCCGAATGCTTCTATCATCTCGCCGGAGAGGGCGTCTAGGTCATCTTCGGAGATGCCCATTTTCTTCATGATGTCATCCACGGGCTGGATGTTTAGCTCTTTGGCGCACTTTAGGCAGAGCCCCTCATTTTGCTGGACGCCGTTTTCCAGTTTTGTGATAAAGATGACTGCTACATTTTTTTTGCAGCGGCTACAGATTGTTGGTTGCATAAGCTTGTTTGCTCCTATCGCGAGAGATGATAATTGCTCCCCAACGGGAGCAATTATGTGGGTTAAACATCAATAAAGTTTGTCATGGGATTAAAACGGACGAATAATTCTGTGAGCCAGGTTTGGCCTAAGAATTCCTCCGGCAGGAGTAATCCCACATAGCCGAGCAGCCAGGTGAGCATGAATACCAGAAGCAATCCCTGCCCAAAGCCCAGTACCGAGCCGCCTATCCCATCAATTAGTCTAATACCTGGTATCCTAAAAGAAAAGGGAATTATGTTGTAAATCACCGTGAGGGCGATTACAATGAGCACAAATCCGATGACAAAGACCATGAGGAAACAGAACGCATAGACCAAGGTGTTGGTCAGCGACCTATTTACCGATAAATCCCCCGATCGTTCGGCGTGATAGCGGTCTGCCAGTTTTTCGATCCTGCTCTCATGCACACCAAGAGATAGAAACACCTCTTCTATCAGAACGTGCTCTATACCCGGCTCTAAACGGAGCAGGTCTTCCGTTGAGAGGCCGGACATGTTGGCAGGCGCAAGCTCTTCCGCGGTTTCTACTTCTACACGATCTAAGTAACCGCTTACAAAGGGGCGGAACATGTTTGTAAATTCGTCTGAATAGGTGTTGGCTACCAGATTTCCACCGTAGACTGCTACGATGATAAAGACGATCGCTAACACCCCGCCCAGTATACCACGCTTCCAGCCCTGCCAGGCGCAGAAGCCTAAAATTGCAAGTATCAGTAGATCCCCCAAAATGTGCATGTGTCTTTATCCCCTTTTCCTCGTCTCTATATCCTTGATCCCTCTGCATTGACGTTTTTTCAAGCGTCTTTGTTCCGTTTTTTTGTGGTTTTCTTCGTAGGGGCGGATTCCATATCCGCCCGCGTTACAAAATTATCAGCATATACAGGGCGGATATGGAATCCGCCCCTACGAATTATGGCACTAATAATATCGCTCTATGTGCGGAGAGGCGGAAGACTGTACCGTCTTCTCGCATGAGCAGGTTTGTCATGCCCTCGGTCTCACCAAATCGGGCGTATCGGGATGTGCCGCGGAATACTACAATTTCGTCCGGGAACATGGCTGCCACATAGCGACCGCGGATTGAAATGTCTTGCAAATTGCCGTCTACCTCGATTCGTTGCAAACTGCTATTGGGATGCAAGCGCACAATCTCGCCCTCTATGCCGTTTTGGAAGTATAGTGCGATGTATCCGTCTGCAATGTCGTAAGCGAGCAAGTGTCTTTCGTGGAAGTGATACTCGCTTTCCGGCGTGCCGTCTGCGGATAGGAAGAGCACCATGTTGTTTGAAACCAAGCCAATGTCACCATTGTTTGATGTTTGCCAAATGTCAAAGAATAATTCACCCTCGCGCAGATAATGCGCGTCCGGCAGATGACCCTCTACGTCAATGGAGTGCCAAAAAATGTTACTGCCCATGTCTGTCATGGTCAAGATGACGAGTGTGCGATTGTCGTTTGCTAAGGCCGCACTGATTACATGTCCCGAATCAGTGCCAACTTGTCTGCGATAGCGATTATTCCCGGCAGCGTCTATTACCACAACCTGCCCCAACATACCAACCTGTTCCATACTTAGGGCAATCCAGCCGTTTGCGTTGATGCTTGCGTCTATGATGCGGCCGTCTAAGTCGTCTCTGTAGACCAGCGCATCCCGCCTGTTCCCGCTTCGGATGCTAAATCCACCTAAGTCATAGGCTAAGACAAAGTCGCCCGTTCTGCGGATGACGGGATTTTCCATCCCGACGTTTTCCGCGTAGACTAGGCTCGCTGCACGATCATATACCCGCAATCCGCCGCTGGATGCTACAGCAAGACCGTCTCCCAATGTGACAAAGGTATTACTGCCGAGATTCGTAAACTGAAACTCTTCCGCAAGTCTTGCTGAACCCAGCCCGCTATATTGGACGGCACGGGTCAAGTGGCTAAAGGTCAAACGATCCCGGTTTATGATTAAGGTAGTCGCTAGGAGGACGGCCACGATGAGGAGAAGGATTACCGCCATTTTCCTTAGCCGTAATTTGGGCTTATTCCCTGTCTCCTGCCGCTCTTCCATCTGTTCCATGGACACTCCTTAATCCGCATAACTTGACCTATTTTAACAGTATAACACAAGACTTGCCGTTTTTCAATCCGGGCGCATTAATTTCAGGGCAAGGGCATTATCTTTTTTTAGAGCGCTTTTGATGTCTCCCCCTGTCGCCTGCGGGCGACATCCCCCTCGTAAACGAGGGGGACAAGAATCTTTCGAGTCTTTTGCCTCCCTCATTTATGAGGGAGGTGGCCGCCGTAGGCGGTCGGAGGGAGCTTAAAAGGTAATACAAAACTCATTCTAACATGTAACACGCTCTTCAATCCATCATATCGCCGACTGCACCCTCGTACCACAACTTACTAAGCGCCAAGCCTTGGGGCGGGGCGGTTGGGCCGGTTAGACGGCGATCCCCTTTTTCTAAGAGATTGGGTATCTCTTCCGGCTCGATCTTTCCCTCTGCCACGTAGAGCAATGTGCCTACCATGGCGCGTGCCATGTTGTATAGAAAGCCGTCTGCACAGACACGGAGGCTGATTAGGTCTCCTGTTTTTTCCACCGTGAAGTAGTGGACAGTGCGGACAGTGGTCTTTGTCTCTGTGCCGACACTGCGGACGGCTTTGAAGTCATGTGTCCCCACAAAGGCTTCCGCCGCCTTTGCCATACGGTCTATATCCAATGGCTTGGGATAGAAATAGGCAAAGGGCGCTAGGAAGGGACTGCGGATGCGGCTGTTTAGGATTTGGTAGGTGTATTCTTTCTTCACGCAAGAGGAAATGGCGTTAAAATCCGCCGGGGCTTCCACTGCTTGTAAGACAGCAATATCTTCCGGCAATCTTGCGTTGAGTGCAAGGGGGAGGCGATCTAAGGGGATTTTGGTGTTTGTATCAAAGCTCACGCAATACGTCCACGCGTGAACCCCTGCGTCTGTGCGGCCGCAGCCCACTGTGCGGATGTCCTCCTCACAGGTGATGCGGAGGGCTTCTTCCAGCATTTCTTGTATGGTACTATCTTTCTCCTGCCGCTGCCAGCCGTGATAGGCTGTGCCACGATAGCTTAGTCTGAGCGCTAGACGTCTCATAGTCCCATCACCACCAAACTGATTATGACAGCCAGTAGGAGCGCCCCCACCAGACATGTCAGAACATCACGTCTCTCAAATTTAAGCTGCCGCAAACGCGTCCGCCCCTCACCGTCGTGATAGCAGCGGGATTCCATGGCGTCTGCCAGCTCCGCTGCCCGGCGGAATGCACTCATGAAGAGGGGTACTAAAAGGGGCAATAAGGCCTTGGCGCGTTTGACCAGATTACCTGTCTCGAAGTCCGCGCCACGGGCTTTTTGGGCGCTCATGATCTTGTCAGTCTCCTCAATCAAAGTCGGGATAAAGCGGAGGGCGGTGCTCATAATCAAGGTGAGTTCGTGGACAGGTACACGGATGCGCTTTAGCGGGCGCATGAGCCTTTCCAGTCCGTCTGTGAGCGCCATAGGGGTTGTGGTATAGGTGAGGATAAATGTCCCCATAACCATCATCACAATCCGCGCCACCAGAATGACACTGCGCGTCAGTCCCTCCCAGGTGGCGGTGATGCGCCAGATGGTGAAAATGGGCTCGCCCGGGGTGATGAAAATGTTTAGCATCCCGGTTATGGTGAGGATGAAGATGAGGGGTCTGAGACCTTTCATCATTTGCCGTACTTTCACTTTAGACACACCGATCACGAGTATGAGAAAGAGGGCGACCATCCCCAGTGTGAGTAGGCTATTCGCCGTAAAGAGGGCGATGAGATAGACCATAGTCAGGATGAGCTTTGTCCTGGGGTCTAACTTGTGGACGAGGGTGTCGCCGGGAAAGTATTGCCCTAGGGTGATGTCTTTTAACATGTTAAGACCCTCCCCTTACACGCAAAATCGCGTCCGCCGCCTGCTCTACGGTGAAGATATCATCGGGCAAATCAAGCCCCATGCCTTTTAGGCGCTGGGCAATCTGTGTGATCTCGGGTACTGCAAGCCCTATGGCATTCAGCTCTGCCTCCCGGGAAAAAATCTCTGCACGGCTACCGTCCATGGCGATTTGACCATCATTCATCACCACAACACGATCTACTGTCCGTGCAATCTCTTCCATGCTGTGGGTGACCATGATGATGGTCGCCCCCGTCTCTTGATGATAGGCGCGCATGTTTGCTATGATCTCATCCCGCCCCTTGGGGTCTAGCCCTGCCGTTGGCTCGTCTAGGATAAGCACTTTGGGTTGCATGGCCATCACCCCTGCGATGGCGGCTCTGCGCTTCTCCCCGCCGGATAGGGTAAAGGGGGATTTCTCCAGATGTTCCGCCTTTAGCCCGACCATGGCTGTAAATTCCGTCACACGTCTTTGGATTTCCGCTTCATCCAGCCCCATATTCTTTGGCCCGAATGCGATATCTTTCGCGACAGTCTCTTCAAACAACTGATACTCCGGGTACTGGAACACAAGCCCCACCTGAAAGCGGGCAGCGCGGGTATTCTCTTTGGAGGCGTGTATGTCTGTGCCGTCAAAGTACACCGTCCCCGCTGTCGGCTTGAGCAGGCCGTTTAGATGCTGCATAAAGGTCGACTTCCCACTCCCGGTGTGCCCAATTACGCCGATAAACTCACCCGGATAGGCGCAGAAATTGATCCCCTTGATGGCATGGCGTTCAAAGGGGGTGTTTTTGCTGTATGTGTGGTTGAGGTTTTCTGTTTTGATGATAGGGGTCATGGGGGATTCCTTTGCGGGTGGGTTATTTTGTATAGTATTCATCCTCTGTCCATTTTGCAGGGTTTTGATCTATGTACTGGCAGACGCGGTGGTAGTCGGCTTCGTTACGGATAATGCGGTCATGGTAGGATTTTTGCCATATGGAATAGCCAAATTTCTTCGTTGCATATGACTTGATGCTACGAACAATGTAGTGTAGGGGCGATCGACCTCGATCGCCCGCCTGCGGCGAAATTACAATGATACAATGAACATGGTTCGGCATAATTACGTATTTATCAACTCTTACCCTATCTCGATCGACCATCTGAATAGATGCTTCTATGCATTCTCCTAATGGTGTCAATTCAACGGCGGGCGGGCGATCGGGGTCGATCGCCCCTACAATCTGGCCCAACAACTCATGCTTATCCTTCACACAAAAGGTCACAAAATAATATCCGGCACTTGCATAATCATGGCCTTTCAGCCGCACACCTTTCCGCACAGGCAATTCTTTCAAAAAATCATCTCCGTTTTTCTGCTTACCTTACTTCCCCAAACTACCCGCAATCGCCTCCGCACATGCTTCCACAGTCAGCGCCTCCAGCGGCACATCCAGCCCGCGCTGTTGTAGCTCATGCAACAAGGCCACTGTCTGCGGTGGCGCAAGTCCGAGGGCTTCTAACTCTGCCACCTGGGTGAATATCTCTCCCGGTGCGCCATCCAGCGCGATTTTGCCGTCTGCCTTTCTTCTCGGTTTTTGCTATGTATAGAGGGTAGACGCTTGCGAAAGGCATGGAGAAGATTTTGGGGCTTGTCATGGGTGGGTGCTCCTTTGTTTGTGCATCTGGTTGCGGCTTGTTAGTATGGCTTATGCTATAACATAATCGCTTCTTTCCATTCCGTATATGACTTGCAAAGTGGTTTCTTATCGTGAGTACTTAAAATATCATGCCACGTTACGTCCGCTGTTTCCTTGTAATCCACCGTGGTAAAGCCTTGCGTATGCCGCAGTGTAACAATATGATTTTTATGTTCTTCTTTTTGTACAAAGGCAACATAGGCGTGTAGGATCATGAGATTTTGAAAATAGCCTTCTCTGTCAAGTAGAGCCGTGCTTTCTTTCCACTCTCCCTTTACAGTATGATATAAAAATCGCACAGACAAAAAATAAGTATCATAATGCAAATACACCCATAGATCATCATGGGGTTCGTTTATCATGTGGCCTATAATCGGAATGATACTCTCATACGTGTTTTGCACCTTACCAACAAGTTCGTTGGCAGTCTGTTTTAATGCAGCGGGAGCCAAGCTGGCGAAAGGGCAAATATAGTCATCCTCTTCAAAAATAGATTCAAAGAGTGAGTTGATGCCAAAAATCTGTCCAGAAACTGTACCTCTATACCTTTTATCGGCATAACTACTAAACTCTACTTCTTCCAATAGCGTTTTGAACTGATTAATTGCTTCTATTCTGTTTCCATAGCAACGAGATATCAGTGAGCGGCCATGAATTGAAGCCGCATTGGCAATTGATACAGATTCTTTCAGAAAAATCCACTCTTGAATTTCACAATCAGCGTTCCATGGATATTCTTGGGTGACCAGCCCCCACCCGGCAGAAAAGTTTTCTAAATAGTCAAGGCGATCTGTCCCGACGTAGAGAGCGGGTCGCTCTGCAAGTTTTATGAGTGCTTCTCTTAATGATTCCTTGCTGTCGATTTTAAACATAGCGATTCCCTCTCGTCTTTGAACAGTATATCAATACCATGTATCTTCTGCTTACTCTACTTCCCCAAACTACCCGCAATCACTTCCGCACATGCTTCCACCGTCAGCGCCTCCAGCGGCACATCCAGCCCGCGCTGTTGTAGCTCATGCAACAAGGCCACCGTTTGCGGCGGGGCGAGACCTAATGTTTCTAGCTCTGCTACTTGGGTGAATATCTCTCCCGGTGCGCCATCCAGTGCGATTTTGCCGTCTGCCATGACGATGAGGCGGTCTGCATCGACGCACTCATTCATGTGATGAGTGATAAGGATCACCGTGATGCCGTGGCCCCGGTTGAGGGCTTTGATTGTCTCAAGCACCTCACGCCGTCCGACGGGGTCTAGCATAGCGGTGGGTTCGTCCAGCACGATACATTTGGGGCGCATGGCGATGATGCCGGCGATGGCCACCCGTTGTTTTTGTCCGCCGGAGAGCAAATGTGGCGCGTGACGGCGCATGTGGTACATGCCGACAGCACGGAGGGCGTCATCTACACGACTGCGAATCTCCACCGGATCTATCCCCAAATTCTCCGGCGCGAAAGCCACATCGTCTTCTACCACACTGCTGACAATCTGATTGTCCGGGTTCTGGAACACCACTCCCACACGGCGGCGGATTTCCAATAGCAGACCTGCGTCCACCGTGTCCATTCCCTCCACATATACCTTGCCGCCGGAGGGAAGCAGGAGGCCGTTAAATGTCTTAGCGAGGGTACTTTTCCCACTGCCATTTGCGCCCAAAATCCCCACAAAACTACCCGGCGTGATCTCAAGATTTATGTCTGACAGCACTTCTCGCCCGCCTGTCTCCATTTGAGTGGCGTAGGTAAAGCGCAGGTTTTGCGTCTCGATTAGATGCATAAGCCTACCCTCTCTCCCAGCGGCAAGTCGCACCGCAGGGGAGCACAAGTCCGCTATCTGTCACCGGGAGGCCGAGTTCCCTACTTTCAGACCGCCCGCCAAAGCGTTTGGTGAAAATACTCTCGCTGATATAGGTCAGTACGGAGGGGGATAGCCCTGTGGTGTATGCGTTGATTACAACAAAGGCGGGATCGTCACTGAGTACGCCGCTCACTTCTTCCACAAATGGATAGAGGTTTTCTTCCAGCTTCCAAACTTCACCATCCGGCCCGCGTCCGTAGCTGGGGGGATCCATAATCACGCCGTCATATCGCCGTCCCCGGCGGATTTCCCGGCGGACGAATTTGAGGCAGTCATCCACAATCCAACGGATGGGCTTGTCGGCAAGGCCTGAGAGGGCGGCATTCTCTTTCGCCCAGGCCACCATGCCTTTTGCTGCGTCTACATGGCAGACACTCGCCCCCGCAGCGGCGGCCGCTACTGTCGCGCCGCCGGTGTAGGCGAAGAGGTTCAATATTTGCAGCGGACGATCCGCGCGGCGGATTTTCTCGCTGATGAAGTCCCAATTGGCGGCCTGTTCGGGGAACAAGCCCATGTGCTTAAAGTTCATTGGCCCGACTTGGAAGCGGAGGTCACCATAATTTACATGCCATCGCTCCGGCAGGTTCTTTTTCTCCCACTGTCCGCCGCCGGTTTTGCTTCGTTGATAGAGACCATCACAATTTGTCCAGCCGGGGTTTTCCCGGGCTGTCTGCCAGATCGCCTGTGGTTCCGGGCGCACGACAAGCTTATCGCCCCAGCGTTCTAACTTTTCACCGCCGGAACAGTCGATCACTTCTATATCTGTCCAATTATTGGCTATCCACATAGACTGTCTCCCTTGTCACACAATGTCCATAGTGTACCATTTTTCAGCCGTTTTGTGAAGAGGGGACGCAAAAAACCTCCTTTTGTAAAGGAGGTGGCAGGCAAAGCTTGAGCTTGGTTTTCGCAGGGGAAAAGGGCAAACACCCGCCCCTGCGGGGCACCCTCTTTACGAAAGAGGGTAAAGGTCAAGGGCAGGACTGGATAATGCCCTTGACCCTACCCTCGTCCCTGCCCTCTTTCGTAAAGAGGGTGGGTAGATTGTCAAGTCAAGAGCAACAAATGAACTCATATGGAGACAACCAACCGAGGCATTTACGTGGTCTGTTGTTTATGAGATCAACAACATGCGCAAGCGTTTTGGCTGTAACTTTGTGGAAATTTGTACCTTTCGGGAAGAAAAAGCGGATGAGCCCATTGATGTTCTCATTTGCCCCGCGTTGCCAAGGGCTGCGTGGATCAGCGAAATAAATGGTCGTGCT